>ERZ1673746.1518-NODE-1518-length-15903-cov-31.618248_pt1 | contig 15903 bp, 13 predicted proteins | sample MGYA00580205_ERZ1673746 | MGnify/ENA primary metagenome ERZ1673746 (study PRJEB41218, sample SAMN15661771) | gut metagenome | host: Homo sapiens | place: Canada: London | collected 2015-08-20/2019-03-30 | study: EMG produced TPA metagenomics assembly of...
TCATTTTTCTTCCCAGAAAAACTCAAACCGGTTCAACAGGCTAAAGCCCATAAACCAGAAAAAACAGAAGCCCGTCTATCTCAGACTGACTTCCGTTTTAACACTGGCTCTCCCAGCTGTTCTCGGCGCGCTCATCGCCATGAACTGGGACCAGTTTTTTATTCTGTTTCACAAATTGTTTTTTAATAACGATTACTGGATTTTTGATGCAGACACAGACCCGATCATCCTGTTGCTGCCCGACGGTTTTTTCATGCATTGTGCACTGATGATACTGGCCCTGACCACCATTGCCAGTATTCTGTGTCTTGTTATTTATCGAAAACTGAGCCGTCGGCCTGAAATCTATTCAGACAGACATCAATAGACCCGAAAAATCAGCCGCAGACTTGTAAATACAAAAACGGTCAGTGACACGACACCTATTGTTAAAACAATTTGATTTTTGCCATGGAAAAGATCTGTCTTTAACAGATACTTTTCCCGGTAACGAATGTATCCTGCTATATGTTTTAAATTCAAGACCAATGTCACGAATGTCAAAATCAGACTGACCCACCATAAAAGCAATTGGGTAACTCCTGCCACATTGGTCGTCTCACCTCTGGACTGAACATTGATAACCGGATCCCGCGTTGTACAGGTCAGACGATTTCCTTCTGTGACCATATCCGCATGGCCACCTTCTTCAAAGGCCGCCACATATCCTTTCGGGTACTCCATACGATATACGATGCCATCGCTCACAACAGCACTTCCGAGAAACTTCTCCAGATTGATATGATCTTCATAGGTATAGGACCTGATTTTCAACTGTTTTTTACTGGATTTTCCCCCGGTAAGAATACTTGTCAGTTCTTCCTCATTAGCTGAACCATCCAGAAATTTCGTTGTTTTTAACGATAAATCCTCAGGACTGTCGGCCTGAATACGGACTGTGTAAACTTTCATACCGTCCGTCTCCCCTGATTCCAGTGTCATTCCTTCGTCCATCCGAGCCCGAAGTTTACTCTCAAAATTTTCTCCTGTCAATGCAGCCTGTTCCACATCAAAGAAGAAGCTCAATGTCCGTTCCAATGCTGTTTCGCTATTGACATTCGTTCCGATTTCTATTTTTTGTATATCAATGGCATATGTCAAACTGATCTGTACTTTATCCGACGGTCCGACATTCATATAAACGCTGGTATACTTATCGTCATTATCAAAGGAATAGTTCTTTAAAAATCCTGTCACAGACTGGCAGTCATTAAATGAATATTCCGAACTGGTTTTCAGCAAATATACCAGTTCCGTTCCTTCCTTGGCAAAATCCAAAAAATAGGAACCATCCAGATAAATCGTAATTTCTTTATGGGCTCGGAACGGGTCGGATTCATCTCCAGTCTCCGCCACCTCAAACTCACAGTTTTTTGTCTGTAGCACTGAATTCAACTGGGAAATCAATGTCTCCGTATTGTAGGCACTGAAACCGATGGTGTACACCCGCTGCTCATTGACATTATTCACATCATAGACACCGCCATCCGGCATCAGCTTCTTGATGGCCATATCCATATCGTCACCCATGTCATAATACGTATCCTGATTCACGATAAAATTCACAGCCACTTTATAGGAGCCATCATCATTCATGGTCATCTCAACAGAGAGACTGTCAAAGGCATGGGATTCCATCTTTTCCACATGAATCATCGCTTCCGTGTCAATGGTCTCCCCATCATAAATAACCTTTGTATCTCCATTCTGGAAAATATCTGATAACTCCATGTCCCCGAACTCGCTGTTTTTGTCCTTGAGTGCGTCCAAAAGCCACCCAAATAAGTCCTGGGAAGTGAAATTTTCCTGAAGCATATATCCGTCCTTAAATATGGAATTGGACGTATCATAATAAATTCCCGGCGTTTTTCCAAGAATTTGACCAATCTTATTCGTATAGTCCGAAAGACTGGCAAATTCCAGCGTCATCGTAATCTCTACGCCATTATTCAACTTTTCGGCGGAACAAAGAAGCGTCGACGGACATCTCTCCGTCACCATTCGCTGAAGTTCTTCTAAATCACTGTTAAATGCCTGGCGAAAAACACTTTCGGAGACCACAGCTGACATTTCCCTCTGTCCTTTAAACTTACGATTGACTTCGAGGGTTGTGTCGATGCTCATTTTATTGTTTCCCATGCAGCCGCAGAGCAGCCACATCATCAAACAAATCATCCCTGCCAGAAACCATTTCTTCTTGTCTTTCGCGCCCATATGATGCCTCCTTAATCTTGTTCCACGTGATTTAAGTGCCGCCGCAGCATATCCAATGCCTTTTTCACTGAAATTTCCCGAATCTTCTGGCGGTCACCGTTCATATGGTAAGATTCTACCCAGACTTTATCGTCAATACAACATCCGATATACACCAGCCCCACCGGCTTTTCTTCTGTACCGCCATCCGGTCCGGCAATCCCTGTCACAGAAATCGCTGCCCGGGCATCCGCCGCTTTCGCAGCTCCCTTTGCCATTTCCTCTGCACATGCCTCACTGACAGCTCCCTCGTTTTTCAATGTCTTTTTCTTCACACCAAGAATTTTCCGCTTGGCTTCATTGGAATAAGTAATATAACCTTCGTTAAACACATCTGAAGCTCCCGGTACATTGATGAGTGTCGATGCCACCATACCTCCCGTACAGGATTCTGCCGTAGCCACCGTCATCTTCTTCCGTTTCAACAGACCGACGACATGCTGCTCCAGCGTTTCACTCTCCCGTGTCGTATATACTTTATCCCCAAAACGACTTTTCAATTCTTTAACGATCGGTTTGATACTCTTACGGGCAGCTTTCGCATCGCTGCCGCTGGCTGTAATTCTCAGATGAACTTCGCCGCCCTTGGCATAGGTTGCAATCGTCGGGTTGGTCTGAGCTGCAATCAAATCGGAAACCACATCTGCCACCCGGCTCTCTCCCATACCACAGATTTTTACAGTCTTTGAACAAATCACCTGATGGTTTAAGCCGGCCAGAAAAGGTGCAATACTCTCCTCAAACATCATTTTTAATTCTTCCGGAGGTCCCGGCATGAGAATAATGTGTTTTGTATCGTCCACCGGAACGATCATCCCCGGTGCCGTCCCATTGTGGTTTTCCACAATCTGAGCCCCATCAATGACCATCGCCTGCCGCCAGTTGTTACTGGAAGGCTGCCTGGAACCCATACGCTCAAAGTAATCCTGAATCTGCTGATGAATTTCCGGCACTTCCTTCATCTCCCGTCCAAGAACTTTTGCTACCGTCTCACGGGTAATATCATCCTCCGTCGGTCCAAGTCCGCCGCTTAAAATGACAATGTCCGAACGGTCAAGTGCCGTACGGATAGCCGCTGAAAGGCGGCTTTCATTATCTCCTACTGTCACCTGATAGTAGTTTGTCAATCCTAATACAGCGCATTCCTCCGCCAGATACCGGGCATTTGTATTTGTAATATTCCCAAGAAGAATTTCCGTTCCTACAGATATAAATTCTATAACCATTACATTTCGCCTCCAAGTACCTCTTTGTTCTTCACAAGATAATCAATCAGAGAAACAATCGTCAGTATAAGTGATGCATAAATCAAAACCTGCTCCAATGGATATACCCAGGATGCGCCAAAGAAAATCCCTCCAAAATTCGGAATCATGAAAACAATCGTCACCATTGTCACTGCTGTTTTAATCTTTCCCCAGTAACCGGCTGCAATGACTTTACCGCTCTCGGCAGCTACCAATCTAAAACCGCTGATAATAAATTCCCGACTGATGATGATCAAAACAATCCATGCCGGAATTCGATCCACTTCTACAAAACAGATGAGGGCCGCCGCCACAAGTAGCTTATCAGCCAACGGGTCCATAAATTTACCAAAATTGGTCACAAGATTATATTTTCTTGCAATTTTTCCGTCCGCCATATCCGTCAGGCTGGCAAGAATGAAAATAATATCGGCAATATAGACCTTTCCTGTCAGGTAAAAAAATACAAAGAAAGGAATCATAATAACTCTGAGTACGGTCAATTTATTTGGTAAATTCATAAATTACATCTCCTGTCAAATCATATTCATCGGCGCCGGTCACTTCTGCAGTAACAAAATCTCCGGAAATCATTTCTTCCTGTGCATTTAGAAAGATATAGCCGTCCACTTCCGGAGCATCCCGATAAGTCCGTCCCACATAAACGCCTTCTTCCGGTATACGTCCTTCAACGAGAACTTCTACTGTCTTGCCGATCATAGCTGCCGTTTTTTTTGCCGACACCTGCTGCTGTAAAAGCATAAGTTCATCTCTCCGGCTCTCCTTCAGCTCTTCAGGCACCTGGCCTGCCATCTTTTCCGCCGTAGTTCCCTCCTCCGGTGAATACGTAAAGACACCCAGACGATCAAATTCCATCTTCCGAACAAAGGATTTTAAATCTTCGTGATCCTCCTCCGTCTCCCCTGGGAAACCTGTAATCAGGGTCGTTCTCAAGGTAATATCCGGAATGGCTTTACGAAGCTTTCCAATGACAGTTTCCAGTTCAATTCGGGATGTCCTCCGTCCCATACGTCTTAAAATAGCATCACTGCTGTGCTGGATTGGCATGTCCAGATAATGACATATTTTCGGCTCTGTACGGATAACATCAATCAGTTCGTCCGTAATCTCTTCCGGATAACAGTACAGCAAACGAATCCAATGAATCCCCTCCACTTTACACAGTTCCCTCAGCAGTTGATGCAGACGCTTTTCGCCGTAAATATCCTTTCCCCAGGTCGTTGTTTCCTGGGCAACAATATTTAATTCTTTCACACCGGCTGCCGCCAGTTTCCGGGCATCTTCCAGTACATAATCCATCGGAACACTTCGATAGTTTCCCCGCAGCATAGGAATAATGCAATAAGTACAATGTTTATCGCACCCTTCACCAATTTTGAGATAACTACTGTAACCGCCAGTCGTCAACACTCGTCGTGTCTCCACAAGCGGCAGTCTGTCCGTAGATTCAAAGGACCGAACCCGCTCACCCGCAAGGCTCTTGTCAATCACCTCACATATAGTGTCATACGCTGTCGTTCCCACTACCGCATCTACTTCCGGCAATTCCACAAGAACCTCATCCCGGTATTTTTCTGCCAGACAACCGGATACGATCAAAAGACGACAGGTACCATTTTTTTTCAATTCGGCCATCTCTAAAATCGTCTGGATGCTTTCTTCCCTGGCATCATGAATAAAGCTGCATGTATTGACCACAACGACTTCAGCCTGAGCTTCGTCATTTGTAATTTCATGCCCTTTATCCCGCAGCAGACCAAGCATGACTTCCGAATCCACCAGATTCTTATCACAGCCCAGTGAAACAAACAAAATTTTCATTTCTAAATCTCCATTTCAGCCGCCTGTACACAATTATACATGAGCATCGCTATCGTCATCGGTCCAACGCCGCCTGGAACAGGTGTGATCGCAGAAACATGAGGGAAAACATCATCATAGTCCACATCGCCGCACAGTTTATTATTTTCATTGCGGTGAATACCCACATCGATGACAACCGCACCTTCCTTAATATACTCATGGTTGAAAAACTTTGGTTTACCAATGGCCGCCACTAAAATGTCAGCCCGTTTACAAACTTCCTTTAAATTTTTTGTATGAGAATGACATACAGTTACCGTACCATTTTCTCTAAGAAGAAGCAGAGCCATCGGTTTCCCGACAATATTACTCCGTCCGACAATGACACATTCTTTGCCGTCAATGGTAATACCGCTGCGCTTTAAAAGCTGGATAATTCCTGCCGGTGTACATGAAACAAATCCCGGCTGACCGATACTTAAAGCACCGACACTCTGCGGATGGAAGCCATCCACATCCTTTGCCGGAGCAATGGCTTTGATGATTTTATCTTCATTGATCTGTTTCGGCAAAGGAAGCTGAACTAAAATTCCATGAACATCTCGGCTCTCATTGAGCTGATTCACCAATGAAAGCAACTCTTCCTCCGTCGTATCCTCCGGCAGTTCATAAGCCAGTGACCGAATACCGATATAAGCACAGGATTTCTTTTTATTGCCCACATAGACGGTTGATGCCGGGTCGTTACCCACCTGAATCACCGCCAATGTGATTTCTTTTCCCTCAGCCTTTAATGCCGATACCTTTTCCTTTAATTCATCTTTAATTTCAGCAGAAATCTTTTTTCCGTCAATTATCTGTGTCATTGTTTGCCTTTCCTCCTATATTAGAATAATCCAACAATATTTCCGTCGTCGTCCACATCAATGGCTTCAGCTGCAGGAACCTTCGGAAGTCCCGGCATCGTCATGATAGTGCCTGTAATAGCTACAACAAAACCGGCTCCGGCGCTGACATAAACCTCACGAATATTTACTGTAAATCCGGTCGGGCGTCCCAGTTTCTTTGGATCATCGGAGAGAGAATACTGATTCTTTGCCATACAGACAGGAAGATTGCCCATGCCCATGGCCTCAATACGTGCCAGTGCTTTCTCTGCTGCCGCCGAATAGGTAACACCGTCTGCGCCATAAATTTCTTTAGATATAGTTTCAATTTTCTGTTTCAATGTATATTCATCCGGATAAAGAACTTTGAAATTGCTCTCTTTATTTTCCAGAATATTCAACACTTTATTGGCCAGTTCAACACCGCCCTGACCACCGTGTTCCCATACTTCGGCCAAGGCAAATTCACAGCCTCTGGATTCGCAGAAGTCTTTGATGTATGTCAGTTCCTCTTCCGAATCGGTCACATATTTATTCAACGTAACGACAATCGGCACTCCATATTTCTGAAGATTTTCGATATGTTTTTCCAAATTGACGATACCTTTTTTAAGAGCTTCCATATTTTTCTCAGGAAGGTCTTTCTTTGCTACACCGCCATTGTATTTCATTGCCTTAACTGTGGATACAAGAACAACCGCCGACGGTGTGAGACCCGCTTTACGACATTTGATATCAAAGAACTTTTCAGCCCCCAGGTCAGCGCCGAAACCAGCTTCTGTAATAACGATATCCGCCATCTTCAGTGCCATCTTTGTGGCACGCACGCTGTTACATCCATGGGCAATGTTTGCAAACGGTCCGCCATGAACGATGGCAGGTGTGTGCTCCAGTGTCTGAATCATATTTGGTTTGATAGCATCCTTCAGAAGTGCAGCCATGGAACCTACCGCTTTTAAATCTTTTGCTGTGACCGGTTCACCATCATAGTTATAAGCAACGATAATCCGGCCGAGCATCTCTTTCAAATCATTCAAATCATTGGCAAGACAGAGAATTGCCATAATCTCAGAAGCCACAGAAATAACAAAGTGATCTTCACGAACCACACCATCCGCTTTTGCACCGAGGCCGACAACAATATTCCGAAGCGCACGGTCGTTCATATCCAAACAACGTTTCCACACAATTTGATTTGTATCGATTCTCAATGCATTTCCCTGATGGATATGATTATCCAGCATGGCTGCTAAAAGGTTATTTGCCGATGTAATGGCATGAAAGTCGCCTGTAAAATGAAGGTTCAGTTCTTCCATCGGAATCAACTGAGCATATCCGCCGCCGGCAGCGCCGCCTTTGATACCAAAACATGGTCCGAGGGATGGCTCACGCAGAGCCAAAACAGCTTTTTTATTCAAAACACCCATGGCTTCGCCAAGACCGACACTGATGGTTGTCTTACCTTCGCCGGCCGGTGTCGGATTGACCGCAGTGACAAGCACCAGCTTTCCATCTGGACGATCCTTAATCTTTTCCCAAAGTTCATCGGAAAATTTTGCTTTGTATTTGCCATAAAACTCCAGATCATCCTCCTGAATGTCCAGTCTGGCAGCTACATTTTTAATCAGTTCCATTTTTGTTTCCTGTGCAATCTGAATATCCGTTTTCATTCTCTCTTCCTCCCGCCTATAAAGACTCTTCAACATAGTTTTCAAATTCTTCCGGAGACATCAAGACCTTTCTCGGTTTTGTGCCTTCTTCAGGTCCGACCACACCGGCCTCATAAAGCTGATCCATGATTCTGGCCGCCCGGTTAAACCCAATTTTAAATACGCGCTGGAGCATCCCTATAGATGCTTTATCCTTTTCAATGATGAATTTACCTGCTTCAACAAAATAGACATCCCTCTCACTGGTTCCCGGTGTATCCGCAAGGCCTGCACTGGTAATCTTTGAGGTAATCTCATCGTTATAATTCACCTGGTCATTCTGACTTTCCCGAAGAAAAGCCACTACATCATTGACTTCTTTATCTGAAACAAAGGCTCCCTGCACGCGCAGTGGTTTCTGATATCCCGAAGGATAAAAGAGCATATCCCCTTTTCCAAGAAGCTTTTCTGCACCGCCCATATCAATAATGGTTCTGGAATCGACACTGGAAGATACAGAAAAAGCAATTCTCGAAGGAATATTCGCCTTAATCAGACCAGTAATAACATTTACTGAAGGCCGCTGTGTCGCAATCACAAGATGGATACCACAGGCCCTCGCAAGCTGTGCCAAACGACAGATGGCATCCTCCACTTCTCCCGGAGCCACCATCATCAAATCTGCAAGCTCATCAACAATAATGACAATCTGAGGCAATTTTGGATAATCCTGACTGGCAAACTCGGTCTGGGATACCTTTTCATTATATCCTTTCAAATCCCGGACATTCAGCTCTGCAAACTTCTTATAACGATCCGTCATCTCCATCACAGCCCAGTTCAGGGCGCCGGCTGCCTTTTTCGGATCGGTAACTACCGGAATCAGCAGATGAGGGATACCATTATAAACACTCAGCTCTACCACTTTTGGATCCACCATGATCATGCGGACATCCTCCGGTTTTGCTTTATAGATAATACTCATGATCAAAGTATTGATACATACGGATTTACCCGAACCGGTAGCTCCGGCAATCAATAAATGGGGCATCTTGGCAATATCGGCAAGAATAACCTTTCCCCCGATATCCCGCCCGGCGGCAAAAGCGATCCCCGATTTGCTGTTCTGGAACTCTCTGCTTTCCAGAAGGTCTCTGAGCATAACCGTGGTATTTTCTTTATTTGGAACTTCGATGCCAATGGCTGCCTTGCCAGGAATCGGTGCTTCGATTCGTATATCCGCTACCGCCAGATTCAACTTAATATCATCCGACAGGCTGACGATCTTGCTGACCTTCACGCCCTGCTCCGGTTGAAGTTCATAACGGGTAACGCTCGGACCACAGCTCACATTCGTGATCTGCACCTTCACACCAAAGCTTTCCAGAGTGGATTTCAATTTTGCCGCAGTCTGACGCAATTGTTCATCGGTATTACCGCCATTATTTTGTTTGCCTCTCACCAAAAGTGATAACGGCGGAAATACATATTCCGGCTTCTGCTCCAGAGCTGTTTCTATATCCTCGGCTGTTGCCTGCTTTTCCGCCGCACTCGGTGCGGAAGATTGTATTGTTTCTGCCTTTGCCGCCGCTTTAGCAACTGCCGACGCGGACGGTACATGCTTCGCCGCCGGTGAAGCATACCCTCTGGCTGAGGTGGATACGCCCTCATGAATATTCCTCGATGTCTCTCCGGATTTCTCGTCACTTTCCGGTTTCTTCATAACACCAAAATCATCTTCAATGTCTATGTCAATTGGATGCAAATCTCCTTCTGGCACGATAAAAGAATTTCTTTTTTCCGTATTCACTGACTCGATCGGCTCCATATGATTTACCGGAATACTGTTTTCATCCTGCCATGGCAGAATGGTTTCCTCAGTAATATCCTCAACTGGCGGTTTATCCGCCTTGCTTTTTTTATTCGTCTTCGACTTTTTGACCGTCTCCTTCTCAGGGACTTCCTTCGCCGCACTCAAATCAAAATTAAAATCTTTATTTTCAAATTTCTCTTTAACATCCTCAAAGGTGACATTGCGGTTTCCGCCCGTTCCCCGTACCTCTTCAGCAGCCTCGGCCTCTTTCTGAGCTTCTTTTTCCTTTCTCCTAAGCTCTCTCTGCTCTTTATGACGTTCCGATGCCTTTGAGTAAGCTCTGCGGCCTTTTTTGCCCAATGGAATAAAAATAGACTTCTGCGTGATCAAAACAACAGAGATCAAAATCAACACAATAATCACCACATAACATCCTACTGTTCCAAGCAGAGGATGAAGGACTTTAACGACCGCCCCTCCTATAAGACCGCCGCCATTCTTCCCGGCTGAGCTGTTTCTGTAAGCATCTATTAATTTTGCCCCTGCATCGTAGGGTTCCGTTACCATATGTACCAGAATCGTCAGAAAAATATAGCAAAAAATCGAGGAGATCAATTTAATCCTTGCAATCCGGTTCGAACGGTTCGCCACAAAAAATGAAATTCCAAAAAAGACCACAAGCGGAAATACATAGGCCATAATGCCAAATAACCCAAATGTGACGCCGGATATGGCCTGTCCCATCTTTCCACATAGATTAAAATTACTCAATACCAGTAAAATACTCACCGCAAGAATAACAAGGACTACGACCTCATCCCGAATACCTGCCTGCTGCTGCGCCTCTTCTTGGCTCACTCCTGCCTTTTTTTCAGATACTTTCTTCCCTTTTGCTGTCGTTTTGCGTCCCGAGGACGCTTTTGTGGTTTTTCCGGTCGTCTTCTGCTGTCTTCCAGCCATCCAAAATTCCTCCTAATTCAAAATCCTAAAATACCTGAATAGAGTACGAAAGCGAAACGTCCAAAATGACATTTCGCAATAGCACTCTACATCTTTGAATACATATTATTTAATAATAAAGAAATGGAAAACTAAAGAAATCAGGCCAACGGCTGCACAATAATAGGCAAAATAGCTGAATTTCTTATGACTCACCACATACATCATTACCCGGATACAAATATATCCGACAACACCAGCCACAATCATACCGATGACATAATACAGAATATGATCTCCGCCGTTCATCGCATCCCCCAGATGACGTAATTCCAGCAGATTTGCTCCCAAAATTGCAGGCAATGACGCAATAAAAGAGTATTTCACTGCGAAACTACGATCAAATCCAAGAGCCAGACAGGCAGAAATCGTGGAACCGGAACGGGAAATTCCCGGAAACACCGCAATTCCCTGAGCCACACCAATAACCGCGGCATCTTTATAAGAAGATTTCTTCACTTTTTTCTTGCCGCCCTCCATAGAACCTACCACCAGTAATACAATGGCATTAATCACCAGACAGATGCCTGGAATCAGCAGGGAACTTGAAGCAGAAGCCACCACATTGTTTAAAACAACTCCTATGATTCCCGTTGGAATTGTTGTTACAAGGATCAACAGGACAAATTTACGATAGGCATTTGTCACGATTCGGCGATATACGCCATTGCCATGCTGAAATCGATTGACCACCCATGTCTTTAAATTCACACAGACATCCACCAGTAAACGAATTCCTTCAATAAATAACTTGCTGACATCTTTCCAGAAAACAATGCATACAGCTACCAGAGTTCCCAAATGAAGCATGACTTCAAAAAGCATCCCTGTATCTGTGTTCACTTTAAATATGTACTGGAATATGGCTAAATGCCCCGAACTGCTCACTGGTAAAAATTCGGTAATTCCCTGAAGCAGCCCCATTAAAATGGCTTGTAAAAGGCTCATATACTTTCCCTCCGTCAATTTCACTCAATTATTTTAATCATACTACATATTATGTCCTTTGTCAAAACGATAGTTTTTTTTCTGGTAAAGCCTGGGGGAACTCAGAAAAATATTTCTGAATCTCCCCTTTTTTTCTGCTATTTCCCGGATTTTATCATGGATTTGAGCTTTGTAAGCGCCTGTGAAATACCTCCGACTTCATTAATGAGACCAGCCGTCACTGCCTCTTTACCTACAAGGATCGTTCCCAAATCCTTGGTAAGCTCCGTATTATCCATCATCATATCTTCCAGAATCTCCTGAGTTGTGTCACTGTGCTCTGCGATAAATCCGGTAATCCGGTCCTGTACTCTCTTAAAATAGGCATAACTCTGAGGCGCTCCGATCACCGTACCGCCCATGCGTACCGGATGAATCAACAATGTCCCTGTTTCCACAATAAAAGAATAATCCGTTGCTACTGCCAGGGGCACACCAATGGAATGGGAACCGCCAAGCACCAGAGAAACCGTGGGCTTACTTAAGCTTGCAATCATTTCTGCGATGGCAAGGCCTGCATCCACGTCGCCACCCTGAGTATTTAAAAGTACCAGAAGCCCTTCCAATGTATCATCATCTTCAAAAGCAGCCAGTCTCGGCAATACATGATCATATTTGGTCGCCTTATTTTGATTTGGAGCCGCCTCATGCCCCTCAATTTCCCCAATAACAGACAAAAGCAAAATATGTCTCTCTTCTTTATTTTTCTCCAATACAATCTGCCCATTTTCCCGAAGCTTTTCATCCATTTCCTGATTCATTATTTCTCCGCCTTCCTATTTATGCTTTTGTGACATAGTATTTAGCTAAAACGGAGAAAAAATACATCCATCTATACGCTTCCTTCTATTTAAAAACCATGATATGATACATATATATATTATTATAGGAGGTCACACGATGTTTCGACAAATTCATAAAAATCCAGACATATATACCATACCGGTTGTTCTTCCCAATAATCCGCTGAAAAATCTAAACTGTTATATTATCAAAACACCTGAAGAAAATCTTGTCATTGACACCGGATTCAACCAACCGGAATGCCTGGAAGCCTTGAGCGAAGGTTTAAAAGAACTGAAAATTGATATGGATCGGACAACACTTTTCCTGACGCATTTACATTCAGATCATATCGGTCTGACCAATCATATCGCCAAAAAAAAAACTCGGATTCTTATCAGCAGTGTGGATTATGACTATTTAAAAAACCAACATGGCGCAGATTTTTGGACATGGATGGAAGAAAAATTTTATAGAGAGGGGCTCTCCAGAGAACTGATCGAGCTGGCACGGTACGTTAATCCGGCCCGTGCTTATGCTCCGGAATATCTCTTTGATGCGGAAACTGTGTCAGATAATGATACTTTCCATATTGGTGATTACGCTTTCCGTTGCCTCTGGACACCAGGGCATACACCGGGACACACCTGTCTCTATATGGAAAAAGAAAAGATTTTATTCTGCGGCGATCACATTTTATTTGATATTACACCAAATATAACCATGTGGCGCGGCATCGAAGATTCTCTTGGAAATTATCTTGAAAGTCTAAAAAAAGTCAAGGAGCTGGATATCGGACTTGCACTTCCAGCTCACAGAAAAAATGATATGGACGTTTATGAACGAATTCGCCAGATTGAAGAACATCACGACCGACGCATCAATCAAACCCTTTCCATCATCCGGAAAGAACCGGGACTCAACGCCTGCCAGATCGGCGCCCGGATGACCTGGTCCATGCGCGGTAAAAACTGGGAGGAATTTCCAATTCAGCAAAAATGGTTTGCCATCGGCGAAACCATTTCCCATCTGGACTACTTGCTGAAACGCGGGCTGATCACACGACATGAAGAAAAAGAAATTATCTATTATTCCTGATTTTTATTAATGTCTGGTGAAGTAAGTAATATCGTATTTTTCTTTCACAATGGTGTACCCTCTTTTCTGAACTTACCCATGAAAAATTCGATAACGCATTCATCGACGATGTACTAAAATGCCTGACGCCATTTATTTTGGTTTTGTTTGGAAAAAGCAGCGAAGGAGACGATGCCTGACGGGCCGTCTCCTTTGTTTTGCTTTAATCAAATATTTTCTTTGATTCCGGCCAGGATTTCATCCGAAACCACTGGGTATATATTTTTCTTAATCCAAGCCTTTCATACATTAAAAAAGCTCCGGTGTTTCCCTGTCGCACCTGTAAATGGGCGTGTACCGCACCCATCTTCTTGCCTTTGGAAATAATCTGGCTGCATATCTTCAGTGCTAATCCGCGCCGCCGATAATCCGGATGCACATGAATAGCATATAATCCTATGTAATGCCGTTCCAGAACGCCAAGACCCGTACCAATTACTTTTCCATGATGACATACTTTCACGCACACCATCGGAAGGCAAATACGCCGAAAAATCTTCTTTTGAATCTTTTCCATCGATGGATAAGGAATACCGATCAGATGATTTACTCCTTCCAGCCATTCATCATCCATCTGACTCATCGTGATCATCTCATACTCGCTGTCCGGCCATTCTGCCTTTAACGGCTTCCAATCTTCCAAAGAGCGATAAAGTACATCCACATATTTAACTATTTCATAGCCCTTTGCTTCCAAAAGCTCGTCTAATACCTTTGGAACAGCCGACGTCATCTTATAAATTGCCGGTAAAAGCAATTCCCGATATTGATTTTCACAGTAAATAATCTTTTCCTTTAAATCATAACCGGAATAATAAAATGGATTAATACAATTGGCCCGGTAGGTATAACCACCAGAAAAATTCAATATCCATCCATCATAGATTTCCCTTTCTAACGCCGGAAAAGCATTTATTAAAATCTCTTCAATCTCTCCGATCCGACTCTGTTCCACAAAAGCTGCCTCCCTGATCAAGCAATTTTCATCGGACTAAAATATGCAATATAAAGCCAAATGGCCCAATGGATCAATGTCAGCACGACTGTAATTATGCGCCACTTTGGTGTTGCCGGATTCTTAAAAAATACTGTCAGAAAAATTCCAAAAGGGGGCATTAATACGCACATACATAAAATAAACCAAAGTCTGGTATAAAACTTACCTTCCAAAGAACTCGCCCCTTTCATATCAATTTAGTAAAATCTTGAATATTTATTATATCATCTTAATGAATATATGTAAAGCAATTCCACATACTATATTCGAGGTGATTAAAATGATAGAAAATAGTGAACTCCCGATCGGTTTTACAATGGAATTGGCCAGACACTCCGATATATTAAATCAATTTGCTCAATTATCAAAGACTGAACAAAATTCCGTGATTGAAGGAGCCAGGCAGGTAAAATCTCACGATGAAATGAGAAATTATGTTGAAACACTTTTTAAATAATGTTATAACGCTATACTTTTTAAATATACCGCCCCCAAAAAGTTAGACCAAAAAATCTAACGATTGGAGGCCGGTATTCTCCTATTCTTCCTTCGTCGTCTGTTTAATGACCTGATTCACATATGTACTCAAGCCAGCCACAAGAATGCCCTGAGTAATGGCTGTAAATGCCGCCATCGCAATGTCCCGCAGTGTACCACATGAACATGTCGCAAATACCCAAATAATACATAATACAATGCCAATAGCTCCGTTGATCAGCGGGATATACTTATCCTTCACCGCCCCGGCGTTTTTCAGTCCAAAACCTACAAAATACAATACCACCGTTAACATCAATAATTCCGGTTTCACATAATTCATAATCTGTTCCATAAAAAACATTTCTCCTTTTTTATATTAATATATTAAAAGAGCAAGAGAACTCATCTCCTGCTCTTATGTTATGCATCCTCATTTTCAATGTTATCCTGATTATTGCTCATTTGTAATATAAGTTTAAACATCAAAAAAAGCCCTTGAACACTGAATTTATCAGTATTCTAAGGACTATTGTAAAAAACAGGGGAAGAGGGATTCGAACCCCCATGAACGGTTTTGGAGACCGCAATACTGCCATTGTATGATTCCCCTAAAAGATAAAAAAGCGAGTACATATGTATTCGCTCCATATGCCTTCAAAACTACATACTGAAAATGTCTTCCATCGTCTCTTTCTCTCTCCTGACCCGCCTTCTGGTCATGCCCTCGACCGATTAGTGACAGTCAGCTCCATACATTACTGCACTTCCACCTCTGCCCTATCTACCTCGTCGTCTTCAAGGGGTCTTA
>ERZ1673746.1527-NODE-1527-length-15764-cov-33.107773_pt1 | contig 15764 bp, 9 predicted proteins | sample MGYA00580205_ERZ1673746 | MGnify/ENA primary metagenome ERZ1673746 (study PRJEB41218, sample SAMN15661771) | gut metagenome | host: Homo sapiens | place: Canada: London | collected 2015-08-20/2019-03-30 | study: EMG produced TPA metagenomics assembly of...
ACAACCAGAGCAGCCAGCTTGAAGGGCAAACCGGCTGTATCGGCCATCTGCGCGGAGATTTTGGCAGCGGCCAGGAGTTTTACACTTCCTGGTTCGACCACCGGAGTGAATACAAGACAGATGAATTTAAGACGGAGCTTGATGAGGTGGTCAACACTCTGCGGGAGAAGGACGGGCTGCTCTGCACCCGTGACAGCATGACCAAGTTTTGCTATCAGCGCCCGGAGGCTGAGTTTGAGGGAAACTACTGCGCCGAGTACGGTTTTAAGGTGCAGACGCCACAGCACACCTATATGCTCCGGTGCAATCCCAATTATGGGGACTACAACTTTTATCTCTACGCCTACGTTGCCCGATTCCTGGAACACCACATGGAAAAGGCCAAACAGGGCATCCGGTTTATCACGCCCGGCTACAAGGAGCTGTTCCGTATCCCTGATGGCGACCACATCCGCATTTTCACGGGCGGTGGAGGAACCCGCGACCGCACCTGCCGGTTTATCGACGAAACCCATTTTGAAACCAGCGGAGGGTATTCCAGCGCCCTTTATCATATCTGCGAATTTGCAGAGCGTTTGGAGCAAACTCACGGGAGCGTGATCCCGCTGCGTTCTTCTCTGCCTGTACAGTGCTTTAGTACGCTGCCCTCATCCGGGGAGCTGATTCTTCTGACCAGGGGCGAAAAAGGATACAGCCCCTGTCCTGAATTTTCAGCGGCGGACGCCGGAGAAAATCGCAGATTTGCAGAGGACAGCAATGGAAAAAACGGCGTTACCAAAGCGCAGGAGGCCGCTATGCTGGCCGGCTCCATGTTTGGGTGGCAGACCCCCGCCGCCGATCCCCAAAACTATGACGAGCAGGGGCAGCCCATCAGGCCCAGGCAGAAAGATCGAGGTGAAGCCCGATGAAGAATAGGCATAATCAAATCTGGGCGCGGATAGGTATGACATTTTCTCTTACGCCGGATGAAATGGAGCTGCTTGTTTCTGGAAACGACTTGGACAAACGAAAATGTCTTTCCCGGATTTTCACGGAGTGCAGAGCCGTGGTTAATGGTGACAGCTATATTCCAGATTCTATTATGGAGAAGTATAACGAAACCTATGGAACGCATTATGACTGCGGGGACGTGGATTTAGATACAGAAGAACTCTCCGGGAAAACTGTGTGTTTGGGTAAATTCCCTTTAAGAAATCGAGGTGAAGCCCGATGAAGGAGGAAAGGCACGTTATCTGGAGCAATTATGGCCTGGACTATGAGGAGTGGCGGGACGATCTGGAGGCAGAATACCCGGATTTATCCGAAAATGAGCGCATTTCCCTGATGTATGAAATCAATGGGGATTACCTGGATGATGAACGCGCTAACCTCAATATGCAGCTCTCCCAGCCGATTTTAGTCGTAGGCGACCTGGGCCTGTGGAATGGGCGGCGTATGGGATATAAGGAAATCCCCAGCGGAAATATCCGGGACTGCCTGTATTCTGACACAGATTATTCCACCTGGTATGTGGACCGGCTGGGCGACCTGCGGTGCGACGCCATCCACCACGATGGCACAAACCACTATCTCTACCGTGTGTACAAGGACAGCGCCAGCCCTTCCCAAATTGAACTGCTGAAAGAAAAACTATATCGCGGCACTGCTACCCGCGCCGATATTACGAGAGTGACCCGCAGGCTGGGCGATGACATTGCCAAAGTCTACGGGTTTTCCATTCCCCGGCAGCGGCAGGCCGCAGCCATGGAAAGATGAGGTGATGAAAATGGCGTCTTTACCGCCCGTTATGCTGGACACGCACGAGGATTGGTTCAACTTGCTGATGACGGTTCTCCATCAGCAGGCGGAACAGAACCCCTATGAAGAATACCGGGAGATGGCCCAAAAGCTGATCGACCAGTTTATGCGCTATGGGAGGCCCTTTGTTGACAGCGACCATGCGCCCTGCGTGGCGCTTCGGATGTACCCAAAGGAGGCCGGAAATACCATCTGGCTGTTGCTGCTCTCCCTGTGCAATTATTATGACGCGGATAAGGATTACAGCGCAGAACTGAAAGCTGCGAAAAAAGAATAAGAAAAGGAGGGGCAACCGATGGCGATACGATATAAAGCCTTGACGGAGCTGTACCGGGAAACGCAGCGCAGCGTGACAGCTCCCGACCAGTGGCAGGCGTTTCTGGCTTCTGCCTGCCGCAACTACCGGCTTTCATTCCATGAACAACTGCTTGTCTTTGCCCAGCGCCCAGACGCCACCGCCGTCCTGGAGATCGAGCGATGGAACCGGCAATTTGGGCGCTGGGTAAACCGGGGCGCAAACGGCATTGCCGTTTTTGACGGGGAACACAATGGCAAGCCCCGGCTGAAATACTACTTTGACATTTCCGATACCCATGAGGGCCGGTTCCCCCGGCCCGTCCCCCTCTGGACGGTGCGGGAAGAATACGCGCCGGACATCATCGAAACGCTGGAAAACAGCTTTGGGGAGCTGGAGCATAAGGAGGATTTGGGTGAAGCCCTGCTCTCTGCGGCAAAGAACGCCGTGGAGGACAATATGCCCGACTATTTTTCTGAATTGAAAACCCTTACGGAAGGCAGCTTTCTGGAAGAACTGGACGAGCTGAACCTGGAGGTGGAATACCGGAGGGCGGTAGAAAACAGCATTGGATATATGCTGCTGGTGCGCTGCGGCCTCGATCCGTCTGATTACTTTGAGGATGATGATTTCAGAGATGTGCTGAATTTCAACACCCCGCAGACATTGAACGCTTTGGGCGTAGCCACTGGGGACATCTCCCAGATGTGCCTTTCCGCCATTTCCCGCACGGTCCTTGCCCTGCAAAGACAGCCCCAAAAAGAAAATCGCACATTTGAACCCCAGCAGGAAAACCAGTATGCTGTAACTGAACAGGAAAACACACAGCCGGAAAGGAGTTTTGAATATGACCGAGATCACTTACACCAGGCAGGGCGACTACAATCTGCCGAACCTTCTGCCGCCCCAGGAGGAGCCGGTTCCCCATGGGAAATACGCATTGCTTCGGAAGAAGTTCCTCAAGGAGCACCGCAGGGTGACGTACACGAACCTGTTGACCAGCGGGAGGCTTTCCAGCCATCTGGCGGAGATCCAGCAGACCGCCCAGCGCCGGATGGAGGAAATCGTGGCGCAGATGGCCAAGAGCCAGGGCGTGACGGAGGAACTGAAGGCCAGCGACCAGATGAAATGGGTGCAGATGATGAACAACCTGCAGAACGCGGCGGAGGAAACGGTGCTGGCGGAGTTGATCTACAATTAAAGGATGAACCGGAAGAAAGCGCAGGTGGTGATGAACTGCCTGCGTTTTTGGATGAAAAGCAGATCATGGCCATCATTGCCAACAAGGACGACGACCTGAAATATAAGAAAAATCAGATCGAGCTTTTCTTCTCGGTTCACAGCGATGTTCAGGAACGGGCGGAATATCTGAAATCCGCTTATCAGGACCGGTACACTGAGATCATCGCTGACGGGCAGCGCCTGGGATATAAGCCCCAGGAGAATGGCCTGCTCATGTGGGAAGGCTCTTACCCATCCCGCACCAAGGAATCCGTTTTTTCCTGGGATATTGTGGCCCAGTGGACTGCCCAGCTCATTGACAAAAAAGAGTATTTCATTCAGACGGACATCCCGCAGCTCCCTACCCAGGAGAGCCAGCAGATGTCCCTTTTTGATTTTGCGGCGTTTCAGCAGCCAGCCCAGGCCGAGGGTACGGCCCAACCATCCATTTTCCCTCACCCAGCTCTGCCTCAGCAGGTAATCGACGAGGCGCTGTGCATTGGTGCTAACGACCAGAACAGCCGCCTCATCATCTGCGCCTATTTCAAAAAGGATAAGCCGGACAATGCCAGGTTCCTGGCAGAGCACTATGGAGAGAACGGCGCTGGCTTTTATCTGGATGGCCGACAGTATGCCATCTGGTACAACGCCGAGGGAATCCGCATTGCCCAGGGCGAAAGCGCCCAGCGTTCCAGCGCCACCCTCATCCCCTGGGAACAGGCGGCGGCCCGTATCCGGGAACTGCTGGACTTGGTCCGGTATATGCCCCAGAGCGAGCTGGACCGGGTGGAGGGGTATGAACGCCAGCAACGGGCCGCGCAGCTATGGTATCTCCGGCAGGATTTTGCAGAAGGCACCGCCGACGCGGGCTATCTTCCCACGGTGAATGCCATTTACGGCAAAAATCATGGGTTTCCAGAGGAAAGCGCCGCCATAAGCGATTTGTTAGGCCATCCGGAGGGGCTGCAGAACCTGCGGGATGAGCTGGAGCAGTTTGTCCAGGCATACAGAGAGAACCGGGAACTGCTGCGATTCCATTTCCACCGTCCGCAAAAATTGCTGGAGCAGCTTTCCGACCTGCAGCGGGAACCGCTGCACTTTACCGCCGCCGAAGAGTACGCCCCCCAGCGGCGTTTTTTCATCTCCGGGGACGAGATCGACAACCTTCTCCGGGGTGGAAAACGCAGCACCGATTACCGGCTGGCCGTGTATTCTTTCTATCGCAACCACACAGAGCGCAAGGAACGGGAGAATTTCTTAAAGCACTACCACGGCGAGTACAGCGGCCATTCCGGTGGGAATGACGATGTGACCTACCAGCTCAGTAAAGGCGTTTCTTTCAGCCACGGCAGTATTACCGCCCCCTACGCCAAGGTGGAGCTGAAATGGAACGCCGTGGAAAAGCGCGTCAGCGCCATGATCGCCCAGGGGCGGTTCCTCACCGATGAGGACCGCGCCGCCATGCCGCAGTATGAGAAGCACCAGCTTGCCCGGAATATCCGCACTTTCTTTGAGAATGTGCCGCAGGAGCAGCCCCACCCCTATCCCTTTGGCTTTGACTATTGGGACGCGGTGAAGCTCATCGAGCCGCAGCTTGACGACCCGGCCCGTGTGGAAGAAATCTATCAGATGATGGTCCCCGTTTGGGAGGCCACCCCGCAGGATGACAGGATGTATGCCCTGCGCCAGCAGGCATTTGAAAACCTCACCGCCTTCCGGCAGGGAACCTTCACGCTCTTTGCAGAGCACAAGGAGCCTGTGGCTCCTGCTATGCCGCAAGCCAAAGCCTACGACCTGGGCTATGGCCATTTGGGAAATGGGATTACTGTGTGGAACCGGCTGGAGGAAGAACACGGGGACTACAAAACGGTTGCCCACATCGCGCCGGACCGCACGGTAACGATTTATGATGAGGAAATGCCCCAGGCAGTGCGGGAGGAAATCCAGCGGATTGCTGACACTTCGGAAATGACCATTTCCGTGACCCAGGACGCGCCGGTGTTCGCCGTGCCACCCAGGGTACAGGAACCGCCTCAAAAAGAAGAACCGGCAGACCCCTACCCGGAGCTGGCTGCCCAGGTGCTGCGCTTTGTGGGAGAGTTTGACGGTTCCCGCATGGGCTATGGCGAAGATGACGCCCAAGCGGTGGAAAATATCGCCCAGCAGCTTCACGACCCCGTTCAGAGAGAGGAAATCCGCAGACTGCTTCAATCCTTCCTGGACCATGCGGACCTGGAAGAAGAAATCGCGGTGGACATCACCCTCTGTATGGAGCAGATCGCGGAGCTGCCCCCGGCCCTTACCCCGGAACAGGCGCAGATAGAAGAAATCGCCGGTTATCTGGAGGAGGCCGGATATGCGGTATCCAGCGAACTGGTCGAAGAAGGTTTGATGGATTACCGTGCCCATGGCGGCAAAGGTAACAGCCAGGATGTTGCCGACTTCATTGAGCGCGAGTTTTTGTCCGAGGAGCCGGAACCTGCTTCATTGGAGATTGCCAAAGAATTTATCAACGATTTCTGCGAGGCCGAGTATGGCAGCCCAGCCGATTTCAGCGATTTGGAAAAGGTGGGCATTGCCTACACTACCGTCACCGATGAGGAAATCCCCATCCAGGTCAATGCAGATTTGGTCCATTACCGCATGGAGCGTTACCTGGACGGGCAGTTTTTGGAGCGCAGGCAGTATGAGAGCCTGGATGAACTCATCCAAAACGAGCTGGCCGAACTGGATTTTGATGACCTCATTTCCGTTTCCGATGGAGAACTGGAATCCATCGGTGCCACGCCGGAGCAGGGGTCAGATGGCTATTTCTTACTCAGCCGCCTAAAAGCCGACTGTGAATATTTCCTTGGCGCTGGCGGTCGGGCGGAAAAGCACCTGTGGGCCGGGAACGTGCGGGAGCAGATCGCCAAAATGCGGGAACTCTATGACGCCCTGCCGGAAAAACCGGAATGGCTCACCATGGAGGACATCGACCGCTATGCCCAGCGCATGGAGCCGCCTTACGAAGTGGTGGTGTACCACCACTTTGAAAATGGCTTTGATGAACGGCTGGATTACCAAACGCTGGCGGAGGCCGAACAAGCTGCGCAGAAATATGTGGCCGGCACTATGGAGGGCGAGGATGGCTTTGCCTATGATGGCGCGGGTATCTATGACCTTCAGGAGAACAGATGGCTGCGTGTCTACGGAAACTTCCCGGATGAACGGGCCATGGAACAGGCGAAACAAGCCCCTGCCACAGAAGAACCGTCAGCCAGCCCAGCGCAGGCCGATTTACAGCCCCAAAAAGAAGAATCACTCCCACCGCCGCCGAAGCGCCCCCGGCGTGAGCGCATTACCTTCACAACCCTGCACCCGGAGGTCCCCAGGGATCAGCGCCATGATTTCCACATCACCGATGACGCCCTGGGCCACGGCACCCCCAGCGAGAAATACGCGGCCAATGCTGCCGCCATCCGCACCTTGAAGCAGATCGAAGCTGAGGAACGGCTGGCCACGCCCGAAGAACAGGAAATCCTGTCCCGCTATGTGGGCTGGGGCGGCCTTGCAAACTGCTTTGAACAAACCAGCCCCCATTATGAGGAGCTGAAATCTCTGCTGGATTCGGAGGAATACGCGGCGGCCAGGGCCAGCTCCCTTACCGCTTTTTACACGCCGCCCGTGGTCATCCGGGGAATCTACAAGGCCCTGTCCCAGATGGGCTTTACCCAGGGCAACATTTTGGAGCCGTCCTGCGGCACCGGCAATTTCCTGGGCCTGCTCCCTGCGGATATGGCGGGCAGCAAAGCCTATGGCGTAGAGCTGGATTCCATTTCCGGGCGGATTGCGGGGCAGCTTTACCAGAACGCCAGCATTTCCGTAAACGGCTTTGAAACCGTACAAATGCCCGACAGCTTTTTTGATGTGGCCGTGGGCAACGTCCCCTTTGGGGATTTCAAGGTGTTGGATAAGCGGTACGACAAGCACCACTGGCTGATCCACGACTATTTCTTTGGCAAAACGCTGGACAAGGTGCGGCCTGGCGGTATTGTGGCGTTCATAACCAGCAAGGGAACTCTGGATAAGGAAAACTCCGCCGTCCGCAAATACCTGGCCCAGCGCGCCGATCTCATTGGGGCCATCCGCCTGCCGGATAACACCTTCAAGCGGAACGCCGGAACGGAAGTGACCAGCGACATCATTTTCCTGCAAAAGCGCGACCACATCACCGATTTGGAGCCGGATTGGGTGCATTTGGACACGGATGAAAACGGAATCCGCATGAATAGCTATTTTGTGCAGCACCCGGAGATGATTTTGGGTGACATGGTGATGGAATCCACCCGGTTCGGGCCGGACAGTGCCTGCAAAGCCCGCGAGGGTGAAGATTTGTCCGAGCAACTTGCCAATGCCATCCAGTTTTTGCAGGCGGAAATCAAGCCCTATGAGCTGGAGGAACTGGACGAGGAGGAAGATCGCTCCATCCCCGCCGACCCCACAGTGAAGAATTTCAGCTACACGATTGCAGATGGGCAGGTGTACTACCGGGAAAACAGCCTCATGCACCCGGTGGAAGTCTCCGTCACGGCGGAAAGCCGTATCCGTGGCATGATCGAGCTGCGGGAATGTACCCGCAGGCTTATTGAGTACCAGACCGAAGGCTACCCGGATGAGGATATTGCAGCCGAGCAGCAAAAGCTCAACGCCCTTTACGACAACTTCACCGCCAAGTATGGGCTGCTGAACAGCCGCGGTAACAAGCTGGCCTTTTCGGAGGACTCCAGCTACTGCCTGCTCTGCTCTTTGGAGGTGTTGGATGAGCAGGGCAACCTAAAAAGAAAAGCCGATATGTTCTCCAAGCGCACCATCCGTCCCCATGTGGCTGTCACCAGCGTGGACACGGCCAGTGAAGCGTTGGCGGTGTCCATCTCGGAAAAAGCCCGTGTGGATATGGACTATATGGCGGAGCTGTCGGGGAAATCTCCAGAGGAACTGGAACAGGAACTTGCCGGGGTGATTTACCGGGATATTCGCTGCGCGGAGAACCCGGAGGACATCCTGCCTTCTTTGGCCGATCTGAGCCGCTATCCTCTTGTCACAGCGGATGAGTACCTTTCCGGGAAAGTGCGCCAAAAGCTGCGGATGGCAAAAGCCTTCCTGGAAGTAGCCCCCGACCATCAGAAAGAAGCCGCCCGCAGAAATGTGGAGGCTTTGGAGGCGGTTCAGCCCCAGGACCTGGGCGCTGGTGAAATCGGCGTGCGCATTGGTGCGAACTGGGTGCCCGTCGAGGTGTACCAGCAGTTCATGGTGGAGCTGCTCACCCCCAATTACTATGTGCGGGACCGTATCCGAATCCTGCGCTCTGAAGCCACCGGCCAATGGAGTATCCGGGAGAAAAACGCCGACCGCAGCAATGTAAAGGCCAACACCACCTACGGCACCAAGCGGATGAGCGCCTACCACATCCTGGAGCAGACCCTGAATCAGAAGGATGTGCGGGTATTTGACTATATTGAGGACGAGAACGGCAAGAAAAAGCCTGTCCTCAACAAAAAGGAAACCGCCATTGCCCAGGACCGGCAGGAACTCATCAAGCAGAAGTTTGCCGAATGGATTTGGAAAGACATTAATCGCCGGGAACTGCTGTGCCGCATTTACAACGAAACCTTCAACGGTATCCGTCCCCGTGAGTACGATGGGCGGCACATCCGGTTTGAGGGCATGAACCCCGAAATATCCTTACGGCCCCATCAGATCAATGCCATCGCGCACATTTTGTATGGTGGGAACACGTTGCTGGCACACGAGGTTGGGGCAGGCAAAACCTACGAGATGGTGGCCGCCGCTATGGAAATGAAGCGCCTGGGCCTTTGCACCAAGTCGCTGATTGTGGTGCCTAACCATATCACCGAGCAATGGGCGGCAGAATGGCTCCAGCTCTATCCTTCGGCCAACATCCTTGTCGCGACAAAGAAAGATTTTGAAACCCAGAACCGCAAGAAGTTTTGCAGCCGCATTGCCACGGGGGACTACGACGCCATCATCATCGGACATTCGCAGTTTGAGAAAATTCCCATGAGCGTAGAGCGCCAGCAGGCCATTTTGGAGCGCCAGATCGAGGAGATTCTGTTCGGCATTGAGCAGGCCAAGGCGCAGAAGGCGGAACGCTACACGGTCAAGCAGATGGAGCGCACCCGGAAATCCCTGGAGGCAAGGCTTGCCAAGCTCAACGACCAGAGCCGCAAGGATGACGTCGTCACGTTTGAGCAGCTCGGCGTGGACCGGCTCTTTATTGATGAGAGCCATTATTTTAAGAACTTGTTTTTGGCGACAAAAATGCGGAATGTGGGCGGCATTGCCCAGACCGAAGCCCAGAAATCCAGCGATCTGTTTATGAAAACGCAGTACCTGGACGAGTTGACGGGCGGGCGCGGCGTGATATTTGCCACCGGCACCCCCATTTCCAACTCTATGGTAGAGCTTTACACCATCCAGCGGTATTTGCAGTACCGGCTCCTGCAGGAGATGGGCCTGATCCACTTTGACGATTGGGCGAGTAACTTTGGGGAGACTGTCACTGCCATCGAGTTATCGCCGGAGGGAACCGGCTACCGGGCCAAAACCCGGTTTGCCAAGTTTTATAACCTGCCGGAGCTGATGGCTGCCTTCAAGGAGGTTGCCGACATCCAGACGGCGGATATGCTGAAACTCCCCGTCCCCAAGGCAAACTTCCACACGGAAGTGATCCAGCCCTCGGAGCTTCAGAAAGAGATGATAAAGGGGCTGGCGGAACGGGCAGAGAAAATCCGTGCCGGCGGCGTCGATCCCCATGTGGACAATATGCTTCGCATTACCAATGACGGAAGAAAACTGGCTCTGGATATGCGGCTCATCAATCCCCTTGCCGCCGACGACCCCGATGGCAAGGTGGCTGTCTGCGCCCGGAATGTGTATAGAATCTGGGAACAGACCAAAGAAAAACGCTCTGCCCAGCTTGTGTTCTGCGACCTGTCCACACCTACCACCGATGGCTCTTTCAGTGTTTATGACGACCTAAAAAAGAAACTGATGGACGCCGGTATCCCGGAAGAAGAAATCGCCTTTATCCACACGGCAGACAGCGAAGCCAAAAAGAAGGAGCTGTTTTCCAAGGTGCGCGCCGGGCAGGTGCGAGTGCTGCTGGGGTCCACGGCCAAGATGGGCGCAGGCACTAACGTCCAGGATAAGCTCATTGCCCTGCATGACCTGGACTGCCCCTGGCGGCCCTCTGACCTGCAGCAGCGGCTGGGGCGTATCGTCCGCCAGGGAAATGAAAACGAGGAGGTGGAAATCTATCGGTATGTAACGGAAGGCACCTTTGACGCTTACCTCTACCAGCTCGTGGAGAACAAGCAGAAGTTTATCGCCCAGATTATGACCAGCAAGGCCCCTGTCCGTGTGGCGGATGATGTGGATGAAACCGCCCTGAGCTATTCGGAGATCAAGGCGCTGGCCACCGGCAATCCGTTAATTATCGAGAAGTGCAACCTGGATATGGAGGTGGCGCGGCTGAATATGCTGAAAGCCAGCCACTTGAACCAGGTATATGCGCTGGAGGAGCTGGTGTACCGCAAGTACCCAGAGGAAATCACCCGGCTCACGGAACGGATCGCGGGCTATGAACAGGATGTGGCGCTGGCGGCGGCCCACCCCAAGGCCCAGGAGGGCTTCTGCGGCATGGAGGTGGATGGCAGGCACTACACCGAAAAAGAGGATGCCGGCAAGGCTATCATTGATGTTTGTACCCGTATGACAGGTCCCGACGCTGTTCTTTTGGGGCAGTACCGGGGCTTTTCCATGGTGCTGGCCTATGATGGCAGGAGCAACGAGTACCGGATCACACTCAAAGGCACGCTTTCCCATACGGTGACGCTGGGCGCAGATGTGTTCGGCAATATCACCCGCCTGGACAACGCTCTGGAAAACCTTGCGGGCAGCCTGCAGGCCGAGCAGAACAGCCTGGAGGAAACCAAGACCCAGCTTGAAAACGCCCGCACCGAACTGGCTGCCCCATTTGCCCGCGAGGAGGAGTTGGCGGAGAAAACAGCCCGTTTGAAAGAGCTGAATATTCTGCTCAACATGGATGAGAAGGACAAGACTCTGCTGGACGATACCCCGGATGAGGGCGAGGATGTGCCTGCCCGGAGGGTTGCGGAGCTGGCACGGTAAAGGAGGATACGATGACCAACGAAGAATTGAATACCAGGCTCTATGAAAAAATGTTCGCGGAACAGGAACAGTTCCGGGATTGGCTGCTTTCCCAGCCGCCGGCTGAGATTCTGAACCACGCCTACGAGTACACGGTGCGGGAGGACATTCTGATGTCGTTAGAGTACAACGATTTGGAGGACAGCCAGGCCAGGGCGCTGCTGAAATCCGGCAAGCCCCTGAAGCAGATTTTTGAGCGGTGGGAAGATAAAGAAACATCCCACATGGAAAATATTTGGGATACCGTCCAGGAACAGACCAAGGCCGCTGAAGCCAAACAGAAAGCCAAAGCGCAGAAAGAACGGTGATCGCACATTTGCCGTTGCGCTGAGGGGCAAGTATAGTATAATAAAAATCGTAACAAGGGGTGATGATAGATGGACGATAGCTACTGCCTGCTCCCGGAGCGCATTTCCGAGCAGTTTTCTGAAATCGACAGCGACATTGTGATGGATTTGGCGGCTGCCAGCCCGGAATATGCCAAGTTAAAGGCCCAGATGGAAGAACTGAAACGCCAAAATCCTGTGATTGGCGCTCTGCTGGAGGGCAAGGGAGAACTTTCTTTTACTGCTGAGGAGCATGAAGCCTGGAAGGAATTTATCCGGCTGTATATGCGGGCCGATAATATGGAACGGGAACATATCTACTTCCGGGGCCATGCAGACGGATTTGCCTATCTGAAGAAAATCGGCGCTTTCAAAACAGAATAGCTCTTTAGGCGGCATGGAGAAATCCATGCCGCCTTTTACATACCAAAATTAATTCAAACCCAAAAAGGTTTTATGGAAAATAAGTTTTTACGGATTAGGAGTAAAAACTATTGATATTCTTGGAGTTTTTCGCTATACTATTAGTAAGGAACAAGGAGGCGAACGATATGATTATCCGACCACAATATATGAACACGCTGAAAACCTATCGGGATGTTCCGCTGGTGAAGATACTGGCAGGAATCCGGCGCTGTGGTAAATCCACAATTTTAGATATGCTGCGGGACGATCTGCTGAAAAGCGGGATTGCCGCAGACCACATTATCAGTATGCGCTATACGTCGGAGGACTTTGACGACGGTATGACCGACAAGGCTATGTATCAGGGCATCAAGGAGCAAATGACCGGCAATGGGCGCTACTATTTGTTGCTGGACGAAGTACAGGAAATTACCGGCTGGGAAAAAGCGGTCAACAGCCTGCTGGAAAACGCCGACACCGATATTTATGTGACCGGCTCCAATTCCAAGCTGATGTCCAGCGAAATCTCCACCTATTTGACGGGACGGTATATCTCTATCCCAGTCTATACCCTGTCCTTTGCTGAATATCTGGATTTCAAAAAACCGGATTCCCGTTCTCCCAAGGAGCTGCTAAACGAATACCTGCGGCTGGGCGGTTTTCCCATTGTGGCGCTGGGAAGCTTTGACGAACGCTCCGCCTATCAGATCGTGGAGGGCATCTATAACTCGGTGATTACCAACGATATTACCAAGCGGCATAATATCATGAACTTTGACTTGTTCAACCGTGTTGTAAAGTATATCGTGGAAAATGTGGGCAAGACCTTTTCCGCCAACGCCATTGCGAAGTTCCTCAAAAGCGAGGGGCGTTCCCTATCCGTGGAGGCGGTTTACAACTATCTGAACTGGCTGGAAAAGGCGTTTGTGATCTATCGCTGCCAGCGGTATGATTTGCAGGGAAAATCCGTGCTGAAAACCCAGGAAAAATTCTATCTGGCAGACGCTTCTCTGAAATACTGCATCATGGGTTTTAATCCGAAGTCCATTGCCGCTATGCTGGAAAACATCGTGTATTTTGAACTGCGGCGGCGGGGCTATGAAGTTTATATCGGGAAAAATGAAACGAAAGAGATTGATTTTGTGGCGGTGCAGCGCGACGAGCGTATCTACGTTCAGGTGTGCCGCAGGCTACCGGAGGAATCGGATCGGGAGGTTGCCAATCTCCTCGAAATCAAAGACCACTATCCGAAATATGTGGTAACGCTGGATGAACTGGCCGCAGGAAATGTCAATGGCGTGAAGATCGTGCATTTGGCGGACTTCCTACTGAGTGACACATACTGATCTAAGAGTGTGATACAGTGCTGAAAGAAGGGTGGATATGACCAAACAGGGCGATTTCCTCATTTATTGCGTGGAAACCTACAAAAACGCCAAGCACTTGACTGGCAGTCAGGTGGCGGAACTCTTTACCCGTTATGATGTATGGGACTATGTGTATTCCTGCTATGAAGCCCTGCACACCACCGGGGCCAATTATATTGTGGAGGACATCGACCTCTATATTGAGGCCAGGAAACCGGCTATGGCTTAAAACTGCCGCCCAAAACTGCACAGTCCCCCTTCATATCTGCATATAAACCGCAAAAGTATATGCAGAAAAAGCCGATTGGAGCAATCCAGTCGGCTTTTTCCATATCTGAAAAGAGTACAGCCCCCTTTACATAGTCAGCTACCTCACACGGGGCGGCTAATCTACGGCTATGTGAAGGGGGCTGTATTTTTTTATGCCTTTTTACGATTCAGAAGCCATCGAACGGGCAAGGCAGGTAGACCTGCTCACCTACCTGCAGACCTGCGAACCCCAGGAGCTGGTCCATGTGTCTGGCAACGTCTACTGCACCAAGGAACATGACAGCCTGCGCATTTCCAATGGGAAATGGTGCTGGTTTTCGCAGGGGTTCGGAGGGTACAGCGCGCTGGACTACCTCATCAAAGTCAAGGGCTGTTCTTTTATGGAGGCCATGGAGGCCGTTGCCGGCAGGGCTGCTATCCCGCCGCCGTCCCGTGCGCCTGTCCCCAGGGAGGAAAAGCCCAGACATTTGCTTTTGCCGCCGCCCGCCCCGGATAACCGGGCCATGCTCCAATATCTTGCAGGCCGGGGCATTGACCAGGAGATTTTGGACTACTGCGTTCAGACCGGGCGGATTTATGAGAGCCGGAACAAAGGCCACAGCAACGTGGTTTTCGTGGGCTTTGACAAGGACGGCAAGGCGCGGTTCGGCTGCCTGCGGGGAATCAGCGAAGCCCGGTTCCACGGGGATTTAAGCGGCAGTGATAAGCACTTTTCCTTTGCCCTGCCCGCTTGCATGGAGAATCCAGCAGTCCATCTGTGCGAGTGCGCCATTGATGTCATGTCCTACGCTACGCTCTGCAAGCTGGACGGGATCGACTGGCGGCGGCACAATCTGTTGTCCCTGGCCGGGGTGTACCAGCCGAAGAAAAAGATGGAAGAAAGCAAGCTGCCGGTGGCCCTTACCCGGTTTTTGGAGGACCACCCCCATGTGAAAACGGTCTATCTCCATCTGGACAATGACACCGCTGGCCGGCTGGCGGCCAAAGCGATCATGGCTGTCATGCCAGCGGGCTACCGGGTGGAGAACAAACCCCCGCCCCGTGGAAAGGATGTGAATGATTTTCTGTGCCACCGGCTGGGGATTCCCATTCGGGGCAGCCACAGCAAAGAGCCAGAGCGGTGAGTTTCCGGTTTCCCAGCTTCGACAAATTCTCCCTCTTGCAACCTGTTATCATATATGTTAACATTAAAGCAGTGAGGTGAGAGTATGGACGAACTGAGCAAACGGCAGAAAATAATATCCCAGCTTGTGGAGGCCCGTCTGGAACAGGGCATTTCCCAGGCAGAGCTGGCCAGACGGCTGGGAATCCAGCGTTCCGGTATCAACCGCCTGGAAAGTGGGACACAGAACCCTACGCTTGATATGATCTTAAAAATCGCCTCGGCGCTGGGGAAGGATGTTTCACTGGAACTGAACGATAAGGAGGAGCCTATGAGTCATGTTTACAGTCTCCGCATTTATGATACGGAGCTAATGCGCTTTTCCATGGAAAAGCAGGGCTTGTCCGGCCTTGTGGCCGAAATCTTATACACCAACGAGGAGCAGGCCCATTTGCTGCCTTTGGATATGGAGCGCACCGGCGAGGGCGTCATTCATTGGCTGGAGCGGCGGGTTATCCCCAAAAACCGCGCCTTTGTGGACGAGATTTTGAAAACCCTTGGCCTCAGCCATAACGACACCAAGGGAATCATCGATGTATGCAAGGGGCTATCGCTTAACGACAGCTATTGGGTGGTGCGGTCAGGATTTGAGGGGGGATTCTCCCAATACAATCTTTACGAAAATCGCTTTTCTGAGATACTGGCGCTGGTGGCCTATACCGGCGCAGGCGGGAGCAGGCAGGCGTTTA
>ERZ1673746.1541-NODE-1541-length-15665-cov-11.488661_pt1 | contig 15665 bp, 10 predicted proteins | sample MGYA00580205_ERZ1673746 | MGnify/ENA primary metagenome ERZ1673746 (study PRJEB41218, sample SAMN15661771) | gut metagenome | host: Homo sapiens | place: Canada: London | collected 2015-08-20/2019-03-30 | study: EMG produced TPA metagenomics assembly of...
TTGCTGATGTAAGAAGTATCGACTTTCATAATCCAGTCACCGCGCACCAATCCGGCCGCTTCTGCCGGTGAACCGGGAATGACGTAAGTAATTAACGCATTATAAGCTGTATCAATATCCGCACTTCGAACTAGTGAATAATCAAATCCATAGGTAGGTAGGGGAGTTTCCATCACAGAATCTACAAACGAGTAACTGTCGCTTTTCGATTTCACTTTAGACAAGAACGAGGCAGGTTCCAAAAACAGATTCACATCATCGTAGGAAGGTAGATCTTGATACCACAGATAGTTCTGCTGCATGATGTCGTACATCCATGTATCCAGTGCGGTCTGATGGGCATACTCCGGCCAGCGGTCGACACCACAGGAGAAAAAGCCACTGATAAATACGATGCTCAGGGCAGGTATGAGGATTATCTTTCTTAATTTCGTCATCATAAAAAGCTTTTTACTGTGCAAATGTAGGAAATACTTTGCTTATCTACCACATTTATGGTATAAAAATGCCTTCAATATGTGATTGGCTGTTAGAGATTCTTGCCTTATCTTTGTAGCATAGAATTTTTTAATAGGTATTAGCTTACATATAGAACGTTATTAATAGACGAATCATTATTCATGGATATAGCTGCATTATTATCAGGAGGTGTCGACAGTTCGGTTGTTGTACATCTCCTTTGTGAGCAAGGATATAAGCCCACTCTTTTTTATATTAAGATAGGCATGGACGGAGCGGAATATATGGACTGTTCGGCAGAGGAAGATATTGAATTATCTACTGCTACGGCACGTAAGTACGGTCTGTCTTTGGAGGTAGTGGATTTGCATCAGGAGTATTGGGAGAATGTAGCGGCCTATGCCATTGATAAAATCCGGCAGGGACTGACGCCTAATCCGGATGTGATGTGTAATAAGCTTATCAAATTCGGTTGCTTTGAACAGCGTGTTGGGAAAGACTTCGACTTTACGGCAACCGGTCATTATGCCACCACCTTGCAACGCAACGGTAAAACTTGGTTGGGCACAGCGAAAGACCCTGTGAAAGACCAGACAGACTTTCTCGCACAGATTGATTACCTGCAAGTTTCCAAACTCATGTTTCCCATTGGAGGTTTGATGAAACAAGAAGTACGTGAGATTGCCAATAAAGCCGGATTGCCGAGTGCCAGAAGGAAAGATAGTCAGGGTATCTGTTTTCTCGGGAAGATAAACTACAATGATTTTGTCCGTCGCTTTTTAGGAGAAAAGGAAGGGGCGATTATTGAATTGGAAACCGGAAAGAAATTGGGTACACATCGCGGCTATTGGTTTCACACAATCGGCCAGCGCAAAGGGCTTGGATTGAGTGGTGGTCCCTGGTTCGTAGTCAAGAAGGATATTGAAGAAAATACAATTTATGTGTCCCGCGGTTACGGTGTGGAAACACAGTACGGCAATGAATTCCGGATGCATGATTTCCATTTCATTACTGATAATCCCTGGAAAGGGCAGGAGAAGGAGATAGACATCACTTTCAAGATTCGTCACACTCCCGACTTTACCAAAGGAAAACTGATACAGGAAGGAGAGAAGCAATTCCACATTTTGTCCTCTGAAAAGCTGCAAGGCATTGCTCCGGGGCAGTTTGGGGTGATTTATGATGAAGAGGCGAAAGTTTGTGTGGGAAGCGGAGAAATCATCTGTTAAATAGTTCCCTTAGAGGGGTAGAGGTTAGTGAATAGCGGTGTCAGATATAGTATTCGGCTAAATCCACAATCCCTGCCCTCATCGCATATTTAGTAGCCTCGTGCACATTATTCACCCCCAATTTGCGAAAGATATTCTTACGATGGCTGTTGATCGTATGGAAACTAAGATTTTTCTCTGCTGCAATCTCTTTCGTTGTTTTCCCTAATGCAATTTCTTTTAGGATATTCTTTTCTGTCTGCGTCAGCAAATGGTCGTCCATGCTTGACGCTGCCAGCGGAGAAGAAGTTCCCGAAAGCAGCAGATTGCTGACATGATTGCAAATATACCGTTGTTTGCGGGTGGCGCATTGAATGGCAGTCATGATTTCTTCTTTTGAGTTATCTTTCATCACTATCCCGAAAGCCATGCTGCTGAATAATACCTGACGGAGAAAGTTCAGGCTTAGTTCGTCAGAGAATAGAATCCAGTCGGCTTCCTTGAATCTTTCCTGCAGGACAATCAATTCATCTGCCCCCGCAAAATTGAACAAGGTGTAATCCAGGATAATCACTGCTTGCGGATACAATCGTAGCTGCTGAATCAGTTCAGCTTTGTTGTCAGCTTCTAAAAGAAGGGATACCTCCTTTTGTTTACTCAACAGGAACATCATTCCTGCCTTACTGATATCCTGATTGTCTGCAATGATAAATTCTCTCATAAGCCATACTGAATAAAAAAAAACTCCGCTACAAATGTACGCATTTTGCGTGATTTGTAGCGGAGTTATGATAAGATTCTTGTATCCGGATTACCAGGAACGTCCCTTGAAGATATTTGACTGGTCAAGCGGAACGATATTTCCGTTCAATGTCAGGTTGTTGTTGCTGAAGTTCGGGCTGATACTAACCGAAGCTGTATTGTTTCCACTGCTCATATTAATAAATACTTGAGCGGAGATGCCGATACCCTGAACACTGAATGAACAGTTCACATTTCCTTTTTTGTCGATATTCATCTTCATATCCGAAGAATTACCATCTACTGTCACACCACCGATTCCGTTAGGACCTGGGTAAGGAGTGTTGAAAGCAGTCTGTACGGTAGCTCTGTTGCCGTTCATCAGGACGAAGTTGGTGTTTGAAGTAACAAAAGCACTCATACCGTTGCGGAAGACAACCTGATTAGCTTCCAATACAAATTGCTTGTTTTTCAAAGCCTGTACAGCTTGTTGATAGGCTGCCATGTCCTGCACCTCTTCTTCGGCACGGAGTTTCGCTCTCTCTGCATCTCTTTGAGCTTTTCTTTCTGCGCGGCGTGCTGCTGCGTTACTTTCTTGTGCATACATCATTGTGCTTGCACTCACTAATACTAATGCTACTAATGCAATAAACTTTTTCATAACTTTTTTTTGTTTAGGTTTAATATGTTGTTCGTTTATTGCAAAAACAAAGTGTATGCCAGATTGTTCACGAACGTCGTGCAATTTTATATCCGATGGCTGCCACGGTGATACTCATTAAAGGACTGATAATGTTGAAAAAACAATAAGGGAGATACACAAGTGTGGGTACACTCAAGATAGTGGCTTGAGTCATTCCACAGCTGTTCCACGGGATCAATACGGATGTAACGGTTACTGCATCTTCCGTGGTACGGCTTAGTAAGCAACTTTCATACCCTTTCTTGGCATAAATATCGCGAAACATATTTCCCGTCAGAATAATACTGATATATTGATCGGCAGTGGTCAGATTAAGAAACAGACCGGAACAAACCGTCGCACTGACCACGCTGACTGTTTTCTTCATAAAGCGCACAAAGATGGAAGTGATACTTCCCACCATGCCGCTTGCTGTCATTGCTCCGCCGAAACACATGGCACATAGTATCAACCAAATCGTATTCATCATTCCTGACATGCCACGTGTGGCAATTAAATCTGTCAGAACGGCATTATCCGTGTGTAAATTTGTCTCTCCGTAGATAGTCATCATTAGTCCTTTAAACAGTGAATCGAATCCGGAAGCGGCAATTCCTGAAATTTCTTCCAACAAATCCGGCTGAAAGATCAAAGCAAAAACAGCAGCCAGCAGGGTAGACAGGAACAGCGTAACGATAGACGGCACTTTCTTCGCTATCAATATCCCGGTTGCTACGGGAACTATCAGTAGCCACGGAGTGATATGAAACTTTTCATTCAGAGCTGTTGCCACTTCTGCGATGTGTTGTGTATTGTTGGCATCATGAGAGAATCCTGCTACGGTGAAAATAATTAGCGTAATGACAAGAGATGGAACCGTAGTAATCATCATATAACGGATGTGACGGAACAAGGGAGTGTCTGTGATAGAAGAGGCCAGGATGGTGGTTTCGGATAAAGGAGATATTTTATCTCCGAAGTATGCTCCTGAAATAATGGCTCCGGCAATCCAGCCGTCTTCAAAACCTTGCGCCTTTCCGATACCCATCAGGGCGATACCGATGGTAGCAATGGTAGTCCACGAACTTCCGGTCATAACGGAAATCAATGCGCAGATGATGCAGGTAGATGCCAGGAAGAAACTGGGATGGATAATTTGCATCCCGTAGTAGATTAGCGTAGGCACTACTCCACTAATCATCCAGATCCCGCTCAACGCACCGATTATCAATAGAATAATAATGGCTGTTGCCACTCCGGCAATATTGTTGGTGATGGCGAGCTCATAATCTTTCCAGGGAATTTTATAGAACACCATACCGATAAGGATACAAATAGCTGTAGTGGTGAGTAGTGACACTTGGCTTCCGCCGCTTAGGGCATCACTGCCAAATGTGCGGATAGTGGCAAACAATAATAACACCAGTACAATGATCGGTATCAATGATACAATGGGAGAGGGGGCTTTCTTCATGTTGATTCTTATAACCTTTTATTTGTTTTCCGGCTACTGTTTTGTTTATAGCCGCGCAAAGATACAACAAAAAAGAATGAAATCTTTTGCTTCAAAATGTCAGGCAATAAAAATTATTATAAGTTTGTATTTGATTGGAATATGTATAAGACCGGCTCAATTAGCGAAAGTCTTACGCCTTATCCACCAGTAACGGATGAAAAGTACCCCTGTCAGGATGAGGGCAATGGATAATCCAGTATAGAAAACAGAAATGAACGTTTCGGGCAGAAGATGGAAGCTACGTATGGTAATTCCCAGAGAAATCATGAAGATCATTGTAATCCAACTTTTCACATCGAAAAAGGAGAACGGGCAATTTCTGTGTTCTTTCTTTTGTTCGATTCGCTGGGTATGTTTATAATAAAGCCTTCTGAACACCAGAACGAAGAATAACAAGAAAACGACGGTAGCTTCTCCTATTTTGAACATCCAATCTTGGGAGGTGTTTAACCAGGTTACAATTCCTATTCGCAGAATATTCGCACCGGCTATAATCCAGACGGTGCCGGCTGTGATAAGTAAGATTTGTCTGTTAACTCCGTATTTCATTGGCTTTTTTATTGTAATAAACGGTTTGACCGTCCGTTTTGTTGACTCACTTCTTGTAGAAAGTCGTAATTAATAAAGAAATTCCGGTTAAAACGACTCCGGTACCGATAACTCCGTGCCAACCATACAGTTGCCAAAAGCTGCCCGCCAGAAATGTTCCCATTGAACCGCCAATAAAGTAAGTAGTCATGAAAACTGTATTGATACGGTTCGAAGCGCGCGGGTCTAGTTCGAAGATACTTGTTTGGTTGCTAAGTTGGATGCATTGCATCCCTATGTCAATGATGATGATTCCGGCAATGATACCAATAAAAGTGTTTTCACCGATGAAGAACAGTAACCAGGCAAAGAGAATCAATCCGCAACCGATAAAGTTAAAGCGGCGTACACCTACTTGCTTTACGTATCTTCCTACGAAAGAAGCAGTCAATGCTCCGGCCACTCCGCAAAGTCCTAGCATACCGATTACGTCGCTGTTGGCGAAGAACGGGGCTTGTCCCATTTTAAAAGCCAGACAGGACCACATGGCGAGGAGGGAACCGAAATTCAGTGCCGCCCGGATCGAATAAATGCGCAGTTGCGGGTATTCTTTCACTAAGGCTAACAGAGATTTCATCAGGCCGCTATACTTTCCCTGAAAGTTGGTCTGAATGTCAGGAAGGACTTTTAATACAACGATTGCGCAGATAAACATCATGCCTGCAGCGATGTGATACATTTCCCGCCAGCCAATCAGTTCACCGATAAATCCGCTGACGACACGTGAAGCCAGAATGCCGGTCAATAGTCCTGATAAGACAATCCCTACATTTCTGCCTTTATTTTCCGGACGGGAGAACTGGGCGGCTATCGGAATGAATATTTGTGGAATCATCGAACAAACTCCCGTGAGGAATGAAGCGATAAGTATCAAATGAAAATTGTGCGTCAGGGCGATAGTCAATAGAGAGAATATCAGAACGGTGAAGTTGACCAGGATGATTTTCTTACGCTGATATAAATCTCCCAGAGGGGTGATAAACAACAATCCTGCCGCATAGCCTATTTGCGTGACCATGGCAATCAGGTTAGTTCTGAACTCTGATATGCCAAGTTCATGGCGTATCATATTTAATAGAGGTTGAATATAATAGATGTTAGCTACCGAGACACCGGCCACAATAGCAAGTGTCCAGAGGATAGATGCCGGTAGTCCACCGTTTTCTTTTAATGGCTGTTTCATGCGGCAAAGATAATAAAATAAGATGTTTATTCGATGAAGAAAGTGGTGGAAACTGTGTTACCTTCTCCGTCTACTGCCGTCAGGGAATGTTTGCCGGGAGCAGGTTGCAGGGAAATTTTGTGGAAATCCTGTGTCTGTGTCTGATAGGTGTCGTCGAGATGCCAGAAGATAGTGGCATTGGGATTGCTGTGTGCCAGTTCCACCGTGATAAAGCCTTTGCTGCCGTCCAATTGCTTGGGCAGCTTGATGTGGGCGTTCATCGGAGGGTAGATGAACTGCATGGGTTGGAAAGAATCTTCTCCGCAGCCGGCTTTGAAAGGTGGCAGCGGTTTATATTCCGGATGGTGTTGTTTATAGTACCATTCCCATACGGGCGGCAGGGCAAACCATGATTTCTGAATGGTAGGTTCCGTGTTTGCACAGTTTTCATAGATGCGGTGGCTTTCGTCGGCGGATAGTGTGACGAGATGATGGTAAGGACAAGCCTCTGTCCGTAATCCGACGGGAAGGATCAGTACGGTGTCGGTTTCTTCACAGAAACGTCCTTTCAGATGACCGGATTGACGGCATATCTCTGCATCAACAAAAATTCCTGTGGGACGTTCGAACCAGGGTGAAGATGGGAGATAATTGAATATATCGAATAATACGGGACCGGCCGTTTGTGCACCGACCAATCCGGGTTTTCCCTCTCCGGTTGCATTTCCTACCCATACGCCTACTGCATAGCGGGGAGTTACGCCAACGGCCCAGGCGTCACGGAATCCGTAGCTGGTTCCGGTCTTCCATGCGATAGCCTGCATCGAGGGGATTGATTTCCAGTCAATTTCTTCAGGGCGGTTGACTTCTGTTAAGGCGGAAAGGGTGAGCCAGGCCGCTCCTGCCGAAATGACTCCTTCTGAAATAACTCCTTCTAATATATCCTTTCTCGAAGTTGTTTTTCTTGAAATGGTCTTTCCTGAAGTAACTTTTCTTGAACCATCTCTTTCCGAAACTGTCTTTTCTTCTGTTCCCAGTAGTATCTGCACTTCCTTTTCTTGGGGAAGGTCGTTGGAATGACTGTTGGAGAGGATTCGTCCCATTTGTGCATAAGCATTCGTCACATCCCATAAAGTAGCTTCGGCACCTCCTAAAATGAGTGATAATCCATAATGGGCGGCTGATCGGTTGATAGTCTTGAACCCCATTTGTTGCAGCATGTGATGAAATTTGGGTACTCCATATCTTTGTAACATGGTGACAGCCGGGATATTCAATGAGCGGGCAAGAGCTTCGGAAGCGGGGACGGCTCCTTCAAACTGCAGGCTGAAGTTTTGTGGAGTAAAGCCATTGATATTAACGGGTACGTCCGGTAACAGCATTTGCGGTAATAGACTTCCCTCCTGTAGCATGGCACCATAGAGAAAGGGTTTTAAAATACTGCCTGTACTTCTGGGAGCTTGAATCACGTCTACTTGATTCCCCCCTTGCTTACGGTCGAAATGTACATTTCCGCAGTATGCTACCACTTGATTGGTGGGAATGTCTATAATTAGGATAGCCAGGTTACGGATATCACTTCGATTAAATTCATTGCTCCACCGTTCCGCCAAACTCTCTATATGGGTTTGTATTCCTTTATCGATGGTTGAGCGGGTATATAATCCGTTTCTTTCTTGATAAAAGCGGGTAACCAGGTGGGGGGCTATTTGAGGAAGAGGCTGTGGTTCGTCGGGTAACGGTTCGCTGATAGCCAATTCATAGGTGGACGCATCAATAATCTCTTCTTCAAAAAGTTGTTTTAATAAACGGTTGCGTTTGGAAAGTAGTGTTTTTCGTCCTTTGGATAGATGAATCATGGCGGGGGCATTGGGCAGGACGGCCAGCATGGCTGATTCCGCCCATGATAAATCTTCGGCAGAATGACCGAAGTAGCGCCAGGCAGCAGCATCCAGTCCTACTACATTTCCTCCAAATGGTGCATGAGAGACATACATGGATAAGATTTCCTCTTTGGAAGTCCGAAACTCCAAACGGGTAGCCCAGATCATTTCGATGACTTTCTCTCCGATAGTTCTGGGTTTGTTTCGGGCGAGACGAATGGTCTGCATAGTAAGGGTACTGCCTCCGCTTACAACACGTTTATTCTTTAAATTCTGATAGAGTGCTCTTCCGGTAGATAGCGGATTAACTCCCCAATGGTGGTAAAAGTGTTTATCTTCAAAGGTAATAAGACATTGCTTGATTTTTTCAGGTGTTGTCTTTCGGGGAGGAAACCGCCATTGACCATCCGAAGCGATACGTGCTCCCAGTAATTCTTCGTTTCGATCAGTCACAACGGTGGAGTAGGGTACATGAAACAGTTGCCGGGGAAGGCAAAAGATGTATCCTATCATCAAAAGAGCAATGCTTATTGTCATTACTTTCTTAGTAACAGATAATCGTTTGAAGAATTTATATATAGGATTCATTTAAATGTTAAGAGCTAAGAGACATATCTTTGTGACAAATAATTAGGCACGGATTACACGGATTACGCATTTTTGGTTAACGAGTAGAACCGTGTAATCCGTGCCTGAAATTTATCGACTGACAGTTGTTCTTCCCGCTTTGCTGCGTGCCTGTACATTTACATCATACATTGCTTCACATTGAACGGCAGGAAGAATAAAGTTACCTGCATAAGTCGCTTGCAGTCTGACAGTGAATACTTTTGTTTCACCACGACGCAAATTGAAATAAGTTAATACCCTGTCATCGCGTATATCCAGATAATTATATTTGCTGACGGATTTACCGGAACCGTCGGCTGCTCCGCTTTCCGTTTCGGGGGCAACCATTCTTTCGTTATATATTTCCCAGCCGGACGGTATGATATGCGTCAGTGCCAGATTGGTGTAATCGGAAGTTCCGCTAATATTGGATATGGAGGTGATAGCCATAAAGTCAGTTCCCTGTATAATATCATTGACAGAGATCGGTGTACCGTTCAGGTTGGCATATCTTATATCCATGCGAAGATTGTCGCTGATGGCCGGTAATGTATCGTTCAACAACTGTGTGCGTGTGATAAGGTCAACGCTAAGCGCTCCTTTTCCTTGATTTTTCACAGCAATCATACCGGATTTGGGAGTGGTGGCGATTTCCTTTTCAAACACAGCTTTAGCCGATTTCACGGCAGGCTGTTGTTTGTCGTTCCATGTCCATACGAAATCCAATGTGCCTGACAGCTTTTCAGCCAGACGTCCCATTGCCATAAGAGCAAAAGCGGTGGATTGTGTACTGAACCACTCCTCTTGTGACAGATTCTTTGAAACGACTTTTGCCTGCTGCAAAGCATCCCGTTCCCGGTTCATCAGGATCAGTGTTTCCAGAATCATAGCTTCATCACGGTCGGAGGAACCGTAAATCTGATTCATGGAAGAGTAGGGGCTTACTGTTGTTTCCGCATTATACACCAGTTCTTCAGCCGGTTTCATCTTTCCGGTCAGTACATAGGTTGCTGCCAGTCTCCATTTAGCCTGAATGGATAATCCTGCCTGTTCTTTCATCCGGTTCATGGCCCCATATTCCGGTGCTCCTGCCAATGCAAGCGTATATAAACGGAAAGCCTGTTGCAATTCCGACTGCCATTGTTGCCAGCCGCTTGCATCCTGCGGCATCCGCCAGTTCTGTGCGGCGGCACGTTGGAAACGCTTCCACTTGTTCAGTACATTCGAATGAACGGCGTATCCTTTTTCTTGTGCCAGTGTCAGGAACATTCCTGCATAAGAACTGATCCATTCGTCGGCAACAGCATTTCCCGGCCAATATACAAATCCGCCATTGGGGAGTTGACGACCATAAATCTGCCGGATAGCTTCCTGTACATTTGTCTTTATCTTTTCGGCTTCTATCTTATCTATTGTTTTGAATTGGCCGACAAACAGAAGAGGCAAAGCCTTGGAAGTCAACTGTTCTGTACAATGATGCTGATAGTTGTATAAGAAGTCGAACCGGCGGCTGATATCAACCGAAGGTATGCGTGATACTTCCAGCTTTATCTGGTTATTTGCAGAAGAACTGCTTAGATTGTATGAAAGTTCTTTGCTTTGTCCGGCTTCTACCCATTGGCTGTTGCGCAGGGTTACTACCGGATTCGGGTTGCGTACTTCTATTTCAATGGTTTCTTTAGTTTGTTGTCCGCCACCATTGGCTGTCAGATGGATGGTAGCCTTTCCTGTTTTACTACCTGTTTTTAAGGTAAAGAACACGAGCTGGTCACCCGGTTGGCTAAATTTGAGCGACTGTTGGTTGGCCCCTACAATCTGTACTCCTCCACCGGATGCCTGAAGTGATACGGTTACATTCTTCACTTGATTTTCCATCGCAAAGATATTTACCGGAACGGTGATTTCTTCCTGAATACTAAGCACACGGGGCAAGGTGGACAACATCATTAACGGAGTCCGCACGAAAGCCGTTTTTTCCGCATTGCCGTACGCTCCCTCTTGTCCGGCAACCACCATGGCACGTACCGAACCTACATACATCGGAAGTTTCAGCGTATGCGTCTGGCTCTTACCTTTTCCCAGATAGAAAGGACCTATAAACTTGACTACCGGTTTGAAGCGGTTTGCTTTTGCATCGGCAGGTTTTAATGTGGCGTCTCCACCCGTACTGAAAAGTGAACTGTAACTTCCGGCGGAAGCTCCCAATACATTATCATACATATCCCATGTCCGGATGCCGAGTGCTTCGCGTGAATAGAAATCATTCCATGGGTCCGGGGTTTTGAAATTGGTAAGATCCAGCAAACCGTCGTCTACAATAGCTAATGTATAAGTCATCGGTTTTCCGGTCTTTTCGCTGACGGTTACATTGAAGTTGGTTTCCGGGCGTAACACTTCCGGCATCTGTATCTGCGGTTGCAACACCGTCTGACTGTTAGTCACGAATACCGGAACGACGCCATACATACGGATAGGCAGGTCATTGACTGTTTGCGCGTGAGGCTGTAACAGACTGATATGCAGATATACATTCGGAGTCATCTCCGGTGTAATCTTGAATGTATATTTCGTATCTCCTCCGTTGGAAACCTCTATCCATTCTTGTCGTAATACGGTAGAACCGTTTTCTATGGATACCAGTGCACGTCCTCCCGCTGCTGCAGGAATGATTGCTGTGGCTGTTTCTCCTATTTCATAAGAATCTTTGTTCAGCGAGAAAGCAAGCATCTTGATACCGCTGGGATCAGTCTTGCTCGAACGTCCCCGCCATTCCGGCCAGTCAACATAAACTGTACCTCCGGTGGCATGTCCACTCTCTTTATCTTTCACGTAAACCAGGTAGCGTCCCCATGACGGATAATCAATACGGAATTTGAAAGATGCTTTTCCGCCTCTTGTCTGTAAATTGCCGCTGGCAACAGGAGTGATGGAACTATTGTTGATATACGTTCCGAAAGATTCACCGCTGTTTTCCCACCACCAACTCCAGCCGATGCGGTATATTTTGTATTCCAGATTAGAACTGTTCACTAACTGTCCCTGCGTGTTTACAGTTACAATATCGAATACATGATCTTTGTCAGTTTCAATATATTTCCCTTTTGGCTGGTTCAGATTGATACCGACATAAGAGGTGAATGGTGAGAATGGAATTGTTTGAGTGTAGATGCTGGCATCTCCTCCCGGTTCGAACACGCGGGTGGTGAAAGTGGCGTTCAGCATACCCGGTGCTTCCGTTGCGGTCGGAACTTTCAGCGTGACATTTGCTTTTCCTTCTGCATCCAGTGTGCCGTCAAATATATCTGTTTTGATAGTCGTGAAATCCGTAGCCGGATTGTTAAAGATATATTGTCCGTAATTCTTGAACTGTGTATTCACTTTCGATAAAGACATTTCTACTTTGGCTTTCAGTTTGGAGGCAGTTGCTCCTGTCAGCCAGGTTGAAGTGAGTGGGGCATAGACATCCTTGTCCGTAGCTTGAAGTACCTTCGGCAATGCCAGATTTATTTTCAAGCGGTTGGGCTTTATGGTTTCGATACGCAGACCTTTGTGGAAGGTGGTTCCTCCCACCTTAATATACGCATTCCAAAGTCCGGTCGGGTCTGTTGCCTGTGTCGGAACGTCGAATGTATAGAATCCGTTCATTCCTTGTGTTGAAATCATTTTCGTGTAGAACTGTCCTCTCGGATTGTAAATCTCCAGTGCTACGGGGTGCTTGTCGGGGATTCTCTTTTCGCGGTCTTCCAATATAAAGGAAATGTGCAGCGTGTCTCCCGGGCGCCATACCCCTCTTTCGCCATATATAAATCCTTTCAGTCCCTTTTGAATATCTTTTCCTCCCACGTCGAATCTGCTGACGGACTGTTCTTCACCGTCCACAACGCGCACATACGCCTTTTGCTTTTCCGATTCTGCCACGATAATGAAAGGCACACCGTTCGGAGCGATTTCAACGAATCCTTCTCCATTGGTTTCTCCTTTCCCTATGGGTTGTAACTGGAAGTTATATGCTGTTACCTGTGCTTTTCCTATCGGTTTTGTATCCAAAATATTACTAGCGGCAATCCACAGTTTATTCAGTGAGTTCCGTTTTACAATCATTCCCAGATTGGAAGCAAAAACGTTGCAGGCAGCTGCCCGGTCTGAATCCATATAATAAGACGGATGGCAGGGGTTGTCGCGTTCCGTCCATCGGTACACACTCCAGTCCATTGTTCCGCCATTGTAATAATAGTAGGCTTCGGGGGTATTCCAGATTGCTTCATCTTCTTCGGACAAAACACTTCCACTTACTTTGGTCAGCCCGTCGGAGGTGCTGCTGTCGGCGAATTTCATATCCTGATTCTCGCCTCCTCCACAAGGATAAGCGGAGTATTCCTGACGAAATGAAAGTATGACACGATAGATGGCACCCGGTTCCTGGTGGATTAATCCGGCAAGGTCTATCGAGTAATCTCCCCAATGATGAATGTCTTTGGAAGCATCTTTGGCAAGCCATAATGTTTTCTTGTAAACCAGTCTTCCCGAACGGCGTAGCTCATTGGCCGAGGCCAGTAAATTGGTTTGCATAAACATCAATACATTGTTCTCGAAAATGCGGATCACGCTCAAATCCACAGCGTATAGGTTGACAGCCCTGAAAGGAATAATCAGACTTTTCGAATCGGGCAGGATAGCGGCGGTAGTAGACATTTCCACTTGTGGCTTCAGACTTACTTCACTGAATGAGATCGTATGAGAAGTTCCCAATGCTTTACCTTGACAGTCTTTGACTCCTTCATGGATATTCAACGTAAGTTTGTTCTGTGTGTTTGCTTCGAAATAGATAAAAACTCTGTTCTCACTGATTTGGAAGATCGATGAGGAGATTTCCGGGATCTCAATCAGTCCTTTTAAATCTTGAGTAGTGGATAAGGGAGCGGAGAAAACAATCTCGATTCCATTTTCCGGTTGGTCGATGCGTTCGGCAGACATGAAACGGAAACAATCTTTCGCCGGTATCAGTACTTCTTCGCTTTGTTTACGGTCGATGCCGGCTGCGTTGCCGTTGGCTGTGATAGTCAAGGGGTAATCATCAGCTTCTCTGGGGATTTGTCTGATACTAAACAAATACCGGGTATGATTGTCGGTTGCGGTGACTTCCACCGGATAACTCTTTTTTCCGTCACTGGCAGTCAGCATCTTTTCTACCTCTTCCTTTTTCACTACGTCGCTGAAACGTATCTCTCCTTTAATATTTATTTCATTCGGTTGGGTAGCTGTAATCGGCAATGATTCCAGTTGCAGGGTGAAGTTACGTTCCTGTACACGGAATGAGAAGTTGAACTCTTTCAGCTTTTTGTCCACTTCGATGAAGTCTCCGAGCCGGAAAGTTCCTTCGTAAAGTGTTCCCGGTTTCAGCGCTCCTTCTTCGGGCACAAATTCAATGGTGTTGTTGCTAACCCAATATGCTTTTCCTTTTAATGAAGGTGAGAAACTGAACGGATTGCTTTTTAACTCATTGTTCATATCCACCATGGGTTGGTCGTGGGTCAGTTCTATACGTATGGTCGAATTTTGCGAGATGACTCCTCCCGTATACGCATTTACATACGGTGCATAATCGGCAGAAGGAATGATGTCTTTTTGAGTGCGTGTGCATGAATATAGGCCCACAGTCATCATGATAAGTAAGAATAGTCCGGTAGCACTGATGCTACGTGTAGTCTTTGTTTGTCCCATAGTGAGAAGTTTTTTATAGTTCAACAAACAAATATACAGTTTTTATGCTAAATCCTTTGTTATTCTGATTATTTTTGCAAGTTCTTAATCAATTTATTTATGGGGAAAAAGAAAGAATACAAAGAGGCCAATCGGCGATTTTTGAAAAAACTGTCTTTTCAGGAAGGTGTTTGCGCGTTGCCGTGTGGAATCTATTACAAAGTTTTGGAAACTGGCGAAAGTACGATTTCTCCGGGTGCACGGAGCATTGTTACCGTGCATTACAAAGGAAGTCTGATTGATGGCCAGGTGTTTGATAATTCTTATGAGCGTACTTGTCCCGATGCCTTACGTCTTAGTGATGTAATAGAAGGGTGGCAGGTGGCACTTCAGAAAATGCATGTTGGTGATAAATGGATTATTTATATTCCTTATGCAATGGGATACGGTATCAAATCTTTTGATTCTATTCCTGCTTACTCGACATTGATCTTCGAAGTGGAACTGCTTGGCGTTGCATAGAACATAAAGATGAGCTATATACAATCAGATACATGGATATTTTTCTTTTAGCTTTTTCATAAAAGACTTGCTTACTTGTAAAAGTTCCTTCTCATTAAATGGAGGAAGCAATATGCAATTGTTGTCTTCAATCGAAACCAGATAGCTTATATTGATAATGTGTGACTGGCTAATCTGGATAAGATAGGGATGCAGACTCAATATCTTTTGTGAGTTTGTATTTCTTTTGAGTGCCAGGGTATGATTATTATTTAATACAGCTTCCCATAGTTTACTCTTGGAGTTATACCGGAAATAGCCAATCTGTTCTAAATGGATTAGTTGCAAGTTTCCAGTAATGGTAGTATATAAAAAGATCTTTTCTTCTTGATGTTTTTCTGTGTCGGTGTGATTACAATTGTCAATATTCATATTCTATTTATCTTAGTATTCGATTAATCTGTTGATGATGCCAACGTCGTAGTTTTATTTTGCATCAAAAGTAACGGATTGCTTTTAGCTATAAAAATAAAAAGTGTCTCATTCCTGAAATGAGACACTTTTTACTATTAAGAATTGTGCTTTTAAAAAAAGAAATTATTGTTCTACTCTTTGA
>ERZ1673746.1554-NODE-1554-length-15500-cov-10.513305_pt1 | contig 15500 bp, 13 predicted proteins | sample MGYA00580205_ERZ1673746 | MGnify/ENA primary metagenome ERZ1673746 (study PRJEB41218, sample SAMN15661771) | gut metagenome | host: Homo sapiens | place: Canada: London | collected 2015-08-20/2019-03-30 | study: EMG produced TPA metagenomics assembly of...
AGAGATAAAGGAGTGTGCGTATGATCAATCTGAAAATTGACCCGGAGTTCCAGTCTCAGATTCCCCCTCTGACCGATGATGAATTTAAGCAGCTTGAAGAAAATATCCTCAAGGAAGGCAAGCTGCTCTCTCCTTTGATCGTTTGGAACAACACCCTTGTTGACGGTCACAATCGTTATGAAATCGTTCAGGAGCATCCCGAAATCTCTTTCTCTACCATGCCGCTCCCGTTTGAAAGCAGAGAAGAAGTCCTCGCATGGATCTGCAAGAATCAGTTAGGGCGGCGTAATCTGACCCCGGAGCAGAAGAAGTTCCTCATTGGAAAGCAGTACAGTGTGGAGCATCGAAAGCCCGGTGGAAACGGCAACAATCAGCACACGGCTGCTGCCAAGAAAACTGCCCCGGAGGAATTGTGTCAATTTGACACAATTCCTCCCACCTCTGCGGAAGCGAGCATCCGCAAGCAGATTGCGGAGCGGAACAATGTCAGCGAATCCTACGTTGCCCGTTCTGAAAAATTCATGCGTGGCGTAGAGATCATGGAACAGATGGTGCCCGGTATGCAGGAGAAGATCCTGTCCGGGCAGTTCAAAGTCCGTGATGCCGATATGCACCGTCTTGCTAGGGCAGATTTTCCGAACCGCAAGCAGATCGTGCACGAAATTCTGCACCCGGAGGACCGCCCTGCTCCGCAGAAACGAATCTACGAAATCAACTATTCTGCACTGGAAGCTGCCGTCCGGCGAATCCAGCAGGATGTTGATTTCCTGATGAAGTATCTCCCTAAGGTGCCTGATGATGCCTATGTGAAAGTGGAGACCACGAAGATTCTCAAACAGCATAAGGCATATATGGCACAGTTTGAAGAACTGCTGAACGATGAAAAAATCGCATAACGACAGGCACTTGTAAGCCATCAACGAGCCACCAGCCGCAAGAGCAGGGCAGAAAGCATCCGCGCCCTTGCGCCTGATAAAAAATGGAACTTTGATTTTCTCGCCCGACTTTGCCACGGTGGGACGATCAAAGGAGCGTGCGTTTGAACAAAAAGAAAAAGTCCACAAACACTTCCCCTTATCCCGATGAAGCCATCGAACGTCTGGCACGGGCATTCTATCCGGCGATCCTTGCCTGCTGGAACAGCGAGGATGGTCAAAGGGAATTTGCCGCATGGCAGGCAGAACAGGCTCATCTCTCCGGCAAAGAAAAACAGAGCGTTTCCGACGGGGAACGCCCTGCGTTACTTATCGTGTGTGGATTTTTGCGGGGTGCGTCCGGCAGGGCGCACCCTGTTTTTGTGCTTAACAAGTAATCATCGCATAGCCTTGACGAGCAAAGACAGCAGTGTTTGATAAGAATAGTAGCCATTTCTTACCGATAGTTATTTTTTAATGTCTTGGGGTGCCTGATATTATACGTTTACAGCAAAGGATGAACCTGTCGTTTCATGTAATTTTTTCTTGCACAGAACGATATGGTTTTTTCATGTCACTCGCTGTATGATAGAAATATCAAAAGAAAGGACGTCTTCTACTATGAAAAAATTCTTCTCGATTCTGGCTTCCATTTTTTTCTGTGCAGCAATTTTGCTAGGGACACCCATCGCCATTCATTCACCGACTGAACTCGAACCTTCCTCATCTGATTTGGCTGCTTCATCTGAAAGCAGTTCTAGTAGTGAACCAGAATATCCCACTACACCAGCAGATGCCGCCACACCACAGGACGATATTACTTGACATTTAGAAAATAATGTCCAGATATTTTTTGGCCTCATTACGAATAATCTGTAAGTCATCCTCGTATCCCATAACTTTGCAAATGTAAAAGGCCTCACGATATCGCTCGGCACTCTCTTCTTTTTTGCCAAGGAGAAAATCACACTCAGCTTCGATTTCCAGACAAGAGTGAAGCACTTGATAATGTCCATATTTAATGCAAGCTTCTTTTCCATTTCTTGCAACTTTTGCGCTTTCTTCATATCTTTCCAACAAGTCCAGAGATCTGGCAAAATTGTAGAGAACCAAAGGAAGCATCCTGTTTGATGTGACCATTTCTTGGAGATGTCGTCTCATATACTGAAGCAACCGATAAAAAATATCGGCTGCTTTTTCATTATCCCCAGCCAAGGAATAAGCATTTCCAATTTGATTAACTAGCTTCATTTCGTCCAACGTGTAAAGATAGTCTTCAATTTTACTCAGTTGAAAATTTGGTATCGTCATTTGAACCGCTTGCATAAGCATCTGGATTCGTTCGTCACTTGAATACCTCTTATCCAACCCACCAAGAAGAACTTTTGAGCGGAGAATAAACTGCTGTGCAATTTGATCATCTGGCTTTACGATTTTCTCAAGCTGGCCGATTTTGTCAAAGCCTTCATTAACGTGTTTCAGCGCATTGCAGGCCACGATTTCCTTTTCCAATGCCTCAATTTCCAGTTCCTCTGGTGTTACAAGTGCATAATACCGATCATCTGGCAAGCCAAGGCGTTGTAGAATAGCATTGATCCTTGTACGACTAGGGGTCTGCCTTCCATTTTCAAATCTGGAGAGAGTAACAGGCTCGCAAATGCCTGCACAGACTTGCTCCTGCGTCAAATTCAACTCCTGCCGCCGCTGGCGGATATAATTACCAAGCCTATAGTTCTGCATTCTTCCTTTACCTCAAATAATCAATATTACAATTATTATAGTGCGGCTTATGTCATCATGCAAGCACTTCTCTCGTTGACTTGTCGTCTTATAAAATTATTTATTCCACCAGACGATATGGTCAACCGGCTTTTATTGTGATAAGATGTAGACGCCGCAAAACTCACGGCTTAACATAAAAGAAGTATGGCAGGCAGAACAGGCTCATCTCTCCGGCAAAGAAAAACAGAGCGTTCCCGACGGGGAACGCCCTGAGTTACTTATCGTGTGTGGATTTTTGCAGGGTGCGTCCGGCAGGGCGCACCCTGTTTTTGTTTTGTCCTCAATCCTCTAATCCATAGCTTCCAGCCGCATTCTTCAGGTATTCTTCCGGCTCACCGTTCAGGATCAGCTCAGCATACGCCAGCGGGTCATTGTAGATGAGGTAGTCCAGTTCTGACCTCTGCGCCATGGTTACATCCAACGCATCCTCGATTCCGGTGCAGTCAATGGAGATCATTCTCCCATCCCGGAGCAGCAGCTCCACGCAGCCGGTATCCATGTTGAACTTACAGGCTCTTGCAATGTACTTCATGTTTGTGTCCCTTCTGCCTTACGGCACTCTTACAGTTGTGACCTTCGTGATACGGTTTTTCTGATAAGGTTTCGGACACACAGCCGTCAGGGAAGAGCCAGAATTCTCATTTCCGAAGAAAACAAAAAATCCGAACCCTTCTCCTATTGAGAAAAGGTTCGGATTTTCATGGTTTGGTGCGATGGAAGGGACTCGAACCCCCGGCCTACTGATTCGTAGCGCACGCCGGGCGATTCACTCAATTTTTGGAATTTACGTTTTATCGTCATTTCCAAGCGATACATCGCAGTTTTTGAGCTTCGAGTTTCTGCACCCTTTGTCCGATTTTGCAACGATTTGCACCCTTTGCACGTTTTGAAACCGTGCAAAAACCGTGCAGAAACCGTGCACTTACTCCCGGACAAACTAAAAACCACTTCATCCGACAATGACTTGACGGCATTGGTTCGAGTGACCGCACACCATAAATCAAGTCTTGGAGGATATGACTATGACAAAATTGCTTTCCTGCCGCTACAATATGGACACTAACCGGGTGGAAGCCCGGTTCGCAGATGGCTCTGCTGTTGCCATCGACTGCATCGCCGTTGAGGACGAGTACGGCAACACACCAGCGCAGCGGGCGGAGCTGGACTGGCTGCTGTGGAACAAGCCCTTGGAGTATGCACAGATGGTGCTGAGAGGGGAGATGGAGCATTATCTTTCCCTCGGCTGCGACCACGGCAGACTGGCGGATTGATCTACGAAATCGCACGGTTGATCGCACGCGTGCATTCGCCGTGCGATCTTTTCAGCACAAATTTCTCAAAACATACGATTTATCACAATTTTATCAGTTGATTTCCCGTGCAATCAATCGCACGGCGTGCATTTCAGCATTCTTTCTTCACCTTCAAATAATACTTCCTTGCACAGCCCTGTCCACGGCCTTCGATTATCTCTTCACCGGAAAGCCTCTGAAGAATGCGATACGCTTGCCCCCTCGTAAAGCCGCACAGCTCCTGCACCTTTTGGTTGGTGATCGACGGCTTATGCTTCAGATATTCAAGAATCCGATCCTTTGCCTGAATCTGGCTGACCGTCTTGTCCTGCACATAGGCCACATCGGTTTTCACCGTTTCGTAGACCTTGAGGGACAGCATATAGGTCTTGCCGTTGAGTTCCAGAAGCCCCTCGTCCCGGAGAGCGTTCAGAACCTTGTGGGCATTGTCATCGGTTTCCTGAATCGTCTTTGCCGCCTGCTTCAGGGTGATTTTCTGGTGCTCCCGGAGATAGTGCAGAATCATCAGCTCCGACAGCGTGAACATCTTGGAACGCTTATCCTGCGTCTCTGCGATAAAACGCACGAAGTTCTGGTTTTCCATCGTACTGCGAAGGGTCAGCCGGACAGAGTTGGGCGTGCTGGCGTACTCCGGGTAGGGTTTGCCCTCGGTGAGCATACTCTGGAACATAATATCCACGCCCTGCCCGGAACGCTGCACATACTTCAGGTGCTGAAGGGTCATGGCGACCAGCTTATTCCGGGGAATGGACTGGTGGGTGATGATGTTGCTTTCGTTGATGTCCCCCGGAAAGCCGCCGGGGTTCTCAATCACGATCTTTGTGGGGTAGTGCTTGACGTAGATCGGTGCCATGTCCTCATAGGAGCGGTGCGCCAGCGCATTCAGCAAAGCCTCCTGAAAAACCGCTTCGGAGAAATCGTACACCTCCAGCCGGAACAGTCCCACCTGCACATTGGTCAGACGATTATAGGTGCGGATGCGCTCGGTCAGCTTATCCAGAATCGAGATCACCGGCTCCTGCATATCCATGCGGTTGTCGTATTCCGTCTGCGCTTCGTCGCTGTAATGGAGGTAGATCACCTCTGCCTGCGGCAGCAGCCGTGCAATGGAAGCCGCCTTGCCCACAAACAACAATCCTGCCACCGTCACACGCACTTCGTCCTTGTCCATTCGGATCAGGTTCAGGTTGTCCAGAAAGGTGGTATCTGCCAAATCCGGCAGGGCAGAGCCTGCATCCCGAATCCGTAGCTTCTCTTTCAGGCGGTACACTTCCAGCAGGTCAATGTCGCTTTCGGTTGCGCCCTCCACGATCTTTGCCGAAAAGTCCGGGTTATCGGCAGGGGAGTACACATCGTTTGCCGGGTAGTAAGGTTTTGTCACGTTCCCCAGCCGCCTGTAATAGATGCCGCCGGTGGTGGCAACATGAGAACTGGATTTCTCCACCGATACCACCAGCACCACACCGTCAGAGGTTTCCACCGGCTCGATTTCGGTAAACAGGCTGGGCCGGGTCATATCGTAGATGGCTTCCATCAGTGCCTGCGGGTCGCTTTTAGGGCAGCCCGTAATGGTGCCGTCATCTTCCACGCCAAACAGCAGAACGCCGCCCTTTGTGTTTGCCAGCGCAACCGCACTTTTCACCGCAAGCTCTTTCCGCTGCCGGTAGTCCTTGCACTTCACCCACGACTTAAACTCCTGCCGAGTGCTTTCCCCAGCAGCAATCATTTTGCGGAGTGCTTGTTCGGTCATGGTGGGGGCCTCCTTTCTCTAAATCGGTGCTTATTCCACAAGCGTCCCCTTTTTAATATGATAAGCTATTTTTCGTTCTTCACAAAACGCCATAACTTTTCTAGCACAGGTATTATAAAAATCTTGATAGCCTTTATACGCTGTTACCTGTTTATTGTAATGTAACCTTCCAAAAATTATTCGATCGGCAAAAGATACTCGTTCCAAAAGCTGTTCGAGATTTTGCTCATGAATATTGGGGGTTGGATACGGTTCAATGCTAATCCATGTATAGCATCCCTGTTTGCTTAGTGCTTCTAGCGCGCTAATACGATCTTCCATCGGTGCCGCACCCGGCTCCATCTCTTTTCGGAAATCCTCGTCAAGCGTAACAGCTGTTATGCCATACTCATTTTTTAACGGCATTTTTGCAAGTTCTACTGGCAAAATGCCTTTTGTCAGCACCGAACAATGAACTCCAAAAACGTTTGCTTTCTCAATAATTTGTGTACTCGCATTGCAAATATCGGGATGTCCATACATATATGGGTCAGTCGAAAAGCAAAGATGCAACGTCTTTATTTTATCCTTGTATCTAGGCAGTTCCTTTGATAAAAGCGGAAAAATGTTATCAACCAGTTTCGGTTGAATCCACTCCTCATAGTCCTCCACTTTTTTAAACCGCTTAGCCATCATGTAAGCATAACAAGGATATTTACAGCCGTGTGAGCAACCTGTCACATGGTTCAACGTATAATCGCCGTATTCAACAGCCGTTTTGTATATCAGGCTTTTTCTGATATTTTCATGTACTTTTTTTTCACTCATATAAATGTGTAATTATCCTCTGTAAAATTGGTTTTTCCTGCATCATTATGTTTTCTTACTTTTCCTTCAGCTATCATCGGCTTTAACACGTGTTTTATAATTTGGGAACTTCTAAGCATGGTTTCTACAAGAATTTTTTCTTCAATCTTTAAAAACGGCACAGTCTTCCCCTTGAATGCTTCATATACAATGTTTTGAGCTTCCAACTCATATTCTTGCAGATTCAGTGCTTTTATATCTTCGGTTGTAAACATCGACAACTGCCCGCTATCGCAATGATTTCGATGGTATTCTTCGCCATCAAACACATCCCAGATGCTATCTTTAAGGGCTTTAAGTCCTTTCAAACTTGGTGTCGCGTAAAGTATCTGGTACAATTCCGCATTTGTTACCGTGCGGAAAGAATACAAATAGACATATTTAATTTTTCCAACTTTTAAAGCCCGAACCACATCATCAACCACTTGCTTTCTATCTTTTGGTTTCAAATCTCCTAGACATCGCTGTATCCGACCTCGATCTTGATTTTTATTGCGATTAAAGTCACTCGTAAAAAAGTTGAAAAGTAATTCACAGTAGTTGTCCTTCAAAATATTATGGAGTTTGGGAATTTGAACAGTACCAAAGCTATATGGATCCACATATATTAGGCTACAGCTTCCATACTTAAACAATTCTCTGTGAAGTGGAGTCGCATTTGCAATGTCATCCAGTATGTAATTAACATCTGCATGAGCAGTAAATATCTTTAAGTTTTTGCTTTTCTTAACGGTTCCGTTAATTATACTTATAAAATTATTTATTCTATCCTCTCGCAAATCATTCAGAAAAACCACAAACTTTTTCGATGCATACCGCGAATCTTGAGCCAATTCGTTAAATATATGAATAACTTCCATTCCCGTACAGAAATCACCATCTTCATATATTCCAGCATTACACATGCAATCAATAAAGTTTATTTGGTTGATGCTTTTTCTTCCCGCTTCAATAATTGCCCATTGTCGAACATATCGCGTAACATATTTTATTTTATAAGTAGTCTGCTCTTTTTTGCTCTGGATTGCAGAACTATCTATGCCGATTTTTTCAAAGTCATCAGGTGAAATATTCATAATTCCTCCGCAATGAATTATTATCCCAGCGTTCTAAATTCGTCGTCTATCATTGTGTGTCCTGTATCTCACCTCCACTCTGCCTCATATACTATTTTACATTAGGCTTCCCGCAAACTCTTATATATTTCTTCTGTAAAAATACCGAGCACCTGCCTTTTGATTTCTTCATTGCTTAGCAGAAGTGAGAAGAAATCCTGATTCTGTTCTAATCCTTCAATCAAGGCATCGTCAATATCATCAAAATAAGAAAATTCAAAGTCTTTGACGGTATTGTTTCGCGCACTGGTTTTCAGTTTATCCGATTTTAAAAGGATGTCCCTGATCTGTAACATAGCCTTAACCGCCACATCATTGTTATAGGCCTTTCCGGTACGGCTATTGATCTCCGCAATGATCTCTGAAAGCCGTTCCTCTTTTGCTTCAGTAAGCCCGAAATTTTCGGCAGTCGGCAATTTCACCACCGGCTGTGCAACAAGGTTTGACGTTGTATGTTCCTCGACCTTTTTCTGAACAAAATTGGTTGCCTTAATCTTTCCGTCTAGGTTGTATCCACCGCCCGGATGTTTGATATTGATATAGGCCAGAAGATATGTGATAAAGTTGTATTTCTTGTGCAGATCAGTATCCTCAAAGCAGGATGCCTGCAATAGGAACTCATAGAATCGGACAAAGTGCCGCATCGCAGACACAATCTCCTGCTGTCTAACGAGATCGTATTGCTCAATCATGTTCTTTGCACGCTTGAAGTAAAACGTCAGCTTCTGCTTGTCCTTGGCAGATATATTCTTCTTATACAGCAGCTCGTTGGCTTTTTCGATATCATCCGGGTCAAGCACGGTGTACGCATCGATTTGAGCTTCCAGATCATAAATCGCCGTCGGCGTTACGGAAGTGGAGAGCAGCGTAGTCGTATAGTACGGTGCAAATGCCGCTTTGATATCTTCGTATGTATTTGCAAAGTCCAGCACGAAGGTTTTCTTCTCGAACGGCGGGCAAATACGATTCAGGCGGGAAAGCGTCTGAACAGCAGATACGCCCTTCAGCTTTTTGAGAACATACATAGCGCAGAGTTTCGGCTGGTCAAACCCGGTCTGATACTTATTCGCAACCAGAAGTACCTGATATTCGTCCTTATCAAATTCTTTTGTCAGACGATCCTCCGGGAAACCGTTCATGGAAGCCTCGGAATATTCGGTTTCATCGTCCGGGAGCTTTACTTTGCCAGAAAATGCAACCAAAGCTTTGATATCGGTATAGCCTTTTTTCTTTGTATAATTCTCAAACGCCTGACGGTATTTGACCGCACCCTGCCGGGAAGCAGTGATGACCATTGCCTTTGCCATGCCGCCAAGTTCCGGCATCACTGTTGTGCGGAAATGTTCAATGATAACCTCTACACGCTGTGCAATGTTTGTCTCGTGCAGTTCCACAAACCGCGCAATTTGCCGCTTTGCATCAGCAGTCTTGCATCGAGGATCTTCTTCAATCTCCTTGTTCAGCTGATAAAAGGTATCATAAGTGGTATAGTTCTGAAGCACATCAAGGATAAAGCCCTCCTCAATGGCCTGTTTCATAGAATAGATATGAAACGCCTCACGCTGTCCTTTGGTGTTCAGTCGACCAAACAATTGAATCGTTGTGGGCTTGGGGGTGGCGGTGAAAGCGAACATGGAAACATTCGCCTGTTTGCCGTTTCTGCGGATTTCATCCGTAATCATATCTTCCACATCGATGCCTTCTTGTTCTCCTGCACCCAGCGACTTTGTGACCGCTGCCATGTCCTTACCTGCCGTGGAGGAATGTGCCTCATCGATAATAACCGCAAAACGCTTGTTTTTCAGCCCGGCAACACTGTCTACAATATACGGGAATTTCTGAATTGTAGTGGCGATGATTTTCGTATTGCCGTTCAGAGCAATGGCAAGGTCTGCCGAGTTACACTTATCGTCCATGACACGGATAAGCCCTGCTTTATGCTCCATACCCATAATCGCTTTCTGCAGCTGACGATCAACCACAACTCGATCAGTGATGATCACAACATTGTCAAAGATGATTTTATTATCCGCATCGTGCAGAGAAGTCAGGCGGTGCGCCAGCCATGCGATAGAGTTCGTTTTGCCGGAGCCTGCGCTGTGCTGGATCAGATAATTCTGCGTTGTGCCATTATCACGGACATCACCCAGCAGTTTGCGGATCACATCAAACTGATGATACCGAGGGAATATGACATTTTCGGATTTTTTCGTTTTCCCTGTCAGCTCATCCTTGCTTTCCTTAGTTTCGATAAAGATGAACTTACTGATGAGATCAAGGACGGTATCCTTGGTCAGAATATCCTCCCACATATAGGACACGCTGTATTTGTCTTTGAAGGTCGGGTTTCCCGCACCGGCGTTGACCCCTTCACCGTTGCCCATGTTGAACGGCAGGAAGAAGGTGGCGTTGCCTGCGAGTTTAGTGGTCATATAGACCTGTTCCAGGTCCATAGCGAAGTTCACAAGGCAACCTGCTTTAAACCAGAACAGACGGGTTTTCGGGTCACGGTCAACACGATACTGATAGATGGCATCCTGATAGGACTGACCTGCAGCATTGCATTTCAGTTCAAAGGACATGATAGCAAGACCGTTCAGGAAAATCACCAGATCAACACGCTCTTTGTCGCTTGCCCAGACCTCCTCCATAACGGAAAAGATATTCTTTTCATACTTTGCCAGCAGTTCCCGGTTAAAGGTAGTAGCGGGTTTGGTATACATGAGTTCCAGCTTCATGTTGGAGATTTCTATGCCATGCTTCAGCACATCCAACAAGCTGCCGCGCGCTTTGGTGATCTCGGCATTGATGAAGCCAACAATCGTATCCTCCAGATCCGTTTTATAGATCTTGCGGAGCGCATCCATCTCATCCGGCTGTGTATCGTTCAAAAATCGAAACAGCAGTTCCCGATCCATAGCAAAGAAGCGGTCATAGTTTGTTGCCTTACGGACAATGTAGCCATTGTCCTGCACAAGCCTGTCCATGATGAAATGCTGATATTCTTTTTCGGAGAGGATATTATTCATAATCTACTTCCTTGTTGTAATGATGAACTGCAATAATCTCTGATGCCACCACATCGTTTTCTGTCATTCCCTCTAATTGCATTGGGAACTTTTTATTCCAAAAAAGCTGTCCAGCATAGTATAGGATAAATTGAAAGATTATTTTCTCTTGCGCATAATCCGTTATTTGTTCAAATGGCATCCGAAATTCTACAATTACAGGTATACCTATTTTTCTAAGAGCCTCATATACTTCATGTTGGTTTTCTTTAAGTCCCCATTCAGCCAATTCCCCACCAATATTAGCACAGTACTTGTCATATCCAGCTATGCCACTCGATTCTGCCAAACTCATCGGCGCAAAAAAACACAGGACAGATTTTCTTTCGGTATATTTTCGATCGTATTCGTTTTCCACATTATGAATAGCTCTATTTATAGATATCTCCGACAGATTCGTATGTTGGAACGCCCGATACAGGTAATCCAAATATCTAGTGCGTTCATTTGTCAACAGACCGTTTATTTTGATATCGTCCTCACATAGCACCCTCGTTGCATGAAAAAGGTCCAAGTCGCAATCACTCAAATCCTTTTTTATTTCTTGGTAAAGAGACTCTGCCTTTGTTGGGTTCAAATATCGTTCTACAGCGCATATTACATCATTTTTATATTGAATATTCCTGTCATAACTTTCTATTTCTTCTATCGCTCTATTCGGAAGTGACTTCACATAACCAATTATCGCATCTTTAATTGTACACGGTATCGTTTCTGGTCTTGAAACATCAATCAGCACCCTCACTCACTTCCTTTTTGCCCGTTACATACTCAAAAATCAGAGATTTCTTGTATTCGTCGAGTGTTGCAAGCTGTGCTTTCTTATCGGAGATAACAACATCCACTTCTTCAACTTTGGCCTCCAAATAATCAGCCATCGCTACCTGCTCGTCATAAGGTGGCTCAAAAACCATAAGCCGAGAAAACTCGGAATAGTTCAATCCTTGACGGACGCCGTTTCCCATGTTATAGAACACCTTCATCACATCGTATGCGTGAAGAAGGAAGTAGAAGTACCTCGAATCAACTTGTTTGATAGGACAAAGATCTATATACGCTGAAGTGATTATGCCGTGTTCCTTCACAAGCCCGGTCCGCAAACTACGCTTATCGTTCTGCAAATCAGTAGGACGGATGATAATGTCACCCGTTTCAACAATATTGTAGGTATTAAAGCTCTCCGGCAACAATCCATCACTGGTGTTAATGTCCTTTCGGACAACTCTGCCATAACTCAGCGAGAGCAGGTTATCTTCCTTACCCAAATAGTTCTTATTTTTTCGTTCACCATAGTAGTAATAGACAGGATGCACCAGCCAATGTGCTGGTATTTCTCCAACCCACTCAATTCCGCTGTCCTTCATCTCCGCATCCGGGTCAAGCCCCTTAGTGACGGTTTCGGTAATGACAGACCTCTTGTATTGTTCCAGCGTATCAATCTGGGTTTGAATATCGGCGGTCAGTGCGTCAATCTCGGCACATTTGGTGTCAAGGAAGTCAGCAATGCGCTGTTGTTCTTCTATAGGGGGAACAATTACAGGAATTGCTCCCAGCTGATCTTCTGTTAATGAGTGTCGAAGATTTTTTGCCAGATGAAGTAGCGTCTTGTCGTTATCAAGCATCGTGTAATAGTAACAATAATATGCAGCATCTGCCCCCTTACGAAGCACAAACTGGCTATACGCCGGGCTCGACACTCCTGCCTGCTTGATTAAGCCAACACAACGTGGTGTCACATCTATGTCAAAAAGGCACATAAGAAGATTGCCAGCTTCCAGCCTCTGATATCCATCAAAGGAAGCAGGCATTTTTCCACCAGCATCTAAATCTCTGACAATAACACCTTTCATTGTCAAGGACAAAATATCTTCGCCATGATAAACTGGGCATATTTTCTTTTCCTTCCGCATCAAGTACTTGTTCGGCATAATCTTCCAATATACCGGAATATCCCCAATCCACTCAATCCCACTATCCTTCATTTCACGCATAGTTTTACCGCCTTATCCAAACAATTTAGCGACACGCTCGGAGACAGACCGTTCCAATTCTGAAAACTTTGCTTCCAGTTCCTCACTTGCTGTCGGCTGCTGGTATTTATAGAAATACCGTGTGAACGGGATCTCTGCACCGGTTTTGATAACAGGCTTCTTGGCGCTAAGGTTCTCCTCGAAGAATGCAGCGGCATCCGGGATGTGTGGCAGGACTTCTCTTGCCATATAGTCCTCGATGTTCTCTTCCCATTTTACCTGTTCGGTATCCTTGGTTTCTTTGTCGTAGATGATGCTGCCCTTGCGATCCCGCTGAATCTCGGCATTTTTGTCCATGACTGAAAGGCCGTCTGCAATCTTTTCCAGCAACTTTTTGTCGGCAGTCACCGCAGACAGTGCTTTGGACAGCACCGGAGCAAACTCTGCCGGGCAATTATAAATCCGCTCCGAAACTGCCGCTTTCAGTGTGGCGACAATGGCATCATAAACCGGCTTATTTGCCTGATATGCCTCCAACTTCTTCTGATCCTTGCCGGTCAGTTCTTCGGCATTTTCCAGTTCGTCCACCTTGGATTGGTCATACAAGGCAGATAGCGATCCCTTGGAAAGCATGGTTTCAATGCGTTCCTCCGTAATAGCATAGCTGCGCTGAAGCGGCTGCATCACCGTGTACTCACGGTAAATAAACTCCTCGTTGGGGTAAATCTTACAATATTCATTCTCTGCAAAATCCGCATACAGTTTTGTAACGGCGCTGCGATCCTCAGGAGAAATTTCTTTTTTCTTATCGCCCAGTGCTTTCCGCAGTTTTTTGAAGAACGCAGAAGCATCAATCAGCTGAATTTTGCCCTTGCGCTCCGGGTGCTTGTTCTTGGAGAGAACCCAGATATATGTAGCAATGCCGGTGTTATAAAACAGGTCAGTAGGCAGCGCAATAATCGCCTCAATCAGATCGCTTTCCAGCATCCAGCGGCGGATCTGGCTCTCACCGTACGCTACGCCACCGGAGAAAAGAGGACTGCCGTTTTCAATAATGGCAGCACGGCCAAGGTTATCGTCCATCTTATCAATGGCAGACTGAAGGAACAGCATCTGCATATCACCGGAACCGGGCAGTCCTGCGCCCCAGCGGCCGTCAAAACCTTTCTGATATTCTGCATTGACGGCATCTTCCACGCCTTCAGCCGCATCTTTACCGCCCCAAGCGGTGCCAAAAGGAGGATTTTCCAGCACAAAACGCATTTTCGTGCCTTTAAAGCGGTCTGCTTTCATGGTGTCCTGATAGCAGATATTTTCGGCATTCTGTCCCTTGATGAGCATTTCAGCAAGGCACATGGCGTAGGACTCCGGGTTGATTTCCTGCCCGAACAGGCGCACATCAGCCGTTGGATTATAGCGCTTAATAAAATTAAAGCCGGTGGACAGCATACCACCCGTACCACAAGCCTGATCCAATATTGTGATGACTTTACCGTCATCGAAGATATCATCGCACCCTTCAGCAAGAAGAATATTGACCATCAGCTTGATGATATCTCGTCCAGTGTAGTGATCGCCAGCCTCAGCGTTTTCAGAAAATTTGCGAATCAGATCTTCAAAAATATACCCCATCTTCACATTGTCGATGGTGCGAGGATCAAGGTCAAGTTCAGAAAATGCTTTAACGACAGAGAGCAGCCGGTTGTTTTTATCCATCTTGTCGATTTCTTCTCCGAAGTTCAAACCGCGCTCCTTGGACATCAAAATTTCCAGCACATTCGCAGAAAATCCCTGCAGATAACTCTTGAAATTGGCGGCAATATGGTCTGCGTCATTTACAAGCTCTGCGAGGTCAAATTCGCTGGTGTTATAGAACTGAAAACCGGAGATTCGATACATCGCTTTTGCCGGAAAATTCGGATTTGCTTTGAACTGATCGACTACCTTCTGCTTGGTAGGTGCAAGGGCACACTCAAAGCGACGGATGATTGTCATCGGAATGATAACATCCTTATATTTGTCGCTGCGATACGGTCCGCGCAGTTTATTTGCAATGGACCAGATAAAATTCACTTCGGCAGATACATCCACCGGACTGTCATCCCACATGACATCAACAACTTTTTTCTCAGGCATATCGACTTCCTCCGTCGGTGTTTTTATTGTAACGCACTTCTCATCCTAAAAAGTGGACCATATACTAATCTTCCTATGATTCTAGTATAATTCCTTGTCTGAGTATAACACATTTGTGCAGTATTTCCAATTATGATTGGACGTGTGCCCAGATATTTTCCCACGCAGTCAAGACGGAGCCTCTGCATCAGGGCACCCCATTTTCCAGTGCCCTGCCGGGAAGAATCCAAAGAGCGGCGGAACGCTCGTTGGCACACGACTTTGCCTGCAAAGTCTAGTGTGTTACACCTTGGTTCCGGCTGACGCGGAAAAGGGACTGCGAGAGGTTCCGGCAAGCACCTGTTCTGTGGCAGAAGAATGCGCGGATGGGCGTGGCAGTTGACGATCTCCGCCCACCCAGCGCAGGCTTGCAGAGGAACCAATGGTGTACGTTCTCCCGTCCTGCCGCAGCAGCGTTTTCCCTTATAAGCCGCAGGGCAAATGATCAGCGTCTGTGCTTGCCCCGGTTGCCTGCAAGTGTCCCCGGTTTCAGCATTGCCGTTTTATAAAGGATCTTCTTTATCAGCTTTCTTTCATCCTCTGTCAGCTTATCGTAGTTGATGCCGA
>ERZ1673746.1555-NODE-1555-length-15499-cov-6.649508_pt1 | contig 15499 bp, 13 predicted proteins | sample MGYA00580205_ERZ1673746 | MGnify/ENA primary metagenome ERZ1673746 (study PRJEB41218, sample SAMN15661771) | gut metagenome | host: Homo sapiens | place: Canada: London | collected 2015-08-20/2019-03-30 | study: EMG produced TPA metagenomics assembly of...
CCTCCCCTACTAGGGGAGGTGGCATCGAGCGAAGCGATGATGACGGAGAGGTTTAACCTTCAGCACCCTCTCCCCTTGCAGATGCGTTGGCTCTCCCTTCGGGAGAGCTGTCGAGCGCAGCGAGACTGAGAGGGCACGCCATCAAACCCCAACGAACCCCCTTCGGTACACACCATACCGGAGGGGGTTCTCGTTATACTCTCTATTTTTGTTGGATTTGTTGATTCTGTTGCAAGCACCAACAAAAACAACAAAATCAACAATACTTATGTCTTAACGATAACTGTGCAGATGATAAATCTGCAACTGTGTTATCGATACGCTGTTGTCTGAAGCAATGGCGTTTTGCAGAACTGCCATTGTCCTGCATCCAGTGCTTCACCGCATCCCTCTCCCACAGCATCGGCTCAAGCTCGGTGATGCGCTTGGCCAATGCCTGCGAGGTAGGTGCCAGCTCGGTATGGGCGTACCGCTGGCCCATCTCCATCAGGTTCTTGGAGTAGCCGCTCCATGTTCCATCCCCCTGCTGCAGGAGCACCCGCAGGGTCTTGACGATAGGCTCTGCCTCATACTCGGCCACCCGGCGCTGCGCGGCCAGCTGGGCCGCCGTGCCCTGCATGACCCAGCGACAGCGGGCCTTATCAAAGCGGATGACCCGCTCGCACTGCTCGATGTCGCGGCCGGTGAGCAGAAAGCCTGCTTCATCGTCCATCCGGCTCTGCTTGTCCAGCACGATGGTGAAATCCGCCGCGCCCAGGATACCGGTGGAGCCGTTGATATTGTCGAAGCTGTCCTCGGGGTTCTTGCTCTTGCGGGTGTGGTGTACCAGCAGCAGGCAGATGCCCCGGCTGTCGGCAAAGGCCTTCAGCCTGCCCATGTAGTCGTAGTCGGCATCGTAGGCATTTTCAAAGGGCTTTGCCTTGGGCTTGATCTTGGATAAGGTATCGATGCAGACCAGATGGATGTCCGGGTTGGCATCCAGATACTCCCCCAGCGTTTCCAGCAGGCCCTCGCCCAGCCGCTGGGCCTGAAACATCACGTGCATGTTGGCGGGGGCAGGCCTGCCCTCCAGCAAGCGGCGCAGTCGGGTCTGCATCCGGCTCTTGCCGTCCTCCAGGGCGAGGTAGAGGGTGCCGTGCTGCCGGGTGGGGAACCCCAGGAACGGCTCCCCCTGTGCCACGGCAAGGCAGAGGTCCAGCACCATCCAGCTCTTGCCCAGCTTGGGCTTTGCCACCAGCACCCCCATGCCCATGGGCAGCAGGCCCTCCACCACATGGCGGATGGGCGGCAGCACCATTTCAGACAGCTCCCGGGCCGACCACGCCTGCACCCCGGCAGGCTTTGCGGTCTCCGGCTCCGGGGCAGCCTGCTGCGGGGCGGCCTCCGGATCGGTCAGGCTGTTGATGTAATCGGCGTAGTCCTCGCCGATGCGGGCCGCAAACGCCTCCTTTCCGATCTGCTCGTACTCGTCGGCCACACGGTCCTGCCAGCGCCGGAGCTTGAGCTCCAGCCCGTTCCAGAGCCGCAGTTCCCGGGCCCGCTCCTGCACCAGATGATACCGCTGGTTCTGGTCCGCAGGCAGGCCCCGGAAGGTAAACCAGAAGGTCAGCCGGGAAAAGAGCTTTTCCTCGGTGTCGGCCTTGTCCAGCCACCGCAGGAAGTCGTTCTCGTCCGCCGGGCTGAACTGCTTTGCCTCCCGCCAGTTCCCCACTGCTTCCTTCATTTCGTTCATGGAAACACCTCTTTCTTTTGCATTACGCATCGTTGTTTTGTTACCCAAAGTGTAACATCTTTTGGTTGTGTCGTCAACGAGTATGTTCCGGCGATTTTTCGCGCGAAAAATGCGAAAAAAGAGGGAGAAAATTTGCCTTTTTCCTTCCTGCATGATAAAATAGAAGCAGAAAGGGGCTGTGCCGATGCTGCTGCAATATTTCGTTACAGAAAACAAGACCGGAGCCTGCATCCCGGTGGAGATCACGCCTGCCACACAGTCAGACCTTCTGGTGACAAAAAGCGGCTGGCAGTCCGATTGGACCAGTGACTTTATCCGTGACTCCCAGCTGGAAAAACGGGTCGCCAAAGCGGCAAGCGGTGAGATCATTGCGCTGGGGGCTTACCGGGAGGATCAAAACGGCATTTCTATTTTTATCGTGAACATGGAAGCTCACCCGCAGAGCAACCCGACGCTGACAGATCAGCGTAAATATACCGGTATCGGTCGTATGATGATCGCCTATGGCATCCAGCTATCCATTGACAGCGGCCACGGCGGTGTCGTGACCTTTGCCGCTAAGACAGATGAACTGTACGAACACTATATTCAGGATTTCCATGCTGTGCCGATCTTCCAGCCGCTGCCAGGCGGCCCCAAGCTCTTGATGCTGGCTGATAAAGGCGCGCAGGAGATCTTCAGCACCTATTTATCCTGAGAACAGGAGGGGTTATTATGGCAAATCACGAAATCGAACTGCAGGTCGCACCCATGTCGGATGAAACGATGGATTATCTTGATATCCTGTTTTCCGTCTGCAAGCGTTTCAACACCGATTATTATCATGCAACACAAAAAGAGCGTGATTTTATTGATGCTGTTGCCAGCCATGAGTACCAGCTGAAAAAGGCTCGCGAAAAGGGCCAGCAGCGTGCAAGCGTTCCGCCCTTCCTCGGCATCGTGCGAAGCGAGCGGAGCGATCACATGCCCGCCTGATGATTTGAAAACCTCTGCAAAGGGTTTCCACCGATGCAGAGGTTTTTTCATGCCCACTTCTGAAAGTCCCCCTTATCGTACCCCGCATCTGGTATACTCCTCTTGTCGAACAAAACAGGAGCGGCCCGGAGGCGGGCCGCAGGAACAGGAGGGAACACCATGAGTGAGTACGAGATCCGATCTGTAGGCGGCCATGTGGAGGTTTATACCCGGGGCGGGGTGTTCCTCTTCTCGGCGGACACGGTGCGGGAGGCCATGGAGGAGCTGGATGAGGCCGCATGACACATTCCCGACAGTTCCCGGAAACATGTCAGGAGCGCGCGGGGAAAGTTCAAATGTAAAATACCTGTAAAATATAAGAAAAGAACAGTTGACAAAAGGACAAAACGGCGCGGAAATGCAGTAAAAATGCAAAAAACATGTAAAATAACGCTTGTTGTCCGGGGGAGTTCAATGCTATAATAAAAAGGACGGCGTTCAGGGCAGGAAGCCCCGGGCGGCCGTCCTTGGTTTGTTTTAAGAGCAAAAGGAAGTTTTTAGGAGTATCGAGATGGATATCACACACATCACCTCATTGTTGGGCGGTATTGCGCTGTTCCTCTATGGTATGTCGATCATGGGTGCCGGCCTGGAAAAGCTGGCGGGCGGCAAGATGCAGGGCGTGCTGCAAAAGCTGACCTCCTCCACCATCAAGGGTGTCATTTTCGGCACCCTCATCACCGGCGTGATCCAGTCCTCCGCAGGCACAGTCGTCATCTGTGTCGGCCTTGTCAACTCTGGCATTATGACCCTGACGCAGTCGGTGGGTGTCATCATGGGTGCAAACATTGGTACCACGGTCACCGGTCAGCTCATCCGCATGGCGGATATCTCGGGTGAAAGCCTTCTGCTGACCCTCATCCAGCCCAAGACGTTTGCGCCGGTGGTGGCATTTGTCGGCTGCATTTTTTATGTGTTCCTGCGCAACGCCAAAAAGAAGAACATCGGCCAGATCATGCTGGGCTTCGGCATCCTGTTCACGGGCATGAGCCTGATGGACACCGGCGTATCCCCCCTGCGGGAGAGCGCAGCCTTTCAGGAGCTGTTCGTCAGCATGACCAACCCCGTGCTGGGCGTGCTGGTGGGCATGGTCGTCACCGTCATCATCCAGTCCTCCTCGGCCTCGGTGGGTATCCTGCAGGCCTTGTCCAGCACCGGCCTTGTCACCTTTGGCAGCGCCATCCCTATCATTCTGGGTGCCCACATCGGCACCGCCTTTACCCCGCTGCTGACCATCGGCGGCTCCTCCAAGGACGGCAAGCGCGCCGCCCTGATCCACCTGTATTTCAACATCATCGGCAGCTTTGTGCTGCTGGGTGCCATTTACGCCGTGCGGTACACCATCGGCATCCCGGTGTGGGGCGATGTGATGAACAAGAGCACCATTGCAAACATCCACACCCTTTCCAGTGTGGCGGCCATGCTGCTGTTCCTGCCCTTCAGCAGTGTGCTCTCCAAGCTGGCCATGCTCACCGTGCCCAACAGTGCCGAGGAAGCGCAGGAGCTGAGTATGCCCGTGCTGGACGAGCGTCTGTTCAAGAGCCCGGCCGTGGCCCTGCAGCAGGCCAAGAGCGCCGTGGTCAGGATGTCCCGCCGTGCCGCCCGCAACGTCAGCCTCTCCACTCCCCTGCTGCTCAAGATGGATGAGGACGTGGTGAGCGCCATCAATGTGCGGGAGAACCTTATCGACCGGATGGAGGTGGAGATCTCCAACTACCTCATCAAGATGACTGACCAGGAGCTGGGCGACGACGAGAGCCACGCCGTGACCGAGCTGCTGAATTTTGTCACCGAGTTCGAGCGCATCGGCGACTACGCCGTGAACATTCAGGAAAAGGCTGTGGAGCTCTACGAGAAAGAGGCCTCCTTCAGCGACATTGCCAAGAACGAGCTGAAGCTGCTGGATTCCGCGCTGGAGCAGATTCTGACCCGCACCAACGATGCCTTTGAGAACGATGACATCGCGCTGGCCCGTCAGGTGGAGCCGCTGGAAGAGGTCATCGACATTCTGGTGGAGAAGCTCCGCGACGGCCACATCAAGCGCCTGAAGGATGGCATCTGCTCCATTGATACCGGCGTGGTGTTCCTGGATGTGCTGAACAATGTGGAGCGCATCTCCGACCACTGCTCCAACGTGGCGGCCCGTCTGGTGGGCACCAGCGAGGGCGATGATTACGATTCCCACACCCTCAAGAGCCTGATGCACCACAACCCCAGCAAGGAATACTCCCTCATGTACGAGGAGTGCTGCAAGGAGTACCTGACCCCGCTGGCCGCTATGGAAAAGGAAGCGTAAAGGGGCCAATGCATCTGCAAGGGCAGCGGGCTGCTGCACCACACAACTCAAAAATCCCCTGCCAATATCCGGCAGGGGATTTTTTGTTGCACTTGATGAACGATTCGGAGCCTGAGCCTGCCTTCCCCCAAAAGTCAAGGGGTCAGAAGAAGCTCACCTGGCTGCTTTCGGGCAGGTCTGCCAGCACACCGGCGGTGCGCAGGCTTTCCAGCACGGCGCTGGTCACGCCGGTGGCCTGCTGGAGCTCCTCCACGGAGATATACTCCTGCCCGTCGATGGTGGCACGCTCCAGCGAGGCGGCGGCAGTGCCGCCCACGCCTTTCAGGGCACAGAAGGGCAGGCGCACCTTGCCATCCTCCACGATATACTTGTTGCCGCGGCTCTTGCCCAGCTCGATGGGCAGGAACGCATACCCGCGGGACAGCATCTCGTTGACCAGCTGCAAGCTGACCAGCACGTCTTCGTCCTTGGCGTTCTTCTCCTCTTTCAGGCGGCGCTTCACCGCCTCCATGTGGGCGCGGGCCACTGCCGCACCGCCCACAGCGGCCTCATAGTCGATATCATCGCCGCGCACGGTGAAGTAAACGGCGTAGAACTCTGCCGGGCGGTAGAGCTTGAACCACATCAGCCGGATGGCGCTCATCAGGTAGGCCACAGCGTGGGCCTTGGGGAACATATACTTGATCTTGCGGCAGGACTCGATGTACCAGTCCGGCACCTCGTGCTCCCGCATGGCTTCCTCCCAGCCGGGCTTGAAGCCGCCCTTGGCCACCTTGCCCTTACGGACAGCCTCCATGATATCAAAGGCCATCTTGGGCTCCAGCCCCTTGCGCAGCAGGTAGAGCATGATGCTGTCACGGCAGCCGATGACCTCTGCGATGGTGCAGGTGCCGCTGCGGATCAGCTCGTCGGCGTTACCGGTCCAGACATCGGTGCCGTGGGACAGGCCCGAGATCTGGATCAGCTCCGAAAAGTTCCGGGGCCGGGCCTCCACCAGCATTCCGCGCACGAAGTTGGTGCCCATTTCCGGGATGCCGAAGGTGCCGGTCTGGCTGTCGATCTGCTCCGGGGTCACACCCAGCTCCTTCGGGCTGGTGAGCAGGCTGTACACCCGGGGGTCGTTCATGGGGATGCTGTCCACGGGGATGCCGGTGTACTCCTCAAAATACTTGTAGAAGGTGGGCATATCGTGGCCCAGCTCGTCCAGCTTGAGCAGGGTATCGTGGAGGTACTTGAACTCGAAATGCGTTGTGAGCAGGCCGCCTGCCACATCATCCGCCGGGTGCTGGATGGGGCAGAAATCGTAGATCTCGTAGGTGTCGGGCACAACCACCATGCCACCGGGGTGCTGGCCGGTGGTGCGCTTGACACCGGTGCAGCCCAGGGTCAGGCGGTTCTCCTCGGCGTGGTTGACGGTTTTGCCGCGGGCTTCCAGATACTTTTTGACATAGCCGTAGGCGGTCTTGTCCTGAATGCCGGACACCGTGCCCGCCTTGAACACATTGGCCTTGCCGAACAGCTCCTCGGTGTAGCGGTGGACGTTGGACTGATACTCGCCCGAGAAGTTCAGATCGATATCAGGCTCCTTGTCGCCGTAGAAGCCCAGGAAGGTCTCAAAGGGGATGTCGTGGCCGTCCACCAGCATCCGGGTGCCGCAGTGGGGGCAGTCCTTATCGGGCAGGTCAAAGCCGTCGTCCACGCTGCCGTCGGTGATGAACTCGCTGTACTTGCACTTGGGGCAGCGGTAGTGGGGCGGCAGGCTGTTGACCTCCGAAATGCCGGAGAAGTGGGCCACGGCAGAGGAACCCACCGAGCCACGGCTGCCCACCTGATAGCCGCCCGCGTTGGAGTAGGCCACCAGCTTGACGGCAATGACGTACAGAACAGCGTAGCCGTGGCCGCAGATGGAGTCCAGCTCCTTTTTCAGGCGGTCCTCCACGATCTTGGGCAGGGGGTCGCCGTAATCCCGCTTGGCGTGTTCCCAGGTGGCATCGCGCAGCTGCTGCTCCGCGCCCTCGATGCTGGGCGGGTAGGTGCCGCGCGGGATGGCCCGCACGTTGTTGTCGATGGTGGCCGCGATCTTGCGGGGGTTGGTCACCACGATCTCGTAGGCCTTTTCCTTGGGCAGGTAGCTGAACTGCTTCAGCATATCCTCAGTGGTGCGGTAGAACAGCGGGGGCTGGGTGTCCGCATCCTTGAAGCCGTTGCCCGCCTGCAGCACCGTGCGGTAGATGGCATCCTCCGGCTCGGTAAAGTGCACGTCGCCGGTGGCGATGACCGGTTTGTGCAGGTCCTCGCCCAGCCGGATGATGGTGCGGTTGAAGTCCTTGATGACTTCCTCGCTCTCCACCTTGCCGTCCCGCACCATATACTCGTTGTTGCCCAGGGGCTGGATCTCCAGCACGTCGTAGTAGGAGGCGATCTTCTTCAGTTCCTCGTAGGAGCGCCCCTCCACAACGGCACGGTAGAGCTCGCCCGCCTCGCAGGCGCTGGTCAGGATCAGGCCGTCGCGGTACTTGTTCAGCAGGCTGCGGGGCACACGGGGCTTCTTGAAGAAGTAGTTGACGTGGGCCTCGCTCACGATCTTGTACAGGTTCTTCAGGCCCATCTGGTTCTTAACCAGAATGATGAGGTGGAAGTACTTCTTTTTCAGCACCTCCCGGTTGCCGCCCAGACCGGTGTTGATGCCCTCCACGGTGGTGACCTCTTTCTCGGCAAGGTCACTGAGCATGACGCAGAAGATGCGGCCCAGCGCGGCGGAATCCTCGCAGGCGCGGTGGGCCTCGTAGCTGGGCAGCTCCAGATGCTTGTTGATAGTCCCCTGCTTGTAGTTGTGCAGGCCGGGGTACATGGCCTGCGCCATGGTCAGGGTGTCGATATAGGTCGGCTCAAAGGAAATGCCGCTGCGCTTGGCGGCGGCTTTCAGGAAGCGGATATCGAACGCATGGGCATTGTGAGCCACCAGGATGCGGCCATCCGCGAACCGGAGAAAGGCTTCCAGCGCTTCCTTCTCCCCGGGGGCATCGGCCACCATCTCGTTGGTGATGCCGGTCAGCTCGGTGATCTTGGGGGTGATGGGCTTGCCCGGCTTGACAAAGGTGTCGAACTCCTCCACCACTTCCCCGTTCCGCACGATCACCGCGCCGATCTCGGTCAGGTACTCCACGCCGGGGTCCAGGCCGGTGGTCTCGGTGTCGAACACGCAGAACTCGCCGTCCAGCGGCTGGTCCTTCACGCCGTAGACGCAGGGCACCATATCATCCACAAAGTAGGCCTCGCAGCCGTAGATCAGCTTGAAATCCGGGTCACTCTTGTGGATCTCGTCGGTGGCCAGCATGGCCTCCGGGTAGCCCTGACAGACACCGTGGTCGGTGATGGCAATGGCAGGGTGGCCCATCCGGTGGGCCAGCTTGACGATGCCGCCCGGGTCGCAGAAGGCATCCATGCTGGACAGCTTGGTATGCAGGTGAAGCTCCACCCGCTTTTCCGGGGCGTTGTCCTCCCGCTTTTTCCGCTCCACGAACAGGACATCGTAGGGGTAAACGATGTAGTCATGCTCGTACTTGTCGTAGGTGCAGTCGCCGCGCACCAGCAGGGTGGTGCCCTTGGGGATGTTCTCCCACTTGGAGCAGTCCTCCCCTTCCTGCGCGCGGATCTTCAGGTTGATGGAGCCGGTGTAATCGGTGATGGACACCGTGTAGATCTTGCGGTAGTTGCCCTTGACCTCGGTGAAGAACACGTCGCCCCAGATCACGCACTTGCCGCCCTCGCCGCCCAGGTCCTTGAGGGGGGTGAGGTTCTTGGGGGTGAACATCTTGCCGTGGAAAATGGTCACGGGCTTGTCGGTCAGGTCAAGGCCCTCCACCTTGATGGAGGGGGCGGTGTTCTTTTTCTCGAACTTGACCACCGGCGGGGCGATCTTGCGCTCCAGCTTTTCCTCCATCTGGCGCTGTTCGGCCTCGCCCACCGCGCTTGTCAGGGTGACTTTGGGCCTGACACCGGTGTGGGCGGCAACGCGGTCCGCCAGCAGGCGCTCAAACTCCATCTCCTGCAAAAACTTGGTGCCGTGGCAGACCCCCACCGTGATGTTCTGGCCGGTGATGGTGATCCGGCACCGGTCCAGAAAGCCGTTGATGGGGATGCCGTCCCGCTTCATCTCCTCCATCAGCTCCCGCAGGGCGGCTTCGTCCAGCGTGGCATAGCCAAAGAGGTTGTCGATCTTCAGTTCAAAGCCCTCATAATCCGGCTGCAGGGAGGCCAGCAGCCGGGCGCACAGCCCCTTGTCCAGCGGGGCGGCACTGCGCAGGGTAAAAACGACCTGCCGCTCCTGCCGCAGCATCCGGGCATGCTCCACGATCACGCGCCCGAAACTGGCCGCGAAATCCGGGTCCGCCATGAACTGCGGCCATAGCTGAGATACAAGTGGTGTCACGATGGGTTACTCCTTTACAAATCTTCCGTCCTAAAGACGTGATAGCCCTCATAATGATAGCTTGCGTCGATGCCCTTCATATAGACCAGCCGGTCTGTGATCCGGTCTGTGAGGGCAGCACGGAGCAGGGCTTTGATCTCCACGTCCTTGACGGGGCTGCGCTCCATGGCAAGGAGATAATCGCTCTTATCCACACGGCTCCAGTCAATGACCTGATGCAGCTCCTTTTTCAGGATGCAGTCCAGCCAAATGCGGGTGCTGCGGCCATTGCCTTCCCGGAAGGGGTGGGCAACGTTCATCTCCACATACTTTTCGATGATCTCATCAAAGGTGGACTGGGGCATCCGGTCGATGCTTTCCAGCGCCGAGGCCAGATACATGACGGGTGCGAACCGGAAATTGCCCTTGGCAATGTTCACGGTGCGCATCTGCCCGGCAAAGGGGTAGATCTCGCCGAACAGATAGCCGTGTATCTTTTGCAGGCCCGCAAATGTCCCCACCGGGAAGGCATCCAGCAGGCCGGTGTCGTAAAGCTCCAGCGCTTTGGTCTTGCTGATCTTTTCCTCAGCCCGAGCCAGCGCGGCCTCGTCGGTCAGGTGCAGTTTATTTTCCAAAGGCATAGTGGTCTCCCTGCTTAACCCCCCAGTCACGCTTCGCGTGCCAGCCCCCGCTAATAGGGGGGCCCTTGGCATGGCGTAAAGCTTTCCAGTTTTGCCAAGGCCGCCCCTATTAGGGGCGGTGGCATCCCGCAGGGATGACGGTGGGGTTTATTTCTCTCAGATCTTATAGATTTCCTCCATGAACTGGTCTAGGATATTATCGCCGGTCAGCTTCTTGATGGGCTGGCCGTGGATGAAGAGGACAGCCTCGCCCTTGCCGCCTGCAATGCCGATATCGGCTTCGCGGGCCTCGCCGGGGCCGTTGACCACGCAACCCATCACGGCCACCTTGATGGATTTCTTATAGCCCTGCAGGCGCTTTTCCACCTCGTTGGCGATCTCGGTGCAGGGGTACTGGGTGCGGCCGCAGGTGGGACAGGTGATGACCTCGGGGCCAGCCACGGGGAAGCCCACGGCGCGCAGGATGTTGTAGCCTGCTTCCACTTCCTTCTCGGGCTCGGCGGCCAGCGAGACGCGGATGGTATCGCCGATGCCCTCCAGCAGCATCCCGCCAATGCCCATGCCGCTCTTGAGCAGACCCATCTGGTAAGTACCGGCCTCGGTCACGCCCACATGCAGGGGGTAATCGGTCACGGCGCTCAGCTGGCGGTAGGCCTCCATCATGCGGGGCACGTTGGAGTTCTTGATGGAGATGACGATGTTGTTGAAATCGAACTTCTCCAGCAGGCGGACATGGTACAGGGCGCTTTCCACCATAGCCTCGGGCACGGGCGCGCCGTACTTTGCCAGGATGTGCTTTTCCAGGCTGCCGCCGTTCACGCCGATGCGGATGGGGATGTTCTTCTGCTGGCAGGCCTGCACCACGGCCTTGACCCGGTCGTCATCGCCGATGTTGCCGGGGTTGATGCGGATCTTGTCCACACCAACGTCGGCGCAGGCCAGCGCTGCCTTGTAGTCAAAGTGGATATCCGCCACGATGGGGATGTTCACTGCGTTCTTCACGGCCTCGATGCACTTGGCATCCGCCGCGCTGGGGCAGGTCACACGCAGGATCTGGCAGCCCGCCGCCTCACAGCGCTTTGCCTGGGCAACGTTGCCCTCGATGTCCTCCACGGGGACATTCAGCATGGTCTGCACCGCAATGGGGTTGTTGCCGCCAATGGTCACATTGCCGATTTTCACTTCTCGTTTCAGCTGCCGCATGGTCGTTTTCCTTTCCGTATCACATTGCCCCGGTAATGAGCCGGAGGATATCGTTGTAAGTTGCAAAAATCATCAGCCCGAACAGCAGCGCAAAGGCTGCCACGATCAGGCCGCTCTGGATCTTTTCGGGCACGGCATGGCCGGTCACGCCCTCAATGAGCAGGAACACCACTTTGCCGCCGTCCAGCGCCGGGAAGGGCAGCAGGTTGAAGATGCCCACATTCACGGTGATGAGCGCCAGCATCTCCAGCAGGTCCTGCCAGCCGTAGCTGGCGGCCTGCCCGATGGCCGTTACGATGCCCACCGGGCCGGAGAGATCGTTGATGCTCTCCCGCCCCCGCAGCAGGTCGGAGAGGGAGGCAAAGATGATGCGCCCGTAGTAGAGCACACTGTTGCCCGCCTCTTTCAGCACGTTCAGCGGTGTTTTTTTGATGCCGTAGACCGTAAAGCCCAGGCTCATGTGGGTCTCGCCCTTGTCATCCTGCCAGGTGTCGAACTGCACACCGGGCAGCTCCACCTTTTTGCCGTCCCGCAGAACGGTGAAATCGGCGGTGTAGTCCTCGGTGCGCATCAGTTCATAGAGGATATCGTTTGCCACAAAGCAGCGGCGGCCATTCACCGCAAGGATCTTATCCCCTGCCTGCAGGCCGGTCTGGCCGCAGAGGGCGTTCTCCTCCACCTGATAGAGGACCTTGCTGGTGATGGGTTCGCTCTGGGCCGTGATGAGGATGGCCATGACCACAAAGCCCAGCACAAAGTTCATCCCGGCACCCGCCAGCATGATGAGGGCCCGCCGCCAGACAGGGGCCTCATTCAGAGGAATACCAGCAGGCTTTTCCTCCTCGGGGGAAGTCTCCGCTATGCCAAGGGCTCCCCTATCAGGGGAGCTGCCGCCATCGGCGGCTGAGGGGTTTGACCGTTCCTCCGCCTGATTGCTCTCGGGGCTTTCCTCCCCTTCCAGCGCCACAAAGCCGCCCACGGGCAGGACGCGGATGCTGTACTGGGTGCCCTTGCGCACCCGCTTGCACAGCACCGGCCCCATGCCGATGGAGAACTCGTTGACCTGCACACCGCAGAGCTTTGCCACCATGAAGTGGCCGAACTCGTGGATGGCGATCACGGCGCTGAACACGAACACCGCAGCAATAAAGGTGACAATAAAAGACATCAGTTCTCCTTACAGGTGCGCTCTCACAAAGGCGCGGGCCATCTTGTCGCACTCATACACATCGGCCAGGGTGTAATCGCCGCCAAAGCTGTCGCTGTCCACAACAGCCTCCACCAGTCGGCCGATATCGAGGAAGCCGATCTTATCCTCGAGGAAGAGCTTGACTGCCTCCTCGTTGGCACCGTTGGCGGCGCAGGGGCCCAGACCGCCCTTCTTGATGGCCTTTTTGCAGGCAGCCAGGCAACGGAAGGTCTCTTCGTCGGCCACATCGAAGGTCAGCAGCTTCAGGGTGGTAAAGTCCAGCTCGGGCACCACACCGGGCACACGGGCCGGGTAGGTCAGGGCGTACTGGATGGGGATGCGCATATCCGGCACACCCAGCTGGGCGATGATGGAGTTATCGCTGTACTGCACGGCAGAGTGGACAATGCTCTGGCGCTGCACCACGATCTGGATCTTCTCGGGGGGCAGGCCGAACAGCCAGACCGCCTCGATCAGCTCCAGGCCCTTGTTCATCAGGGTGGCGGAGTCGATGGTGATCTTGGCACCCATGTTCCAGTTGGGGTGCTTGAGGGCATCGGCCTTGGTCTTGCCCCGCAGCTCCTCGGTCTTCATGCCGAAGAAGGGGCCGCCGGAGGCCGTGAGCAGGATCTTGGTCAGGCTCTTGGCGCTCTCCTTGTCCTGCAGGCACTGGAAGATGGCGGAGTGCTCGCTGTCCACAGGCAGCAGCTTCACGCCGTGCTTTGCCACAGCCTGGGTCACCAGGTGACCGCCCGTAACAAGGCTCTCCTTGTTGGCAAGGGCCAGATCATGGCCGCTCTCAATGGCGGTCAGGCTGGCACCCAGACCGGCGATGCCCACCACACTGTTCAGCACCACATCGGGGCCGTCCATGGCGGCCAGCTCCTTCAGGCCCTCGGGGCCGGTCAGCAGCCGGGGGGCGTTGGCACAGCCCGCCAGAGCCGCGTCCAGCCGGGCGGCGGCATCGGGGTCGGTCATGCAGACATACCGGGGGTGGAACTCCTCGATCTGCTCCAGGATCTTCTCCACATGGCTGTGGGCGGAAAGGCCGAACACCTCATACCCCTGGGCACGGATGACATCCAGGCTCTGGGTGCCGATGGAACCGGTAGAACCCAGCAGCGTGATTTTTTTAGACATAAGCTACCTCCTGCATTCAGTGATAGAAAACAGCGATGATCACCATGGTGACGAACGGCGCAATGAACATGACGCTGTCGAAGCGGTCCAGAATGCCGCCGTGGCCCGGGAAGATGGTGCCATAATCCTTGATGCCGCACTGGCGCTTGACCACGCTGGCGAACAGGTCGCCGTAGATGCCCAGCACAGCGGCCACGCAGGCCAGCAGGGCAATGATCACGTACATCGAAACGCCGATGTTGGTGCGGGTGAACGCCTCCATCCGGTTGGCCGCAATGGAATAGATCACGGTGGCGATCACGCCGAACACCATGGTGCCCAGCACGCCGCCAATGGCTCCCTCCACGGTCTTTTTGGGGCTGACCACGGGGCAGAGTTTGTGCTTGCCAAAGGCTTTGCCTGCAAAGTAGGCGCAGGTATCGCCGCCCCAGGCAAAGCAGAGGATGAGCAGAATAAAGAACATCGCGTCATAGCCGTAGGTCTCCACCGGCAGCAGCTCCTTCAAACGGATAAAGGAGTAGAAGCAGAAGATCACGATGCCGGAAAACATCACCAGACCGCTGGCTTTTGCAAAATCCACCTGTGCGTTGCGCACCACCAGATAGATGCCAAAGAACAGCACCATCAAAAAGGAGGCCGGCATGACCAGCCGCCGCCACACCTGATAGCTGGACAGCATGATCAGCAGGGTGTAAGGCACGAACACGGCGTACATGGGCCATTCCTTTCTGCCAAAGCCCAGGGCCTTGAAGACCTCGTGGATGGCGATCAGGGTAATGGCGGCAATGACAAAATTGAACACCAGCGTGTCAAAGGTGAACAGCACCCCGATCAGGACGAGGATGCCCACAATTGCGGTTATGATACGAGTTTTCATTCAAATTTCTCCTTTTGGGAATTGCAAGGGTCAGATGCCGCCAAACCGGCGGGAGCGCTTGTTGAACTCCGTGATGGCGGCATCCAGGTCATCGCGGGTGAAATCAGGCCAGAGCACATCCATCTCCACCAGTTCGGCGTAAGCGGCCTGCCAGAGCATGAAGTTGGAAAGGCGCTTCTCACCCGAGGGACGCAGGATGAAATCCGGGTCCTTCTGGCCGGCGGTCTACAGGTGGTCGCTCATCATCTCTTCGGTGATGTCCTCGGGCTTGAGGGTGCCCTCTGCCACCTGCTGGGCCAGCTGCCGGGCGGCCCGCACGATCTCGGGGCGGCCGCCGTAGTTCACGGCAATGTTCAGGGTCATGCCGGTCTTGGCGGCAGAGTCCTCCTCCAGCTCGTTCATCAGCTTCTGGAGCTTCGCATCCAGCGCGGCCCGGTCGCCCAGGAACTTGATGCGGATGTTGCGGTCCTTATAGTTGAAGCCCTTGAGCAGATACTCGCCGAACAGCTTCATAATGGCAGAGACCTCTTCCAGCGGGCGCTTCCAGTTCTCGGTGGAGAAGGCGTAGAAGGTCACAGACGAAACGCCCAGCTCCTCGCAGTAGTTGGCGATATCCTGAAACACGGCGGCACCCTTTTTGTGGCCCGCGGTGCGGGGCAGGCCCCGCTGCTTGGCCCAGCGGCCATTGCCGTCCATGATGATGCCGATGGAAAGGCCCTCGGCAAATTCTTTGGGATGGTTCATAATCATTCTCCTGCGTTTGCGGGGCGGGGGTTCCCTGCCCCGGTTTCGGCAAAAAGTGCCGCGCACTCGTTCCAGCGCACGGCACCTCACACATTTCGTTTCGCCGCGGCGATCAGACGGACATGATCTCCTTCTGCTTTTCCTCAACGGCTGCGTCGATGTTCTTGATATACTTATCGGTCAGCTTCTGGACCTCTTCTTCCATGGTCTTCTGGGTGTCCTCGGTCAGCTCACCGGCCTTCTTCATGGCCT
>ERZ1673746.1575-NODE-1575-length-15259-cov-16.182649_pt1 | contig 15259 bp, 15 predicted proteins | sample MGYA00580205_ERZ1673746 | MGnify/ENA primary metagenome ERZ1673746 (study PRJEB41218, sample SAMN15661771) | gut metagenome | host: Homo sapiens | place: Canada: London | collected 2015-08-20/2019-03-30 | study: EMG produced TPA metagenomics assembly of...
AGTTTTACACCTAATTGGGGATAAAACAGCTCATGGCTGGCGGCGGTGTTGCCCTGATTGGCATCACCCTGATCCCCCTGCTGAGCGGTCTGTTCGGCTGATCTTTTCCGGGCGGCGATTGCCGCCCCGTACATATTTACTTGCAAGCATTTCCAACCCCTCCGTGGCAAACGGATTCTTATTATAAAGAGGAAACGCATTGCAAATCGAATATTCACCTTTATTCTGAAAGGACGGTGCTATTATGCAGATTCTGACTCACCTTATTTTTCTGCTCAACCTGCTCAAGACCCTTATCAATCATTTTTCTTGATGGGTGGTGGCACTGAGTGGAAACAGTTCTCAAAGCGATCTCTGATTGGATCAAGTCGCTGCTGACAGCGGCAATCATGTCCAATCTTTCCGGCTTGTTTGATGATGTGAACACCCAAGTGGGCGGCATCGCCCAGCAAGTCGGCACCAAACCATCCAGTTTTGAACCGCGCGTTTTCGCTATGATCGAAGCGTTGTCCCGGAATGTAGTGCTGCCCATTGCAGGCGTGATCTTGACCTTTATAGCCTGCTATGAGCTGATTCAACTCATCACAGAGCATAACAACATGACCCAATTTGAACCTGCACTACTGATGAAATGGATCTTCAAGACTGCCATTTCGGTGTGGATGATCTCCAACACCTTCGACATCATCATGGCGGTGTTCGACGTGACTCAGCAGGTGGTAGCAAATTCCAGCGGCATCATCAGCGGCAACACAAGGGTCAACGATATCGGCTTGTCGATGCTGCAATCCAGCATGATGCAGATGGACGTAGGACCCCTGTTCGGGCTGTTCTTGCAGTCCTTCTTTATCGGCATCACCATGCGCATACTGTCCATCGTGATTTTCGTCATCGTCTACGGAAGAATGATTGAGATCTACATGATGGTCAGCCTTGCCCCGGTGCCCATGGCAACATGGGGCAACCACGAGCAATCCCATGTGGGACAGAACTATCTTCGTTCTCTGTTTGCGCTGGGATTTCAGGGCTTCCTGATTCTGATCTGCGTGGCGATCTATGCTGTTCTGCTTCAGAATGTCGCCATATCCGGGGATGCCATCAACTCGATCTGGAGCATCGTGGGGTACACGGTGCTGCTGTGCTTTACGCTGTTCAAGACTGGTTCTGTTGCCCGGAGCATTCTGGGTGCACATTGATTGGAGGTGAAATTTTGGCAGCTTATATTTCCGTGCCGCGCGATTTCAGCAAGGTGAAGTCCAAAGTAGCCTTCAACCTGACCGCCCGGCAGCTTATCTGTTTTGGTGCAGCGGCAGTCGTAGGCGTGCCGCTGTTCTTTGTTCTGCGGGACACCGCTGGCAATTCCGGTGCTACCCTCGGCATGATGGCGGTCATGCTGCCCATGTTCTTTCTGGCCATGTATCAGAAGAACGGTCAGCCGGCTGAAAAGATCCTGCGGTACTACTTTCAGGCGCGTTTTGTTCGCCCGAAGGTGCGTCCGTACCAGACCCGCAATTACTATGCACTGCTTATGAAGGGAGATGACACCCATGATTCCGTTTCTGAAAAAGAATAAGGACGGCAAAAAACCGCCCAAGTCCATGGTGCCCCGCACGGCACAGGAAAGCATCCCGTTCCAGCGGATGTTTGAGGACGGTACCTGCCGTGTCCGTCCCGGCTACTACACCCGCACCATCCAGTATCAGGATATCAACTATCAGTTGGCGCAGCAGGAGGACAAGACCGCCATCTTTGAGGAATGGTGCTCTTTTCTCAACTTTTTCGACAGCTCTATCCACTTTGAGCTGTCCTTTGTGAATACCGCCACCGATTCCGCAGACTTTGAAAAGTCCATCCGCATCCCGTACCAGCAGGATGGCTTTGACGATGTGCGCGCCGAGTACAGCCAGATGTTGCGGCAGCAGCTTTCCAAGGGCAACAACGGCTTGACCAAGACCAAATTCCTGACCTACGGCATCGAGGGCGACAGCATGGAACAGGTCAAACCCCGGTTGGAGCACATCCAGAACGACCTGATGAACAACTTTCACAGGTTGGGCGTTCTGGCAAAACCGTTGGACGGTACGGAACGTCTGCGGCTGATGCATGGGATGCTGAACATGGACGGAGCCAACAAGTTCCACTTCAACTGGAAAGACCTTGTGCCCAGTGGTCTGTCCGTAAAGGATGCCATTGCCCCCACTGCGCTGGCGTTTAAGAACAGCCGTACCTTTCAGATGGGCGGCATCTTCGGGGCGGTCAGCTTCCTGAATATTACGGCTTCTGACCTGAGCGACCAGCTTTTGAAGGATTTCCTTGATATGGATTCCAGCCAGATCGTTACCATGCACATCCAGTCCGTTGACCAGAACAAGGCCATTAAAACCATCAAGCACACCATTACCGAACTCGACCGCAGCAAAATCGAAGAACAGAAGAAAGCCGTCCGCGCCGGATATGATATGGACGTGCTGCCGTCTGATTTAGCGACTTACGGCAGGGATGCAAAGGCTCTGCTGAAAGAATTGCAGTCGCAAAACGAGCGGATGTTCCTTGTCACTTTTCTGGTGCTGAACACCGGCAAAACCGAGCAGGAACTGGAAACCAACGTGTTTCAGGCGGTCAGCATTGCGCAGAAGCACAACTGCGAATTATGCCGCCTTGATTTTCAGCAGGAGCAGGGGCTTATGTCCTCGCTGCCGCTGGCAGACTGCCAGATCGAGATCCAGCGGGGGCTGACCACCAGTAGCACGGCGATTTTTGTGCCGTTTACCACACAGGAGCTGTTCGACAACGGCAAGGAAAGCCTGTATTATGGCTTGAACGCCCTGTCCAACAACCTGATTATGGTTGACCGCAAAAAGCTGAAAAATCCCAACGGCCTGATCCTCGGCACCCCCGGCTCCGGCAAGTCGTTCAGCGCAAAACGTGAGATCTGCAATGCGTTCCTCGTGACGGACGATGATATTATCATCTGCGACCCGGAGGCAGAGTACGCTCCGCTGGTGGAGCGTCTGCATGGGCAGGTCATCCACATCAGCCCTGCCAGCACCCAGTATATCAACCCGATGGACATCAACAGCAACTACTCGGAGGAGGACAACCCGCTGGCTTTGAAAGCCGACTTTGTGCTGTCCCTGTGCGAACTGGTGGTGGGCGGCAAAGAGGGCTTGCAGCCGGTGGAAAAGACGGTCATTGACCGCTGCGTCCATGTGATCTATCGCAAGTATTTCGAGAATCCCACCCCAGAAAATATGCCGCTGTTGGAAGATCTGTACAACGCCCTGCTGACGCAAGATGAACCGGAAGCCCGCCATGTGGCGGCTGCGCTGGAAATCTACGTCAAGGGCAGTCTGAACATTTTTAACCACCACACCAACGTGGATATTAATAACCGCATCGTCTGCTTTGATATCAAGCAGCTTGGCAAGCAGTTGAAAAAACTCGGTATGCTCATCGTGCAGGATGCCGTATGGGGGCGTGTGACCGCCAACCGCAGTGCCGGAAAATCCACCCGGTACTATGCAGACGAATTCCACCTTTTGCTGAAAGAGGAGCAGACTGCCGCTTATTCTGTGGAGATTTGGAAGCGTTTCCGTAAGTGGGGCGGCATCCCGACAGCCCTAACGCAGAACGTCAAAGATCTGCTGGCAAGCCCCGAAGTATCGAACATTTTCGAGAACTCGGACTTTGTGTATATGCTCAATCAGGCCAACGGAGACCGACAGATTCTCGCAAAGCAGCTCAACATCTCGCCCCATCAGCTTTCCTATGTGACCCACTCCGGCGAAGGTGAAGGGCTGCTGTTTTTCGGCAACGTGATCCTGCCCTTTGTCGATCATTTCCCGAAAGACCTTGAACTCTACCGCATCCTCACGACCAAACTCAACGAGACCTCGGAGGGCACACAGAAATGAGTAATCCGAAGCTGAACATCAAAGAGGAATCGTCCGTAAAAAAGACCCGTTCTCCCCCGAAGAAAGCGAGGGTGGAACAGTCGGTGCCCAGAAAGAAAAAACTGAAAACCGATGCAGATAAGGCTGCGGAAAGGGCGCAGCACCTGCGGTTTGGCAAAGCGGAGCTGACCCCGGACGAACTGAGCCGGTTGAGCAAGGCGCAGAAGCGGGAGATGTACGCCGCCCATGCCGCCCGGTCTGCGGTGCATCGGGAGGTTGACCAGTACGAGGACGATAATGTGGGCACACAGGCTTTGAGCGAGGGTGAAAAGACAGCAGGAAATGTCCGGGATATTTCCAAGAGCATCTATGCCCGGAAGCTGAAAAAGAAAGCCAAGATGCGGGGCAAGAATGGCTCCAAAACCGCAAAATCTACCCCGCAGGAGCCGACTGCCGCACAAGATGCAGGTGCATCCGGCACCAGCGAGGGCAGTTCCAACTGGCTTTCCCGCTGGAAACAGCGGCAAGAAATCCACAAAAGCTACTATGCCGCCGCCCGGTCGGGCACGGCGGCGCAGACCGCAGGCGGTAAAGCGGCATCTAATGGAACCAATGCTGCAAAGTCCGGCATGGAGCAGGTCATCGACAAAGGAAAATCGGTGGTCAGCACCGCAGTCAACGGCATTGCCAATTTTGCAAAAAGCAACGCGCACGTTCTTTTGATCGTGGGCGTTTTTCTTTTGCTCCTGCTGCTGGTCATGTCAGCGTTTTCGTCCTGTTCCATTCTGTTCTCCGGCACCACGCAGGTATCCGGGCAGACCATTTACACCGCAGAGGACCGGGACATCCGGGGAGCCGAAACCGACTACAAGAAGCTGGAAAAGGAACTGGATAAAAAGATCAAGCGTACCCCCACCGACCACCCCGGCTATGACGAATACCGATACCATCTGGATGCTATTGAGCACGATCCTTGGCAGCTCACTTCGTTCCTGACTACTCTCTACGACGACTACACCCGCAGCGAGGTGCAGGCAAAACTCAAGGAGACGTTTGCTAAGCAATACAAGCTGACCACATGGGTAGAAGTCCAGACCCGATACCGCACGGTAGTGATGATCGACATTTTTACTGGCATCCCCTACACCGTGCAAGTGCCCTATGAGTATCGAATTTTTCACACCAAATTGGTGAATAAAGGGCTGGAAGTAGTCATCCGGGAAGAATTGGATGCTGACCAGTGGAAACGGTACGAGATCTTTCAGGATACCTTGGGTGGCAGACCCTACCTGTTCAACGGCGGTCTGCCGCCCGGTGGCTCCGATGGCTCCGGCGCACCGGGCATCGACTATCAGGTGCCGGCAGAAGCACTGACCGACAGCGAATTTGCCGCCATCTACAAGGAAGCCCAAAAGTATGTGGGTACGCCCTATGTGTGGGGCGGCTCCACCCCGGAAACCGGCTTCGATTGCAGCGGCTACGTCTGTTGGGTTTACAACCAGAACGGCTACAATGTCGGGCGCACCACGGCCAACGGTCTTTGGAATAAATGCCAGCACATCTCCGAAGCAGAAGCAAAGCCCGGAGATCTGGTTTTCTTCAAAGGTACCTACGACACCCCCGGCATGAGCCATACTGGAATATATCTCGGAAACGGTATGATGGTCAGTGCCGGAGACCCCATCAAGTACGCCAATATCCACTCGTCCTACTGGCAGAAATACCTGTCAGGATTCGGGCGGCTATCCAAATAACAGGAGGACAATATGAGCGAAAAACTCGATAAACTGCGCGCTTCACTGGAAAAAGAGAAGGAACGGCGCATCAAGATCAACAATCGCATCGAAAGTCTGGAGCGGCGGATTCAGGAGGCCGAAGCCGCCGAGGTCAACGAGATGGTTCGGACGGCAAAGGTCACGCCGGAACAGCTTGCCGCCCTGCTGCGGCAGTCCGCAACTTCCACCCCGAACCCGGCTGCGCTGTCCGCAGTCGGTGCTACCTTTGATAAGGAGGACCCCGATAATGAAGATGATGAATAAGGTATGTGCGCTGGTGCTGTCGGTGGCACTGTGCGCTGGCATGGCAGCTCCTGCTTTTGCCTATGACGGCGAGCCTGTGGAGGAAGTGGAACAGCCTGTCCTGACTGCTGCCACCGAAGAGGAAGAGGCTGTCACCGTGACCGATGAGGAAACCGGTGCTCTGACCCCGGAGGGCAATCTGACGCTGGTGGACGATTACCACACTGACTACTCCGATGGCAGCGGACAGCAGTTCATTACGCTGGTGTCGAAGTCGGGAGCCACCTTTTATCTGGTCATCGACCGCAATGCCAAGGGACAGCAGACCGTCCACTTTATGAACCTTGTGGATGAAGCCGACCTGCTCTCCCTGATGGAAGATGAAGATGCCGAAGCCTATACCGCCGAAAAAGAAGCGGCGGCGCAGGCAGCGCAGGAGCGCAAACAGGCCGAAGAGGATGCGAAAAAGGCTGCGGAAGAAGCGGAGGCATCCGGTTCTGAACAGACTGGTGGCAACAAAGTTACGAAGTATGCTGCCACATTCTTAGGCGTACTGGCGCTGGTCGGTTTGGTTGCTGGCGGCGGCATTTACACCTTTATGAAGCAGAAGCAGAAAAAGCAGGCCGAAAAAGAAGCTCTTGACCCCGATGCAAACTACACCGAGGACAAGGGCGACTTTGAGATTCCTGTGGAGGATGAACCGGAAGAAACCGGCGAGGAAGATACCGAACCCATCTGATTTTAAGGCGGCGTTTTGCCGCCGTACATATTGCAATCAGAAACAGATTGGAGTGATTTTTATCGCAAAATTAGTCGTGGCGGAAAAGCCATCCGTCGCTATGTCCTATGCAAAAGTCCTTGGCGCCACCAGCCGTAAAGACGGCTACCTTGAGGGCAACAGCTATCTCGTCAGCTGGTGCGTGGGTCATCTGGTGGAGCTGGCTCCACCCAATGTTTACGATGCTAAGTACGTCAAGTGGAGTATCGCTGATTTGCCCATTCTGCCGGAAAGGTGGCAGTATCTGGTGTCTGCCAGCACCAAAAAGCAGTTCGGCATCCTGCAAAAACTTATGCAGCGCCCGGATGTGGACAGCGTGATCTGTGCTACGGATGCAGGATAGTGCGGTTGGGTGACTCAAGAGAAAGAAAAAAGAGACCTCATCTCGTCAAAAAACTAAATCATAAAAGCATCAAAGAGGGCATTCAAATGAAACAAAATCGAATTTTTGACCAGAATAGTTCTCAAAAAGCACGTTCTTGGCACTATAATATGGACACCAACCGAGCGGAAGCCCAGTTCGCTGATGGCTCTGCCATTGCCATTGACTGCCTTGCCATCGAGGACGAATACGGCAATACCCCGGCACAGCGAGCTGAACTTGATTGGCTACTATACAACAAGCCCTTGGAGTGCGTCCAGCTTGTGCTGAGTGGTGAGATTGAGCATTATCTCTCACTTGGCTGTGACCATGGCAAACTGAAAGACTAACCTCTAAATAGGCCAAACAACCCGCTACTTGCAGTCGCTGCAAATGGCGGGTTGTTTGCTTATTTTAAGTTTTTCCTTTGCTCATAGTAGTGCAAAATCAATGTAGTGCAAAATCAATGGCCCAACGGTCAAAGAAATCACAAATATCAGGCAAATCTACTGGTTTCTTATAAATGTCATTCTAAAATTCAATGGATTTTGCTATTTCTAGCACTTGTTTTTTCGACACGAAAGTCGATTTAACCCTATATTTTATGTATCTCTCGATGATTTCAAGTTTGCCATTTTGGGGGCTTGATTATTGAGAAAATTCTAAATTCCAAAAAGGTCTATCATTTTCATCAATCGCATCGTTATTGAGAATAAGCACTGCACCACCACTTAACAGAGGAGGCAGCTGTAAATAGCTTATATTATTTATTGAGAAAATGAAACGCTATTGCAACAGTTGAATACTGTATATTTTATCAAATTGATACGGATCTGATAGCAACACCTTACCGTTTGATATCACAAGAATGCTTTCGCCTTCTTTAAGATACGACAACTGAAGATTTCCTTTCAAGTAGTTTGATACGCCATAAATTATATAATTGTCATCCGTATCATATAATTGATTTTTTGCAGTCGCATAAATACAATTGTTCTTCAGGTCAACTTCTTCAATTATAAGTTCCGATTTTTTTCTTCCGAATGTATTCGATTGAAATAGAATGCAGAGAACCACTGCCACAAATGCTATGCCAACCATAATCTTCCGTTTGCATTTCATTTTATCAACCTCTGTATGAAAGGAACAGCGTATAAAGCGATTGTGTTATTCTCAATGCCCCTGTATAAGAAGTTGGATATGAAGAACCATCAATTGTGCTTCCATCTTTATGGATTCCGATAGCTACATACCCAGCTCCAGAAATATATTCTACAAGAGGACCACCACTAAAGCCACCTGTCAAATCCCAATCGCCCTTGAGATATTTTGAAGTCTGACTTCTAATATACCCAGAAGATTTACACATCCGATATCTCGCATCGGCACCATTTATTTGGCTCGGATAGCCATAAGCATACACCAACTGTGATGATGAATAATTGCTAGACTGCCAATGTAACCCAAGCCATCCCGTTTTCGTTCCTAAATTATTCTTGAGCGTAATAATCGCCCAATCCTCCGAACTTGTTCCAGCAAGATAAGAATCACTAACAATCATCGAACTTGCCGATACATTTTCGCTTCCAAAAGGTTTACTATTATCAGATCGAGCAGGTGCGACATTTACCGACTTAACGTAGGCTTTTTCCTTTATACTGTATAGATTATGTGCTGCTGTTGCAAGTGCATTAGGCCCAATCATAAATCCAGAACCATAATTTGTCCCTCCATTATTGGTCGTTATCTGTAGGCATACCGTACTACAATATGGTGTTGCCGTTGGATTATCAACAACAGTGATATCATTGCTTCCGATAATCGCATACAGATCGGATAGATCAATATCCGAAATCTTTCCATTTGGAAAATAGCCTGCAGTTGTCTCTCCATCCGTGAAGGAATTGGTTTCAACTATAATTTCCTCTATAGATTCTTCTTTTGTATCAAAATCGTATCTATGGTATCTCTCGATATGAGATTTGCTTCCATCACTTTGATTATCTGCAAAAGCAGTCAGCCCAGAGTTAAGCTCCATTGAAGAAAGAGCCACAATCCCACTTGCTTTCAAAAAAATTCTACGAGATATTTTTTCACTAGCTATTTTAATTTTCCTTCTTTACTTTTAGAGTATACACAAGATTTCTTATACATCAGTTGCTCTGCATTGGAAACACCTCCGTAAAATTTTTCATACGTTAGAGCCATCCTTATTTTAGATTTCAACTTTTACTTTCGCAAAAAAATAAATACCACTGATTTTTTATCCAATAGCCGTGCTAAGATTTATCTCTATGGGATTCAACACATGCGTCTGCTGGCACAACCAAGCCCAATTGTTCACTGTAGTAGTAAACAAGTCGTCATAGTTGTTGTCATATGCAAAATCAAATGTGTCATGAACGGTAATCAAGTAATACATTATAGAATTACCAATCATGAAGCCTGTTCCAGAGGTGCTTACCCTATGCAATGCATAGAATAAATCTGCATTATCAGACTTTTGAATTGTAAAAGACCAACTTCCTCCACTAAAATCTTTCAAGCCACTATTAAGTACTTTGTTTTTATAATTATTAAAAACTGTTGTCGTGTTTAACTTGTCAAGCAATGGCGTCGAAGAATCCGTCACACTCTCAGAATAGTCAATATTATATACAGAGAATTCAACCATAAGAGCCGCACATTCATATCCCTTATCCCGTGCAATTTGCGCAGCTGCCAACCATGCAAGCTGTGTATTATTTAACAAATTTCCAGATGCACGTGTTTGATCTTCATCTTTCATCTTATCGATAAACTTATTTAATTCATCTATCGACATTCCCGAAAAATCAACATGATACTTATCATTCATGCTTTGAATAACAGGATTGCTAGCTTTACGGCTGCTTATGTTAGCAGCATAAGACACAGTATTTATCGAAAACAAAAAACACACTGAAAGAATTAATGATACGAACCTCTTCATAACGAACCTCCTTAAATTCTGTACTCTACTATATAAATTGTGTGCTTCTCATCATCCCAGACAACGAGACTAAAATTCACATCTTCAGAATGTAAAAGCAATGTATTCATTTCGGCTTCCGAGCGTAGTTCCTTATGCTGACTATTATCATAAAGAAAAAAATTTCCACTTGCAATTTCAGGAATCACAAAATCTAATCCAAAATATGACGACACATTTTTTAATATAGAAGATATGGTTGGAGAATCATTAATTTTCTCCCATGAATCGAGTTGATGAATAATTTTGGCTGCATCCACATCGTAGTATACCGCTAACATTATCCCATCATTTTGCAATCCGCCATAAGCCTCATATATCAACGATTCAGAGTATGTTGCTTTTCCAATTTTGAATTGTTTCAAATAATCTCGTTTTTCATATTTGCTTTTTCTTCCAAGCATAAAGCCCAAAAGCAAGCACAGTGCGACTATAGCTAGGTATCGGATAACTCGCGTTGGTCTCGCCTTTATAATTACCTCACACCTTTCTAACTTGCTGAAATATATAACAAACTCCACTTATCTACTGGTACTTCCGGTAATGGTTTCGCTCCGTCCATCGGAATAGCTAAAGGTCGCAGAATACTCAAGCCTATAAGATTTTCCGGGCTTAGTGTTAAAGCTACTGCTCACCATGCAGGTTGAGGTCGTGCTGCTGTTTGAGCAGCTACTTACTTTTTGCCATGTTCCAATTGTCCCCTTTTCATAGAGAACGCCTGAAACGCTGATTTTCTTTACTCCAGTTCGAGTCTGGGCATCAACCTGATAGTATGTTTGGTAAATAGATCCGTTGACCGTACTATCGCCTACATACCGTTCAGACTTTTCAGCGGCCATTGCGGTGCAGGCAAAGCTCAAGAGAATCACCGCTGAAACAACAATGGACAACAAACGCTTTTTCGACATAGACATACACCTCCGTTTTTTTGCTCCCATCAAGAGCCTTTGTATAATCAACGCAATTCGCATTCGCCTCGTTTCAATTTTCAGGAGAAAATTTTTCAAATTTTCCATCTTTGTAAGTTCAGACAAAAAGAAAGCCAGACATTTGTGAACTCTCACAAGTGTCCAGCTTTCTTAACGGATACCTTCCGCAATTTTCATAATCTCATCGTATGGAATGTTTCCCATAACGGTATGTGTAATCCCCCGATGTTCCCAACTTAGAGTATAAACATTCTTTCCATGTTCATCCGTACTGGTTCCAAGTACACCATCTGCTTCTCCGACCTTTACGGTTTCGTACACTGTATGCTCATTATCAAACAGGGACTGCTGCCCTGGCTGGATAATTGAGCAACGGACTGTGTAGCTTTCCTCTGTTTCTTTTGACGAGTAAACATGTAAAAAGTTTTCTGCTCGCTCAAATTTCTGCACATCGTCCATTTCAAAGCCGTTCGGCACATAATGGTCGCTGTATCCATCCGGGAGCCACTCCAGCGGTTCGCCATCCACCTGATAAGTCAGCTGCATCTCAATGGGCAGAAATTTTTGAATCATCGTATAGACTGCCCTGCGGAAATCAGCGCTGACCGCAAGAGCACCAACCGTCAGCATTACGAGTGTCAATGCCGCAATTAGTACTCGTTTCAACACTGGGTGGTGCTTTTTCTTCTTTAAGGCCTCTGTCATTCGTTCGTCCCATTGGGACGTATCTGGGTAGATTTCCTCAAACTGCTTTGGCGTTGGAAGCGAATCCAGTTCTCTTTGCGCATCTGCACGAAGTGCCATCATCAAAGCCGCATCAAATGAAATGTCTGTCCGCTCACTCATGGCTGTTCATCTCCTTCCATAATAGTTTTCGTCCTCGAAAGAGCCGTGTTCGTACCACTTCATCCGTTAATCCCAGCGATTTTGCAATCTCACGGTTTGTATATCCCATTGCCAAAAGGCGTAGCGGATCACGGTACATCGGTTTCATTTGGCCAATCAGTTCTGTTAGACGTTCAATGTTATCGGTGCTAACTGCTGCATCATCCGGCACCGGAGCGGCATCTGGTTCGTTTGGGACATCTTCCAGCAATTCTTCTCGTTGTTTGCGAAGCATATCATATGCACGGCTTCTACTACAACTAACGAGATAAGCAGCGAGTTCGTGACAGTTTTCTCGATGAATTTTAGAAAAATTTTTTGCAACGTACAAAAATACCTCTTGTAGCACATCCTCTGCCAGATACGAATCATCCATGATTTTGTAAGCGGTATGGTAAACCAGCCGTTTGTATGTATTGTACACCTCGGTAAAATCTTCTTCAAAGTTTCGATCATCAAGCACACTTAGATATAACGCAAGCAACGCAGTCACCTCTATTCACATTGATTGTGTGTAGTGTACCACGAACCAATAAAAATGTCGAATACAACCAACTTTTGAAAAGGAGCGTGATGCCATTGACCCAACCGAAAACCGATCTCGCCTATCTCCGCAGCGAGAAAGCCAAAGCAGAACAGCAGCTGCGCTACTACCAGCACCGGGAGAAAATTCTGGAACACCAGATACCGGAGCTGACCCGCAAGGCCCGTGTGCATCGGCTGTGTACCCGTGCCGGAATGCTGGAAAGTTTTCTGATTGCGCCGGAAGAACTCACCAACGATCAGGTGATGGAGCTGCTGAAAATTGCGTTCCGTCAGCCGGAAGTTGCGCTGGCTCTTGCAAAGATGATTCACGACCTGCACGAAAGCCGCAGCGTTCCGCACCCTTTAGAATAAAGGGCGCAATTATACACCGTTCCGGTGAAATTGCGGTCTTGCAGACGGCTCGATGAAATCGAAGCTGGCGTTTGTGCGCCAGCCCGATTCCATCCCAAGGAAAACTGCATTTTCCTTGCGCTGCTTTGCAGCTATCCTTTTGCGGCTCCCGCCTGAGATCGAAGCGCATGGCACTCCGTTCTAAGGCGGCGAGCAAAACCGAATACAATTCCAGACCGTTCATCAAGAGCAATCTTGCTGGGCGGTCTTTTTGTTTGGGGGTGATGCCTATTCCGTGTCCGCATTTCAAAATTACCATCGTCAAGCGCAGCCAAGGGCAGTCCGCTGTTGCCGGGGCCGCTTACCAAAGCGGCGAACGGCTGTTCAGCGAGTACGACCAGAGAACAAAATTCTACAACAAGAAGAAAGAGCTTGTCCACGCTGAGATCATGCTGCCATCCTATGCGCCGCCCGGATATGCAGACCGGGCGACCCTCTGGAACGCCGTAGAAGCTGTGGAGAACCAGTGGAACTCCCAGCTTGCCCGGCGCATCGTGCTGGCGTTCCCGGTGGAGGTGCCGAAGGAGCAGTATTTGTCCATGATAAAAGAGTTTTGTCAGGAGCAGTTTGTTTCCAAAGGGATGATTGCCGACTTTGCCATCCACGACAAGGGAGATGGAAACCCACACGCTCACATTCTGCTGACGCTCCGGGCAATAGATGAACACGGCAAGTGGCTCCCGAAAGCCAGAAAGGTGTACGACCTTGACGAGAACGGTGAGCGCATCCGGCTCGCTTCCGGCAACTGGAAGTGCCACAAGGAAAACACGGTGGACTGGAACGACCAGAAGTATGCCGAGGTCTGGCGGCATGGCTGGGAGACCATTACCAACCGCTATTTGGAAGCGGCTGGCCGCCCGGAACGTGTTGACCTGCGCTCCTTTGAGCGACAGGGCATCCAGCAGATACCGACCGTGCATCTCGGTCCCGCCGCACACCAGATGGAAAAGCGTGGAGTGGAAACTTTTCTCGGCAACCTGAACCGGGATATTCGCGCCGCCAATAGCCTGATGCAGTCCATCCGCAGTGCGATTCGTGGGCTGCAACGCTGGATCGCAGACCTGAATGAAAAGAAGCAGATTCTTTTGGATGCACTGGAACAAGCCAAGGAGCCAATGCTGTCCGACCTGCTGGTGGATTACTTCAACCTCCGCAACGAGCAGCGCAGCGATTGGTCTGGCAAGGCAAAACTGAAATGCACTGTCCGAGACTTTGAGGAAGTCAAACGGGCGGTGGACTATCTGAAAGCCCATTCTCTGAACACCATCGAGGATCTGGATACCGCAATTTCTAACCTGAACCAGACCGCCGCCCCTCTCCGTAGGCAGTTGAAGCAGAACGAAAACCGTATGCGGGCAATCGCCCAGATCAAGGATGCTGCCGCCGCCCATGCCAAGCTGAAGCCCATCCACGACACCTTTATCAAGAAGAACTTCAAGTTGACCAAGGACGCTTACGCTGCCCAGCACAAGGAGGAACTGGACATCTTCAATAAAGCTGTCCGCACTCTGATGAAACTGAACGGCAGCACAGCGGTAGATTTTTCGGCATTGGATGCCGAATTTTCTGCGCTGCAATCCGGCAGCGCAGAACTGCGTACCAAACTGGAAACCTTGCAGCCGGACGTCTCTGCCCTGAAAAATATCCGCAAGTATATCGACATGGTGCTGAATAAGCAGCAGCTTTCCACACCGGGCGGCAAGCCCCCGGAGAAGGAATCGGTGCTGAAACAGCTGGAGCAGCTTCAGCAGAAAAAGTCCAACTACAAAACGATTTCTACCACCCCAAACCGCGAAGAATCGCTCTAAACGATCTTTCTGTCACCGATATGCCGTTGCAATCAGTGGCAGAAATACATAATTCATTTGTTTTTTGCTGGCTTTTGGCTATTCTCGCTGGCTAGTGACTAAAGGCGTATTTTTAAGGCGGAAATTTTCTCCAACACCCCCCATTTTAGGCCACTTTTTCTGTTAATAGTAGAAGCGCCTCTTTGAAAGCCGGTCATTTGTGACCTTTTTGTTAATTCTCAAAAAGATGGTTGTCTTTGGGCTGTTTTCGTTGCCTACCTATTGAGAGGATTTTTTCAAAAGCGGAGATTTGGTCTCAAGAATTACAATTCAATTACAAGTTTCTCACCAATGCTACGAAACAGGCGTTCTCGATGCCTACCAAGTGTAGGGCATCTTTTTCAAGACCATTCTCGGACTATTATGACGTTTTGTTTACAAAATTGCTTGCAATGCTACGAAATGGCCTTTTTCATCGGCTACCAAGTAGAAGGATGTTTTTCGTCCGTCAAAGTCCAGAAATCTTCCATATGTTCCTTGACAAGTGAATAGTTCAATCGTCCGGTACTTCACAAAAGGTACTTCTGTAACTCGCAGCCCGGTCATAACGAAGACGGGGTGGCTGAAATGCCAATGGTGCGGTGCAAGCCCGCCGCCGGACG
>ERZ1673746.1600-NODE-1600-length-14957-cov-10.036371_pt1 | contig 14957 bp, 25 predicted proteins | sample MGYA00580205_ERZ1673746 | MGnify/ENA primary metagenome ERZ1673746 (study PRJEB41218, sample SAMN15661771) | gut metagenome | host: Homo sapiens | place: Canada: London | collected 2015-08-20/2019-03-30 | study: EMG produced TPA metagenomics assembly of...
CAACCTCGGGTTTCGGCAGGGCATAAAGCGTGGTGTTACCCTCCACACAGTTAACATGACGGGTATTAAGGATTAACTTACTGATTTTAATAAGCCTCTGGTGTCACTTTGGTGACTATGGGGCATCATTGGGACATAATCTGTCAGCTTCTGATTCAGCATTGCGATCTGTTCTGCATTGCTGTCAGTCATCCATGCTCCGTATACATTGAATACCATCTGGGCACTTGCATGGCCCATCTGGCTGGCAATGAAGCTTGGGTTTGCTCCGGCAGATAATGACCAGCACGCATAAGTGTGTCGTGACTGGTATGCCTTTCGATGCCTGATCCCTGCACGCTTAATGGCTGTTTCCCATGAGTCACCTACAGAATCGACTTTGTAGACAAAACCTACCTGTTCGCTTTTTCTAACCACTTGAGGGTTAAACACGAAAGTACATTCATGGTTCACTGAACGTCCATATTCACGTAGTTGCACCTTGATGTTGTACTGCTTACCCAGTCTTGTCATTTCAGCCTGATTTTTCAGGACACTGATAGCGGGCTGGATAAGGTGCACAACCCTGTTTGTGCTTGCTTCAGTTTTCGGTAGAGTGAACTCACCAAGTTTCGTATAATTGCGCCTGATGGTAATTGTTCCTGCCTTCAGATCGATATCTTCCCAGGCCAGGGAGACCAGTTCACCGTGACGCATTCCTGTGTACACAGCCAATGACCACAGGTTTTTCGTCTGCTGATGTCGGCAAGCATCTATCAGGCGAATAAATTCGTCACGAGTTAGCGGATCTGGCTCTGCCCTGGCTCTTTTAAGAGGCTTAATTCCCTGGAAGGGATTTGCTTCTAAGTAACCGTGATCTGCAGCAAACTGAAACATTCCAGCGATTGTCGTCATGTAATAATTTACAGTAACGACGCTCCGTCCTTTTGCTGCTGCTTTGTTTTTCGTTGAATTCTGATACCCGGTTAGCAAATCTTTCCTGATATACAGCAATTCCTCTTTGGTTACCGATGACACCAGTCTACTGCCTCCAATTTTCGAAACCATCGTTCTTGCAACGGATTCATAGCGATTGAATGCATTTGCAGAGATTTCCATTCGTTTCAGATCCAGCCACTTTTCTTCAAGTTCCTTCACCGTAATTTCTTTTTTACTTACCCCAAAAGCCTGAAGGTTGGGGGAGTCAGGGAACTGTGCAGCATAATCAAAGCTTCCTGTGCGGATGGCAAAACATACCGATGTCCGCAGTTCCCCGGCGATCTTCCTGTTCTTGGCAGTGTCAGGGACACCAAGATTTTCCCTGACACGTTTACCTTTAAAATTAAACCAGATGCGTAATGTGCCGCCGTGGTTTTCGACGCCTGTTGGATATTTGACTTTATCCATTGATACCTCCAGACGCCCAAGAGCGATACGAGCTTACATACTTCATGGCATTAAATCACCCAGGTTGTTTGTTTTTCATTGAAGCGACCCAGGCATCTATTGCTTTTCTGTTATACATACATTCACTGGAAGGCTTTGGATTACCGTCTGGTGATACGTGAATATACTCTCTTCCAACCATCCAGCATTCTTTCCGGGCCCGAAGAATTGTGCCTGGTTTGAGCCCGGTAATTGCGATTAGAACGCTTTCACAAACCCATTCATTGGGAGCCAGTTGAATCACATTGCCCATGCATTACCTCACACAACACTCAGCCCACGGCAGTGGCACCACACTTCAAACATTCGTTTCACAATTTCACGACAGTAGAAACCGTCAACATCTCGTGTCAGGTCATAGCGATTGCCGTAACGCTGGTGGACCCATTGTTCAAATGCTTTATTCATTCTTTACTTCCTTTTCATGGCCCGTAATTTTTTCAGATGAGCTTCCTGCTCTGTTTCTGCCAGAATTTGTCGGTATTCCTGGTGATCAATCCGTTCAAACAGTTCATTGAAATCGTTTATTTTTACTGACTGTGTTCGCCCATCCATTCTTCTGTACAACACAGTGTTGTTTATGCAGCGAACAATTTTTATCGGGTAGCCAGCACTATCGGTGTATATCTGCCCGCGTTGAATCAAAGCGAACATGTGGTTATCCCCATCGACAAATCGAGTACACAACAAACGCTGCTGCGAATACCATCCCCAGAGTTACGATTGCATCAGGCCAGCTCATTGATTCACCTCCTGCGGCGTCCTGGTATTCGATTTTCATTCCGGATGCTCCTGAGCCACATTGAAATCGCCATGATCACGACAAGGCATCACAACAAATTCAGGATTGCCATACATTGAGTTGATGATGGAATCAAACTGAATTCTGACCGCTTGCCCGTCACCGGAGGGACGTAACTGGACGGGAATAAATTTACGCTCACGACCAAACATCTTCTCTGGATAACTCAGGTAACCCGCCTGGATCACCGGGTGTGTACAGAGGTCAAATTTTTTCGGAATGATGCGTTCCAAATCCGGAAAACAACCGTCCACCAATTTAATGCCGGTAATGGACAGTCGGCGCTGAAACTGGTCGCGATGAACAGCGATCGGCTCTTTACTAAAAATCAGCTCTGTCGTTTCGGCTTTGGCCGGGACGCCACCTTCGAACTGGACAATGATGTTTTTCTTCGTCCGGATGCCGTGAGTCATGCGCAGTGCCACGGAACCATTGGTTTCCTCAATATGTTTTGGCGTGATGTGAAGACCGTTCAGGTAATAACGAACGTCGTTTTTAGCAGCGCACACCAGAGCGGCGCGAATAAGTTTTGACTGGATGATCATGCTTTATCCTCCCATCCGATTACCTGGAAAAGCCCCATCTTCGGGTGATACCAGCGTGTGCCGCGTGGTTCAGCCTCTGACATCATTTGGTGGAATGCCGCCATAAATGTCTCAAGCTCGACGATAGCCCTGCGAGACAACAGACCGTCCGGAGTCATAAATTCGTGCGTGTCGGTAGGGATGTGGTAGGCGTTGACCAGATTCCGACACTTGGCGTCACTCATTCCGCTTTTGGCTACCACCTGGCGGTAACCGACATATCCAGTGCGCATTGTGCCGCGTTTGATGTTCTCCACAGCTTTGGTGACCGTTTCGATCTTCTCTTCAACATGACTCAGGCGCTTCTGCTGGCGAACGGCATCGGCGGCCATTGCAGCGATCATCTCCATTTCCGTCAGCGGCGCATGAGTTCGGAAATAGCTGTTAACCAGTTCGCGCTGAACCTGCCATGCAAGAGCATCGTTAAAAGGCTTCGTCAACATCAGGTAACCAGACTCGAAAAGAATGATCCCTTTGGCAGTTCGCGCGGCAAAGGCATCAGAAAGTGACTCCGTACGTATTACGTCCGCAGTCATTTCAAGAAAATCCACCCCTTCGATAAAGTGAGAACGGTTGCGGTTAAACGCAGCACGGGCGGTACCTTCCGGGCGCTGGTGGACGTCATCAATCATTGCAAATGTCACAACACGCTGACCGCGATATTCGATTACCGGAAACTGTTTGTTGTTGATGGTTACAATATTCATTTTTATCTCCAGACAGCCCGGCGTGTAATACCGGGCATATGTATTACTTAACCTGAATAAATGGTGTGTTGGCACCGCTGGTCATGTATTGCGGCAGTGTACCGTTCCACTTGTTGATGGCTTCCAGCTCCATAACACCGGGGTTCTGGCGCAGAGCTTCACCGCGTAAACGAATAGCATCGGCTTCGGCCTGGGCTTTTGTGCGAATCGCATCTGCCTGTCCGGCAACTTCCGCGCGCAACATGTTGGCTTCCGCTTCGCGCTGTTTTACTTCCTGCTCGCGTTGCAGGGTTTTCTGGTTCGCCGTGACTTTGGCATTAATGCTGTCGATAACAGTAGGCGGGTACTCCGGCTTACCCACATATGAGAGGCTCATTACCTGAATACCGATGGGCGTCATTTCTTCCTGAATGTCTTTAAGAGCTGCATCCAGCAGCTCAGACTTGCCGCCGTCGATAAATTTGTCGGTGGTCATTTTGCTGGCCAGTCGGTTGAGTGCGTCGGCTATCTTCTGGCGCAGGTCGGTGTCGGTAATGTCGTCCACGCCTTTGCGGTAGGTCTGAAAGACTGTGGTAACTTTGGATGGATCAACTTTGTAGGCCACGCCGATGTGATAGCCGATGGTTGTACCGTCACTCATCTGGAAACTGAATGGATCATCGTAGGTCTTCATCTGCTTAAAGGTCGGGAAGATGTAAACCTCAGTGTTCCATCCCGTCCAGTAGCGCCCAACACCGACCACTTCACCGACGCCTTTATCGTCGCCCAGTTTGTTTACTTTGATGCCCACATTACCAGGCTCAACGCGATCGCAACCGACAAGGCCAATGGTCGGCAGAACAAGGGCTAAAGCAAAAAGTAATTTTTTCATCTTTTATCCTTAGAAAAAGAAAGACCCTTATAAATGGCATAAATGCAGGGCGGGGTCAGACACGCCAGAGCAAAGCCAGAAATCACTGCTACCGTATCCTTCATTGATATGAGGGCCGGAACGATTAATCCGTAAATACATGTGATAATTGCCAGTGATATAACTATTCTGAAATAAATGTTCATGGTCCTCCTGATGTATTCGGCTTGCCTTATTTAATTGCGTCATGGTTAATTTCGTTTACGTCAGAATGGTTTTGTTGCCATCAGTTCGTAATATCCGGCGCTCCATGTGTCATATTTTCTGAACCATTTTTCTGTATACTGTTTCCTGGCGATGAGTCTGCGCAGTCGTCTGATTGTTCGCTGGTGTGCGCGGGTATACTCTGTGGTTGATTCTCCACGTTTCCATATTTCATTCCCGTTGAAGATAAAACGCTTGTCAGGATGGCGTTGTCGGAATCCTGAACGTTCAAAAGCGCGGGTGGTCATAAAGAAGGCCAGGTAACGAATTGCCGTTTTTCGAGTGAGGCATTTTTTTGTTCTTCCGTGGCGTGTTACAAAAAATAACGGGCCGACGGGTGTATCATGTTTCTGTAATGCCTGGTTAATGGCGCTGGCGCTGGCGCTGGCGGTGCGGTTGTCGATCATTTCTTTATTTCTCCCGAATAACGTTCATGACTCATTACTTCCCAGTTCCGGCCGTCGTCTTTCGATAACAGCCGCCAGCGACGGTTAACCTTCAGACTGAGATATCCGGTGCGCTGTATCCGATGCGGAAATATCCGTCGGCATCGGTACAACAACAGGACCTGCAATGCCTGCCGGTGGATCCGCTCAGGAATGCGTGTTGCTGTTAATGCCACTGGTTTCCTCCTGAGCTGGTGCTGTTATCTGATACCCCGCTCTTTCTGCCAGCCGTATGAATGTATCCATGCTGGCAATCAGCTAGCCATCGCGGACTTTGCAGACACCTGTGACTTGGCCATTTTCAATCGTCATAATGATCTGTACTTTTTCGTGTATAAGAGGGGATAAATCAGACATCAGTTAATTCCTCCACTGATATATTTCTCTTTTACGTAGTCAACAACCTCTTTTAAAAGGCCGTCCACTATCAGTTTCCCTGATTCAGTGAGATATTCCGTGTGTTGATTAATACCGATGGCATTCTGGTATGCGGTACGGATTGTTGCTTCTCCTTCCGTCCGTCCATATTCAACACGGGTAAGACCCTCAAATCGTAATAACAACTGGTTCATGAACTGTTCAGTTATTTCTATCGTTGTTATTTCTCCGTCCGGGAGGTCAACGACGAGCAGATTACTACCTGTTTTACGTTGCATCCGCCGGAGTGCCGCTGTTACCATGCGGCGACGATATTTATAAATGGTTGTACATGCCATTTGTTATTTCCCGTATGCTTTTCTGAGAAACAGTATTGCAACTGACCAGTATCCTGCATTAGCCATTAATAATGCGGTTTTATAAGCGTTTCTATTTTTCATGCATCACCATTATTTTCTGGTTGTGGAAATCCACGACCAGAGGCCGTCATGTTTTTATGTGTGATTTTTTACTGAGTGTTCTTTATTCGTTGCGTAGTGTTTCTATATACTCGTAAGCCATTTCACAGGTCTTATTCATGGAGCGAATGAGACAGCATAAATAATCGTCTGTCTCTCCTTGGTCGGGCGAATTCTTAAATATAAATTCAAGCATTGATGTATTCTCTTTTATTTGTGCCGCCACTTCCTCAAGAATATTTAATGGAGTTATCATGTTCTTTGCTCCTTAAATGCATCGCATGCGCTTCTGGCGTATTGTTGTGCCAGTAAAAAGATATCATCCGAAAGTTCATCACATTCTTCATCACCGGAAGCCGAAATGATTAACCCCGCTTCAAGCAGTACGGCAATGTGATGAAAAGCTGTCTCCGGTTCGTTGGTAAGGCCTTTGAACATTTTCATCTTATGCTTCCTCCTGATTTTGTTTATAAGCATCAGTCAATAACAACATTGGATCACAGCCAAGAACATTAGCCAGAGGGATAAGCATGCTGATGGTTGGTTCGTACTCTCCGCTTTCCCACTGGATGATGATTTCTTCATCGAGGTCGAGCAGTCTGGCGAGTTCGGCTGTTGTTAAGCCGCAGTCTTCGCGTTGGGTGCGAAGACGGTTGTTGATTGCAGAATTTTTGTTCTGTAAAAGCATTGCTGACGATAGCTTTCTGGATATGCTATTTGTCATATCCCATGCCAGTCCTGCGCATGACTCTATATCGCTAGAGAGCGTAGCATCTGGTGTTGCTTTTGCTATTAGTGTAATGAGGCTGCCGAGGTTTTTCAGTTCTTCGAGACAGTCAAGAGTTGTAGCTTTATTGATCATGAGATGATACCTCAGTTACGAACTTTGCTTCATGGTAACTAAGGTATCAAGGTGTGGCAAGTAATTTTTGATACTTTGGTTTCTTTTTGTGTTTTGTGTCTGGTCAGAAAATATCCCACCTGGCATCAACCACAACACCTACTATTTCGCAATCATTGTCCATTTCTATGATTGGATATTGTGGATTAAGGGGCTTTAGAAACGCCTTTCCCATTTCAGAAATATATTTTTTGAATGTTGCTTCATTGGTAGATTTTTTTCTGGCGATGACGTAACACCCTGAAAAAACTTCTTTATCTGGGTTGACAAGGATCGACATTCCTTCAGGAAATGTTATTCCTACGGGCGAAGTCATTGAGTCTCCGTGCACTTCCAGCCAGAACCCCCTCTCACCAGCGTATTTTACAGAATGCCTCCAATTATCCTGATCATACATGTTGTAGTCATCACCAGCAGTTGCGAATAATCCTGCCTGAACCCAGTTAATTACAGGGTAAGAGTGTGCTGTGTCTCTCTGTGGGCAGCTCTTAACATTATTTTCCCAATGCTTATCTTTTTCATCTCCGTTCTGAAGCCACTGCGGTGAACACTGCAGTGCAGCTGCGACTTTAAAAAGGGTGTCACCGTTGAAACTTTTTGTAAGGCCTTGCTCGGCTTTACTGATTGCAACTCTGGTGACCCCTGCTTTTTTAGCCAACGCATCTTGCGTTAACCCAGCTTTTTGTCGTGCGTTGATGAGGCGTTCACCTAAAGATTTCATTTTTCTTCTCCTTTCATGGCTGCTGATACTAAAGTAACAGAATTTCTTGATACTTTGGATTCTCGCGTTTAACATTCTTGGATAACAGAGTATCCGGCGTGAGGCTAAAGAATGACCCTTTATGAAATATTAAAAACTCAATTTAAGACCAATGCCGCTATTGGCCGTAGGTTCCCAAAGAAAGGAAGGCCTCGTGGTAGTCAGGGAGTTGGAAAGTGGAAAACGCGGGGCGTTCCGGAGGATGTTGCCATTCTCTGCCATCTGGATCCGAACATTCCATATACACATCCAAGCTTAGCGCGCACGGGAGAGGTGAAGGGCTTGTATGTCCCAGAATTACGTTCAGACAGAGATGCCATCTAGGTACTGCCAGGCAGACGAAGAGTGGATTCAGCAGCAGTTACAGGGGCTGCCTCCGTCACTGAGACGGAAGGTTGCCCTGAAATATGCGGAGGTATACGAAATCACTTTTGACGCTGAGCCTGTTTCATTCCGCAAGGAGAACAGAGCAAGGCACGAAGCAAACACAAGGCTCCGCCTGTTTGTAAGAAATCAGGGCAGAGCTTTACAGGGGTATACAGCCGAACCTCCCCTGGCTGGATCGCAATCGCGCTCCTCATTGTTTCGGGTTTAAAGGTACCCGAACAGAAGCAGGCTTAAAGGTGCCTGTTCAGGTTGGCAACCAACTGACCCAACTCCTCATGTGTACTAGGGAAGTAGTACGTTTTTATGGGGAAGAGGGTAAGGGGGGTAAGGGGGGATTGGGTGTTGGGGCAGGAATAGGGTCTTTTCCAACAGGAGAGATCCATTGGTTAAGTAGATCACTGTCTTAAGGGCGCAATTTAAAAAAACGCCCGTATCAGCAAGGTAGTACAAAGCGCTCAGGCGCTGAGAAACGAAAAGGGTTCTTCCTGGAAGAGTGATTTTTCAGAGGAGCTGAATCAGAAGGGAGGCTGGCAGCCTTTGGGGAGGCCACCAGCCATGTGAGGGGGAATCCATGAAAACCACATCACAAAATTATTATCTCATCAGCACGGGAGCTGCACAATGGAGCTGACGATCACGCCGAATTTTGCACAGGAACGAGCGTTAAACATGTTGCGCCGTGACTGGAAGGCAAACGACACCTTCATGGTTTACTCGCCAACAGGTAGCGGTAAAACGGGTCTGGCAGCCTTCATAGTTGCTGGTTTTGTCAGCCGTGGTATGCGTGTTCTGTTCTGTGTTCCGTACACCATCCTGATTGGTCAGACGGCTAATCGGTTCGTGCAGTATGGTTTACCTGGAGATGAAATCGGTTATATCTGGGCGGATCACCCGAACTACGATCCGGACCGGAAAATTCAGATTGCCAGCGCTGACACGCTTATTCGTCGTGTTTTTCCTGAAAATATCGATCTGCTGATTATCGACGAAGCGCACCTGCGTAAAAAACGCATCCTGAAGGATATCGAACGTCTGCGCGGCAAAGGCGTAAAGGTGATTGGCCTGTCGGGTACTCCGTTTTCTCCGTTCCTGGGCAAATACTATGACCGACTGATTAAGCCGACCACCATCGGCGAGTTAATCCAGCGTGGCGATCTGAGTAAATACGAATTTTACGCGCCAACTAAGCCGGATCTGAAAGGTGTTAAAACCACATCTTCGCTTGAGTACGGCCGCGATTACAACGAAACACAGCTGGCTGAAATCATGTGCGGCTCTACGCTGGTGGGCGACATCGTACAGAACTGGCTGGAGAATGGTCGGGATTTACCTACCATCGCTTTCTGCGTCAACGTAGCTCACGCCAATTATCTGACAATCCAGTTTAACCTGGCGGGTGTTAACGCTGAGGTAATGACCGCCGACACTCCGGTAGATGAGCGCCAGACCATCATTCACCGCTTTGAAACCGGTGCAACGAAAATCATCGTTAGTGTGGGCGTTCTGGTGGCCGGCTTTGATAGTGACGTTCGTTGCATCATCTACGCCAGGCCAACAAAAAGCGAAATTCGCTGGTTGCAGGCTCTCGGGCGTGGGCTGCGCACCGCACCGGGTAAAGAGTCCTGCCTTATCTTCGATCACAGCGGCACCGTGCACCGTTTGGGTTATCCGGATTCAATCGAGTACGACGAGCTTCCCGGTAAGTCTGACGGCATGGAGGAAAGCGCGCGCCGGGCAGTTGAGGAACGGGCCGAAAAACTGCCACATGAATGCCCTCAATGCCACTACATGAAGCCAGCAGGCGTCTATGTTTGCCCGAAATGTGGACACAAGCCGCTGCGAGGTGAAGACGTTGATACTGACACTAGCCGCAAACTTAATAAGCTGGGTAAAAATCAGCATCAGTCGACGAAGGCAGAGAAACAGTCCTGGTGGAGTCAGATCAAATTTTATCAGCGCCAGCGTGCTTCGCTGGGGCGTCCAGTCAGTGACGGATGGTGTGCTCACACTTTCCGGGAAAAGTTCGGTGAGTGGCCTGACGGACTGAGTAACTTTCCGATGGAAATTACCCCTGAGGTAAATAACTACATCAGACACAAACTGATCCGGTTTGCCAAAGGCCACCAGCGGGTTCAGAAGGTCACTGAAAACGCACAAACAACGATTGATTTATCTCAGGAACGTGATGAACGACGTGAGATACCGGCAGGCAGTGAGGCCTGGCGCATCATGCAGGCAAAGCACCAACTCCAGAAAAATATAAACAGTCTGAGTCAGTAAGATGAAAACAGCAGATGCAGCGAAAGGCCGCTGGCCTGAAATATTAGAGCACTTCGGTCTGCCGCCGATAACCGGAAAAAATCACTTCAAGGGTGAATGCCCGGTATGCGGTGCACGTGGCAAGTTCCGAATTGACGACCGCGACGGTGCAGGAACGTGGATCTGTGTATGTGGTAGTGGCGATGGTATGAAACTTGTCACCCTGACACAGGCGAAGCCATTTAACGAGATTTGTACCGAAATAGACCGCCTGATCGGTAATGATTACCAACGGGTTAAAATCCCGGTAACCAGCAGCGCCACCAGCTTACGCAAACGGGTATTGAGCAAGTTTTCAAAACTGGAGGCACTGCGTGGTACATCCGGCGCAGCGTATCTTAATTCTCGTGGAATATTCAGTCTTCCTGCTGAGGCGATCCGGTTCAATGCCAGGCAGAGACACAACGGGAGTGTGTTCCAGTCTCTTTATTCACTTGCTACGGACGATAAAGGGGAGTTGTGCTATCTGCACCAGACTCTGCTTGATGGTGATAAAAAAGCAGATATCGGTAGCAGTGCAAAGCGCCTCAAATCCCTGCAGGAAGATAACTATTTGGATCACGCTCGTTCTGTAGCTATCCGCATGTTTCCTGTCGCCAGCACTCTGGGTATCGCCGAAGGCATCGAAACAGCGCTGTCAGCGCACCAGATTTATAACGTGAACACCTGGGCAACCATTAACAGCGGCTTTATGAAAAAGTTTCGCGTACCAGTTGGTGTTCTGCACCTGATTATTTTTGCCGACCGTGACGAGAACAGCGCCACCGGGCTGGCTGCGGCTTGCGAATGTGCTCATGCCAATCTGATGGCAAAGAATGACCTGCAGCGCGTGAGCGTGTACTGGCCGGATCACGATGATTTCAACAATATGCTCATGAACGGTGATCAGGTTCGAGAGCTGGTTTTCCATAAGAAAAAGGCGGTTGCGTAATGCGTACTGATAATAACGAACATAAAGCACTATTCACCATCCCGACGGCAGCGTACAGCTCCGCCCTCGCAAACATCAAGCCCCTGCCAGAGCAACGGAGAATCACCGGGCATAAGCAGACTGATGCTTATCTTTGGGTGCTGGAGGTTATCCGTCTGAACGAACCCGCACATCTGGATGCTGCTGAGGCTGCGCTGGTGAAAATTAAAATTTCCCCAAAAGAGGCTCAGGAACGCTATTCGCGTTATCTGCTGGCGAATGGTTACGAACCTTTCCAGGTTGCGTTCGGCATCATCGGCATGGATAACCCTGCGCAGGTTATCAGGAACGCCCGGGAGAACATCAAAAAAGCGGCATCAGTCAGGGCTACGTTTGGTAGCTATGAAGCAGCGCTCGAAGATGTGGAAGCAGAGCGGGTCATCAGGTCTTCCCAGAAATTTATCAACGATCATCTCTGGGGCTGGACTGCGGCAGAGAAAAAAGCCGGAAGCATTGGCGGCAGCCGCATGAACGAAATTGATGAACAGCGTCGGGCATTTGTTGATGGATATCGCGATGTGCTGCCTGAGCCTTATACGCTGTCTGATGTTGTTCGCGAGTTCGTTTACTGGGACTGGCTCTACAGTGTTCGCCACACTGCAACTAAAGAACAGGGCGATGAGTTTGGTTACTCTGAGCATCACGAATCGGTATATGACCGGGAGCGCTACCTTGAAAAATTGCTGGCAACCATCAAACCGGTGACACGCGCTGAAGCCGTGGAGGTGTGCCGCTGGTTTCTGGCAAGTGGTAAGGGTGAATGCATGGAAGACGACGGTGCAGCGGTCATTCTCAATCTGGTTGGTGAGTGCGAATAATGCGTGATATTCAGATGGTTCTTGAACGCTGGGGGGCATGGGCGGCAAGTGGTAACACCGGGGTGGACTATTCTCCGATAGCTGCTGGATTTAAAGGCCTTTTACCTCATGGCAAAAAGTCACGGATTCAGTGTGATGATGACGAAGGCATCATGATAGACAGTTGTGTGGCTCGGTTGAGAAGGTATAAACCAGAGGAATATGAGCTCATCATCGCCCACTTTGTTATCGGTATCTCATTACGTACTATTGCGAAGAAGAGAAAATGCTCTGATGGCACAATTAGGAAGGAACTGCAAACTGCAATGGGGTTTGTTGACGGCTGTTTAGCAATGTTAGCTTATAGTATGGCATAAAAAATAAAATAGATTTACTGCCGATTTTTCAAAAAAGACTGGGAACTGTTTATATCCAACGTAAATAAGGCCTCCATAAAACATGGCTGATGCGAGATATTTAACAGTTCTCATCCTTTTTTTAGCTTTATCAATCAAACCTGTAATGCTACTCTTAATACTATCTGCATTATCTTTGATTTCTTTATTTTCTTCAAACTTTAAATACTTATCGAAAGCGGACTCCACTCGAGAACGTAAGTTGTCGAATGTTTCATTGAATATCTCAATAGAAATGTAATTGACTTTTTTTATCATCCAAAGTCCTGCGATAATCAATATTGCTTCGGTTGTTTCATTAGCCTTCACTAAGCCACCAGCAGCTATTAATGCACCGGGAATAGTCAATGCTTTTGTCTGATTAGATGATATGAATTCGTTAATTTTACTCGTGAACTCAAGATTTTTCTCATCGAGTTCGTTAAGAATTTTATTTACAGAAAACCTCTTTGTGTAAATCTCATATAGTTCATCATATTTTTTCCTGACGAGTTCAGTAGAGTTAAGCAAGTCAAAGAAATTGAACGTACCATTTGCTTTAAATACTTCGTTTATGGCTGAGCGTATAACGAGCTTGCGCTCGCTTTTGTGTAAATCATTGATTTTTATTGTGTCGAGAAGCTCCTTTATAATTTCATATTTAAGAGACGAGTTCGATAAGCGATTAATCTCGCTATATTGTAAAAAATGCGTGAGTTCGACTGTATAACTTTTGTCTTCATTGGTGAAAAATAAGACAGAGCAGTCACTGTTATGATGATCAGCAATTAATGAAAGGATATCTTTCCACATAAAGAAAATATTGATTTTTTCGATGCTTTCATTCTTAGAAGTAGGGAGTATTAACGGCGTTCCGATGATATAATTTTTCGGAAGAGCGTTTTGGGTGTTTACTCTAGACCAAAAAGACTCAACATTCTCATAAATTATAGCGTCATCCCAAGATGAAGCTTGGCGATCTAGCCAAATTTCATTATTTTCGATGCAGGTTGTTGCCTTTTTATAACCTATAGATTGTAACAGTCTAATTATTTCAGAACTATTTACAATAACAATGCTTTCTTCAAGACTTATGACAGTGTAGTAGCCCTCAACTCTGCTTGAGGCTCCGTTAATAATCTGCGCTAATCTTGATAAGTCATCAGCAATTGTCATTATTAGCTGTCTCTATATCTTTTGAGTTCATCATAATTTGCCTGACTCAATTTTATCACAATTTCGCATTTGTTGTCAGTGAGAATTACAGGCTTATTTGACTTTTCGTCTCCAATAGCTCCACGCATTATTTTCAACTTAAAATTATTGTCGTTATCTGCCACTTCAATTGTAAGCGCGCTTTCAGCTGCTTTAGGAGTTGGTTCAAATTGAGGGTCAATCTGGAAACCATTAAGATTAACAAAATCGACAAACGTTCCCTTACATTTGTGTGAATCAGTCAGGCATGAGTCAATTATTTTTGAAATATCCTCTATCTTAACGGACTTATTTCCGTGTTTATCTTTTGATTTTTTTTCCAGTAAGGATTTAACTTCATTGTCAATAGTATCACGCAGTACACGACCGAGTGAGTTTTTACTAGCAAAAATATCTATAGCACTGAATAATTGCTGAATGCTTCTTTTATTGTCCGAATCATGTCGGCAACCTAATGAGTCTTTGAAAAAATCGCTTTTAGATTTACCTTGCAAGAAATGTACATATGAGTCACCCTTGTTTTCTGGATAACTGGCTTCGAATAAAGTTAAATCGAACATCGCAGCCTGCCGTAAGGCATCGGTATTAATTGGATTTAATCTTGTTGGGGTCAACTTATCCGAATCAAAGTCATAGGCGCTTTGTTTATCAACCATTACGATTAGAAGTTTCCCCAAATCCTCTGGTTCGGTAGACTTATAGTGGATGAAAACAACGCTCCCCCCCCTGAAGTTGGGCAACTCTCGATTCGTTATTAGCATTATGTTTAAGCTTCTCTATTATAGCTCTAGATAAATCAATGAATTCATTATTTTTATTAATGTATTTTTTTAGGATCGTAGGAATGGATGAAGGGTTGTGATCTGAGTCTAGGAAGTTATGAAATTTGTTTTTTCGGCTAAATTTTTTCTCAATTCTGGTTATGAATTCAGATGTGACTTCATTTTTTAGATCCCAAACTTCACCTAATCGATAATCAAATGCTCTTGAATCATTTTTTTCAAGATTTGCTGTTACAGCACCAATAGGAAAGTACGATTGTTTGCCCAGCACTACAACATGAGGCGTGGCACCGCATTTATCGCAAGCTACAGTTGGGTCGTCAAGAACATTGCCACATTCTAAACAAGTTATATCCATTATATATCCCGAATTATAAGAATGAATTTTTATGTGGCTGAAAATTCTATCAAAACACTAACGCGTACGCAAAAAGTATTGTATTGTGTTAAGAGTGGTTACTTCGCCACACAACTTAAACCCGCCGCCTGGCGGGTTTTTTATGACTGAAATCGCATC
>ERZ1673746.1602-NODE-1602-length-14920-cov-4.957148_pt1 | contig 14920 bp, 10 predicted proteins | sample MGYA00580205_ERZ1673746 | MGnify/ENA primary metagenome ERZ1673746 (study PRJEB41218, sample SAMN15661771) | gut metagenome | host: Homo sapiens | place: Canada: London | collected 2015-08-20/2019-03-30 | study: EMG produced TPA metagenomics assembly of...
GTCGCTGGCCGAGTCCGAGCGGGTGATCCGGCTCGCCGAGGAGGCGATCAGGAAAAGGAAAGACGCCGGGAAATAGTTTCGGGAGACGTTTCGTATTTCTTGTGATCAGATAAAGTATCGACCGGTATGCTCGATTTACCTTATATCGTCGAAGTGCAGATTGGCTTGGCCGTGCTGTGGACCGGTTACCGGACTTTTCTGAGCGGGCAGAGCTTCTTTGCACGGAACAGGGCTTTTCTGTTGGGCTCTTCCGTTGCGGCATGGATTTTTCCGCTGTTGTCGATTCCCGTTTGGACACCGGAGACGTCCGTGCAGGACGTGACACTCGGCGCGGCAGCCGTTGCGGATGCTCTGCCGTCCGGTGCCGAGACGGACGGCTTGCGAAAGCTTGCGCTCTATATCCTGTGGTTCGCGGGAGCGGGGTTCGTTTTGGGACGGTTCGTATGCTCGGGGGTGAAACTGTGGAGGACGGTTCGGCGGGCCGAAGTGGAACGTCACGGGAATATCCGCTTTTTCAGGCCCTCCGTGCCGGTCGGGTCGTTTTCGTTCTTTCATCGGATCTGGATCGAGGAACCGGCCGGCGATCGGGGACGGCTTTCCGAGATCATAGCGCACGAGCGGGGGCATGTGTCATCGGGACATAGCTGGGACCGGCTTTGGGCCGCCGCGCTGTGCGCCGTGCTGTGGTGGAGTCCGTTCGTATGGATGTGGAGTCGTTCGCTGAGGGAAGTGCACGAGTACCAGGCCGATCGGGCGGCGCTTGATCGAGGCTTTGATTCAAGGCAATATATCATCCTTATGCTGAGGCAATCTACGGACTTGCATCCGGAGCTCGTCAGTGGATTCGGCCATTCGCTCATTAAAAAACGTTTAGTTATGATTTCGAGATTTTCCCCGCGGCGGGCGAAATTCAGAATTTTGCTGTCGCTGCCGCTTGTCGCCTTGCTCATGGCGCTCGTATCGTTTACCGCAGCCCCGACTGACGGTGCGGATCGTTCCTCCGAGTCCGGCCATTCGGTCGCCGGACCCGGGTCCGAACGCTCCGATCGGGTCTACGAGCGGCCCGAGGTAATGCCCGAATTCCCCGGCGATGCTCCGAATGCTCTGATGTTGTGGATCGCCGGCCATCTGAAATATCCGGCCGAGGCGGCCGAGAAGGGTATTTCGGGAACGGTCGTCTGCCGGTTCGTCGTCTCGAAGACCGGTCGGGTCCTACAGCCCGAAATCATCGAGAGTCCCGACCGGTCGCTCAGCGAGGAAGTGCTGCGTCTGTTCGGACTGATGCCCGACTGGAAGCCCGGGAGTCAGGACGGTGTGCCTGTCGACGTTTCCCTGACCTTGCCCGTAAGGTTCTCGCTATAGGCGGTGTGTCGAAGGAAAATTTCTACCGGCCCGTAAACAGGCAGGCCGGGGTCGTATGAATGCAAGAACCGCGTACCGCTCCCGGCAAGGGGGCGGTATTTTTTACGATGCCTACTCCTCGCTGATGGCGATCAGTTGCTCGCGGTAGGCGGCCAAGATGCGCGATTTGGAGATGAAGCCGACGTATTTGTTCTCTTTCGTCACGACGGGCAGCATCCATGCTTTCGATTCCTCGAACGCTTTCAGCACGCTGCCGATCTGCTCGTTCGGGTAGATCTGCTCGGGCGGCGGGATCATGTAGTTGTCGATCGTCGTGCCGTACTTGCCCGTGTCGAACATGTCGGCGCGCAGGTCGTCGAGCTGCACGACGCCGAGCAGCGTGCCGTCGCGGCTGACGACCGGGAAAATGTTGCGCCGTACGGAGGAGATCAGCTTCACCACGTCGCCGAGCGTCGTGTTCATCGTAATCGGATGGAAGTCGGTCTCGACGAGCGATTTCAGGTCGAGGAAAACGAGCACCGAGCGGTCCTTGTTGTGCGTCAGCAGCTCGCCGCTTTGCGACAGTTTTTTCGTGTAGATCGAGTAAGGCTCCAGATAGTATCCTACGGCGAACGACAGGGCCGAGACGAGCATCAGCGGCACGAACAGCGCGTATCCGCTCGTCAGTTCGGCGATCAGGAAGATCGATGTCAGCGGAGCTTTCATCACGCCCGACATCACGCCGGCCATGCCGACGAGCGTGAACGGGATGATCGGCAGCTCGAGGCCGAGCAGGGCGTTCAGCATGTAGACCATCGTCGCGCCGGTAAACGCGCCGACGAACAGCGAGGGGGCGAACGAGCCGCCGACGCCGCCCGCTCCGTTGGTGGCCGACATCGCGACGACTTTCAGAAAAAGCGTCGCCAGCAGGTACAGCATCACGACCCAGCTGATACTCCGGTAACGGAAGAAAAGCGAGTTGTTGAAAAGCGCGTCGACGTTGCCGTGCATCAGGTCGACCAACGACTCGTAGCCTTCGCCGTAAAGCGGAGGGAACAGGAAGATCAGCGTACCGATCAGCAGTCCGCCGACGATCCATTTGCGGTACATGCCCCGGATGCGGGCGAACCGGGCCGCGATGCGCCCGTTGATCTGCGTGAAGTAGTACGACATCAGTCCGCAGATCAGTCCCAGCAGGGCGTAATAGGGCAGGTTGCGCAACTGGAACGCGTACTTGACGTCGAGGTTGAACACCGGCTCGAAACCGTTCAGAAAGAACATCAGCGTCGTGGCCGTGACCGTCGAGATCAGCAGCGGGATGATCGACGCGACGGTGATGTCGAGCATCAGGATTTCGAGCACGAAGACCACGCCCGTGATCGGAGCCTTGAAGACGGCCGACAGCGCGGCGGCCGCGCCGCAGCACAGCAGCAGCGTGCTGTTTTTGTAGTTCATCCGCATGAACCGGCCGATGTTCGACCCGATGGCCGAACCGGTCAGCACGATCGGAGCCTCGGGCCCGACGGAACCGCCGAAGCCGATCGTCGCCGAGCTGGCGATGATCGACGAGTAGCAGTTGTGAGGCTTGATGCGCGAGCCTTTCTTGCTCATCGCGTACAGCACGCGCGTGACGCCCTCGCTGATGTCGTCGCGGACGACGTATCGCACGAACAGCGTCGCGATGACGATGCCGACGACCGGGTAGAAAAAGTAGAGCACGCTCGCCTTGTCGATATCGAACCAGCTCGTCAGCGAAAAGCGAAAAAACTCGAGCGTATGTTGGAACACGTAAGTCGCCAGCCCGGCCGCCAGTCCGACGACGATCGCGAGCAGAATCATCAGCTGGCGGTCGGTCAGCCGCTTGGTGGCGATAATCAGGTAGCGGTAGAGCAGCTCGGCTCGATGCTTGGTTCGGGACATGGCACAGTACCGGTCGCCCGGCTGAAAAATCGGTTTATGGGCCGCGCCGGCAGCGAGCTGCCGGGCACGGGCGTTCCTCGTCGTGTGTTATCGAACGTTTCCGGATTGCCTACGACCGTTTCCCGAAAGCAGAACCGCTTCCGGAAGCGTCTGCGCTGTCGGGGGCTGCGGGCGGACCGGTCGCAGAAGTCAGAACGGCTTGATGCCCATGATCCGCCGCACGTCGGCCACGGTAACCGAGGCGCTCGCACGGGCTTTCTCGGCTCCCTGTTTCACGACGCGGGCCAGATAGGCCTCGTCGGCGGCGATGTCGCGGATCCGCTCGCGGATCGGCGCGACGACCCGGATGATGTCCTCGGCCAGTTGCTTTTTCAGGTCGCCGTAGCGGATTTCGCAGCGGTTCCACTTGTCGGTGAAGAACTGCACCGTGTCGGGCGACGAGACGACTTTGAGCAGCGTGAAGAGGTTCGCGATCACTTCGGGCATCGGGCTGTCGGGAGCCGTAGGACCCGAGTCCGTGACGGCCTTCATGACTTTCTTGCGGATCGCCTCGTCCGTATCCGACAGGTAGATGCCGTTGCCTTCCGACTTGCCCATCTTGCCCGACCCGTCGAGTCCCGGTATCTTCACCAGCTCGCCTCCGAACCGATAGGGCTGGCACTCCGGGAAATAATCGACCCCGTAGAGCTGGTTGAACCGCCGGGCGAACCGCCGGGTCAGCTCCAGATGCTGCTCCTGATCCTTGCCTACCGGGACGCGAGTGGCGCGATGCTGCAGAATGTCGGCCGCCATCAGCACGGGATAGCTCAGCAGGCCGATGTTGACGTTGTCGGGGTGCTTGCGGATCTTTTCCTTGAACGAAGCCGTGCGCTCAAGCTCGCCGACGAAGGCGTGCATGCCGAGCAGCAGCGACAGTTCGGCCACCTCGGGCACGTCGCTCTGCACGTAGATCGTCGCCACGTCGGGGTCGAGCCCGGCGGCGAGATACTCGCAGAGCACGCTCTTCACGTTGACGTGCAGCATTCCGGGGTCGGGATGAGTCGTCAGCGAGTGATAGTCCGCTATGAAGAAGAAGCAGCGTTCGTCGTGCTGCATCCGAACGAAGTTTTTCAACGCTCCGAAGTAGTTGCCGAGATGCAGGTTCCCGGTCGACCGTATTCCGCTCAGTACAGTTTCCATTCGTCCTTGTTTGGTTCGAATGGCAAATCTACTAATTTTACGGCGAAATCGGACGGCCGCGCCGGAAATATAAGCCTGTATGTCGAAAAATTGGATTACTTTTGTCCGCATAATCCAACCCATACCGACCGAATGAATACCTACTGGAGACTGCTCGGGTTCGCCAAGCCCATCGAGAAATACGCCATCCCCTACTTTTTCTACACGCTTTTCTACGCGGCGTTCAATACGTTCAACTTCGTGCTCGTGATGCCGATCCTCGACACGCTGTTCCAGCAGGATACCGTCGAGGCGGTGCGGCAGATGCCCGCGTTCGCGCTGAACATGGACTATTTCCGCGGGGTGATCAATTTTCTGCTGTACAAGACGTTCGGGGCCGATTACTCGAAGATGGACGTGCTGGTTTTTCTGGGGCTGTTCATCATCACGTCGTCGATGCTGAGCAATTTTTTTCGCTACATGGGGCAGCGCACGATCGAGACGATGCGCATACGCACGCTCGAAAAGCTGCGCAACAGCGTGTACGACAATGTGATGGGTATGCACGCCGGTTACTTCAGCAACGAGCGTAAAGGCGACATCATCTCGAAAATATCGTCGGACGTGCAGGTCGTGCAGTTCTGCATCACGAACACGCTGCAAGTGGCTTTCCGCGATCCGTTCCTGATTATCGGCTACATGGTCGCGCTGGTGATGATCTCGTGGAAGCTGACGATCTTCTCGGCGCTGTTCCTGCCGCTGACCGCCCTGGTGATCGGGTCGATCGTCAAGCGGCTGCGGCGCTCGGCCACCGAGGCGCAGGAGCGCTTCGCCGACATGGTGAGCCTGATGGACGAGTCGCTCTCGGGCATCAAGATATTGAAAAGCTACAATGCGACGGGCTATACCACCGATAAGTTCCATCGGCTGAACGGTTTGTTCTCGCGCATATCGCTCGGCATGGCGCGCCGGCAACAACTGGCCTCGCCGGCTAGCGAGTTCCTCGGCATTTCGGCGGCGGCCGTGCTTCTGGTTTACGGCGGCAGCCTCGTGCTGAGCGGCCAGCTCGACGCCAGCGGGTTTATCGCCTATCTGGCGATGTTCACGCAGATTACGCGTCCGCTGCGCTCGTTCACGGACGCTTTCGCGAATATCAATCAGGGCATTGCGGCCGGCGAGCGGGTGCTGGCGCTTCTGGACGAGCGCAGCGAGATCGCCGATGCGCCCGGCGCGGTCGAGATGACCGGACTGAGAGACCGGATCGAGTTCCGCGACGTGCGCTTCTCGTACGAGAACAAGGAGGTGATCCGGGGTGTCAGCTTCACGATCCGCAAGGGCGAGACTGTCGCGCTGGTGGGCCCTTCGGGCGGCGGCAAGTCGACGCTTTCGGACCTGATTCCCCGGTTCTACGACGTGCAGGGCGGCGAGATACTGATCGATGGGGTCGATCTGCGCCGATACCGGATCGACAGCCTGCGCGCCCATATGGGCGTCGTGTCGCAGGACACGATCCTGTTCAACGACACGATCGAGAACAACCTGCGTTTGGGCAAGCAGGAGGCGACCGAGGAGGAGATTCGCACGGCGGCCAAGGTGGCCAACGCCCACGACTTCATCATGGAGACGGAGGACGGCTACCGGACCAACATCGGCGACCGGGGAATGAAGCTCTCCGGCGGACAGCGGCAGCGGCTGAGCATCGCGCGGGCCGTGCTCAAGAATCCGGAGATACTGATTCTCGACGAGGCGACCTCGGCGCTCGATACCGAGTCGGAAATGCTCGTTCAGGAGGCGCTCAACTCGCTGCTCAAGGGACGCACGTCGCTCGTGATCGCCCACCGGCTCAGCACGATTCACAACGCCGATCGGATCATCGTAATCGATCAGGGCCGGATTGCCGAGCAGGGAACGCATCAGGAACTGATGGCGCGTCACGGCATCTATGCCCGCCTGATCGAAATGCAGCAGGTCGAGGAATAGCTTTCGCCGCGCCGGAGTACCCGAGTGCCGGTTTCGGGAAGTATAAGCGGCTCGGCTCCCGGGGAGAGGAGTGCGGCGTTTTGTCGAGTCCGTTGTCTATTGTCGTATCCGAAAGAGTTTTACGTACTGTTTTTTGCGGTTTCGGGCCTCGTTCGGAGCCGTGTTTCGGACGGATTGTCGGAGCGGTTCGGTTTTGCGGCGTCTCGTTCCGGAGCCGGGGCTGTTGTAGTCGGGGGACGAACCGGCGGTCCGGCGCTTCGTTTTCCCGCCCGGGGCTTTTCTCTGTATCGGCCGTCGAATGTAAAAAATCAGGTGCGGGCATTTTTCGCGATCCGCCGGCGCATGGAAATGTATGGTTACCGTCCGGAATCTCTGCGATCGCTTGTACGGAAACTGTTGGGCTAACCGGTACTATGTCCGAATGACGGAGACGAACGGCTGCCGTTTCCGTCCGTTCCGCCATAATCCCGTTTGCCGGCACTCCGCGTGTCCTGCGTAATTCAGACCGTATCGGGCTCCCGCCAGTCGCCGCAGCGGCGGATCAGTTCTACCAGCGCGTCGAGCGCCCGCTCCTGAGGAATGTTGCGCTCCATGATTTCCCTGCCTTTGTACAGCGTGATGCGGCCGGGACCCGACCCGACATAGCCGTAGTCGGCGTCGGCCATTTCGCCGGGTCCGTTGACGATGCAGCCCATCACGCCGATCCGGATGCCTCGCAGGTGGGACGTGCGGGCCTTGATCGCCGAGAGGGTCCGCTCGATGTCGTAGAGCGTGCGCCCGCAGCTCGGACAGGCGATGTACTCGGCTTTCGACACTCTCACGCGGGCGGCTTGGAGGATCGCGAGGCTCGTCGCGTCGATCTCGTCCTGCGCGACGGCTCCGTTGCGGTTTTCGATCCAGATGCCGTCGCCGAAGCCGTCGAGCAGCAGCGGTCCCAAGTCTGCGGCGGCCTTGACTTGCAGCGCTTCGGCATCGTGCTCGTCGTACGTGCGGCGGATCACGACGGGATTCGTCTTGCCTTTTTCGATCATTTTCAGAAAGAACGCCCGCTGCTCGGCCACGCCGTTGAGGTTGTCGGTCGAGAGCAGCACGACCCGTCCGTCGGGAATCGAGTCGATATCGGCGACGCGGGCCTCGAATAGCCGGGAGCGGACCACCCCGGGTATCTCGCTCGCAATGACGGGCGGAAGGTTGCCTCCGATGCCGTCCGTCTCGGCCGACATGCGGCGGCGGTACTCGTAGGGGCTGTACAGCGACTCGTCCACATCGGGGATCGGCGCGTGGTTCTCGCGGCCGGCGAAGTAGCCGGCCAGCGTCCGGGCGACCGGAATTTCCCGCTCGGGAGCCTCGGTGAGCGAGACGCGGATCGTGTCTCCGATGCCGTCGCAGAGCAGCGCTCCGATGCCGACGGCCGACTTGACGCGTCCCTCGCGGTCGTCGCCCGCCTCGGTAACGCCCAGATGCAGCGGATAGCGCATTCCCTCGCGACGCATCGCGGCGACCAGCATCCGATAGGCCTGCACCATCACGCGCACGTTGCTCGACTTGATCGAGACGACGACCTGTCCGAACGACGCCTCGCGGCAGCGGCGCAAATACTCCATGGCCGAGGCGACCATGCCTTCGACCGTGTCGCCGTAGCGTTCCATGATCGAAGGCGACAGCGAACCGTGGTTGACGCCTATGCGCAGCGCGACTCCGCGCCGGCGGCATGTCGACAACAGCTCGTCGAACTCGCCGCCCCGCTCGTTCCAGTTGCCGGGATTGATCCGTACCTTCTCGACCTGTTCGGCCGCCACGAGGGCGGCGGCGGGCAGAAAATGGATGTCGGCCACGAGCGGCACGCGGCATCCCCGGTTGTCGAGCAACGCGCGGATACGGCCCAGATTGGCGGCTTCGCGACGCCCCTGAGCCGTCAGCCGGACGATTTCGCCTCCGGCCGCCGCAATGCGTTCGACCTGGGCGACAGAAGCCTCCGTGTCGTTCGTATCCGTGTTGGTCATCGACTGGAGCCGGATCGGGTTGTCGCCCCCGACGCCGACCGTCCCGATCCGGACCTCGTCCGTCGGACGGCGCGAAAAACGGGTCAGCGAGTCGCAAAACTTGTCCATAAACGTTCGTATTTGCTGCAAAGTTACGAAACGTTGGCGGAAGATTCGGTATATTTGCGTTAAATTGCAGAAGCGCGGTGGGCTACATTCTCGACAATGACATCCAGTTTCTCAGCGGCGTCGGAGAACGCCGGGCACGGTTGCTGCGCTCGGAGCTCGGCATCCGGACGCTGGGCGATCTGCTCTACCATTTCCCGTTCCGCTACATCGACCGCAGCCGTATCTGGCGGATCAGCGAGCTGCGGGACGACTCGCTGACCTATGTGCAGCTACAGGTCCGCATCACGGGCTTCCGGCATGTCGGGGCGGGCGCCAAGAAGCGTTTCGTCGCGACGGTCGCCGACGCGACGGGTACGGCCGAGCTGGTGTGGTTCAAGGGAATCGGCTGGATCGAGAAGCGGCTCGAGCAGGGACGCGAGTACATCGTGTTCGGCCGTCCGGCCTTTTTCGGCGGGGTGCTCAGCCTGGTGCATCCCGAGGTCGAGTCGGTGCTCGACCAGAAAAACCGATTCCACTCGTCCGTGCAAGGCGTGTACAGCACGACCGAAAAACTGAGCAACGCGCAGTTGGGTACGAAGGCGATTCATTCGCTGATGTGCAATTTGTGGCCGCAGGTCGACGGACGGCTGCGCGAGACCTTGCCCGACGAGGTGATCCGCGAGTACGGTCTCGTTCCGCTGCGCGACGCGCTCTATAATATCCATTTTCCGACTTCGCAGCAGGCGCTGCGCGACGCCGAGCTGCGTCTCAAGTTCGACGAGCTGCTCGGCATCCAGCTCAATATTCTGCAACAGCGACATGCCCGCACCTCGCGGGAGGACGGATTCCTGTTCCCGACCGTGGGCAGGCTTTTCAATACGTTTTATAACGAGCGGCTGCCGTTTCCTCTGACCGGGGCGCAGAAGCGCGTGATCCGCGAAATCCGTCAGGACACCGTGACCGGGCATCAGATGAACCGCTTGCTGCAGGGCGACGTGGGCAGCGGCAAGACGCTCGTCGCATTGATGAGCATGTTGCTGGCTTGCGACAACGGCTTTCAGGCCTGCCTGATGGCTCCGACGGAGATTCTCGCGTCGCAGCATTATGCGTCGATCGTGCGGATGACCGAGGGGATCGGCCTGCGCGTCGGCTTGCTGACCGGCTCGACGAAGAAGAAGGAGCGCGCGGAACTCTCCGAAGGCCTGCTCTCGGGCGAGATCGACATACTGATCGGAACGCATGCGCTGATCGAGAACGGAGTCCGTTTCCGTAATCTCGGCTTCGTCGTGATCGACGAGCAGCACCGTTTCGGCGTCGAGCAGCGGGCACGGCTGTGGAGCAAGAATCCGCAGGCGGCTCCCCATGTGCTCGTGATGACCGCCACCCCGATTCCGCGAACGCTGGCGATGACGCTCTACGGCGATCTGGACGTGTCGGTGATCGACGAGCTGCCGCCGGGCCGCAAGCCGGTGAAAACCGTTCATTACCGCGATTCGCACCGGCTCCGGGTATTCGGATTCATCCGCGACGAGATCAAGCGGGGACGGCAGGTCTACGTCGTCTACCCGCTGATCAAGGAGTCCGAAAAAATGGACTATAAGGACCTGGAGGACGGCTATGCCGGCATCGTACAGGCATTTCCGCCGCCGGAGTACGTGACCGTCGTCGTGCACGGCAAGATGAAGGCCGCCGACAAGGAGTACGGCATGGACCTGTTCAAACGCGGCGTCGCGCACATCATGGTCGCCACGTCCGTGATCGAGGTCGGCGTCGACGTGCCGAACGCGTCGATCATCGTGATCGAGAGCGCCGAGCGCTTCGGACTCTCGCAACTTCACCAGCTTCGGGGCCGCGTGGGGCGCGGGGCCGAGCAGTCGTACTGCATCCTGATGAGCGGCGACAAGCTCTCGGCCGAGTCTCGCAAGCGTCTGGGTGCGATGGTGCAGACGACCGACGGTTTCCGGCTTGCCGAGATGGACCTTCAGCTTCGCGGTCCGGGCGATCTGAGCGGAACGCTTCAGAGCGGTTTGGCCTTTGATTTGAAGATAGCCAGTCTCGGCCGCGACGGACAGATTCTCTCGCTCGCCCGGAGCGCGGCCGAGCGGATTCTGGAGCAGGACCCGCACCTGGAACGGAATGCCATGCTGAAGGAATTGTCCGATAAATATAATTCGGCTGAGAACGCTGATTTCAGCATGATTTCATAACTTTACGCCGTTTCCCCCGTTATATTGACGAGGGAGGATGCGGCTTCCCGCCGCAAGGGGCGGGTGTCGCATAAAAAAGCTTTCTATGACACGATCGATTCTTACGGTGCTATCGGCGATGGCGGTTTGTTCCTCGGCGGCACAGATTGGCGGCACGGTTCCCGTGGAACACGCTTTCGCGCATGGCGAGGAGCTCGAGTATGCCGTAAGCTACAAAGTGAGCTTCGTCAATACCGACGTGGCCGGCGTGACGTTCCGAACGACGCTGGGCGACTACGGCGGCCGCCGGGCCTATACGGTCGATGCGCACGGCGTGGTGTATCCGTTTTACAAGTGGTTCTTCGATCTGAACGACCAGTATGTCAGCACGCTCGATTCCGCCACGCTGCGGCCGCTGGAGCTGCGCAGCGAAATCCGCGAAGGCAAGTACCGCTATTCGACGCGCTTCGTCTACGACTGGGACAGCCGCGTGGTCAATAACACGTTCCGCAACCACAAGAATCCGGACAGCAATCACAAGAGGCTCGATCTGTCGGACGGCAGCTACGACGCGCTGGCCTCGTTTTTCAATCTGCGTTGCGCTGACCTGACCGGTATCGAGCGCTCCGGATCGTCGCTGATGAATCTGGTGCTGGAGGATACGATCCGCCCGATCCGTTACCGCTTTCTCGGCCGGGAGGTCAAGAACATACGCGGAACGGGCAAGTTCCGCACGCTGAAGTTCCGTTGCGAGCTGGCTACCTCTACCGGCGAATCGTTCGAGGACGGCAGCGAGTTCACGATATGGATATCGGACGACCGGAACCGGATTCCGCTCTACGTCGAGTCGCCGATCCGCGTCGGGTCGATCCGCGCGCGACTGATAAGCTGGAAAAACCTGAAGTATCCGCTGGATAGCAAAATCAAATAAAATTTCTATATTTGTCCTGTGTAACCTTACGGCTTATGGAAGACTACAGCAATCAGAACGGCCATTCCGGCTACGACCCGAAGTACAATCCCCAAAACTACGGTCCGAACTACGACTATGGTTCCTACGGCAACGATCCGTACGGCGAGGGAGGTCCCAACAAGTCGGTGAAGGGTCTGAAGATCATGATCGTCATCATGGCGCTGATTCTGGCGGCCTTGTCGGCGATCTACTTCCTGCAGGTCAAGCAGATGAAGGACGATTTCGCGATCGAGCGCGATACGCTGACCCGCCAGCTTACTTCGCTGATGAACGACTACGATACGCTCAAGACGATGAACGATACGCTGGCCGTCCACTACGAGGGCGTCAAGCATCAGGCCGACTCGCTGCTCGACAAGCTGCAGAAGGAGCGGCGGCTGAGCTATTCCAAGATACGCAACTACGAGAAACAGATGAGCTACATGCGTACCGTGATGGAAGGATACATCCGTCAGATCGACTCGCTCGACCGGATCAACAAGAAGCTCGTCAACGAGAATACGACGATCCGCAAAATGATCACCACCTACAAGCTGCGGGCCGAGACGGCCGAGGAAAAGTCGCAGGAACTCTCGACGAAGGTGCGTCAGGGCGCCGTGATACGGGCGCGCGATATCCGTCTGCTGGCGCTGAGCAAGTCCGACCGCGAAGTGTCGCGCGCGAGCCGCGCGGAACGCCTGAGAGTCGATCTGGTGCTGGTCGGCAACGAACTGGCCGAGCCCGGCGAGCGGACGGTGTACGTGCAGATCATCGGTCCGGACGGCTATGTGCTGGCCAACGCGAGCAACGCGCTGTTCGACTTCGAGGGCGATAAGATCACCTTCTCGGCCGCCCGTCAGGTCGACTATCAGAACAACGATTTGAGCGTGAGTCTGTTTTATAACGGATCGGGCATTACCAGCGGAAAGTACCGCGTCAAAATCTATACGGACGGAAACCTGATCGGGTCCAACGAGATCATTCTCCGCTGATCGGAGTTCCGAATATACCGGCGAAGGGCCGCTTCCGGCAACGGGAGCGGCCCTGCCGTTTCATTCTCCGGCGTATCCTCGTCCGGTGCCGGCTAACGGCGTGGCGGCAGGCCGTACCGGGCCGGTCCTTTCCCTTTCGGGTAGGTTCTTGAGAAGCGGCCGGAGCCGGTTCCGCAGGCGGTAATCGATTCCGGAATGCCCGGGCGCGGCCGGCCGGTTCGGAGACCGGGACCGGCCGGGATACGGTTCGCTTTTCTTTCCGGGGCGACCGGCGTCCCCGAGTTCGGCCTGACCGCTTCCGGAACCGTGCGGCGTAGTTTCCGCCCTTTGGTCAGCTCCCATATGAAATAGGTGACGGGACCGAACAGGGGCATACAATAGATGACGACGACCCAGAGGACCCGGTCGGACCCGCTGATTCCGACATGGCGGGCCATGCGCAGAATCGCCAGCATGGGGAAAATCACCAGCAGGAAGAAAACGAACAGGAAACCGATCGTTTGTCCGATCAGAAAGGCGGTCGAGTCGGTGGCAGGCAGCATGGAATCGTTGTGGGTTTAGGCGTCGGAACCGCTCCTCCGGCTGGGAAAGGGGAGGGGGATTCGACATGGCTAAGTTAGTAATAAATGCGGAAAATCCGGTGACGTCTTGCGACTGTTGAGAGAGATTGCCGGGACGGGAAGCGGGCGGAACGGTGTCGGGAGCGCGTTTCTCTTTTTCATAAGGAACTTTCGTGTACAAGGCATTCGGAAGGGGACGGCGGGGTGCGGCGCGTTGGTCGGAAATGGAGTTTCGATGCTCCGAGAAGACTGGGCTCTCAATGGTTCGCACGGTCCGGATTCTGCTGCTACCGGTCGGAAAGCGGCGGGAATCGTGTCTGTGTGCGGTCTGACGAATAACGAGTCGGGCGCTCCCGCCCCTGTGTCTTCCGGCGGGTCGTTCAGCTTCGTAACGGCGTTGCTGTCTGTACGCCGATATTCAGAACCGGCGACGAACGGCGAGATAAGCCTCGCCTTCGGCCGGTAAAAACGGATTCCCCGAGCCGCAACGGCTCGGGGAATCGCGGTTTTGTTCGTTATGCGGAAGTCTTATCGCCCGAGCGTTGCGATACGCTCTTTCAGCGCTTTGATCTTGGCCTCAGCGTCGTTCTGTTTGGCTCGCTCGTTCTCTACCACTTGTGCCGGGGCGTTCTGCACGAAGCGCTCGTTGCCGAGCTTTTTCCGTACGGAAGCCAGAAAACCTTCGTAGTAGGCGAGGTCGTGCTGCAGCTTTTTGAGCTCTTCCTCGACATCGATCTTTCCGTCCAGCGGTACGAAATATTGCGTCGTCTTGACGATGAACGAGGCGGCGTCGGCCGGCTTTTCCGCGACGGTCTCGACGTCCGTCAGGTTTGCCGTCTTGCGCAGCAGCGCGCCGAGTTCCGGATGATAGTTCTCGTCGGCAATCACTCGGAGCTCCAGCGGCTCCTTGGCGGGCAGGTTGCGCTGCTTGCGAACGTTGCGCACGGCCGTGACGGTCTCCTTGAGCAGTTCGACCTGTTCGAGCAGCGTTTCGTCGCAGGGGGCGGGTTCGGGCATCGGTGCGAGCGAGACGCTCTCGCCGTCGCGCCGCGGCGCGATGTCCTGCCAGATTTCTTCCGTGACGAAAGGCATGAACGGATGCAGCATCCGCATCAGTTTGTCGAAAAATCCGATCGTGGCGTCGAGCGTCGGCCGGTCGATAGGCTGTCCGTAGGCCGGCTTGACCATCTCGAGATACCAGCCCGAAAATTCGTCCCAGAACAGCTTGTATATCAGCATCAGCGCTTCGGAAATGCGGTATTCGGCGAAATGCTCCTCGACCTGACGCAGCGTCTTCTCGAGCATCGAGTCGAACCAGCGGACTGCCGCGGCGTTGCATTCGCTCTGCGCGAGGCTTTCGTCGACCGGCCAGCCGCTTACCAGACGGTAAGCGTTCCATATTTTGTTGCCGAAGTTGCGGCCCTGCTCGCAGAGCGAATCGTCGAACAGCAGGTCGTTGCCTGCGGCCGAGCACAGCAACATGGCCATGCGTACGCCGTCGGCCCCGTACTGCGCGATCAGGTCGAGCGGGTCGGGCGAGTTGCCGAGCGATTTGCTCATCTTGCGGCGCAGCTTGTCGCGGACGATTCCCGTCAGGTAGACGTTGCGGAACGGGCGTTCGCCCCGGTATTCGTACCCGGCGATGATCATCCGCGCCACCCAGAAGAACAGGATGTCGGGAGCCGTGACCAGGTCGTTGGTCGGATAGTAGTACTTGATTTCCTCGTTATCGGGGCGGTTG
>ERZ1673746.1609-NODE-1609-length-14871-cov-22.192292_pt1 | contig 14871 bp, 10 predicted proteins | sample MGYA00580205_ERZ1673746 | MGnify/ENA primary metagenome ERZ1673746 (study PRJEB41218, sample SAMN15661771) | gut metagenome | host: Homo sapiens | place: Canada: London | collected 2015-08-20/2019-03-30 | study: EMG produced TPA metagenomics assembly of...
CCCAACTATCTTTGCCGGGGTCAAAGGCATCCGCCAGACCGCCCCAGCCCACATATTGCGAAAGCACCTGTTGCTCCTCGGCGGTGGCACCCCGGTGCTCCTCTTCCAGCTTGAACAGGGTACGGATAGCTTCAATGTTCCGGGCATATTTCTGCTTTGCGCCACCCTCGCCCAGATGGTCGTCCGTGATGTGGAAGTTCCCGGCAGGCTCCGGTGCAGAATGTTCCGCCTCGACTGTAGGCGATTCTGTGCTTATCGTCTGAATTACAATGTCAAACGGCAGATTGTTTTCCTTGGCGGGGTATACGGCAACCGTTTTTTCAGTACGAACTGGCCGGGTAGCATTTGGTTCGTTCTGCCGCAAGCCCTCCTCGAATTGTTGCTTATTGATAACTTCGTTATCCCACGACTGCCCGTGCGCACTGGTGTCGATGCGAACATCCGTTTCACCTACATAGCCGATTTTCCCTTCGATGGTTCGGGTAGGAAGGTCAACGATAACATTGTCACCGACCTTGTAATCGGGCAGGGGGTGTTCCATCACTTCCTGTTCCTGTTCGTACAACTCCCGGACAACCGCCAGCGGTTCCTGCCGGAAAACAGGCATCCGCAGGTCGGCCAGTGCCATATCCTGCAAGGAAACCTTGCCCTTATCAAAATCCACTCCGTCAATCCGAAATTTCCGGCCATCCATATTGATGATGGAGCCGATGGGCAGATAGTCCTCTTTGTGCAGATGTTTAGTCTGGTGATGAGTCCCATCTTCGTTCAATCCGGCAAGGTAAACATCATTGCCCGCAGACCACAATTCTTTTGACTTTCTTGCCCATAAGCTAGGTGGAAAGCCTGTGACCTGAACTTCGCCCAGTGCTGTTTCTCTCGTAAACAAAGCACTGTTGAGAACTTTTGCGACCTTGGCAGCATCTTCTCCATAGAACATAAAATTGCCGCCAGCTTCAAATCCAACCAGAGTATCCGGGTGCTGCGCCTTTAATGCAGTGTATTCGGCTGCACTGGCGGCGTTCAGTTCAAGGGGAAAGTCGATGGCTCTTCTTTCTTTGTCCGACAGGTAGCGGTCAGACTGAATCATCAGGTCAATATATTTTTCGACCCGATCCCAGCGGAGAAGCGTTTTCCGATGGTCGGGATAATGCTCAAACGTCAGCCCCTTGCTGTCATGGTCAAGCCAACCACTGCTTCCGTCCAGATAAGTGTGCGAGGAACCACCGGGGCCGTATGGTGCGTATTCTTTGGCGAGAGCTTTTGCCCGGAGCTTTCGGTCAGGTTGCATCTGATAAATATGCCATATACGAAGTTTGCTATCTTCAAAATTGGAACCTCTCCGCAGCGCATTTTCAATCTCGGCCTGAGACAAAACAAAAGCGGAGGGCGATTTTTCGCTCTCCGCTTGGTCGATGGATTCAATTTGTTCGGCTTCGGTGGGAATAGCCACATCGAAGAAACTTAGCTGTAAATCAGCTCGTTCATCACCAGTTCCTCGGCCTGTGCTTTTAGGCTGTTCATGTGCTGCACCCACTCCATCTGATGCCGCTCTTTGTTCGGAGCCGGGTTCTGCTTCAGCAGTTCCTGCATGGTCTGCTGCATCCGGCTCTCTGCGGTCTGTTCCACTTCCAACAGGTGCGGATGCAGAGTCCCCGACAGGAGCATCGAATTGTACAGCACCGGGCGATGCTCCATCAGGTAAGTCCGGCGCAGTCTGCCGTATTTGCCCAGTGCTTTCTCCTGCTGGGGCAGGGTCAGGTTCGGGAGCTGGTAGTCCCCGACGGTCGAGTAGGTCACGTTCCTGCTGTTCATATTCATACTGGCTCCTTTCTACATTGCGGCGGCGGATTGTCGTTTTTACGGTTCGTTCGATGTTGCGCAGCACATCCCGGCTGCATTCGCTGACTGCGGTGCCCAGCGCATACACGGCGGCAGGCGTGGAAAAAGAGAAGATGGCCTGAAAATCGTCACGGTCAAAATGACCGTCCGGCTCAAGGCCGCAGCGTTCCAGAACCGTATACAGGATGCTGATTGCGGCGGCAGATTTGAACTGGAACTCCTGTCCGGCTTCATCATAATCCATCAGGAACGAACCGTCAACGATGTCGAGAATGTCGCCGCTGTTGTTGTCCCAATAGGAATCCACCAGCTTGCCCGTCAGGTCAGAAATCTGCTGGCTGAGCCTTTCATGGTAAACGCCGTACTCTCTGGCAATCATTTCCGACACAGGCTGCATCAGATCGGGGCCGAGCTGCCACACCTCCGGGTCACGGGAATTGCGGCGCACTCCGGTGTCGCTCACATCAAAGACATAGTGCAGACGCGGCACACTGCTGGACTGGTCTAACAGTGCGATGCCCTTGGAGCCGCGCCGGACATAGCGGTTCATGCGATTGTTCCAGATGTCGAAGCTGGCGCAGGCGGTGGCATCAGGCCGCTGGGCGTAGATCATCAACTGGTCTGCAAAACTGTACTTGTACAGCCGGGATGCAGTGGTCAGGTAGTCCGTCCAGTTTTCCCAATACCGGGTCAATTCTTTTGCCGTTTGCTGGGCAAGGGCGAGATATTCTTCGGTTTTGCTTGGCATTTTGGCCTCCTTTTTCAGATTTTGGAGTATAAAAATAACGGGCAACCGTTTTGAGGGTCGCCCGCAAGTAATGTGATGATATATTCTATTATAAAGGTCGGCTTTCCCCCTCTTGTGCCTCATACCACTTTTCGATATATCCATCTATTAATACAGATAAATCTTTTATTGATTTTAATAACTCTGTTGATGTTTTATCACTATCGAGCAACCCGGACGATGCATGCGACAACGGATTTGAATTTCTTAATTCATGTGCCTTTTTTATAACAACTTCGCTGCCTGTCACTTTTTTATAAAAATCAGAAATTGCTCTTTCCTTATAAAAACCTTTATAATTTGGCCTTTTTAATTGTCGATTATTTGAAAATACAAAATCCATGTCAGCCGTCACTCGGTCAAAGTAATTTTTATAATATGCAAATGCTGCCATATAATTTGCACGTTTTATTTCACAAAAATACAAAAAATAAAGATAGTGCGCTTTATAATCCTGTGCAATTATCTTGCACAGTCTGTTCGTTTTTGTTGAATCAAAACAGGCTATTGCACTGGCTTTGCAGTATAAGATATAGTATTCATAAAGACTTGGACAACTTCTGGAAAGAATCATCAATAAATCTTCATGTTCAAACTGCCTCTGTATCAAATACGATATGGCTATTGTTGTATCATAAGAATTCCACTTGCCGCTCCTGTTTTTTTCAAAGAGCTGGCTTAAAAAAGCTTTAATGGCTTTTTCGCTCTTTGTTTTCATAATCATAACCGTCAATCTTTTAGGATCAAGGCTGACAAACGATATACTCTGCTCAATGAGACATACAATTTCATCAACCACCTTTTCCGAATTTAATTCATTATCATTTTCATATACAAAATAATTGAACACCTCACTTGGAGTAAATTCTATATCCGGCGATGAAAAATGCTTATTTATCAGTTTATTGTATTCTTCAACATCGACACTGTCAAACAATAATTCAATTGACAAATCTTGCAAAAAGCGATATAGTGCTCCCGCAAAAAGATCTTCAATATTATGCTTTTTGCCGTTAAAGAATTCATCGTATAACGATTTCTTGAGTTCTTGATTGATTTCTGTTGTCTTTTTTAGGCAACATTTCTTTGAGTTTAATGCTAATCCATAACTCTTTAGAATAGAGGAATACTCATTTCGTATTTCATTGTACGATTCGTATAAGAACTCAATGCTTTTATCCGATGAAATCAAAATATACATATCATCAACATATCGAACGATTCGAAATGATAAAAAGCAGTGCATATTTGTAGTGATGTATTTGTACAATGCTGCATCAATCTCATCCAGATATACAATTGTTGCCAAGTATGATGAAGCTATGCTGTTTTCAATCAAAGGAAATCTTCCGTTTCCGCAATATAGGAGAAGCTCTTTGTAAAGCTGCAACTGTGTTTGCGAAAACACCACACTATTAGCGTTGCAATTTTTATCAATTCTGTCAATTAGCTTATTGATATTAATGTTTGAATAAAAACTTGTGATATCTGTTTTTATGAAATACTGATATTCTCCAATGGATGCATTTAATTCTTTATAAAAGTCATCATAATCCTGCTTATACTTTGGACGAAGATGGTTATAATTTCCAGCATAATAAGCCGACACGCCCTGTGGTCGCATAGGATTATATCGATTGTGAATTTCCATTCCAATGGATTGCAACGTCAAATACAAAATGGGCCCAATCAAGGAGGAGTCTCTAAAACTTCCGTCTCCTTTTTGGAGAAAATTTTCAGATTGGTGCATTACAGACGAAAAAAGCACAAGTGAGGCAGTTTTTATGTATGTGTTGTAAAAATCCTCTCCGGCAATAGTTTCTTCATCTTTCTTTGACAGTTTTGTGAAAGGAAACCATTGCAAATAAGCTTTCTTTGACCCTTCGTTCAATGAGAAATACATATCACATACACTTTTCCATGTGGTGTAGGATATTCCAAACAACTTCATTCACTCCTCATACTTTTTCAAGATATCTATACTGCATATATTTTCTAAATCAATCTTGTTAGATTCACTTCACCTTGGAATATGGTGCTCCCTATCAGATAATATGGAGAACGCTTAATTCCGCTCGAACCCAAGATAGCGGGTGCCCTGAAAACTCAGCTTTCCAATGTCGCCCTCCACAAGCATTCCGTAGTCCGAACCACTTACGGTAAGCTCCATGCGGTCGCCACTCTCTACCTGAAAGGTCACATAATAGGTCGTGAACGTATGCGCCATCGTATTGTCTGTATGGTGGCGAGAAACTTCCGTTCGCTTTGCCACAACCGTTGCCGGAACGGTCAGCCGCGGCGAATGGTTGTTTTTATTCCATGTGCTGATATTTCCGATGATGGTGTATAGGATCATACCCAAAACCACAAGGAACAAGATGGGAAACAGAATGCTGAACAGCAGATCAAATCCAGCGTAAAACATCTTATTCCTCCAAAATTTCTTCCAGCAGGTCTTTTACATCGTCCAGAAAAGATTCTTCTCCGAGGGTGTTCACCTTGAAGAACACCGCTTGACTGCCTCCTGCGGTGATGGCAGACAGCCGGATCGGACTGTCCGCATTCTGGAACATGGTCAGTGTCAGACTCAGGCGGTTGCCGCCCATCATGCTGTACCGTTCAAATACACGGACACTGCACCGGGCATCGCCCTCTTTGAAGTCGCTGCCCGCTTCCAGATTGGCCGACCAGCTGCTGTCCGGAATTTCCTGTTCCAGCTTCCGAAGCAGTTTGTCAAAATTCTTGTTTCGGATGGTCTTTTCAAAGATTGCCATAATGGTTCCTCCGTTCTGACAATTAAAAATCGGTCCCTTATTTTTGATACGAGCAGAGCCACAGGAAAATTGCGGAGAAATCGCTTGAAGAGAGGAATTTTGTCTAATTTGATTATAGCATATCTTTTGGAAGAACAAAATACTTTATGTACGCCGCCCGCAGGCGGCAAAAGTCAGTCCGGGGGAAATTCCAGCTCGGCAAACTCCGCATCGGTCAGCAGTTTCAGCTTTTCGATAACGCCCTCCGACAGCTCCCGCAGGGCGGTTTCATCGGGCATCAGGTAGCACTGCATGAGCCGCAGTTCATGGATAAGCCCCAGCCGGGTGCCGGTGTTGTAGAGCATCATCAGCAGGAGTTCCTCGTGGTCAAAGTTCATGGGCATCCCTCACTTTCCGGCAGACGGTGGGATTGCACTCCGGGGCATCGCACTTCTCCTTGAGAGTTTGCAAAACAGAGGTGCGTTCCGGCTTTTTATCCAGAAACCCCGGCAGCTCCTTGAAGCCGATGCTGTCAACGTAATGTGCCGATATTTTTCCGGCCTGATTCAGCAGGATAACATCGCTGACAGACAGGCTGTGGCCATGATAATCCATGGGCTGAGCACAGTTGAATTTCTGATACAGCTGCTCCAACAGTTCCGATTGAAGAACGCCGCGCTTTCCGGTCGGAAGATTGCCACGGTAGAGAATCTCGTAATTTTCAATAGCCGGAGCAATGTTCTGCTTTTCCAGATAACGCATGGATGCAAAGCGGAGCGCAGGGTCTGCATCCCGCTTCAGCTGCATAAGCAGATAGCAATCCTGTCCGCTTTGCTGGAACTGCTTCATCCGATATGACTGTATTTCTTCTCGGTCCGCAAGTTTTTGCGCAAATTCCTCCGGGCTGAGAGAGATGCAGGCATTTTTCCCAAGGTTGTGGGTGTACACAATTTCGTCCCGTACTTCCTCGATCATCAGTTCGGGCGCATCCAATTTTCCGCGTTCCAGCAGAGAACAATCCCCCTGATAGAGGGCATACTCCCATAGTCCGTTGTTTTCCTGCACAGTGAGGTAAAAATCATATTCCAGATTCCACACTCGATAATCCTGCTGCGTCAAAGGTTCCGGTTCCACAGTGGCATGGCTGCGCGCCATCCTCTCCGCAAATTCGCAGATATGCTGCACGGCAGAACCGATCCGCATGTGGTAATCATCGAGATATTCGACCTTCTCAGAATACTGACGACCATTCGGAAACTTCAGCTGCACCATGCTGCCGTCCGGCACCCGGAACAGCTCGTTGTACTGCGGGTCGATGAATCGCACATCATTGTCCGGCAGAGAACGTGGAGCCAGATTCCGGCGTTTGCGAACCCCGGAGCGAAACTTCTCCAAGGTGGTGACGGCGACATTCTGAATCCTCCCCACAGGCTCATCCTGATGCTCTGCCAGATAGTACGCACGGGCGGTCTCGATGCGCCGCTGGGTGTTGCCCAGAACCTCCCGTGGAATCTGTCCTTCCTCCACCGGGAGCGGGCTGTTCTTGTCAAAGACCTCGTACCCGACCCCTGCGAGATTTTCCCGCAGATGCAGATACGTCTGCTCGTTGAGGAGGTAGACCGCCTCGTTGTCCTTTATTACGGCATCGTCTTTCATCAGCAGCCCCCATTCTCAAATTCCAAACTGAACTTGCTGCGGCCATCGGGCTCGGTGCCAAGCAGCACGGTGGCGTTGTAGGTCTTGCCCTTGGCACTCTTGCAGTCCTTCAGGCGGACACGACCATCCCGCAGCAGCTTATCCGCCACATGGGAATCCAGCCGTTTGCCCAGACGCTTGAAGAACGCATTGTCCTTCCACAGCACGAAACGGCACTCCCGGTTCTCGCAGAACCAGCCCTTTTCACGCTCCACAACATTTGCACCGCAGTTCGGGCAGATACCAATAATCTTGTTTTTCATAAGCGCATTCACCCCTTTTTTCATTTCCGTGTTCTTTACCAGTTCGGTAATCATCGTATTGATCTCAGTCATAAATTCACTCGGCTCCATTTCGCCACGTTCGATTTGCAGCAGTTTTGTTTCCCAATCGGCGGTCATTTCCGGGGACTGAATTTCTTCGGGCATTACGGTAATAAGGGCTTTGCCCTTGTCGGTAGGCAGCAGCACCTTGGTTTTCTTGTTGCCCTTGCGTTCCAGAAAACCCTTCTGCACCAGTTTTTCGATGGTGGCGGCTCTGGTTGCCGGGGTGCCGATGCCTTGACGTTCCACGCCCTCCGGCATACTGTCTGCACCCGCTGTCTGCATAGCCGACAGGAGGGTGTCTTCCGTGTAGGATTTCGGCGGGGACGTTTGACCTTCCTTCAATTCGGCCCCGGCAACGCTGCACCGGCTCTGCTCCTGAACATCGGGCAAAACAGCCTGTTCTTTCTGCTTGCCCAGCAGTTCGCCCAGCATTTTCCGCTCCACAGTTTTCCATCCCTCGGACAGCGCAACTTTGCCTTTTGCGGTAAATTTTTCACCTGCGCAGATGGTGGTCAAGGTGGTTTCTGCATAGCAGTAAGGTTCACCCACGGCGCAGAGCAGCCGTGCAGCAATCAGCCGCAGGACATTCCGCTCCCCGGCAGGGAGGGCGGCAAGGTCTGCGTTTGCCATGCTTTTCGTAGGCAGCAACGCATGGTGGTCGGTGACTTTGCTGCCATTGATGATCTGCTGCACATGGATGGGAAACGGTTCCTCCACGGCAAGCGCCCTGCCCGTGTCCGTCACCAGCCCCGGCAGGGATGCCGCCATATCCTCCGTCAAAAAGCGGCTGTCCGTGCGGGGGTAGGTGATGAGCCGTTTTTCGTAAAGACTTTGGGCATAATCCAAGGTCTGCTGCGCCGTAAATCCCAACAGACGGTTTGCATCCCGCTGCAATGCGGTAAGGTCATAGAGCTGCGGCGGGCTTTCGGATTTCTCCTTGCGTTCCATCTTCTGTACCGTGACACGTCCCTCCTTTCGGCATTTGGAAAGCAGCAGTTCGGCATCCACTTTCTGTGCAAACCGCTTGCTGGATGCGGTGCCGCCGTCTGCAAGGGTCAGGGCAACCGTGTAGAATTTTTCCGGTACAAAGGCGGCAATGGCGGCTTCCCGCACCACCGTCATGGCAAGCACCGGGGTCATAACTCGTCCCACCGCCAAGGGCTGGTTGTACAGGCACGAAAAAAGCCGGGACGCATTGATGCCGACTATCCAGTCGGCGCGTTCCCGGCATAAAGCCGCCTCATACAAGGCATCGTATTCAGTTGACGGTTTGAGGTGGGCAAAGCCTTCCCGGATGGCGTTTTCCTCCATGCTGGACAGCCATAGGCGAGAAAAGGGCTTTTTGCAGCCTGCTTGCTGGTAGACAAGGCGGAAGATCAGTTCGCCCTCACGCCCTGCATCCGTTGCACAGACAATGCTATCCACATCTGGGTGGTTCATCAGCTTTTGCAGAATGCCAAACTGCTTTTTGGTGGACGTAGACACGAGGTACTGCCACTTTTGCGGTAATATAGGCAAATCTGCGATGCTCCACTTGACGTACTTTTCATCGTAGACATTGGGCGGGGCAAGTTCCACCAGATGACCAATGCACCAGCTTACCAGATAGCCGTTGCCCTCCAGATAACCGTCATTTCTGTTTGTCGCACCGAGAACCTTTGCGTAAGCCTGTGCGACTGAAGGCTTTTCCGCAATTACTAAGCGATAGGACAATTAACATTCCTCCAATCTTTTTTATAATGAATATTTGAGTTGAATTTTCATATAGTGCGCGATATAATGATTATAAAAGGTAACAGGAGGGGTGAATTTCAATGCAGGAACTTCAAAAAATCGCCGTGGTGATTGATGCCGATAATACCCAGATTTCAAAATTGGAAGATGTGTTTCATGAAATCTCAACACGCGGCAGAATTGTGGTGAAGCGTGCTTATGGCAACTGGCATAAACCAACGTTAAAAAACTGGGGTGAAATCATCAAGCGGTTGGCGATTAAAGCTGAGCAGCAATTCGACTATGTTTCGGGCAAAAACGCAACAGACATGGCACTGGTAATTGATACCATAGAACTTTTGTATACAAACCTTTATGATGCATTTGTTATTGTTTCAAGCGACAGTGACTATACTCCGTTGGCAATAAAATTGCGCGAAGCAGGGGTTTATGTTATGGGCGTTGGTGAGCAAAAAACCCCTGTTGCTTTCCGGAATGCCTGCGATGAATTTCTCTTCTTGGAAAACTGCTCTTCTTCGGTTGAAGGGAACGATGCACACGATGTTGTTAGTTCTTTCCAAAGCGATGCACAAGATGCTGCTAGTTCTTCCCAAAGCGATGCACAAGATGCTGTTAGTTCTCCCCAAAAAGAAAAAGCAGAAGTGTCTATATCGCCCAACAACGAAAAAGAAGAATCTACAAAGCAGCTCAAGGAAGATGTACAGAAAACTGATTCAACTCCAATTGCTAGTTCTGCTCCCGCTGAAGAAAATTCCGAAAAGAAAAATGATCTAAACGAAATTCATGCTTTACTGGAAAAAGCCTATGATACCTTCCAAGACGAGGATGGGTGGGTCAATGTAGCAAAGGTAGGACTGTTCTTAAGAAGAGCAAAGCCAGATTTTGATAGCCGAACTTATGGTTTCCAAAAGTTGAGCCTTTTCCTCAAGAACTTCCCTGAAAAGTATGATGTGAAAATAGTCGGAGAAAAGCCCAACATCATTGCCGTATACCGTTGTGTGAGTAACGAAAACAACTAAACAGCCTGTCGGATGTATATGTAAGGCGGCAAACGCCGCCAATAAAATTATACTTCTGTGTTGTTCTCCTCACTGGTTTCCTCCGGCTCATTCTCCATTGGAATTTCAAAATCACCCTTGTCCTCGGTGTAGTTTGCATCGGGGTCGAGGGCTTCTTTTTCGGCCTGCTTTTTCTGCTTCTGCTTAGTGAAAGCGTAGAAGCCGCCGCCTGCCGCCAGCGCAATCAGCACGACCACTCCCAGAAAGCCGGATGCGATCTTTGTGACCTTGTTTTCCTTGGGCTGTTCCGTGCCGGATGCTGCCGCTTCTTCCGCAGCTTTCTTGGCTTCTTCCTCGGCTTTCAGCCTGTCCTGTTCAGCCTGCGCCGCTGCTTCCTTTTCAGCGGTATAGGCATCCGCTTTTTCTTCCTCCATCAAAGCCAGAAGATCAGCTTCGTCCACCAGATTCATAAAGTGGACGGTCTGCTGCCCTTTGGCGTTGCGGTCAATGACCAGATAAAAGGTTGCACCCGACTTCGACACCAGCGTGATGAACTGCTGACCACTGCCATCGGAATAGTCGGTGTGGTAATCATCCACCAGCGTCAGGTTGCCCTCCGGGGTCAGGGCACCAGCGGTTTCATCCGTGACTGTGACAACATCTTCCTCCACGACTTCCGGCAGAACCGGCTGCTCCACCGGGGCAGCTTCGCCCTCAAAGGCAAAAGCGGGAGCCGCCATGCCAGCGCACAGTGCCGCCGATACCAGCAGCGCACCCAGTTTCTTAATCTTCATCTGCATCGACCTCCTTCTCAAAAGTTGCACCCACGGCAGACAGCGCAGCCGGGGTCGGGGTGGCGGTTGCGGACTGCCGCAGCAGAGCAGCAAGCTGTTCCGGCGTGACCTTTGCAGTCCGCACCATCTCGTTGACCTCGGCGGAATCCTCCTCCTGAATGCGCCGTTCCAAAATCTCGATGCGGTTGTTCAGTTTGATGCGGCGCTCCTTCTCTTTTTCCAGCATTGCCCGCAGCTTATCCGATTTTTCGCTCATAAAACTCCTCCAATCATTTTGAAAGCCGTCCAAAACCGGACAGATATTTCTGCCAGTAGGACGAGTGAATGTTTGCGTACTTGATGGGGTCGCCGGCGGACACCATCATCCCGTTGCCAAGGTAGATTCCAACGTGACTTTTTCCGGGGGTATCATACGTTCCCTCGAAGAAAACAAGGTCACCGGGCTTTGCTTCTGACTCGCTGATGTGCTGGCTCTTGTTCCACAAACCGTTGGCGGTGGTGCGCCCCACATCGTAGCCGTTCTGGTTGTAGACCCAGCAGACATAACCGCTGCAATCGAACCCGGTTTCCGGGGTAGAACCGCCCCACACATAGGGTGTGCCCACATACTTTTGGGCTTCCTTGTAGATGGCGGCAAACTCGCTGTCCGTCAGGGCTTCTGCCGGAACCTGATAATCAATACCCGGTGCGCCGGAGCCGTCAGAACCACCGGGCGGCAGACCGCCGTTGAACAGATAAGGCCGACCACCCAGCGTGTCCTGAAAAATCTCGTACCGTTTCCACTGGTCGGCATTCAATTCTTCCCGAATGACCACTTCCAAGCCACGGTTCACCAGCTTGGTGTGGAAGATGCGGTACTCATAGGGCACCTGCGTAGGGACTGGGATTCCTGCGGGAGTCATGACCCACACAGTCATATACCGGGTCTGCACCTCTACCCATGTGGTCAGCTTATACTGCTTTTTGAAGGTCTCCTTCAATTTGCCCTGTACCTCGCTGCGAGTGTAATCGTCGTAGAGCGTGGTCAAATACGAAGTGAGCTGCCATGGGTCGTGCTCGATGGGGTCAAGGTGGTACTGGTACTCGTTGTAGCCGGGGTGGTCGGTGGGAGTGCGCTTGATCTTTTTATCCAGTTCCTTTTCCAGCTTCTTGTAGTCGGTTTCGGCTCCCCGGATGTCCCGGTCCTCTGCGGTGTAAATGGTCTGCCCGGACACCTGTGTGCCGCCGGAAAAGAGGATGCCGCAAGACGAAAAGCCGGACATCACCATGAGGATGAGCAAAAGAAAAACGCCCACGATTACCAGAACGTGTGCGTTGCCCTTGGCGGCATTCATCAGCCCTTTCACAGCGGTGCTGACGGCAGTTTTGCCTTTCTCCACCGCCTGTTCCACGCCGGACCGGGCAGCAGATGCACCGTTGGATACCGCCTTACCGCCTGCGGTCTGCGCCGCCGTGCCCGACCGGGCGGCGGCATAGTAGCTCTTGTGGATTTCTTGCCGCTGCTTCCAGCGTGAAAGCCAGTTGGAACCGCCCTCGCTGGTGCTGGATGCGCCTGCATCTTGTGCCGCAGTCGGCTCCTGTGCAGAAGATCTTGCGGTTTTGGAGCCTTTCTTGCCCTGCATCTTGGCTTTCTTTTTCAGCTTCCGGGCATAGCGGCTCTTGGAAACGTCCCGGACATTTCCTGCCACCTTTTCGCCCTCGCTCAACGCCTGCACACCGACGTTTTCATCCTCGTACTGGTCAACTTCGTGATGCACCGCAGAGCGGGCGGCATGGGCGGCGTACATCTCTCGCTTCTGCGCCTTGCTCAACCGGCTCAGTTCGTCCGGGATCAGTTCCGCCTTGCCAAACCGCAGATGCTGTGCCTTTTCCGCAGCTTTATCTGCATCGGTTTTCAGCTTTTTCTTTTTGGGCACCGTCTGCTCTACCTTGGCTTTTTTCGGGGGAGAACGGGTCTTTTTTGCGGACGTTTCCTCTTTGATGTTCAGCTTCGGTTCGCTCATTTCTGTGCGCCCTCCGAGACTTCACCCAACTTGGTGGTCATAATGCGGTAGAGTTCCAGATCGGTGGGGAAACGGTCCACAAACGGCAGAATGACATTACCGAAAAACAGCAGCCCTTCGCCCTCGCCGGAGTGGGTCACATAGGAAAGCTGATGGGGCGAGATGTTGAGCTGCTTTGCAAGAATCTGCCGATCGCCATTTGCCTGATTGAGCATATACACAAAGTCCGAATTCTCGAAAATATTCGATACTTCGGGACTTGCCAAAAGATCTTTGACGTTCTGCGTCAAGGCTGTCGGAATGCCGCCCCACTTACGGAAACGCTTCCAAATCTCCACGGAATAAGCAGCAGTCTGCTCTTCCTTCAAGAGCAAATGGAACTCGTCTGCATAGTACCGGGTGGATTTTCCCGCACTGCGGTTGGCGGTGACACGCCCCCACACGGCATCCTGCACGATGAGCATACCCAGCTTTTTGAGCTGCTTGCCCAGCTGCTTGATGTCGAAGCAGACGATGCGGTTGTGGATGTCCACGTTGGTGTGGTGATTGAAGATGTTCAAAGAACCTTTGACGTAAATCTCCAATGCCGCCGCCACATGGCGCGCTTCCGGTTCGTCCTGCGTCAGCAGAGCGTTGTACAGATCTTCCAGTAGGGGCATATTTTCCGGGGTGGGATTCTCGAAATACTTGCGGTAGACCACATGAACACAGCGGTCAATGACCGTCTTTTCCACAGGTTGCAAGCCCTCTTTTCCGCCTACCACCAGTTCACACAGCGAAAGAATAAAGTCCGCTTTCAGAGCCAGCGGATTGTCCTCCTCGCTGTAATTGCTGTTGATGTCCATGGGGTTGATATACTGAGTGCTGGCAGGGCCGATGTGGATAACCTGCCCATGCAGACGCTCCACCAGCGGAGCGTATTCTGCTTCCGGGTCGCAGATGATAATATCATCATCCGTCACCAGAAAAGCGTTGGTGATCTCACGCTTTGCCGAGAAACTTTTGCCGGAACCGGGAGTACCCAAAATCAGGCCATTGGGGTTCTTCAGCTTCTTCCGGTCCACCATGATAAGGTTGTTGGACAGAGCATTCAGCCCGTAATACAGGCTTTCTTTGCCGGACTGGTACAGTTCCTGTGTGGTAAACGGGATGAAGATGGCTGTGCTGCTGGTGGTCAGCCCACGCTGAATTTCAATCTGGCAGTCTGCCAGCGGCAGGCTGCTCATCAGCCCCTGCTCCTGTTGGTAGTCCAGTCTGCACAGGTTGCAGTTGTGCTTCTGTGCAATACTGGATGCCTGAAAAACATTGTTTTCCAACTCCTGCTCCGTGCGCCCGGTGTTCAAAACGAGGAATGTCACCAAAAACATTCTCTCGTTCTGGCTCTGCAATTCTTTCAGCAGAGCCTTTGCGTCACGGCCATAGGTCGCCAAATCGGACGGAATGATGTCAATGTCATACCCGGCACGGATGGCTTTTTTCTGCTCTTCGATCTTGCTGCGATCCAGTTCCGTGATGGTGCGCTTGACGGTCTTGATGGCACGGTTCTGATCGACACTCTGAATGTGCATGGTAACGATTTGCGAGGAATCCATGTCCAGAAAATCCTTCAAAAGCTGGTCGCTGATGTCGGATGCCGCGATGCTCAGAAAGCTGGCGGCGCAAAAGATACCGCCCATCTGGAAGGTGCGGCTGTTCTTGAATGCAAAGGCGGTGGGTGCAATGGCATCCTTCACCGAAAGCCCACTTTTTACGAGGTCTTTCCAGTCGAAATGAAACTTGGATGCGCCGTCCATGTTGAACATATCGTGCATGAGTTTCAGCCGCTGGACACCGTTCATGGGCTTTGCCTGCACCCCCAGTCGGTGAAAGTTGTTCAGCAAGTCATTCTGGATGTGGTCGAGCCGGGGCTTGACCTGCGCCATGCTCTCGCCCTCCACAC
>ERZ1673746.1628-NODE-1628-length-14670-cov-3.559973_pt1 | contig 14670 bp, 13 predicted proteins | sample MGYA00580205_ERZ1673746 | MGnify/ENA primary metagenome ERZ1673746 (study PRJEB41218, sample SAMN15661771) | gut metagenome | host: Homo sapiens | place: Canada: London | collected 2015-08-20/2019-03-30 | study: EMG produced TPA metagenomics assembly of...
AATAAAAGATGGGGAATAGAAACTTCATTCAGGCAGGTCAAATATGCGATAGGACTGCATGCATTACATTCAAAGAAAAGAAAACTTATCAAACAGGAGATATATGCAAGATTATTACTTTATAACTTTTGTCAAAGAATTGTACAGGATATAAAGATAATAAAAAAGAAGACAAAGTATACATATCAAATTAATTTTACAAGGGCATCGCATATCATAAGAAGGTTTCTAAACAAAAAAACGGGTAAAAAATCACCCGTTGAGAACCTGATAGCCAAAGAAATACTTCCTGTCCGACCAGGAAGAACAAGCACACGTCATGTTTCTGCCAAAAAAGTCGTATGTTTCAACTATAGGTTTGACTAACACACGACTATTATATACCTTTGGAAAAGCAGTTTCAAGACTGTACTTTTTTGTGTACATAAAATAAAGCCATTAGCATAGATTTTTTATATTCTATACTTATGACTTCTTTCTTATCTTCTTAACTTAATGACATTGATTTATTAATATCTTGTTTTTTTTTACTCTTAATCAATAGTTATATAATTATATCCATCTAAAAATATATAAAACAATATTTATATAATATTCATTACAAATATCAAAATATCTACATTATCAAGAAAATTCGTTTATTTTCACATTTATTTGATAAACTCTAACACACATCGACATTCTTCTCTTAATAAATGTGTAAAAATTTATTTAGGGAAAGGGTTTGATTATTATGATTACAATAAGAGCACCTCCTCCTAATATTTTGCATTAAAAAATATTAGGAGGAGAAAAATGATAAATTTTAAATATGATTATGGAAAAAATAGTTTCTTTGTTAAAGAAGATTCTAAGGGATTTAAAAAGTATTATTTAAAAGTTGATAGAGAATATATTGAGGTAAACGAGAAAGTATATAAAGTATGTAAAAGCAGTTATGACAAAATAAGAAATACAGAAAAAAATAAAGTAGCTAGATCTATATTAAATTTTGAAGATATTGATCAAGCTACTTTTTTTGTTGTGAATAAAGAAATTCATTTTGATGTTGTTGAACACATCTATTTAAAAGATATAGCAAAAGCAATTAAGCATGAAATTCTTTTGCTACCTGAAAAAGATAAAAAAATAGCAATCTGTATTTTTATAAAAGAACTATCAGATAGAGAAACTGCAAGGACACTTAGATTACCACAAACTACTGTTACATATCGGAAAAAAGTGATTAGAAAAATAATTCAAGAAAAAATTAAAAATCTTTGCTCACTATCTCAATAACTTTCCCCTATATGGATGAAGAACAAGTGTTCTTCCAAGGAGGAAAAGAAATGAAGAAACAAAGAGTATGGATTCACTGTAGAGTATTAGCTGAATCATCAAGAAATTTATTGAATTATCAGGAAGAAGTATTAACTGAACTTGCTGATGACAACGATCTCTCGATTGTTGGAGTGACCAAGAGTATATCTAACGGTAAAAACTTTAATTCATATGATATGAAGTCATTAATCACACATATCAAGAGAAATGATATTGATCTTATTCTTGTTACAAGCAAGAAAAGAATATCTATTTATGATGACTTGTATGAAGAATTTGAAATGCTTTGCAAAGTACACAATGTTTTAATTATCAGTCTAAAGGATATTGAAAATACAATATCAAACTTGTTTTCTAATTGCTGATAGTTATTGTCTTTATCCAATTAGAGCCCCACCTGTTCTTTTCTTAAAAAACAAGAAAGGAGCAAAATATGGGTTTTAATTATCAAAAAGAATTAATCAAATGGAATAAATGGAAATCGCAAGAAGAAGAGCTGCTTAGATCTTTGAATGTTGATGAAAACATCATCAGGCAGTTGCATGATTACGATTGGGAAATGTTTAAATCAGAACGTAGATTTAGAGGGCGACAAAACACAACTATAAATACTGTTTTAAATAATATTCCTTTTTATGATCAAAAAGAAATTAATACAATTGATGATTTATTAAGCCAATTAGAAAATGAAGCATTATTTAATTATGTATCCACAATAGATAAAGAAACATCGACTATCATTCTCTTAAAAATATTTGGGTATTCAACTCATGAAATATCTAAAATATTAGGCTTAAGTCTTTCATCAATTTATAAGAAAATTCATCGTTTAAGAAAAAAACTAAAATAATTTTAAAAAAGTGTCCAAAATCGGCTGTTCAAACTGCCTATATTGTGTAGGGGCAAATAAAGACTCCCTAAATATAGTTCTTTGACAACTGAATAACAGCCATTATTACGTTCCTGTTAAATGAGCCAGCCAGTCAATACGCCATGACAATAATATCTATTATTTGAGCGATCCCTATTGAGATGGAGAAAATAGTTAGCAACTATTTGCGATGATATTTAACAGGGGGATACTTCTGTCAATTCATAGTCCGAGCGAGATAATAACCGTCGCAGGCATTGATGGCAGTTGCGTGAGTTCCACGCAAGGGTGAAATTCCCATGAGAACATTGCTAATGTTCGTTTAATGGCATCCCTATGTTTTCGGGTACAAGGAAAAATAGAAAACAAATAAATTAACGATTTAAAAAAGCTGGGTAGTTTTATCCAGCTTTTACATACCTATTTAGGATGTGGAAGGAGGTAAACATGTGTATAACCAGATATATAGAGGACAAATCTATTATGCAGATTTAGAACCTAGTTTTGGCTCAGAACAAGGTGGAATACGACCTGTACTAATTATCCAAAACGATATGGGTAATAAGTATAGCCCTACTACGATTATAGTAGCTATTACAGCACGAATTCATAGTAAACAGAATCTTCCTACTCATCATAGAATACCTGCCTCAGTGGGCTTAAAAAACGATTCTATTGTGCTTCTTGAACAAATCAGAACAATAGATAAGGCTCGTTTAAGAGACTATGTTGGCAGTATCAGCCATCATGATTTGAAACAAATTGAAAGTAAACTGATTATTAGTCTTGGTATTAACAAATATAATTTGTAGGAGGTTTAGCGATAGTGAAAAATGACTTATTAACATATTATGAAAAAATGTTTAGCGAATATCCAGATGTTGTTGATGTAAAAACTATGTGCAAGATGCTTGGTGGTATTAGCACAAAGACAGGGTATAAACTTCTTAAAGAGAACAAAATTAAATTCTTTAAGATTGGTAGAGCATTTTATGTTACTAAATTTCATCTTCTTTCCTATTTACAAATTAATAACGAAAATAATTAAATCGTACATTTGTAAATATACTTTACTCTTGTTAAACTACTGTTGACCAGTGGAACACAAGAACAAGGAGGAAACAATGAAAGAGAAAAAAGTATCTGGTCATCTTAAAGAAGTAAAGGGCATTTATCATTTAGTATTAAATTATTATGATGAGAATGGGAAAAGAAAAACTCCCTCAATCACGACTAAATTACCAGTTAGAGGAAACAAGAAACAAGCCAATGCTATGCTTAAATATCTTATCAATGCATTTGAAGTACCGACTGGAAGTAAAAAAGCAAATCTTAAATCTTACTTCACAAAAGATATGCTTCAAAAAAAATTGCAAGTTAAAGATGCTACATCTAAAAAAGTTGTAAAAATTAATAAAAATTCAAAAAATAAAAGAATTAAAGTTCATAAGAATATGCTGTTTTCAGATTTCATGATTTACTGGATCAATGCAACTCAATATAATTATGAAAGAAGCACATATGGAACATATTTAATGCAAATCAATTCAAGTATTGCACCATATTTTAAAGAACAAGAGATTTTATTAAGTGATTTAACTTCATTTGATATTCAGGACTTCTATTCATATGCTTTTGAAACAAAAAAAGTTTCGGCAAATACTGTACTAAAATGGCATGCAAATATTCATAAAGCACTTGATTATGCAGTACAAAATAAACTTATCAGTGAAAACCCATCTAAAAAAGTATCTAAACCAAAGAAGGTTCAATTCACTGGCAGTGCCTATTCACAAGATGAATTAGATAAGTTATTTCAAGTTGCAAAGAATGATCCTCTTGAATTAGGAATCTATTTAGCAGCATTCTTTGGTTTACGACGTGAAGAAGTGGTGGGCATAAAATGGAATGCTATTGATTTTGATGCAAAGACAATTAAGATTGGTACGACAGTAACGATAACTAATATCAATGGTAAACTTGAAGAAGTGGAAAAAGATAGAGCAAAAAACAAAGCTAGTTTTAGAGTTTATCCACTTCCACAGTTATTTGAGGAACTACTTCTTAAATTAAAAAACGATCAAGCCACAAATAAGCGATTAGCTGGAAGATCGTATAACTACAAATATCAAGATTATATTTATGTTGACAAGTTAGGAAATCGTATAAAACCAGGATATATAACACAACATTTTGCATTAGTATTAAAAAAGAACAACCTTAGACATATCCGTTTCCATGATTTAAGGCATACTTGTGCAACAAGAATGTGTATCAAAGGAGAAAATCTAGTTAAAGTTCAAAAATGGTTGGGACACTCTAGTATTACTACGACTGCAAATACTTATGCACATTTAGATGTTTTATCAAAAGTAGAATCAGCAAATTTGATGCTAGATATTTTACCTGATAGTCTTATTTAGTCATTTCAGAGGTAAAATATTAGTATTAATAAATATATTATTTAGGGTTAAATAATTTTAAATATCATGCGTTGGCAAAATCGTGTGGAGGCAAAAAAATAACAAAAGTTAAAAAGAACCATTTAGGAGGTATTATGAGTTTTTAATGAATTAACAAGCAAGTTGTTATTTTATTTTTAATTGAAAATTTACGGAGGCAATTTTAAAACTCTATTTTCTATCAAAAAAATTAAAATATTAATTTTCTGTCAATTTTGGCTATAAAAAGAAAAAACTCTCAAAACCCTTATAAATAAAGGACTTGAGAGTACTTAACAACTGGTGCGGGCGACAGGAATCGAACCTGCACTCCGATGGAACTAGATCCTAAGTCTAGCGTGTCTGCCAATTTCACCACGCCCGCATAATGTATTCCTTATTAAGTTTTTCTAAAATTCACGAGATGCATATAAAACAGAACTAACAATTCCGAACAAGCTCCTAAGTCTAGCGTGTCTGCCAATTTCACCACGCCCGCATTGCTTAAATATGATAGCATATTTTTATTTGCTTGGCAAATACTTTTTTAGAAACTAGTTTTTTCTTGGATCGTATCATGTTCATTTTATCCTTCTATCACGTTATCTGATTATTTAATGGCTGTTATGAATGCCCACTGCAATTTCATCCTCTCTTTCATAGACAGGCTTCCCTTTTAATTGCTTTTTATAGTTCCAGCAAGCTATGGCATCCTGTAAACGGCCATTTTTATGATCAGCAAAATAAGCACGTATATACGCATTATACGCAAATTGCTCGCCAATCTTTGAATCCTGCGTTGACTTATCTTGTAAAAGCTGGTGATATGCTGCGATAGCATCGGCATAAGTCTTTCCCGCATGATGTTTCAACCATTTCTGAAAGGTAACACAAAAGGTAAATGACGATCCTATATGTTGTTTAAAAAAAGTCCGATGTTTCTCACTGCAAATAATATTAGGTTCAATAAGCGTCGTCAAATAAAGATCTTCGTGGATGGCTTTTTTTATTACCCGTTTGCTTGGCTGTAAACAACAACCAGTCTCTAAGAAATAAGCAATCCGTTTCGTCAATTCTTGTTTATTGCCTGATGTAGGAAGTCCAAGTTCCTTACAAAAAGCCACTAACTCCTCTTTTAAATAATAGTAGGAAGAAAAGGTTTCGGCATTCATAAATTTGCTGAGCTCAGGTTTTTCCATACGCCTATCTTATCCTTGTTTATCTAGGGCATTTGCTAGATCCTGCATATAAGTTTCCTGTTGTTTTTGTAGAAAGCCTTTTATAAATGGTTTCATATAAAATTTTTTCACCCTTACTTCTTCTGTAAATATCACTTGTGTCCCAGCATCTGTATCATAAAGACAACCTTCCCAAGAGCCACTCATATTCTTATTCTCAATAGAAAACGCATATACCCGATAAGGTTCTTTCTTAGTAATGGTAAAGGTGGTTGTGATACCATCCAAAGATCTTTCTTGAAACTTTTGATCATCCAAAACTTTTATTTCACTTATATCACTGCGCCAAGCATACGTGTCCAATGACGTCATCAAATTCCATACTTGTTGTATGGGATATGGAAATACTTTTTTTATTGTTGAAACAGTCATAATAAACATTCCTCCTTTATTTTCTTAAACGACGATTCGCCTTACCATAAATATCTGCATATGCAGACGTTGCACAATGTGATATACATATTTTAACAGTAAAAATCGCCATTTCAGCTTCTTTATTACCAGAAATTGTCCTTTGCTAACGTCAATCATCGTTCCCTGTTTGTTTAACCATCCACATATGAAAAGCGAATAGGTTATTTTATTGTATCATAATCACAAAGCAACACAATATAAAGTACAATATGCTTGTTGGTTTTTATCTTTTATCACACTACCTTTTTGATAGGATACCCTATTTTTTTAATTATGATATCACTGTAAGCTATCCGTACACATAAAAAATTGGTTATTATTTCATGTCTTAACTTATGCTTTATAAGTTTTCACATTCCATCGATAGACATCTTACCTATATATTATACAATGTCATATAGGACAACATCCTGTCATATTAACCATGATTTTATCAAAGGTTCATCATCCTATGAATTTTTTACTTTTTGTTTTGTTCATAGAAAAGATATAATATTTACATGATGATGACTTCGCAACATCTATACCATGAATGAGAAAACGAGGATGCGGCTATGACAACTGGCATAGCAGAATTAGATTAGATATGGCATTAAATAGTATGCATATGTATTTTTGAAGTGATTCGCAGCAATTAATATACACTTATTTTGCTAACAGTGAAGCCTTTTTGGGCATTAAAGCAGAATCAATTTAACAGGATATTGCCTCTTACAGTACAATGCCTGTTGACGAATTTGAAAATCAGTTTAAAATTATTCTGATGACCGTGCCATAATGGATATAGCTTTTCGAATATTTATTGAAGCTATTCTGCTTCTTATGTAAATAAAGCTTTATATCCGGTGGAGAAATAAAAAGCTTTTATCGCTAATTTCATGCTTTTAAAGATACCCCATTAGTTACAACTTTTTGCGTTCTTTGCCAATTGGGTACGGATACTATCGCATTTATAAATGATATATACTAAAATTAACCATACACGAGGTAAAGGATATTTCATCTTATATATTCAGAAACTATTATAAAGAATTATGTGAAGAAAAATCATAAATAATAAACTTGCGATAGGTTTAGATATGACTGTTTCTGAATAGCTTGATATTCAAAAATGAACGTATCAGCATTTGATGGTGCATAGCAGTATATAAATTTTTAAATCATATATTTAAAATATTGTAACATTGTTATGAGTTATTTTATTGTAACAATGCTTTTTTGTGTCTAACTTGAAAAAGTTAATAGTAAATCAAGAGATCGTGAAGCAAATTTTAAATGACCGTTGACATTAGTACGGATTCGTACTAATATATAAAGGTACGAATCCGTACTATAAAAAGGAGGCTATTATGCAAATTCGAGAACAAATCAAATTAGTCAATATTGCTCTAAGTGGAACATTAGATTTATATAGGATATGGGCTAAAAAACATCAATTAAATTATAATGCTCTAGTCATCTTATATACTCTAAATGATTATAAAAAATGCACACAAAAACAAATCTGTGAATGGTGGGCTTTACCAAAACAGACTGTACATGGTATTTTATTGGACTTTGAAAAAAAAGGATATATCACTATTACAGCCAGTACTAAAAATAAAAGAGAAAGACTCATTGCATTTACTGAAAACGGTGAGATATTCGCTTCTTCTATTTTGAATAGATTATACCAAATGGAAGAAAACGCCATGCATAAGTTAGGAGAAGAAAAAAGAAAACAACTTATTGAGAGCAATACAAAATACTATGAATTACTAAAGGAGGAAATAGAAAATGGATAAAACATTGGCTAAAAATTTTAACTTTGCTTCATTACTATCATTTGCCATACCAAACGTAATTATGATGATAAGTCTATCCATGTACATTATCATAGATGGCATGTTTGTTTCTCGTTTGATTGGAACTACTGCATTATCAGCAGTTAATATGCTTTATCCTGCTATCTGTTGCGAAATGGCCATTGCCATTATGATTGCAACTGGAGGTAGTGCTATTGTTGCAAGAAAGATGGGCGAGGGAAAACAGAAAGAAGCACAAAATAATTTGAGTTTTCTTATCGTCGTCGAGTTATTAATAGGGATTTCTATTGCTATATTGGGAAATTTATTTACTTCAAATATCGTTTCATTTTTAGGTGCCAGTTCAACACAAGCTCCATTATCAATTACTTATGCAGAAATTATATTTACATTTGCACCAGCATTTTTTCTACAAACTGCTTTTCAGACCTTCTTTGTAACTGCTGGAAAACCATCATTAGGATTGGTTGTTACAATATTAGCAGGGATAACAAACATAGTACTGGATTACGTTTTTATGGCACCATTAAATATGGGAATTGCAGGTGCGGCAGCTGCAACAGGAATCGGCTACTGCATTCCTACTATTGTCGGTATACATTTTTTCTTGACTGCTAAGCATAATGCGCTGTATTTTGTCCGACCTAAATTTGATAGCAGAGTACTATTGCAGTCTTGTACAAACGGCTCATCAGAAATGATAACAAACTTAGCAAATGCAGCTACTACATTTTTATTTAACTATACTCTATTACAGTTTTACGGAGAAAATGGTGTTGCCTCTATAACGATTATTTTATATTTTCAATATATTTTTACAGCGCTCTATTTTGGCTACGCTAATGGTATCGCACCAATTCTGAGTTATAAGTTTGGAAATGATGATAAAATGCAATTGAAATGTATCTTTAAAAACAGTATCTTGTTTCTAATCATTAGTTCAATAGTAGCAAACATATTAATGCATATATTCTTGACAAGAGCATTAACTATTTTCACTGTTGCAAATAGTGATGTTTATAACATAACATTGCATGGGTTCAATATTTACTCTCTAGCATTTACTATTATGGGATTAGGTATTTTCTCATCTTCTATGTTTACAGCTTTTTCTGATGGTAAAACATCGGCGATTATATCATTTTCCAGAACATTTATTTTCATCATAGGTGCTATTCTTATTCTCCCAAAGATATTTGGCGAGATTGGTGTTTGGATAGCTGTTCCAATAGCAGAGATATTAGGATTCATCATAGCTCTTTTTTATCTAGTTATGAATAGAAAAAAGTTTTCTTATATTTAAAAGATCTTAAATTGAAAAAATTGTTTTAATCGTTGTTATAGTTCTTATCAATTCCCCTCAGTAATAAGATAAATGGGGCAGCCATGATTATGGCGGTGATACTGTTCACAATGATGAAGATTTTATGACTTCATGTAGCTTTAAAATTTCGGACAATGAGAGCGTTAAACTAGTAGACTACTAGATAGCTGATAGAATATGATGATTATCTTATGAGCTGTGCTCACCCGTCAATTTATAAAATTAAGTATTAACGTCATCATTTTTACACATGAGTATATCGTTTCTCAGTTTATTGAAAGCAGAAGTGAAAACTTCTTATTTTCTGCTCATACCTTTGATGACAAAATACCCCTTTAGATTTCTCAATCCCCCTAAAATCATACAAATGAATTTTCAGCATGGTAAATAAATATTAAATATAAATGAACAGAGACAGTGATATGAATTTAATTTTTCTATTTGAAAAGAAAGTATTAAAATCATGAATAATCCATGTACTCAATGATATAAACTTCCTTATACTTGTTCCAATATTAGATATAAATGGTAATACATTGACTTATTTTATTCAGTTTTTGCAATCATAAAGTTTTCCGGTAGCTCTTCATCTTCCTGTAACACACCTTCATCGCATAGGATAACGTCAAAACGACTAAAGTCAGTAAAACTGCAAAAACCTTTGATTTTAGTTTTACTGGAATCAATAAGCAAATAAGATTGTTGAGCAAGCTGCATGGCTTGCTTTTTTACTGCCAGTGTATCCATTTCTGCTGTATAAACCTTATGACGCAATAAGTCAATACCGGCACAGCCAATAAACGCAAAATCAAAGTTAAAGCGTTGCAAAGTTTCTAACGCTATGGGGCCCACTGCCATCTTATATTCCGGTATTAGTCTACCGCCTATTGCGAATAATTCAGCCACATCACTGTCAAAATGCTCTTGAATCAAGGTACTATGAGTAACGATTTTAATCTTTTTCGTTTGCAAATATGAAAGCATTGGAAAAATACTGGTACCTCCATCCAAAAAAACACAATCCCCATCCTTGATGAATTCTGCTGCTTGCTTACAAACGCGGTTTTTTTGTTCAAAATGCAGCTGTAAGCGATCGAGCATACGGCTTTCATCATTCTTTGACAGGATATCCGTTTTCGGATTTTTTTTGGCTCCGCCATGTATTCGTATCAATAAGCCTTGCTTTTCCATTTCTTCTAAATCTCGACGTATCGTCACCTCACTCACAGCTAATTCCTGTGACAGATGCCGAACATTCACACACCCTTTGGCATTGAGCTTAGTCAGGATGTAATCATTTCTTTCATGTGCCAGCATGTACTTCACCTCAATATCTTGTTTCATTATACTATAAATTTGTTCTTTTGCGTATCCAACGCGAAGAAATAACACACAATGGATAAAAATAAAAGGAAAGTCTTACGCGTTCATCCATCTGATTTTAGCAAGACTTTCCTAGATTGCTAACAAGTTATTTGATTTTCCGTGCGAGCAATAATGGCTTCTTGTGCTTGTGGCATCAAAGAGATGAATTGTGCACAATATCCGGCTACACGTACGATTAAATCGCTATGCTTTTGCGGATGTTTCTGCGCATCACGCAAGGTTTGGCTGTCAATGACATTAAACTGATTATGATAAATGCCTTTGCGTGCAGATACATACAGAAAGTCAACAAACTTCTTTAAATTTTCATCTCCCTGCAATGCCGCAGGTGCAAAACGCATATTTAACAATTGCCCGGCAGCCACCATATGATTTGGCAATTTTGCTACCGAATTAATAACCGCAGTAGGTCCTTGGGTATCACTTCCCTGTGTTGGTGAACACCCTTCATTTAAAGGAGTCCCGGCATAACGCCCATCCGGAGTTGCCCCTACCACAAACCCATTTGGTACATAAGAGGTGATATTACTAGTAGACATCGTATAACAGCTTACCTTTGGCCCTTTTCCTTTACGCAGCGTTTCATAATCAGACAATAAAGCAAGATAAGAATAGAAAACATCCGCTACGATCTTATCAACCTCATCCTGATCATTGCCAAATTTAGCAGCCTTTTTAACAAGCTTATGAATCTTACGACTTGCTTCTGTTTGCCAATTATCATGCATGGCGGCAAGTAATTCTTTCATGGTAAATCGTTTATCTTCAAAGACCAACTTTTTTATTGCATAAAGTGAATTTCCAACGACACTGGGTCCAATATTAGATTGTGATATCACATCATAGCGGCATCCGCCTTCTTTTAAAGTCTTCCCTAATTTTAAGGAATCTTGAATCAGACAGCTAGCAAAAGGATCGGCATCATAAACAGCTAATGAAGCATCACAGATAGCATCACATTGTACACTGATGTCGGAATAAAACTTTAAATAGGTCTTCCAAGCCTGCCACAGCTCTTCATAATTTTGGAAATCGACAAAGGCTTCCTCACTTGCTGTATATGGCAACATACGGATACCACTTGCTGGATCATAGCCATTGTGCAACATGATTTCTAACACTTTTCCCCAGTTAACATAGGTCATGCCCGTAGCTCGATGGCCATATTTACCAGGTACACCGGTTTCCACGCAACCAATCGGACAATAATCCAAGGCATCTTCTTTAGGAATGCCCAAAGAAAGCAGACCGGCCACTGCTGTTTCATCATGAAACATACTCGGCATGCCACAGCCGGTGCGAATAAGCTTAGCGCATGCCTCAACAAAAGAACGTGGAGAATCCTTATGGTAACGTGCCGAAAAATTAGGTTCTGCCAGAGAGCATAAATGCATCGCCTCGATACATAAATAGGATAATGTGTTTGTGCCATCTTTTCCATTCGGCATAAGACCACCCACAACCAGATTGGAATAGAGTGGATATCCTTGTGAAAACCGTGTATGGCCATATGGACGTACCTTATTACAAGAGGAATTCATAAGAAACATATGCGTGATGATTTCTAATGCATTTTCCTTTGTTAAGATTCCTTTCTTTATATCCTGCTCATATAAGTCCAGCATATATTGATCAAAACGTCCATAACAGAAAGAAAGTCCATTGCTCTCGATCATTTGCCAGATATGAATCAGATAGACGATTTCACAACCTTCATGAAAACTACGTGCTCCCTGTTCTAACATGGTTGCGGCCATATCACTTAATTCTCGATATTCCATCTGTTTCGCAATATCTTTACATGTTTTGGCCTTTTCCTTAAAATAGATCGCAAATCGCTTACAGTATTGCAAAGCTGCCTCTAAAACTAGAATGACTGCCTCATAGTAAGCTTTTGAAGAAGCACTGATGTCATCTTTTTGCAATGCTGTTTGTGCCTGTTGAATGAAATAGCGAAAACCATAACGTAAAACCATGGCATGATCAGGTACGATATGTCCATCCCCACTCATGGAGATACCACCACGATGCAATACTCCCTGTTTCTCTGCCAAACGGATATCATCACTTATATGACGGTTTACTTCATCTTCATGGGTATGGGACAACCAAAAAGGCGCGATGTCTTTGATGTCCTGCTTTACCTGTTCACTGATGGTAAATACATCACCATCGCGCTGAGCAAAGCTGTCTAATTCATCTAACACCCACTGTATGGAATATTCAGGATAAATCGGAGCGGCAAAATTGCACGATGCCATATTTCCAAAGATCAAAGAATCCTCTTCTGCATAAATACTCATATGTGTAAGGGTATAAGCAAATGCCTGCGCTTTGCGCAAAATATAAGGTTCTCCTTCATTGTTCTGAAATACTTGTGTATACAGTTTTGCCCGCTCACTGCAAATGGAAGCCTTACGTTTTTCCATCTTATTGCGCAAACGCTTTATACGTGCTCGATCAAAACGTTGTTCCTGTAGTGGCTCTATCAGCCAATCTTCCTTCATTGCTCTCACCTTCTTTAATAATTATAACATCCATATACGAAAGACAGAAAGCACAACACTCTCTGTCTATCATTTTCTTATTTTTTATCCAATCCTAAAACTACCGGTACAGAACGATAGCCCACGCCCATACGATCAATGCCCATATCAATGAGTTGTAAGAAGTGTTCTCTTGTACGAATACAGCCACTTCCCTTCACCTTACATTTTCCATTAACTTCTTCCATCATGACTTTAATGATTTCACAAGTTGCCCCATGTGCCTCATATCCAGTTAAAAAACCGGTACTCGTTTTTACAAAATCAACACCTGCTTCTATGCAGCATTTACAAGTCTTTCTAACCTGTTCTTCATTTAAAGCATCGGTTTCAAAAATGACTTTTAATGCTCTTCCATAGGAATGTGCTAATTCGGCACATGCTTTTAAATCCGCTGTAACAGCATCATATTTTCCACTGCGAATATGCCCGAAATTAGCGACAACATCAATTTCCTTTACGGTGTCATATCGAGCAACAATTTCAATTTGTTTTAATTTAGATTCAGTAGAACTTGTGCCAAAAGGAAAATCACATACAGGACAAAGCATCGTATCGCTGCCCTTTACGATAGGTTCACATAAATCCATATATCCCGGGTTGATGCAGATGGTTGCACAGCCAAGTTCCACACCATCTTTTGTCAGAGCGATGATTTCTTCTTCCGTAAACTCTGGTTTCAATACCGAATAATCAATATAGGCTGCTAATTCTTTTACTGTCATTTCATTTGCTTTTTTGTTTGGTTTCATATGTTATTTCTAGAGAATCGTACATTCTCCTTCCTCCTTACTTGTATAATAGAACATTTCCAATCATTTGTAAAGCACTTTTTGTTGTTTTATTTACGTTTTTATGTTCGATTGCTTTCGTTTTTAGCATTTCTTGATATTTTCCCTTACCCTCTTCATCAGCCTCTTTCTTTTCTATTCCACATAAGATACATGTTATTCACAAAATTGTCATAAATTTATGATTAAATACACGAGAAAAAACAATATGGTGTATAATAAGGATAATAAACGCTTGTTCACCTAGGAGGTAGGACATTATGAAAAACATAAAAAAATTAGGGGCAATCCTATTGAGTACCTTATTCCTAATGAGTAGCTGTAGCTCTAACAGCAATCACGGTTTATCTGCTGATCAGCCTGTCACTTTACGTTTATGGCACTATTACAGCGGTTCACAAAAAGAAGCTTTCGATGATCTTGTTGAAGAATTTAATACAACCGTCGGAAAAGAAAAAGGCATTATTGTGGATGCTATCGGAAAAGGAAGCATCAGCAATATCGCAAATGATGTGAATAAGTTATTAAAAAATA
>ERZ1673746.1647-NODE-1647-length-14479-cov-4.431087_pt1 | contig 14479 bp, 10 predicted proteins | sample MGYA00580205_ERZ1673746 | MGnify/ENA primary metagenome ERZ1673746 (study PRJEB41218, sample SAMN15661771) | gut metagenome | host: Homo sapiens | place: Canada: London | collected 2015-08-20/2019-03-30 | study: EMG produced TPA metagenomics assembly of...
CACCTTCTGGATTGCCCGCTGTGCCAGAACGGTAGTTGGGTCCACTGTGTCCTCGGTGATGCCGACTCTTTCAAAAGCAATCGGCAGTTCGGTGCATCCCAGAATCATCTTCTGCGCGCCCATTGCCTTGACCTCGTCCACCAGCTCCTGCACCGGAAGATTTTCGATGCCCGGTTTTCCTGCTTTGACATAGTCATAAATCAAAGACATCAACAGCTTTTGATTTTTCTCGCTCGGGTATACCACTTCGATTCCGGCTTGCAGCAACGCCTTTTCGTACACCTTGCTGTCGCGAGTACCGTCGGTTGCAAGAACCGCTGCCTTGCTGACTCCGCTGTCCTTGAGATATTTGACCGTTTCCTCAATCATACTCATAAACGGTACATCCAGATACGGAATCACATCATTGTAAAAATAATGTGCGGTGTTGCAGGACATAATCAGCAGCTGTGCTCCCATTGCCTCCAGACGAAGTGCGCTCTTGACCAGCTCCGGCACCGGTGTTTTGCCGTGATGCAGAATCGCTGTGGTGCGGTCCGGGATGTTGGTGTTGCTGTCCACACAGATGCGGATGTGGTCCTGGTCCTTTTGTGCATCGGTAAAGCGAATGATTTTGTTCATCAAATCGCAGGTTGCAAGTGGTCCCATGCCGCCAATGATACCAATTACTGGATTCATTCTTCTTCCTCCTTGTCAATCTCACCCATAAGTAAAGTATCACTTATCCTATTTTTTATTTTGTGATACCAAATGCTTGATTTTAGTATAGTTTTCTTCTATAATAAAATCAAATATTTATATATTTATAGAATTCATAACTTTTTATTTATGAGGTGAGCAGGATGTTGCGAAACATGGAATATGTCTATGAGGTCTACAAACAGGGCAGCTTCACCAAAGCTGCCAAAAGCCTGTATGTCAGCCAGCCTTGCCTGAGTGCGTTGGTCAAAAAGACCGAGGAGAAGCTGGGATTTCCCATCTTCAACCGCAACTCCAATCCTTTGCAATTAACCGAATGCGGACAGGAATATATCCGTTACATCGAGCGGATGCGCGCGCTGGAAAATGAATTTGATAACTACCTCAACGACCTGCGCGGATTAAAGACCGGCAAGCTCTCCATCGGCTCCAACAGCGCCTTTTCTTCGTTGGTGCTCCCACAAATTATCAGCGACTTCAACCGCCTCTATCCCGGCGTCAAGGTCACACTGAACGAGGGAAACATCTACTACCTGGAGGAAAAGCTTTTAAGCGGCGACCTCGATTTGGTGCTGGACAATCACCCAATGGATGAAAAAATCTACCGCAAGGAGCTGTTCTCCTCTGAGATGCTGCTGCTTGCCGTACCCAAAAGCGCCAAAATTCCGTCGGCTTTGCAAAAGTTTGCATTGGAACACCATGACGTTCTGGAGGGTCGCCAGCTGCTTACACAGACTTATGCTGTCAATATTCGTGATTTTATGCAAAATAGCTTTATCGCCCTGCGGCACGGCAATGATACCCGCATCCGTATGGACATGATTTGTGAGCAGTCCGGATTCTCTCCGAAAATTCAGCTGGAGGTCGACCAGTTGACCACCGCCTACAACATCGTTTGCAGCAATATGGGGATCACCCTCGTCAGCGACACTCTCATCACCCATACCGCTCCTGTCCCGGGCGTGGTCTATTATAAACTCGATTCCGAACAGCTGTACCGACACTCCTATTTCTACTACAAAAACAGCTCCTATGTCACTCGCGCCATGCGGGAGTTTATCCGCACCGGCACCAGCAGCTTTGCCCGTTCCTAGTTTTCCCCAAATAAAAAGAGTACAGCAACATGCTGTACTCTTTTTTGGTAGGAATTAAAATTCGTTGCGGCGATCGTGATAGTGGGTATGCAGCAGCTCATGTGCAAGATGGCTGTTTGGTTCCTGCAAAAACTCACTGTACAAGGTCTGGATGTCCGGGTTTTTGTGCGACTGACGAATCGGTAGATTTTTGTCCACCTTGTACAAACCGTCCATGCGATGTTCACGGATAGCTGCGGTCGTTCTGAACGGCTGACCGCCGCCGCCAACACAGCCGCCCGGGCAGCACATCACTTCGATGAACTGGTAATCTGCTTCTCCGGCACGAATCTTGTCCATCAGTACACGGGCATTTTTCAGACCGTTGGTAATGGCAACCTTAACCGGTGTTCCATCCAGGTCGAGGGTCGCTTCTTTAATGCCCTCATGACCGCGGCAAGCGGTGAAATCCAGGCTTTCCGGCTGTTTGCCGGTGACTACCTCGTATACTGTACGGATAGCCGCTTCCATAACGCCGCCGGAGGTGCCGAAGATAGCGCCTGCGCCGGAGCCCAATCCCAGCGGATGGTCAAATTCCTCTTCCGGCAGACGGTCAAAGCTCAATCCTGCCATGCGAATCATCTTAGCAAATTCGCGTGTGGTCAGAACAACATCGACATCCTGATAGCCGGAAGAATTCATCTCCGGTCGCTGGCATTCATATTTTTTGGCGATACAAGGCATTACCGATACTACAAACATTTTCTCTCTCGGAATCCCCATCTTATCTGCATAATAGGTCTTTGCAATCGCACCAAACATCTGCTGTGGCGATTTGCAGGAGGAAACGTTATCCAGCAGGTCCGGGTAGTTCTTCTCCACAAAGTTAATCCAGCCCGGGCTACAGGAGGTAATCATCGGCAAGGTGCCTCCGTTTTTCATGCGGTTGAGCAGCTCATAGCCTTCCTCCATGATGGTCAGATCGGCAGAAAAGTCGGTATCAAATACCTTGTCAAAGCCCAGTCGTCTGAGGGCAGCAACCATCTTTCCGGTTGCAACTGCGCCTCTTTCCATCCCAAACTCTTCGCCGATTGCAACACGAACAGCAGGAGCGGTCTGAACGATTACAAATTTATCCGGGTCATCGATAGCATCCCAAACTCTCTGGGTGTCGTCCTTTTCATACAGAGCACCGACCGGACAAACTGCTACGCACTGTCCGCAGTAGACACAAGAGGATTCGGAAAGCGGCTTTTCAAAAGCGGTGGTGATTTTAAAATCGACCGAACGACCGGAGAAGCCGATGGCATTGGTCGTTTGAATCGCCTGACAAGCCTCCACACAGCGTCCGCAACGAACACACTTGGTCATATCGCGTACCAGCGCCGGATTGCTCATCTCCTTTGGTACCGGCTTCCAGACCGGGTCGAAGATGTTGCCGCGGATATTGTACTCTGCTGCAAGTTTCTGTAGCTCACACTTGCCGTTTTTCTCACAGTGCAGGCAGTCCTGCGGGTGGTTGGCAAGAATCAGTTCCAGGATGGTCTTGCGTGCCTTGCGCACCTTTGGAGAATTGGTCGTGATGTCTCCCGCTTCGTCCACCAGGTTGTTGCAAGCCGTCTTTAAACGTCTGCTCCAGCTGTCCTCTACCAGGCATACGCGGCAAAAAGCGCGCACACCCAAATCCGGGTGGTGGCAAAGGGATGGGATGTTGATACCGATTTTGCGGGCAGCTTCCATAATGGTGGTGCCGGATGGTACGGTCACCGGAATCCCGTCTATTTTGATTGTAACCATCTTATTTGGATCAATATGCATACTGGTCACCATACTTTCTGCTATTCAAACAAACCGGGCAGATACCCTTGATATGAGCCTGAAATTCTTCTCGTCTGTGTTTCAGGCAGGAATCCAATGCGGTGCAAGCCGACTGACCCAGACCGCAGGAAGAGGCGGTTGCCATCGTGAAGGACAGCCGTTCCATCCGTTCAAAATCCTTTTCTGTTGCAAGTCCGTTTGCAAAACGATGCAAAATCATATACATCTGACGGTTTCCTTCACGACAGGGAACACATTTTCCACAGCTTTCATGGATAAAAAATTCTGAAACCTTCTTCAGATAATCAATGATGCAGACGGTTTCATCCAGCACAACCACTGCACCGGAACCGATGCTCAAGCCCTGCTTTTTCAGTGAGGTGTGGTCATAACGGGTATCCAACTGCTCCGGGAAACCGATTGGACCGGACTGACCGCCCAAATGGTAGCATTTCAGCTCCTTGCCATCGGGGATGCCGCCTCCAAATTCCGGGTCAAAGATGATGTCGCGCAGGGTCACGCCGCCGATTGGTACCTCAAAGGTGCCGCGTCTTACTACATTGCCGGACAGACAAATCAGCTTTGTGCCGCCTGAATCTTCCACGCCCAATTCCTGGAAAGCTTTACCACCCATGTTGATAATCTGCGGAACGCTTGCAAAGGATTCCACGTTGTTGACCAGGGTCGGCATCGAATACAGACCGACCTCTGCCAAATGCGGTGGCTTCACACGCGGACGTCCGGTCTTCGCTTCGATGGAGTTGAGCAGACCGGAGTTTTCGCCGCAGATATACGCACCGGCACCGGAAACGATGTGTACACGGAAGGAGAAGTTAGAGCCCATGATGTTTTCTCCCAGATAGTGCGCCTTGACTGCGTTGTCAATCGCTGCCTGGAAGAGCTTTTGAATCTCGCGGTACTCGCCGCGGATGTAGATATAACCATCGTGCGAATCAAACACATAGCCTGCAATCGCCATGCCTTCGATGATGCTCAGCGGGTCCTTTTCCAGAAGAACTTTATCCTTAAAGGTGCCCGGTTCACCCTCGTCCGCATTGCAGACGATGTACTTCGGGCTGCCTTCGATTTCGTAAAGTTGTTTCCATTTTTTACCTGCCGGATAGGAAGCGCCGCCTCTTCCAAGCAGTTTTGCGTCGATGACCTCGTTGATAATGTCCATCGGCGCCATATCCATCGCTTTTTTCAAAGCGGAAAAACCGCCGCTTGCAAGATAATCTGCCACCGAATCCGGGCGGATCTTGCCGCAGCGCGCTGTTAAAAGCTGCATTGTTTTAGCCATAAATCTGACACCCTTTCCTCTTCCAGTTACTGGTCGTTCTCTCTCAATTCGCGCAGGATTTTTCTGATGCGCTCTTCATTCAGGTTTCCGTATACACGGTCCCCGATTTTGATGACCGGACCGATGTTGCACGCTCCTACACATGGCATATATTGCAAACTGAACATCCCGTCCGGTGTTGTTTCACCAAAGTTGATACCCAGTTCTTTGCGCAAAAATTTTGCCATGACATGCGATTTGGAAATATAGCACGGAGCGTTGTTGCACACCTCGATGATGTATCGTCCACGCGGCTTGGTCTCCAGCATCGCATAAAAGGTCAGGATGTCATACAGCTGCACCAGCGGGATGTCCAGCTTTTCTGCCACCACCCGTGCGCTTGCTTCATTGATATAATTTCTTCTACATTCTCTCTGGATTTCAATCAAAATAGAAAGCAGATGCTCCTTGTCGCCTCCACATTCTTCGATGATTTCCAAAACACGTTCTCTGCTCAGAGTTTCTGTCGCCATCTTCAAACTCCTTTCCCCCAACCGTCCGACCCAAAACGGACAGCTGTCTTAGACAAAATTCAGATCCCAAAAGGCAAGACCTATTTCCGGCTCTTCTGTGCCTGTATGTAAAAATTATAGAGTTTCTACACGTCAACGTCAAGCGTTAGTTTTTTAACAATAGTTTTTTTCTATCCTTTTGCCTGTTTATAACAAAAGATGGCGATTATTTTATCAAGTATTCAGATTGTGGTACATTTTTATGTAGTTTTTTTGTTTTTATTGACTTATCCAATAAAATATCGACTAATATTTGTCTTTTTTATAAAAGTATCTCTGCAAATTGATGAAATATCTATTTCTCTTTTATCTATATCTTCTATGTCTATTCGACTTATTGTACAAATTCCCTGATTGATTTCCGATTACTGCTGCTCATAAGACAGCAATTCCTGTTGTGCCTGTATCTTTCTCATAATTGCCTGAACGATTATCTCTATATCACTGTTGGGACCATATTCCTCCAGTGTAATGAAATTAATACACTTGAACTCTCGCAGCTTTTCTATTGTATATTTTCTATTTGTATAATTTAATTATATATTCCATTTAGTATCAGTTGGCTTCTGCATTATCTTTCTACTACATCTACAAATCGTATTATATAATTCTAAATTCCAATTTGTAAATTCTATCATATACAAAAAGAGGACAAGATGTTGCATTTAAAACATCTTGTCCTCTTTTTTACTTTAAAACAAATAGGAAAAAATTGCAGGCAACAGAAAAAAGAGCGCACAAAACAAATTGGCAACCAGCTTGCAGGCAGTCTGTTCCAGTCGGTCCAAATCCTCATATTCGACTGGTTCTTCCTCGACAAAGTCTATCATCTGCTTGCTATGATTGGCTGTTTTGGTGCGTTTTTTATCAGCCTTTGTAAAAACACTGGCCAACTTGGTGAGCGGATTTTCCATTCCATCCAAGCTCAGGTAGCTAAACCATGCCATTGCCAAAAAGATGAAACCAATCAGATAAAAAATAGACTGGGTCATCTGGTGAATCTGCATGGTATTTGCATAGCGATTCCACAAACCTGCCACCAGCAAGCCGACAATCAGTCGAGGAAACGCCTTGTAAACGGTAGGTCTAATCATAAATGATTTATAGACCTGGAAAAGTTTTTTCATCTTTTTAAAATCCTTTCTGCAAAAAGAATCGTTTTGACAGCATAGATGCACCTGCAATCAAAGCATATTTAATTAGATTTATTGTACTATACAGATTACTTTTTGTCAAATATTGCTTTGATTATACGATTCTTAAAAAAGAAAAGAGCCGTTTTTATCCAAAACGGCTCTTTCGAAACAAAACTTATGCTTTCGCAATCTCGTTTCTGTACTGATCCAGCTCGCGCTGATTTCCGTATACAAAGTGACCTGGAAGAATTTCTTCCCAAATCGGTTTGTCAACAGAATAATCATGAACAGAAGGATCGTAAACGATCAGTTTCTTCTTCTTCTCGATTTCCGGGTCCGGAATCGGAACTGCAGACAGCAGTGCTTTGGTGTATGGATGCAGCGGATGACGGAACAATTCTTCCGATTCAGCCAGCTCTACGATACGACCTTTATGAATAACAGCAATGCGGTCAGAGATGAAGCGAACAACCGACAGGTCATGTGCGATGAACAGGTAGGTCAGACCTCTGTCCTTCTTCAGACGGTTCAGCAGGTTCAGTACCTGTGCACGAATCGATACGTCCAGCGCAGAGATCGGCTCGTCAGCTACGATGAATTCTGGTTCCATAATCAGCGCTCTGGCAATACCGATACGCTGTCTCTGACCACCGGAGAACTCATGTGGGAAACGAGACGCAAACTCTGGCAACAGACCTACCTCACGCAGAACCTTCTGAACCTTTTCTTCACGATCATTATCATCTTTGTACAGATGGAAGTTGATCAAACCTTCGGAAACGATGTAGTCTACTTTTGCTCTCTCGTTCAGAGAAGCCATTGGGTCCTGGAAAATCATCTGGCATTTACGAATGACCTCGGTATCGAGTTCTTTCGAGATTTTGCCGTTGATTTTCTGACCTTTAAAGTAGATGTCACCGGCGGAGGTTGGATTGATTCTCAGGATTGCACGACCGATGGTCGTTTTACCGGAACCAGATTCACCTACCAGAGAGAAGGTTTCACCTTTGTAAATATCAAAATTTACATGGTCAACTGCTACAAACTTTTTACGACCGGTACCGAAGCTGATCTGAAGATCCTTCAGTTCGATCAATTTTTCTCTTTCTGCCATTCCCATTAACCTCTCTCTCTCATTTTTTCACGCAAACGGCGAATGGATTCTGGCTGCTCAATCTTTGGAGCACGAGGATCCAGGTACCATGTCTTTGCCTTATGAGTTTCAGAAACGCTAAAGAATGGTGGCTCTTTTACAAAGTCAATCGCAAGTGCATGTCTGTTACGAGGTGCAAATGCATCACCCTGGATAACATTGAACAGGTTCGGAGGTGTACCATCGATCGATGGCAGGTCTTCACCTTTAACACCCAGCTGTGGCAGTGCGGACAGCAGAGCCCAGGTGTATGGATGCCATGCATCATAGAAGATTTCATCTACCATACCATATTCAACGATCTGACCAGCGTACATAACGGCTACACGGTCTGCAACGTTTGCAACAACGCCCAAGTCGTGGGTGATGTAGATAACGGTCATGTGCAGCTCGTTCTGCAGGTTATGAATCAGGTCAAGGATCTGAGCCTGGATGGTAACGTCCAGAGCGGTGGTCGGCTCGTCGCAGATGAGGATCTGTGGACGGCAGGCAACAGCGATTGCGATAACAACACGCTGTCTCATACCACCGGAGAACTCATGTGGATACTGGTTGTAACGGCGCTCTGGGTCAGGAATACCTACTTTTTTGAGCATTTCGATTGCTTCTTTTTTAGCTTCCTCGCCCTTGAGGCCCTGGTGCAGCTCGATACTTTCCTGAATCTGTTTACCTACTTTTTTCAGTGGGTTCAGAGAGGTCATCGGGTCCTGCATTACCATCGCGATTTTTTTACCGCGGATGCCCAGCCATTCTTTTTCTGTTTTGTATTTGGAAATATCAACGCCGTCGTATGTAATGGAGCCACCGACAATGCTGCCGTTTGCATCCAACATACCAATAAAGGATTTTGTGAATACCGATTTACCGGAACCAGACTCACCTACGATTGCAAGTGTTTCTCCTTCATACAAATCCAGAGAGCACTTTCTGATTGCCATCAATTTGCGGCCACGTAAACTGAACTGGATTTCCACATCTTTAGCAGATAAAATAGGTTCTTTTGCCATTGTGCTTCCCTCCTGTTCTGATTATACGTGATTTCGTGGGTCGGACGCGTCAGAGAACGCATTACCAATCAGGTAGAAGGTGATGGTAATAATAGAAACGATTATTGCCGGGAAGATCAGCAGGTATGGATAATCCAGGAAATAGGCTCTTGCGTTTCTAAGCAGAATACCCAGAGAAGGTGTGTTGATGTCAAGACCCAGACCAAGGTAAGACAGGGTAGTCTCCATGTTGATGGTACCTGGGATAGACAGAGCCAGTCGCAGAATGATTACGCTGACCAGCTGTGGCAGCAGGTTCTTGACAAGAATACGATAGATTGGTGTACCCAATGTTCTGGACGCCAAGTTAAACTCACGGTCACGATAAATCATAACCAGATTTCGAACGTTACGTGCCATTACCAACCAGTGGAATGCAATCAGAGATACACACATGATGGTGAAGCTCTGACCGATCATCAGAGCGATCAGGGTCATGTAAATGATCTGAGGAACGCTGTTGATGATGTTGTACAGCTCGGTAAAGAAGGTGTCCAACTGACGGACATAGCCCCACAGACAGCCGATGGTGATACCAACCAGACACTCACCGATACCTACGATCAACGCAAGTTTGATAGAAGTCTGGGATGCGTACCATACCTGGCACCAGTAGTCACGACCGATGTTATCGGTACCGAACCAATATTCTGCATTTGGGCTGATGAATGCTTTGGAAGAGTCGGTAACCAACTGTGCATAGTCGTATTTACCGATTGCCAGAGCGATAAAGGAGAAAATTACCAGTGCGATAAAAATAATGCTCAGGGTTACTGCGGACTTCTTTTTCATGAAGTTCTGGAAAACAGATTTCCAGTAGGAGTAATCCGAATAGCCGATCATCTCTGCTTTTTCAGGAGAATACTCTACAAACTTGAAGAGTTCATCTTCGTTTTCCAGTTTCTGATCCAATACTTTGTTCTGATCTTCCACTATCTTGTACCTCCCTTATTAGTCAGAGTGATTCTCGGGTCGATGATCATCATCAGGACGTCGCCGAGGAATACGCCAAGGATACTCAATGCTGCGTACAGCATAACCAGTGTCTGTACAACGCTGGTGTCATAACGCTGGATGGAGTCGGTCAGCAGAGGACCCATACCTGGAACAGAGAAGAATCTCTCTACCAGCAGGGAGCCACCGATGGTCAACAGCAGCGACTGTGGCAGGTACTGTGCAATCGGAACGAAAGCGTTTCTCAGAACATGGCTTACCATGATCTTCTTGGTTTCCATACCTTTAACACGTGCCAGCTTGATGTAGTCTTTGTTCAGCTCGTCGATCATATAACGTCTGGTCCACAGTGCGTACCATGCGATGGAACCCATAGACAGACATACGATTGGCAGGATGCTCGATGGACCCGGGTTTCTGGTCGAGTACATCGAAGGCAGACCCAGCACACGCGAACCGAAAATCAGTACCAACGAGTAGGATACCAGCGATGGTACCGAGTTTACAAAGATGGTGTAAACCGTACCGATGTGGTCCGGCACCTTATCTTTGTATCGAGTCTGGATAATACCGATCAATACACCCACTACCATGGAAATACCAATCGAGATAATACCCATTCTCATAGAGATCTGGAACTTGTCACCGATTACTTTAACAACCGGTACACCGTTCTGGATACGTCTGGATTCACCGAAGTCCAGACGGATAACGTCGCCGTAGAAATCCATCAGCTGTTCTGGAATCGGGTCCAGAAGTCCAGCTGCCAACAGCTGTTCCTGCTTCTGCTCTTCTGTAAATTTCATCAGCTGTTCTTCTGTGAAATAGTAGTCGGTAGGAAGCAATCTCAGCAGCAGGAATACGATTGTAACAATGATCAATACTGTTACAAGGGATTCCAGCAATCTTTTGATGGTATATTTAAGCATTGTTATTCAACTCCTGAATTCTATTACTGTTCAGAAGAAAATGCTGCAATCTGTTCAGCTACACCTTTCTCTTCGCTTGTATAACCGTTCACATTGCTGCCCCAGTTCTTCATCTTTTCGCCTACGCTGCCAAACATTGGCTGCATTTTGGTGTCGTTGTCAACTTTGCTCAGGCACCAGCCGATCTGATAGTAGCAAGGGAATACCAGTGCATGCTCCAGCATGTAAGCTTCTGCTTTTGCATATGCTTTGTATCTTGCGTCCATATCATCGGTGATTGCATTTGCAGCATCTACCAGAGCGGTAAATTCCTTATAGGTATCGATCAGAGCTTTGGTTGCTTCTGTTTCTTCAACTTCGTTGATGTAGTTGTAGTTTTCAGAATAGTAAGCTGCTTCGTTACCGTAAGTCATCTGACCCAGGTAGTTCTGCGGGTCACCGTAGTCAGCGCCCCAGCCATTGATTACGAAGGAGTGCAGGTGAGGTACGACAACCTCCTGATTGGTGCTCTTGATAAAGGTTTTAATGTTCAGCTTAACATAGTCGTCGCCCAGGCTCTCGGAGAAGGTCTGTGCCAGTACGTTTGCGCTGTCCAGTGCAGTCTGGCTGGAAGCGGAAATGTAGAAGTCAACGCCTACTGGGAAGGTTACGCCCTGTGCGGACAGTTCTTCCATAGCCTGTTTTTTGTACTGAGCTGCTTTGTCTGCGTCCAATCTTACCATGGTCTTGCCGTTGAGTTCCGGCAGTCCCATTTCCTGTCTTACCAGTTCGGTATATTCGGTACCGTCAGAGGTATAAACAAGACCTTTCATGGTGAAGAAGTTGTTTTCGCAGGACATTGGGTCAATTGCGTTGGTTCTCTTGTAGTAATTCGAGAGATCCAGTCCGTACCACCAGGACAGTCTGAATGCTTCGTTAGCGATTGCAGTGTTCCAGTTGGTATCCGGTGTGCCATCTTCGTTCTTCTTGTTGTAGTTCAGCTGCATCTGGTAGGAGTACTTGGATGGAACGTCTGGAACCAGGTAATTGTACAGAGCGTTGTTAGGATCTTTTGCGATGGTGTTGATTCTGGATTCGCCCAGCTGAACGTAATCGATCTCGCCGGATTCATACAGCTGGTATGCTACGTCGTTGGACTCTACCATCTTGGTGGTAACGGTGTCAAAGCGTTTGCACTCGGTATCCCAGTACATTGGGTTCTTAGTGAACACTTTTTCGTTGCCCTGGATGTAAGAGGTCATGGTGTAGCATCCGTTGTACCACATGTTCTCGTTGTTCATTGCTTTTACTGCATCTGCGCCACCCAGCTCATCAACCATGCCCTGGGACAGTGGGTACAGAGCTACATAGGAAGCCAGAGAGTCAAAGTATGGTTTCTCGGTTACACAGTGGTAAACAACAGTGTGGTCGTCTGGGGTTTCGAGACCAACCATTTCGCGGAACTTGGAGCCTTCTCCAGCGGTCAGCGCTTTAGCCTCATCCTCAGACAGGGTCTTGGTGTACTCATAGTACTCTTTAGCGCCTTTGATCATCTCAATCGGCATTGCGGTGTTGTTGGAGTCGTTCTTGTAGAAGTTGAGAACCCACTCCAGACCGGTAGCAAAGTCCTGTGCATTACAGTCTGCTTTTTCATTGCCGTTGACATCGACCCATTTTACGCCTTCGCGTACTTTGAATGTCCAGGTCAGACCGCCATCTTCGCTGCCCCACTCTTCTGCGATACATGGAACCAGCTCACCCTTTGGATTGGACTCCAGCAGGCCGTCTACCAGGCTGGTCAGGTTTTCGCTATCTTCTTGACGCTGAGTGTAGAGGATGTTGAAAGTTTCCAGCTCTCTGACTGCGTTTCTTGCGATGTACAGGTCCTTGATTTCGTCTTTGCTGCTTGCTTCTTCTTTTTTGTCGGAGCCCTCAGCATTTGCTTGGCCACCCTGGCTGTTGGCCTCGTTGTTGCCGCTCTCAGCATTGCCGCCGCATCCGCTCAGTACCAAAGATGCAGTCAATGCCAGAGCCAGCAGTTTAGAAAGTGTCTTTTTCATGTTTGGTTGTTCCTCCTTCGCTTTTCGACCGACCCACAAAATGCAGATCAAACCGAAATGCCGCCTTCTCTCTTTTCTATATTTAGCGGCAATCTGCTATTGATGATTACTTCTTCCCAGATGAAAAACGGTATAAAAATAATTTTATACCGTCCTGCTGAGTCGTTATAACATCAATAATGATTGATATATAGGATAACAGATAACCCGGGCTTTGTCAATATTATATACCTCTTATTAATTTAAACTGCTTTTTATATACCATATATACAAACCGTCAGAAAAAATAACATTCTTAGCCTTTCTACCCTTATGCAAACACTTCATTTTCAACCTGTTTTTTTAACGAAACTATCGTTTTTGCACAAAATTCAAAATTATTTCAAAATTTGCTAAAAAAAATTCTTTTATTTTTGCAGTTTATTTTTTTATTGTTTTTTGAAATTTCGACTTTTTTTACATGATTACCCTATCTTTTTTATATATTTTATCAATTCATTCCGCCAAAATCTAACATTCCCCAACACATTTCTGTGCAAACGCACCGATTTATTATATTATATTTATTAAGATTGTATAGGTACTTTTAAACAATCGAACTAGAATGCTTCTTTTTTCCCTTCCTTTTGGTATTTTTTTCACAAAAAAAGCCTGCTGATTACAGCAGGCTGATATGATATTCGGTTGTGGTGTCGTACAGCTCTCCGGCAGGCAAAACAACGCTTGGGAATTCCGGGTGCTCCATTGCATTCGGATAGTGCTGTGTCTCCAGACAGAACCCTGCCCGGTCGGCATAGCTTTTTCCGCCCTTGCCAACGATATTGGAGGTGGACAAAAAGTTTCCGGTGTACAGCTGCATTCCCGGCTCACTGGTCCTGCACTCGAGCAGAATCCCGCTGGAACGGCTGTATGCCCTTGCACACAGACCATCCGGCTGCTTTTTCAGCAGATAGTTGTGGTCATAGCCCGAACCGTTTTTCAGATGGATGTTTTCCTCATGCAGCCTTTTTCCAATCTCTGTCGGTTCCCTAAAGTCAAACGGAGCGCCTTCCTCGCTGTCAAGCGAAACGATTCTTCCGGTCGGCAGACATCCCGCATCATTTTCTGCAAAGCTGTCCGCAAAAATCTGGAGGTGCTGCCCCTCAACACTTTCGCTGTCCTCACCATCCAGATTGAAATAAGAATGGTTGGTCAGATTGATGACGGTGTCCTGGTCGCACAACGCCTGATAGTGGATGCCCAGTCGACATTCATCATCAAAGGTATAGCGCACCGACACCAGCAGATTGCCCGGGTAGCCTTCTTCCCCATCGCAGCTCAATCGGGTAAAGGTCAGGCTGTTCTCCCCCACTGCTGCCCTCCACAGGCGGCGATGGAAGCCGGTCGGTCCCCCATGCAGGTGGTTCTCTCCATTGTTGATTGCCAGCTGATAGGTCTTGCCGTTGAGCACAAACCGTCCGCGGGCAATGCGGTTGGCATGACGTCCCGGTACACCGCCCAGGCAGGCGGTCTGCCGCTCATACGCCGGTGCGTCGTCACAGCCCAGCACAATGTCCCGCAGCGCTCCCTGCCGGTCATGCACCAGCAGCGAAACCACCGATGCTCCATAATCGGTCAGGCTCACCGACTCTCCTCGCGCATTTGTGATGGTATACAGGCTCACCCTGCTCCCATCGCTCAGTTGTCCAAAATCCTTTCGTTCTACTGCCACTTTTCTCTTCCTCCTGTCGTTTTTGTTCTCATTATAATACAGCAGGATGCCCTGTGCAACCTTATTTTTT
>ERZ1673746.1665-NODE-1665-length-14297-cov-4.013060_pt1 | contig 14297 bp, 10 predicted proteins | sample MGYA00580205_ERZ1673746 | MGnify/ENA primary metagenome ERZ1673746 (study PRJEB41218, sample SAMN15661771) | gut metagenome | host: Homo sapiens | place: Canada: London | collected 2015-08-20/2019-03-30 | study: EMG produced TPA metagenomics assembly of...
CATCCGCGGAGTTTCCGCCGCACCCAGTCAACAGCAGAAGAGATAAGAGTACAGGCAGAATTCGTTTCATTTGAGTTCCTCCAGAAGTCCGGCGGCAAAGGTTTTGTGCCCCTGCTCCGTAAAGTGGACGCCGTCATAGGCCAAGGGGATGTCCCAGTTTCCGGAATCGGCAAAACGAATACCCATTCGTTCCGCAAGGGTCTGACAGAGCCGGGCAAAGGTGCGGGAGTCATCAATGAGCTTCGCACTGGGCACCCATGCTCCCAGAGTAACTGGCGGTGGTGCGATCAGCAAAATCTTGTTTTGATCCAGGGAGAGTCCTGAGAGAAATCGCTCCAATCTCTCAGCGGACTTCTCAGGACTTCGTCCCTGGAGTAAATCATTGGTCCCAAGCATGACAATCAGCAGATCTGTGTCAGTAGGGAAGGCGGGAGCCGCAGACGGGATCTCCCGGCCATTCTGGCCCATGTTGGAGATTATCCATCCGGTCGCCGTAGCCAGGATGTCCACCCACCGGCTGTCCGCGTCATAGCGGTCGCCCAGATAGGAGCGTGGATCGTAGCCGTAGGTGTTGGAGTTACCGAAACAGATGACGTTCATTCTCATTCATTTCCTTCTTATGTACAGGAATATTGGATTTTTCACTCTAATAGGTTTCTAAATACACCTTTTTTCGCGCCTTCACTATTTGTACTTTTTTGCCTAACTCAAGGTTTAGTTCGGCATTATCATTTTTGAGAATCACTTCTTGATCGGTTTTTAACAGTATAGGCAAACCCAATGATTCAAGTATTCGATTTAGTTCAGATACATCTATAATCCAACACCAGTCCTTGCGATTATTTTTGCCCGGAATTGGCACGCTACGAAATGACAGATACTCACCAGTTTCTTTTTTGTTAAACAGAACAGGAAGTGAAGTGTCTTCCTGACGAATCAAATTGATTGTCTGAAACGGCTTTCTTCCACGGTACTCCAAGTACAATTTATATAAATAGAAAACATAGTCGTGGGTCAGTCGACAAACACGTCTTAGGTCAAAAGATACCGTTTCAGATGTTTTGTCAAAATCTTTAAAAGAAAGCAGGCGCGGAGAATATTCCTCTGCTATTACAGTTTCAAATGCGTCTTCTGCATGTATCCTTAATGTTTTGACTGAATTAAAAAAATGCTGCAATTTAGAATAGTATGTAGTCATATAGTTCGGTATCAGTTGCTCCTGGTCCAGACCGAGGGGCGCAGAAAGAGAGATTCTACATTGTCCGTCCGAATTAAAGGAACAGAGATTTAAAACTTCGTTTGCTATATATTGACGGCTCTGATACTCAACTTGAAGCACTTCGCATTCTGCGTCAATGGTTTTTCTAAAACTATAAATTGATGCACTTCTCAAGTCATTAGCCCACTTGTCAAATTCTGTTTGGTGACGTACTTTTGCAGGCAAGAGTTCTGCTAAAGCATTTTTAGGCGTACGCGTAATACTTCGTGCCATGTCACAATCTTGCCCAATCAGTACGAACCACTCGCCTTTGCTGTTTGTAAAAACATCGCCAGCTGCTACGGGCAAAAAGTAGTCATTAATCGTATAGTCAAAAGCCTCCAATGTGTTTAGCTTTTGAAGATCTGTGTCCGACAATTCTTCAGTATCCTCTAAACTGTTGATGACTCTCGACAAACGAATCATTCTTTTTATTGTATTAGCGTCTTCACGAGGGGTGGTTGCTAATAGTCTAATCCAATCATTAATGATTTCGTATTCTGAGGCTCCTTCTGTTCGGGCTTTTTGTGCAAGAAAAAATGCAATTCCCTTATTCTTAAGGGCTTTATCAAAAGCAGTACTCATACTCACAAGAGTTTCATTTTTAAGTTCGGAAATAAAATAGTTATATGCGCTCCTTGCAATACAGGATTTCAATTCTTCTGGTTTTTCTTTAGAAGCATATTCAAAGTATAGCTTATCACTAATTTCTTCATACATTTCTTTGGATGAGAATATGCTTCCAATAATGTTCCGGCGCGTAGTACTGCATTTTTCAGATATTACTTCAATAACCTCTTTTGCTCTGTTGGCACCAGACATATAGTTATCAACGATACATACAACTGCCCACTCCGGTGAAGCTTGTTCGATGTCTGCAGAAAATAAGCGTTGTGTTTCTGCAGAAAAATCTGTATAGATGCGAACAGATTGAGCTCTGTTTTTACTCAACACATAGTCATCGTAAAGTTCGTCAAAATTAGAAGGGTGATTAACCCCAATTCCATATTTAGCTCCAATCTCATATATTTTTTGAACAGTTTCACCTTCAAAAAGAACATATTGTTCCTCAATTTGTCTTTTCAGTTCAGGATCTATTCCTTCAATAAGTGCAAAAGCACAACTGATATCCCCATAGGGAATTTTATCATCCCACACTCCGATTTTATCAAAGCACTTATCAAATAAAGAAAGAAATTTCGACAAAATCTCATGTAATACTGGTGAAACAGTTTCGATTTCAGAAAGATATTGACGACGATCATCGATAGCCATTCGCGTAATATCATATAGGGCTCGCTCTTTTTTGTATTCGATTTGCTTAAAATCGTCTTCAATAATTACAACGAACTTGCAGTCGATAGATGAAAGTAGTTCTTTATAGCCCATTACAATTCCTCCGAGGTATTGGATACAAGCAAAAATTTATATCTGTTTCCGTATTCATTACGCTCGTCAAGTAACTCAATTTCTCCACCGAAAGATTCCAGTAGCTTTCGAACAATATACAATCCCATACCACGACCTTCAGACAGTGGCTTACCAGACTGCAATGGTTCAAACAAGATATCTTCCATACTCTTAGAAACTCCAGTGCCAGTATCATACACGACGATGCCATCAACGCCATATTCTTCAATCATAATGGCATCTGGCCCAGAGTGTGCGTACGAGCGATCACTTTGTGCTCGTTTGCGACGTATATCAATCCAATATAGGGAGTTATTGATTAAATTATAAAAGACATGCAATAAAACCCCCTTTGGAACAAACCATGTTAAATCATCAGCGTTGCATATAATCTCTATTTTCTCCTTTTTTACTGTTGTCAAAAGGTTTTTCCTGATACTCATTATCACACCTTTGATATTTTCGTGGATAAACTCATCATAAGTGCCTTTTTTGATAAAAGTAGTTTCAAGAAAGGAATAGAGGTTTCCAATTTGATCTAATTTCCCTGAGATATTACTATAGCTATTTTTTATAGGGACGACATGATCATTATAAGTCCTTACACTACTGCTCTGAACAAAGTAGTCCTTCAAAAAGTCAAAATGCTTACTTGCGTCCGGCGTAATGCCCGTTTTACTCAATGAGTGAAGTTCGTGAGTGATTGTTTCAGTAATGAGTCCGTTTGCCATAAGTTTATAGTTGTTGTAAGACTCTATTTCAATAGCTTTCAATTGCGCATCAGCTTCAGAAAGAAGAACAGCGGTAGACTCTTGAACAGAAGAATCCGCTTTGATATCAGCATCAAGCTTTTTGAATGTGTCAGTAAGAAATGCGTAGCTTCGTTGGGGCAATGCCACTTTGTCGGTTCCACTTATTTGCGTCCCGCGCCCTAAGTGCTCAGATACATCGGCCAATGCCTTTTGCATACGCTTATTACGCTTCATCATCTCGCGAAGTGCGGCATCATTTTTCTTAACACGTTTCGAGAGATTTTCCTCTAACAATCCTTCCTCTGCCAGAAGTGTTTTCATTAAATCATTGGCTTTCCGATTGAGGATATAGAAAAGATAATTGAATACAACATTTATAAGGAGTTTGAATGCTTCAGATGTCTCATTCTCACTAATATCTAATCGAGAACTGATTTCTTGAATATGCTTCTGTCCTGCATCAGACAAAGCAACATATCCAACAGTATTGCCAAGGTCAAATCGATACCACTGCTGACCTTTTGTCCTGAACTGTTGAAGCTTGATCCAATCGCTCTCTTTATTTCCCAAAAAGCCAATACGGAATATGTTTCGATATAACTTAATCCCGTTATAGTCTTCCAGAAAATATTTGAGATCTTTTAATGAATATCGCTTGGTTGTTTGTTTTAAAGTGTACGCTGCATCAATAATGATTTTGTCGCCAATTGCAGCCCCCTGTTTAAAACTGTAAATCGAACCTGTGATGGGCATTATTTTTAAAAGCTCATCAATTGCGGATAGAGCTTTCTTTTCAATGAATGAATCGAAAAATTCTTTTTTCTGCTCATCCTCTGTAACAGCATAGAAATCGCTAAGAATACTTACAAATAAGTCCTTAAGTTCTTCCTTTGTTGCGGTAGTTTTGAGCGTATTTTCGATTCTTATGGAATTGCGTTCCAACATATCTCTATAAAAGTCATGTGGCTTCTTTAAACGATTGAAAGCGTCTGCTTTTACTAAAGCTCGATGGACACGCTCAATAAACCATGGCTTTATATCTAAACCATAGCTTAATATGCCATTTTGTTTTGACTCAAATCGAAAACTGTGGATTGATTCCGCCAAACTTAGGGTGTCATATGGGAAAGTGATGTCGATTTCATAATCATCAAAATAAAACCTGAGCTGGGGTATAGGTAATGTTTCTTTCGAATTATCAAAGGGGGAAATCAAAAAATTGAGCGCAGACTTAAGCTCTCGGTTAATTTGAACCTGTACGTTTGAGTTGTCCAAGGACAACTGCTCGAATTGCATTGCATTATCGATGTAGTCCTCTAAATTTACATTGAAAATGATCAAGCGAGTATGATGAGGAGTTGCAGGGCCTTCAAAGTTGGGAACCTCTTCCACACCATTAATCACATCATTCCAATCGATAAAAACATACGAAGTTTGACTTTCCTCCACAGAGGAAGTCTCTACAAGCAATGCCGTCCCAAGTCTCTGTGTAGCCAGCCTACCGATACCTTTTTCACCAAGTGTTCCTTCTTCGTTGGTTTTAATATCTGTAGCAATTTTCAAAAAGCCATCATCCAGGGCGGCATTAGTCATACCGCGTCCATCATCTTCGACAATCAACATCGGTAAGTCAAGATACTGCTTAGGGATAGCCGCTCGAACATAATTAGGGAGCGACTCATAATGTGAATAGTTGTTGTACAAGCGCAAGTTGATATGTTTTGCCTTGGCATCAATAGAGTTTTTTACTAATTCAATTACAGCAACCTCAGGTGATGTTATCAAATCTCTGCCCAAATGCTTTATGACACGTGGATCGATCACAATTTTTTTCATGGCCCATCCTCCCGTATGGTTTCTAATGTATCCTTTAGTGTTTTTGCAATTGCTACAGCCATTAAATACGGAACACCATTACCTATCATTTTAAATTTCTTTGATAAGCAAAGCGTTGGGAGCACAAGAAATTTTTTGGGTAAAGATTGAATTGCCATTGCCTCCGCAACAGAAATACGGCGCTCTTTGTAAGGGTGAAGGTGTACTTCATTGTGCCCGTACGCTGCAGTCGGAGAGTATCTCCATCGATGCAGCCGTTTAAATGACTTGCCGCTTGTGTCGCCTTCTGCAATAGTTGCAATTTTTTCTCGGCCCTTTTTCACTTGGAATATATCTTTACCATTCGGATGATCTTCGACATCATTTTTATTGAACCAATACTCAACAGTAAGCCTTTTGGGAATTCTCTCAAATGAGAACTCATAAGGACTATCTACTGCAAATTCTCGTTGTTTGGGCCAATCCCTCCTCAATATATCCGCTGTTTCGAAGAGGGCGTATTTGTCCCATGCAAATGACAATGCATCAGGCGGATTCTGATATATTCCCTTTTGAATGCCCACCATAAACACACGCTCTCTAAATTGTGGGACTCCATATGCAAGAGCGTTAAGGACTTTTTCATCTATAATATAGCCATTGGCCTGAACTTTCATCATCATTTCGTTATAGAATGCTCGATGCTTTTCTGTTTTTACCAGTCCTTTAACATTTTCGAAAAGGAAGAAATCTGGACGGCAACGGCAGATAATATCAAAATATACCTTAGTTAATCGACCATTTTCGCCAACAACACCAGCATTTTTCCCCGCAACCGAAAAGTCTGGGCAAGGAGGACCGCCAATGAAACCGACCAAATTTCCTTTTTCTCTTTCTTTTGCAACAAGGTTGATAAGTTTCCTTTTCCCGCGCTTTTTTGCATAGCGTTCCGCACTATCATTGTGATATCCATATAGCGGAACCAGATGAGTCATTTGTGTTCGTGCATACTGATATGAGGCCATGAAAAGGTCATCATATTCATTAACGAATACAATATTATAACCGCTTTTTTCGAACGCTAAATCTAAGATTCCTATCCCAGCAAAGAAAGAGAAAATAGAGATTTTCTTTTGCATAATGATTACAGTCCTTTTCTCTTTTCAAACTCATCAGAGCACAATGCCTCCATATCATCTTTATCGATAGCCTCTTTGTTTTCGCTTTCAAAATATTGTTTTAAGATTCGTTCCAGCGCCATCGTCATCGTCTGCCCCTTTTCATCCGCATAGGCTTTCAGCCGCTCACAGAGGGTTCTATCGATGTAGCAGTTGATATGTTGCCCGTCTTTCTTTGCTCTCGGCATTGTTATCCCTCCTGACCGTTCCGAAGTTCCCGATACAGTTCTTTTGCCAGGGCAACCATGACGGCCTTGTACTTAGCGGTGTCTTCGAACAATTTTGTATAGGTTTCTGTACTCTCAATGTAGGACGCCTGGGCGGTCTGGTCGAAGATCTTGGGGAAAACATTCTTCTCGAAGATTTGCTGACCATCTACTTTTGCCGCTTTTCGGAGTTTCTTATCCGCCAGAAGTTTTTCCCGCAAAGTTCCAATCAAGACTCTGTCTGCTTCAGTAAAATCGCCTTTATAGGTCTCATTGATCTTCTCAATGACCTCCTCCAGCGGGTCCCTTTTCGTGTTCATATTGACGCCCTTCTTTGTCTTTGCAGGCTCCAGGGCCGTCGGCTTTTCTTCCAGAGTGATCGCTCCCTCAAAGGTCTTTTCCAGACGGTAGTATTCCAGCTTCACCCGGTTCTCCAGGTCCCAGGGAGTAGAAGGTTCCGCAGGGATCAGTTTGGAGAGATAGGAGCAGAAGAGATACTCCTTATGGAGGTCCTTATCAAACATCCGCACGATCTGAGAAATGTAGTTATACCATTTCACAAAGGCCCGGATTAGACGGCGGAACTGGTAGCGGTCATCCTTGCTGAGTTGATTGTAGGCCTTGGCAACAGGAAGCAGGGCATTGGAAATCTTCGCCTGCACCGAGCCAACCTTTTTCGCGTCTGGAGAAAAATAGATTTTAGTAACGGTTTCTATGTCGCTGTCATTATACAGTTTGAACTCCCGGAGCTGCTTCTGAGTCTTGTAGATCAGATCAACATTGATCTCCTCGGAGAGGCTGGTCTCCTGGTAGTAGGGCTGGAAGGCCTCCAGGATTTCTTCCTTGGTATTTACAAAGTCCAGAATGTAGGTATCTTCTTTACCGGGATAAGTACGGTTCAGACGGCTCAAAGTCTGGACGGCCTTCACATCTCGTAGTTTCTTGTCTACAATCATGGTGTGCAGCAGTGGCTCGTCGAAGCCGGTCTGGTACTTCTCCGCCACGATCAACACATCACCCTCGTCGTGGAATACCTGCTTGGTCTGAGCCTCGCTGACCCGGTTTCCGGCCCTATCCTGGTTCATGCCGCTTTCGGTATACTCTGGACCATCTGCCTCGTCCGGGTCCTTGATACTTCCAGAGAAAGCAATCAGGATCTCGATGTCATCATAGTGATTTGCCTCCAAGTAAGCCTTAATCTCATGGTAATAGCGAACCGCCGCAAGTCGGGAGGCAGTGACAACCATCATCTTACCCTTCCCGCCAATCTTGTGCTTTGTTACGTCCCGGAAGGTCTCCACGATAATGGCTGCCTTCTGCTGTAAGTTATGAGGATGCAGTTCCTCAAAGCGCCGGATGGTTTTGATGGCTTTTGTGGTAGGCACTTCCGGGTTGTCCGGGGTGTTCTTGGCAATCTGGAAGCAGGTTTTGTAGGTGGTGTAGTTCTCCAGCACATTCAGAATAAAACCTTCCTCAATGGCCTGCCGCATAGAGTAAATGTGGAAGGGGTGGAAGGAGCCGTCCGCATATTCCTCCCCAAACATCTCCAACGTCTTATTCTTTGGCGTGGCTGTGAAGGCAAAGAAACTCAGGTTTTTGTGCTTGCCGTGGGTGATCATCTCCCGCACAAGCCCATCCTCGGCATCTTCCAGTTCATCCTCCGCTTTGCCCTCCAGTTCCGCATACTCCTTGAGAGCGTCGTGGGTATCCGCCAGGGCCATTTTCAACTTCATGGCGCTCTGCCCGGTCTGACTGCTGTGGGCCTCGTCCACAATGATGGCAAAGGACTTACCGGTGGTGTCGTCCACCTGCTCATAAATAACCGGGAACTTCTGCAAGGTGGTGACAATGATCCGCTTGCCGTCGTTCAGTGCATCCCGCAGGTCTTTGGAGGACTTCTTTTCACCGATGGTGACCACGGAACCCAGGGTGTGGTCAAAGCCGGAGATAGTCTCCTGGAGCTGGGCATCCAGCACCGTGCGGTCGGTCACGATAACCACGGAGTTGAAAATGGGTTTGTTGTTGTCATCGTGCAGGCTGGCGAGCCGGTAGGCGGTCCAGGCGATGGAGTTGGACTTCCCGGAACCGGCGCTGTGCTGCACCAGATAGTTTTTGCCGGGGCCATTAGTTCTGACATCCTGGACCAATTTCCGCACCACATCCATCTGGTGATACCGGGGGAAGATGACGGACTTCTTGGTGATCTCCTTCTGGGTACCGTCCTTCTGTGGCACCTTCTCCTTTTTTACCTGGAGATTGATGAACTTCTGGATGATGTCCAGCAGGCTGTCCTTCTGCAGAACGTCTTTCCAGAGGTAGGAGGTCACATAATCCCCATCCGAAGATGGCGGATTACCTGCACCACCGTCCTTGCCGGGGCCATTGCTGCCCTGGTCGAAAGGGAGAAAATAGGTCTTGGCCCCGTCCAGTTTGGTGGTCATCACCGCCTCGTAGAGATCCACAGCAAAGAACACCAGGATGCGGTGGTTCAGCCGGAACGCCGGTTCCTTGGGGTCACGGTCAAACATCCACTGCCGCTTGGCGTTGTCCACGCTCTGGCCCGTGAGCTGATTTTTCAATTCAATCGCCACCACTGGGATGCCGTTGACGGCCAGCATCATGTCCACACTGTTGCTGTTCTGGCCGGAATAGCGCCACTGCCGGATGCACTGGCAGATATTCTGACCATAGTGTTTGACAGCCACATCGTTCAGGGTGGACTCCGGCTTGAAGTAACACACCCGGAACTCGATCCCCCGGTGCTTGAACCCGTGGCGCAGGACGCTGATCAGGCCGTCGTTCTCCACCGCATTCTCAAAGGCCTTGTAGAATTTCTTCTCTGGATCGGAGTTGCACTGCTTTTCAAATCGCTGCCACTGGATGGGCTGGGTGGCTTTGATAAATTCCACCAGGGTGCCGAGGTCCAGGGCCATGCCGGAGTCCATAGAGGCCCGGCAGCCTGCGTCAGAGGCCTTCTGCCAGCCGCCAGCGGGAGAGATCAGAAAGGATTCAATATCCTGTTCAAATTGCTTTTCGTTGTCAGGCATACTTTATTCCTCCTGGTACTTAATCGGAAGGCGTAACATGTTTCAACGCTTCCAATAAGTCTTCTCTCTTGATTACTAATCCACAGATTTTTCTCGCAGGCTTGCCATCATCAGGCATTGCCATTACATCAACGGAAATAAATTCTCCGGTATCCAGGACAGCGGACTTTTCATGGAATTGTAAATAGCGCCCTGAAACCTGACATTCGACAGCAAGAGGCCCCAATATATTCTTATGCCTTTCAGCGTAACTGATTGGGAATTTAGTAATGTTTCTGCTCATATTTTTCATTCCTTTCTCGAAGATGTGATATTTCAGCACACCCGCCTTTTCCCGGTCACGACCTCATAAATGAGGGATTTTTTGTAGGACTCCAGATCAGACACAAGAGTCTCCTTTTCAGCAATTACTTCGTTGATAGTAGCGGTATTCCGATCCAATATCGCAATAATTTTCTCTTGTTCAGTCAATGGGGGTATTGGAACTGAAAATTGAAGTATCGTTGTTGAATTCGTGCTTGCTAAATTAGTGGTTTTTTTGGCCGTTAAGTCAAAATACTCCCTGCCAACTGGTGATGCCGTGAGGTAATCTAAAAATTTAGTAAGCATATATTTTTCATTTACCTGCACAGCGAAAACATGATTCTGGTGAAGGCAACCAGGGATCTCACCATGCCAGATTGTTCCGCGCCCAAGCTTATCCCGGTCTCCACCTTCTGTCATAAGTAGTTCACCAGATTTCAAAGCATATTTTTCAGCTTCCTCACTGGTAACCATGATTGTGGCAACATCCTGCAAATCAACATACTCAGCTTTAACATTTGCAACCCGTAGATAAGGACAGGAAATTAATTGTGTACCGGGAGGATACTGCTTACCAAGTGTTATACCTGAACGGATAGAAACAAAATTCTTAATTTTTGTGACTCGCCAGTGTGTTGGCACTTTCCCAATCCAAGGAATTCCGCTGTCCTTCATTTCCACATTCGAGTCCAGGCCCTTGGTGACGGCCTCGTAGATAATGGAGGCCTTCCACTGCTTATAGTCCTCGATGCTGGCCTTGTCCTGGGCGATGATCTCGTCAATCTTGGCACATTGAGCGTCCAGATAGGAGGCAATGGTGGATTGCTCGGAAAGAGGGGGAAACACTATCTTGACATTTTTCATGTAGTAAGAAGAAACTCTTTTTAATCCGCCAACGCCAGTCATAGTTGCGGCGCCACCATCAAGAAAATATGGAGTTTGTAGAGAATAAAACAAATAGCGCCCAACAATATTTTGGGGACGAACTGAAAACAACTCTGAACTTCCAAATGCATAGCCGTTTTCAAGAGATGCCATTACACAAATATTCCCATTTTCAAAGCAAGGCGTTACCTTGGCAATAGCAATATCTCCGTTGCAAAAACTGCTGTATGTTCCATTGTCTTTGGATTTTTGGGCTGTTTTTGGAATTCGTTTATCATTGCGGATACACTCCATCGGTACAAAAGAAACCGTATCTTCTGGGGTAATATTGGATGTGTCCACCTTTCCATCCAGTAGAGCAACATATTTAAGAGCAATTGTTTCCCAATGTGAAGGAATACTTCCACACCCAAGAATCCCGCTGTCCTTCATCTCCGCAAAACCATTTGCCGGAGTCATCTCACTCACCGTCCTTCCCAAACAGGTCGTGGAGTTTCTGCATCAGGGCGTGTTCATGCTCCTCGATGCGCTGGGCGATCTGGTCGGCAGGCTCGATCTCCTTGTACTCATAGAAGGTGCGGGTGAAGGGGATCTCGTAGCCCACCTTGGTCTTGCTCTTGTCGATCCAGGCATCCGGATTATAGGGCAGGACTTCACGGGCGAAGTAAGCGTCGATATCCTCGTCCAGCGGCACATTCTCCGTGTCCCGCTTTTTGGGGTCGGCAACGGGCTTGCCCTTCTTCAGTACCTTATTTCCGTCCTCGTCCAGCAGGGGGCTTTCCACGGCGATCTTGTTGTAGCCCAGGGCCACACTGTCCAGCACCCGGCTCTTGCAGACGATTTTCGATCCGGATTCCAAATCTTGCTCATAGGTGTTGTCCCGGTACTCGCCGTATGCTTTGACGATCAGGTCTCGACACACCTCGGTAATGTCCACCCGCTTGTTGCCGATGGACTTCCGGCGGGACTCATAGCACTTGCTGGCATCAATGAGCTGCACTTTCCCGATGTGCTCCGAGGGCTTGTCCTTGGTGATGATCCAGATGTAGGTGGCGATGCCGGTGTTGTAGAAGCTGTCGTTGGGGAGTTGCACAATGGCATCCAGCCAGTCGCTCTCGATCAGGTAACGGCGGATCTCCGACTGGCCGGAACCGGCGTCCCCGGTAAACAGGGAGGAGCCGTTCTGGATGATGGCCATGCGGCCCTCCGGTTTCAGTTTTGACAGGCCGTTGAGCAGGAACAGCATCTGCCCGTCGCTCTTGCTGGGGAGACCCGGGCTAAACCGGCCCGCAGCCCCCTTCTTATGCTCTGCCTCCACCGCAGCGGCCTCCCGCTTCCAGTCAATGCCGAAGGGGGGATTGGAGATACAGTAGTCAAACTGGTAGGCGTCGAACTTATCGTCGTCCAGGGTGTCGCCGAACTGCATGTTGTCGGGATCGCCCCCACGGATCAGCATGTCGGCCTTGGCGATGCCAAAGGTGAAGGGGTTCAGCTCCTGGCCAAAACAGGTGACATCCGCATCGGCATCCAACTGCTTCAGCCGCTCCTCCATGCAGGTGAGCATCTGGCTGGTGCCCATGGTCATGTCGTAGACCGTCTTAGTGATGCCATCCCCGTTGAAGGCGTTCTGGTCACCGGTCACCAGCAGATCACACATCAGGTAAATGATGTCCCGGCTGGTGAAGTGTGCTCCGGCCTCCTCATTGTAGGACTCGGAAAACCGCTGGACCAGGTTCTCGAAGATGTACCCCATATCCACGGCGCTGATCTTCTCCGGCCCCATATCCGCCTTGTCAGAGCAGAAGTCCACAATCACTTGATAGAGCAGACCCGCCTCTACCATGCGGTCAATCTGGGCACTGAAATTCATGCGGGAGAGGATGTCCTGAACATTGTCGGAAAAGCCATTGAGGTAGGCCCGGAAGTTGTCATTGATGTTCTCCGGGTCCGCCCGTAGGGTCTCAAAGGTGAAAGGGCTGGTGTTATAGAACTGGTATCCGGCGGCAGTCCGCAGGAACCCCTCCTTGACCGCCAGATGCTCCACCTTCTTGTAAGTATCCAATACCGCCTGGTGGGTTGGCAGCAGGCAGTCGTGGAACCGCTTGATGACCACCATCGGCAGAATCACCAGACCATACTCATGAGGCTTGAAAGCGCCAAAGAGGGTATTCGCCACATTCCAGATGAGAGTGGCCTTTTCCTGGATGTTCTTCCCTACAGAGGCCAGCTGTTCATTTGCGGTCATAAAATCGCCCTTTCTGTATCTGTTTCTTTTGTCTATGAAAAAATTTCCTATTATCTAATTAGCAGTATAACAGATACAAGTGGAAACCGCAACATAAATACACAAAATTCAACATTTAAAATTGTGCCGAGTTAGAAATATGCTATAATAGGGACAAATCAGAAAGTCGGTGAATTCATGCACGCATTTATTTTTGGGGATAAGCACATAGCTGTCTTTCCATGCGTAGTACTGAACGCTCCTATAATCTACCTGAATACTTACTCTAACGAGGGGCAGAAGGTATTTGAGGCGGCGCAGACGGCTGGTTGTCCACCGTTTACTTTAGTGGCCATCAGCGATTTGGACTGGAACCGGGACATGGCCCCGTGGGACGGCCCGGCGGCGTTCAAGAACGGGGAGTCTTTCACCGGCGGTGCGGACGACTATCTGCGGCTGCTGGTTGAAGAAATCATACCCAGGGCAGAAAAAGAGTTGGTCGGGCCTCCGGCATGGCGGGGGATTGCTGGATACTCTTTGGCTGGTCTGTTCGCCCTGTACGCTATCTACCGGACGGATGTGTTCTCGCGGGTGGGGTGCATGTCCGCCTCCTTATGGTTTCCTGGCTTCAAGGAGTACATCTTCTCCCACGAGCCGAAGCGCCGGCCAGACTGCATCTATTTCTCTCTGGGGGACAAAGAGGCCAAGACCCGCAATCCAGTCCTGAAAACAGTTCAGGAAAATACAGAGGAGATCCAGACCTTTTACCAGAGCAAAGGCATCGACACGGTGTTCCAGCTGAATCCCGGAAACCACTTTGTCCATGGGCTCGAGCGGACGGTGGCGGGCATCCAGTGGCTACTGAACAGATAGGCTGCGGTCCGCAGGCTTTTATTCTTTGAATAGGCGTGTGAAAAACTGATACGCCCGTCGCACAGAAAGGACTTGCTTAACCGCTACGGCGGAGGTACAATACCCAAAACCCAGAGTCGTGAAAAAACGCTTCCCGGCCGGGACTGGTAGACACCTACCGCCCCTGGTCAGGAAGCGTTTTTGACCCCATATTTGACCACAGTCAGGACCGGAACACGTGGAAACAGCGGATTTAAGAGCGTCAAAAAACATTCAATACCGAGCGGAAAGTGCAGGAAAGCACTACAAATCACCACAAAAAATTTGGTTCAAGCGTTTGGGAGCAAGATGCCGGGAGTTCGAGTCT
>ERZ1673746.1672-NODE-1672-length-14255-cov-4.540634_pt1 | contig 14255 bp, 14 predicted proteins | sample MGYA00580205_ERZ1673746 | MGnify/ENA primary metagenome ERZ1673746 (study PRJEB41218, sample SAMN15661771) | gut metagenome | host: Homo sapiens | place: Canada: London | collected 2015-08-20/2019-03-30 | study: EMG produced TPA metagenomics assembly of...
CTCCTCGATGCGCTGCGCCGCCGCGGCGGACTGCGTAACCATGACGAAGACCATGGAGAGCATCATCAGGCTCATCAGAATGTTCATCACGTAGGAGAGCAGGCTGGTCAGCTCGCCCGTGGTCAGGCCGGTCTGCCCCACGATCATCTTCGCGCCGAACCAACTGATGGACAGAATGCAGGCGTAGACGGTGAGCTGCATGATCGGCATGGAGAACGAGATGATGCGCTCGGCGGAGATGGAATTTTTGAACAGCGCGTTCGCCGCGCCGGAGAATTTTTCATCCTCGTAATCCTCGCGGACAAACGCCTTGACCACGCGGATCGCGCCGACGTTTTCCTGCACCACGCCGTTCACCGCGTCGTACTTGCGGAACATCAGCTTGAAATATTTCATCGCCTTGGGGATGAGCACGAAAATCATCACGCCCAGAAACGCCATCGCGACCAGAAACACGAGCGAGAGCTTCGCGTTGATGGAAAACGCCATGAACAGCGCGACGATCAGCGTCACCGGCGCGCGGGTGCAGATTTGCAGAATCATCTGAAAAGCGTTCTGGATGTTGGTGACGTCGGTGGTCAGGCGCGTGACAAGCCCCGCGGTGGAGAACCTGTCGATGTTGGAGAAGGAATATTCCTGAATCCGCCCGAACATGGATTCGCGCAGATTGCTCGCCAGCCCCGTGCTCGCCCGCGCGCTGTGCACACCCGCGCGAACGCCGAAGAACATCGCCAGAATCGCCATTACCGCCATCAGCGCGCCGATCTTCGCGACGTGCGCCATGTTTCCCACGGCGATGCCCTTGTCGATGATGGACGCGGTGAGATACGGAATCAGAATTTCGAGAATGACGCAGCACACGGTATACAGCGGCGAAATCAGCGCGTCCTTTTTATACTGTTTGATTTCCTGCGCAATGCGCGCGCCGGTGATATGCTTTTTTTCGCCGGTCGGTTTTGTTTCAGCCATTGAATCCCTCCTGATCTTCTTCAATGCACTCGCCCTGCCTGAACGCATCGGACGACGTGATTTCAAACATCCGCCCGAGCAGCCGCACAAATTCGGGCGCGTCGTCGCCCAGCATGGACAGCAGCAGCGCGATTTTGCTCTTAAAATGCGCTTTTCGCTTTTCGCAGAGCGCCTCGCCCGCCTGCGTCAGGGAGACGAGCACGCGGCGGCGGTCACCCGCGTCGTTTTCGCGCTCGAGCAGCCCCTTCTTTTCAAGGCTGCCCAGCACGGCGGCGACGCGCGATGTGGTCATGCTCAGCCTGCTGCTCAGCTCGCCCGCCGTCATTTTTTTCTTTGTCCCGTTATGCAAAAGCCGCATCACGGCCATTTCGCCGCACAGGCTTGCGCTGAAGCGGTTTTCCCGCGCCTCCCGCGGGTGTTCATCCAGCAGGCGCGTCATTTCCTCCGTCAGCGCAGCGTTACCTGTCACAGAATCCCTCCTTTTGCTAACACTGTGAGTTATTATACGGAGGACGGCAAAATGTGTCAACGTTAAATGCGCCAAATCTCGGCGCGGTCAACATGGCGAAAAACACAATTTGCCTGACAATTTTCAAACGCTCTCATCCGCCGCGCCGGACACGGCGGGGAGCGCGCGAAGCTCGATTTCCGACACTTTATGACGAATTTTGACAGAAAGTGGTGCGGTCATTCCCGTTTCAAACCGTTTTTTCCGCCTTAATGGAGCATCAGTGGAGAAAGAGCGGTGAAAAAGATTGACAAGTGGAAAAAAATGGATAAAATGAAAGGAGCGAATATACGGAAAGGAGCGCATCGATATGAAGGATATCGCGATTGACTATTTAGGGGGAAGCGGCTTCCTCGTCTCGCTCGGCGGCACCGGCCTGCTCTTTGACGCCAGCGAATCCGGCCCGGATCGGCGCGCTCTGCCCGATCAGGCGGCGCTCGCGGCGTTTGAAAAGCTGTACGTGTTTGTCAGTCATCACCACGACGATCACTTTTCCCCGGCGATCTACGATCTGTGCGGCGAAAACGCGACCTATATCCTCGGGTTTGACATTCCGCAGCCCTACAAGGGCGTGCGCATGTCCCCCGGCGAGGCGCGCACGTTCGGCGCGCTGACCGTGAACGCCTACGGCTCGACGGACGAGGGCGTTTCGTTCTGCGTCGATTTTGCGGGCGTCACGCTGTTCCACGCGGGCGACCTGAACCTGTGGCACTGGCGGGACGAATCCTCCGTCACGGAAATCGAATCCGCCGAGCGCGCGTTCTATGACTGCGTCGCGCCGATTCCCAAGCAGAAGATCGACGTGGCGTTTTTCCCGGTCGATCCCCGTCAGGGCAGCATGTATGACGCGGGCGCGGGCTATTTCATTATGACCGTCAAGCCCAAGGTCTTCATCCCGATGCACTTTCAGGGGCGGCCGGACGTCGCGCTGCGCTTTGCCGTCACCGGGGAAACCCCGCAGACGCGCATCGTCGCGCTGGAGCAGCCCGGCGACCACATCGACCTGCATCTGCCGGAGGACGAGACCTCCGCGCCGGATCAGAAGCTGAAGGATTTATTGAAGGACGACGAAAATTCCTGATTTCATACGCGCCGACACAAAGAACGCTCAAGCCTTCGCTGAAAAAGGCTTGAGCGTTCTTTTATATTTCCTCGATTTTCCGCACCGTCAGCACGCCGTCCTCGACGGTGAATTTGACGTTCTTCCCCGCGAAGGCCACGCCGTACATGCGTTCGGGATCGCTCTGGTACGAGGGTCTCGGGTCGTGCGCCAGCACGCCGCGCAGCGCCGCCCGGTGCGCCGGGTCGATCTGCGCCTCCAGCGCCGCCGGAAAATCGACCGTCAGCGCGTAATGCCGCTTTTCCTCCGCAAAGCCGCCCGTCGCCTCCGGGTGGCAGTCGGCATACGGCAGATAGGGCTTGATATCGTAAATCGGCGTTCCGTCCATCAGATCCGCGCCGCCGACGACGAGCACCGGCCCCTCCGGGGTGTGCAGCCGCACTTCCTCAAGCGTCACGGACGACAGCCCGATGGGATTGGGGCGAAACGGCGACCGCGTGGCGAACACACCCATGCGCGCGTTGCCGCCCAGCCTCGGCGGGCGCACCGTCGGCGACCAAGCATCCCGCTCGCAGGCGGAAAAGCCCCAGAGCAGCCACAGATGCGAAAAGCCCTCGACGCCGCGCAGCGCGTCCGGGTTTTGATAGGGCTTTTCGAACACGATTTCCGCGCGCGTTTCCGGCACGACGCCGCTCTGGCGGGGAATGCCGAATTTCTCCGGAAAGTCGCTGCGGATTCGGGCGATGATTTTGATCGTTTCCATTATTTCACCAGCACCGAGGGAACCTCCACGCCGGAGTCGTGCATCGTCTGCATCATGTGCCGCTGCGCCGCCCGCCGCGCGCGCTCGCTGTCGTGCTCCAGAATCCCGCGGTACATCTCCAAATGGCACTGGCTCGCGCGCTGATAGCTGCCCTCCACGCGGCGGGTGTGGTGATAGCCCGCCTGAATGGATTCGTGAATCGTCGGCAGCAGGCGCATCATCACATCGTTTCCGGTGCATTGGGCGATCATGCTGTGGAACTCGAAATCATACGGCGTGTAATCCTCGCCGTGCAGATAGGCGTTGTCCATCTTATCCAGCAGGGTCTTCATCGCCGCGAGCTGCTTTTCCTGCCGCCGGACGGCGGCCAGCGCCGCGACGTTCGGCTCGATCAGCAGCCGCGTCTCCAGCAGCTGGGCGATCAGCTCCTCCTGATCGGCGAAGCGCAGCCCCAGCGGGTCGCTCGCCAGCCCCGGCATGGCGCACAGGAACGTGCCCTGCCCCTGCCGGATATCGACGATATGCTCCGTCTGCAAAATTTTAACCGCCTCGCGCACCGTCGAACGGCTGACCCCGAAGCGCTCCATCAATTCCGCCTCGGCCGGGAGCTTCGCGCCCGTCTTGAGCGATTCCTGTATGATCATTTCCCGCAGCTTGTCGGCCACCTGCTCCGGGAGCTTCCGCGTTTTTCTGACTGTTTCCATTGCGTTCGCCTTTCCTTCTCTTCTGATAAAATGGGATTCGAATTGTATTTGAGGTTGCGTTTTGACGTGCACCGCTGATCAAACATACACTTTCATTATCAGTTTATCACATCCGACCTTTTTTCTCAACCCTGTTCGGCGGCGCGTTCAATTTTTACGCGCGCGGCAAAGTCTTGTCCTCCGTCGGAAGGATTTTTCCCCGACAGCGCGAATACTGAATAGGTGTGAATTTGCCCTTTTATACCGTTTCAGCGCCCTTTTGGGCGGACGGAGCCGAGTTGTGCACAGCGTTGTGGATAAACCCGTCGATTGTTTTGGGCTTTATCCAGTGTTATCCACAGCAAAAAAGGCAGGCCGCGTATGGCTTTTTGGCACTTATCCCGGTTATCCACCGCTCTACGGCTTCTGCTGCTGAACGTATATACAGCTACTACCCCATGGAGGTTATCAAAATGCGTTTTATCTGCGATACCAACGAACTGAATACCGCCCTCTCCATCGTCAGCCGCGCGCTGGCCGTGCGCTCCACCAAGCCGATTTTGGAAGGCATCCTGTTTGAGTCCTGCGACGAAGGGCTTCGCCTCACCTGCACCGATCTGGCGCTGGGCATCGAAACCCTGCTGCCCGCGACGTTCAGCGAGGAAGGCCGCGCCGTTCTGCCGGGCAAGCTGCTCTGCGAAATCATCCGCAAGCTGCCGGGCGGCCCGTGCGACATCGCCATCGGCGAGCGGATGCAGGCGACGATCCGCTGCGCGAGCGTCCGCACCACGATCAACGGCTTTGACCCGGTGGAATACCCGGAGCTGCCGCAGGTCGAGGGCGAGCGCTTCGAGCTCCCCCAAAACACGCTCAAGGATATGATCGGCCGCACCCTGTTCGCCATCGCGCAGGATGAGAGCCGCCCGATTTTGACCGGCTGCCTGATGGAAATCAACGCCAGCGAAATGCGCGTCGTCGCGCTGGACGGTTTCCGCCTCGCGCTGCGCAAGGAGAACGTCGCCGGCCCGTCTGCCCCGGTCAGCGCCGTCGTCGGCGGCCGCGTTTTGGGCGACATCGCGAAGATTTTGGCGGATACGGAGGAACCCGTCTCCCTGTGCTTCACCAAGAGCCACGTGCGCATGAACATCGGCCAGACCCGCGTGGTTGCGCGCCTGCTGGAGGGCGAATTTATCCGCTACCGCCAGATTCTGCCGGAGGAATGGCAGACCCGCGTGACGGTCGAGCGCGCCGAGCTGGGCAGCGCCATCGACCGCGCGAGCCTGATCGCCCGCGAGGGCAAATCGAACCTGGTCTGCTTCAAGCTCGACGGCGAAACGCTGGAGGTCAGCTCCAACTCGGAGACGGGCGACATGGAGGAAAAGATGCAGGTCATCACCGAGGGCAAGGATCTGACGATCGCCTTCAACGTGCGCTACATCACCGACGTGCTCAAGGCGCTTTCCGACGACCAGATTGTGATGCGCTTCAACTCCAACGTCAGCCCGTGCGTGGTCTGCCCGGTGGAGGGGGACAGCTATCTGTATCTGGTGCTCCCGGTTCGCGTGTTCAACGCATAAGCGCCGATGCGGGTGACGTCGCTCAGCCTGAGCCATTTCAGGAATTACGAACGCGCGCTCATCGAGCCGGACGCGGGCGTGACCGTGTTCACCGGCCCGAACGCGCAGGGAAAAACAAACGTCCTGGAGGCGCTGCACCTGTGCTGTCTGGGCAAAAGCCACCGAACCTCCCGCGATGAGGAGCTCATCCAGTGGGGGCGGGACAGCGCGCGCGTGACGGTCAAAACCGCGCAGCGGGACGGCACGCACGAGGTCGCCGTGGTGCTCAGCCGCACCCAGCGGAAGAAAAAGACCGTGCGCATCGGCCTAAGGCAGGCGGAACGCATCGGCGAGCTGCTCGGCCACGTCTGCGGTGTGCTGTTTTCGCCGGAGGACCTGCAAATCGTCAAGGACGGGCCGGCGGAGCGGCGGCGGTTTATGGATATGCAGCTCTCGCAGCTCCGGCCGGCGTATTTTTACGCGCTTCAGCGCGCCGTGCGCACGCTCAACCAGCGCAATGCGCTGCTCAAGGACATCGCGAGAAACCCGTCGCTGCTGCCGACGCTGGACATGTGGGACGAGCAGCTCGCGCGCGTGGGCGCGGTGATCTGCGAAAACCGGCGCGAGGCCGTGGGCAGGCTCGACGAGCTTGCGCGCGCGGCGCACCTGTCGCTGACCGGCGGGCGCGAGGAGCTGCGGCTGCGCTACGTTTCGCAGGTCGCGGACGCGCCGGACGCCTACGAAGCGCTTTTGGCGCGGCTTTCGCGGGCGCGGAACGAGGATCTTCGGCGGATGACGACGACCGTGGGCATTCACCGGGACGATATCGCCATCACCATCGACGGCAAAGAGGCGCGCACGTTCGCCTCGCAGGGGCAGCAGCGCAGCGCGGTGCTCTCCCTCAAGCTGGCGCAGCTCGAGCTGGCCGGCGCGGAAAGCGGCGAAGCGCCGATTCTGATGCTGGACGACGTGATGAGCGAGCTGGACCCCAGCCGCAGGCGGCAGCTCATCGAGCGAATCGACCGGGTGCAGACGTTTGTGACCTGCACGGATCTCTCCGATCTGGCTGGCGCGCGGCAGGGCGCGGTCTATCGCGTGGAAAACGGCGTGCTGACGCGGGAATGAGCGACTTTTGGGGAATCGCCCAAAATCGTGTAAAAACAGCAAAAAACGGACTTATCCCCGAGTTATCCACACTCGTCCACAATTTATCCACAATATCCACAGAAGTGTGGATAAGCCTGTTGATAACTTGCGGAGAAGCCGAGGAAAACCCAAAAACGGCGGCCGCGGCCGGAGAACGGGACGCGCGCCAAAAGTCTTTTGGGTTTTGGCTTTTGGGGTGTAAAATGCCCAAAAGAAAACGCGCGCGCCGCTGTGGGTTCTCCAAAAGTGGAAAAGCGGAAAATACGGCGGGGCCTGCCCCAAAAAACAGTTCGGGCGGCAGCCCGGCGTTCTCCTTTCGTGAAAGGATGCTGACATGGATCGAAAAAATCGGCGCGTCACCTATCTCACCGGCGCAAACGCCACGTTTAACGCCTATGGGATGAATGACGATCAAAAAAAGAAGAAAAATAAAAAGAAGAACACCATACAGAGCAGAATCCGCATGGCGATCCTGATCTTCGCGCTCATCGGGGTGCTGATCGTGTGCGTCATCTATGCGCTGACAGGCTCGACGCGCGAGGGCGTCGGCCGCGTGACGCGCATCGGCGCGACGCTCAGCCAAAACGTGTCGCCCTTCGGCGACAGCGTGATTTTTTATGACGGCACGACGCTGCACTGCGTCGCGGCGACCGGCGGCAACGAGTGGAGCTATCAGATCGGCACCAACGCCGACTTCGACGCGACCGAAAAGCGCATCGTCGCATGGTCGGGCAACGACCTGTACATCCTCAACAACAGGGGCCGCCTTATCTACAACAACAAGATGAGCGACAACGTTCAGTTCGCCAGCGCGGGCGACGAGTATGTGGCGGTGTTCGTCGGCGAGGCGGACAACGGCGTGGTTTCCGTCATCAACAGCAGCGGCCAGATCGTAGACAACATCACGGTATCCAACCAGACGCTGCTGGATATCGGCTTCTTCATGGCCTCCACGGCCAACAACACGCAGCCCACCGAGCTGATGTGGATGCTGGGACTCAACACCACCGGCACGGTGCTCTCCACCGAGCTGCAAACCTTCCAGCCCGGCAAGCTCTCCACCGGCAAAAGCTCCATCGGCGAGCACATCGCCTATTCGATCTACGATGACAACGGTACGCTCAACGTTGTCACCACCCGCCAGATTCTGCATTACAGCTATCGCGCGCTGGAGGCGAGCAGCCCGACGCTGATCTACGGCTACACGGTCGAGGACGTCAGCCGCAGCGGCAACACGGTCTATCAGCTCCTGGTGCCCGCGCAGGAGCAGAGCGAGGGCATCAGCATCGCGAACGTGCGTCTGGTGTACGGCGGCATCGACCGCGTGATCCACCTGCCCAGCGCCTGCATCGCCGCGAAGCTGGGCACGAAGTCGGTTTACGGCTTCTCGCAGAACGCGGTCTATGCGTGCAGCTTCGGCGATACGACCTTCCGCACCTATGCCCTGCCCATCAACGTGACGGCCGTGCTGGGCATGATGAACGACAACCGCGCGGTGGTCGCCTCCGGCTCGGAAATCTACGTCGTCGAGCTGCCGACCTAAGGGAGGAAGAACCATGAACATCATCGACATTCTGATTCTGGCGGTGCTGGGGGTCAGCCTGATCTTCGGCCTGTACCGCGGCTTTATCAGCGGGGTGCTCAGCGTGGCGGCGCTCATCGGCGCGGCGGCGGCGGCCTTCGCCGTCAGCCCGTCGCTGGCGGCGTGGCTCCAGGGCAACGATACGCTGGTCAATACGCTGATGTATTACACCGACGCGGGCAGCCGCATCAAGGATCTGGATCTCTCCCTGCTCACCGTGTCGCAGGTGACGCAGGGCGCGCTGACGCAGATCATGGCCGGCGCGCAGCTCCCCGAGCAGTTTCAGGCGGCGTTCATCAACGCGGTCAACACCGCGCCGGGCGCGACCACGATGGCCACGCTGCTGAGCCAGACGATCGTCAACGTTTCGCTCTCGATCCTCAGCTTTCTGATCTGCTTTCTGGGCTGCTATATCGTCGCGACGTTCGTCATCCACCTGATTTGATATGTGTTCGAGCTGCCGGTGCTGCGCCATCTGGATGCGCTGATGGGCGGCGTGTTCGGGCTGGCGCGCGGCGTGCTGCTGCTGTTCATCCTCTTTGCGCTCGTGCCGATCATTCAGGCGGTCGTGCCGGTGCAGCAGCTCACGGACATTTTGAATGCGTCGCGCCTTGCGCCGCTGTTTGACAGCAAGCTGATTCTCTCCATCCTTGGAGCATAACGGAGGCCCGTTTATGGAAAGCAACGCGATTCGGCTGACCAACAGGACGGCCATTGCGCTTCGCAGGCAGGCGAAGAGGACAAGAAACGCTTATTTCGTCATGGGCGCGGTCGGCACGCTGCTGCTGCTCGCGCTGGCGGTGTATCTGGGTATGATGTGGCTGCCCGCCGTGCCGCTGCTGCTCGCGCTGGCGGTCGCGACGGATGCGCTGCTGGCGCTCAGCGCGCGGCGCATGTATTTGCAGCTCATCGGGCAGGCCATCTGCACGGAGGCCGCCGCGCGCCGCATCCGCGCGGAAAAGAGCGAAAAGCAGCGCCGCCGTCAGGCGGTGGATGATCTGGTGGCCATGCAGCGCGACGCGCAGCGGCAGACCGAGGCCGCGCCCGAGGGCGATTTTGCCGACGCGCTGGGGCAGACGCGCCGCATGCCGGTCGTCAAGCCCGCGCCCAAGCCCCCGGAGACGGGCGGCCACCGCCGCCGCAGGCAGGCGGGCTTCACCGTCATTACGGATGATTCCACCAAACAGGTGCAGTGAGGAACCATGATCGCAATCGCTTATACCCTTTTGTTCTGTTTTCTGGGCGCGCAGATGATCCGCTGGCTCATGCCGCGGAAAAGCCCGCTCGTTCGGGCGTGGCTGGGCGTGTCGCTGGGCGTGCTGATGGAGATGGGGCTCCCGGCGCTGTGCGCCAACGCGCTGGATTTCACCGTCGCCGCGCATATCGCGGCCGTCGCCGCGGCGCTGCTGCTGGCGGCGCTTTGTTATGCCGCGCGGGAAAAAGCGCCGCTCTGCCGGATGAGCGCGGCGGACAGGCGGCAGATGGCCGTGATGGCCGCCGTGGGGATTCCGCTGACGGCGCTTTCGGCCTATCTGCAATATACGCACAACATCATGCCCGCCGCGGACGGCTCGCTCTGGTGCGGGCAGGCGACATACGGCGATTTGTGCATGCACCTGTCGTTTGTCACGTCGCTTAAAAACATGCGCTTTCCGCCGAGCTACAGCCTGCTGGCGGGGACGAGCCTCGCCTATCCGTATCTGACCGACGCGCTGAGCACGACGTTTTATATGCTCGGCATGCCGCTGAACCTGTCGCTCGTCGTGCCGGGCACGCTGCTGATGGCGCTGACCTACGCGGGCTATATGCTCCTGGCGCAGCAGATTCTCGGCGGTCGGCACAAGGCGGTCGCGGTGGCGGCGCTGCTGTTCTTCTTCAACGGCGGCCTCGGCTTTCTGTATGACTTTGATCTGGCGTTCGCGGATCACTTTGCCCGTGTTAAAGAGATTTTCACCGGGTATTACAAGACCCCGGCGAACCAGCCCGATCTCAACCTGCGCTTTTCAAACGTCGTCGCGGATCTGATGCTCCCCCAGCGCGCGCTGCTGGGCGGCTGGGCGATGGGGATTCCGGCGCTGTATCTGCTGATTTCCTCCGTCCGGGAGAAATCCTATCGGCAGACGGTGCTGCTGGCGCTCTGGGCCGCCGCGCTGCCGCTGGTGCATACGCACACGTTTCTGGCGCTCGCGCTGTTTTCCGGCGGCTACCTGCTCGGCAACCTCATCGAGCACAGAGAGGATCGGTGCGGCGTCCTGCTGCGCGCGGGGCTGTACCTGGCCGTCGTGCTGGTGCTGGCGCTGCCGCAGCTCGTGGGCAACGCCGTCCGGCAGACGCTGGAGGGCGGCGCGCTGCGGTTCCAGTTCAACTGGGTCAACAACAGCGGCGGGCGCGGCCTCAAGGACGGCTATTTCTGGTTCTGGGTGAAAAACGCGGGTCTGCCGTTCATTCTGACGGTTTGCGCGTGCCTGTGCGCCCGAAAGCGGGGGAATCTGGATATCGTGCTGGGCATGACGGCGATCTACGTCGTCGCCGAGACGATCCTCTTTCAGCCGAACGAATACGACAACAACAAGCTGTTTTATATCTGGTTCATGTTCGCCATGATCCTCGCGGCGGATTACGGCTCGATGCTCATGCAGCGGCTGGCCGGTCTGCCGGGGCGCGCGCTGCTCTGCGGGCTGTTTCTGTGGGCGAGCGTGTTTTCCGGCGCGCTGTCGCTGGGGCGCGAGGCGGTTTCCGGCTATCAGCTCTTTTCCGCCAACGCGGTTGCGGCGGGCGACTGGATTCGGGCAAACACCGACCGCGACGACGTGTTTCTGACCGGGCAGCAGCACATCAACCCCGTCTGCTCGCTGGCGGGGCGGCAGATTATCTGCGGCAGCGATTTGTACGTCTTCTTCCACGGGCTGGATTATTCGCAGCAATCGGCGGATTGCAGGCGCTTTTATGAAGATCCGCGCGAGAACGCCGACGTGCTGGAGACGTACAATGTGCACTACATCTATGTGAGCGATTACGAGCGCGCGGAGTTCGACGTGGATCTTTACGCGCTGGATGAAACATACGAACTGATCTACGCCAACGACGATGTGCGCATTTACGACGCGGGATGGAGAGAGACGCCGTGACGGAGCGATTTTTACAATACTCGCTGGAGCGGGACTGCAAAATCTGCGTCGTGCTGATGACGGACAGGCAGATGAAAAAGGTCAACCTGCGCGTGACGCATCTGGATGCGGACGGGTTTGACGCGGTGCTCGCGGGGCGAAAAAAGCCGGTGCACATCGCGATGAACGACGTGCTCACCGCCGCCTACGCGCGGGGCGATCAGGGCGCGCTGGAATGACCGGGCGGCCGGCGCGCCGCCCCAAAGCGACGGAGAGGACCGTATGACGAAGGAAATTCAGCAGGAAACGATTCGGGGAATCGCGCTGCGGGCAAAGGCGCTCGGCGGCCGCGCCATGCTGGTCGGCGGCTGTGTGCGCGACGCGCTGACGGGGCGCGGGAGCGCGGATATCGACTGTGAGGTATACGGCCTTGCGCCGCAGGCGCTGCGTAGTCTGGCCGCGGAATTTGGCGAGGTGGACGAAAGCGGCACGCGATACGGCATTTTTTCCCTCAAGGGCGCAGAGATTGATCTGGCCGTGCCGAGGCTGGAGCGGCGAACCGGGCCGAAGCACGGCGATTTTGACGTGCGGCTCGATCCGGCGCTCCCCTTTGCGCGCGCGGCGGCGCGGCGGGATTTTACCGTCAACGCGATTTTGCGGGATGCGCTGACCGGGGAAATCGTCGATCCCTTCGGCGGGCAGGCCGATCTGCGCAGGGGTGTGCTGCGCGCCGTGCCGGGGGACGGCTTTGCCGAAGACCCGCTCCGCGTGCTGCGGGGCGCGCAGTTTGCGGCGCGGTTTCGCCTGTCGCCGGATGCAAAGACGCTTGAAAAGATGCGGACGATGAAGACGGACGCGCTTTCCCCCGCGCGCGTGCTGGGCGAAATGAAAAAGGCCATGGCGAGCGACGCGCCGGACGTGTTTTTTGACGTACTCCGTCGGGCGGATGCGCTCAGGCCATGGTTTGGCGAGCTGGCGGCGCTCATCGGCGTGCCCCAGCCGCCGCGCTATCACCCGGAGGGCGACGCATACACGCACAGCATGCTGGTGCTGCATGCCGCCGCGCAGAAAAAAGCGCGGGCGCTGCGGCCGGAGGCGTTCGTCTTCGCGGCGCTGACCCACGATCTGGGCAAGGCCGTTTCCACCGCGCGGGGCGAGGACGGCGAATGGCATGCCTGCGGCCACGAAAACACCGGCGTGCCGCTGACGCGCGCCATGCTGGGGCGGCTCGGTGTGAACCGCGAGATCATCGCGTATTGCGAAAACATGTGCCGCCTGCACATGCGCGCGCATGTCTGCCATTACAGGCAGGCGGAGACGGGCGAGACGAACCTGCTGTTTGACGAATCCATCTGCCCGAACGATTTGGCGCTGCTGGCCGTCTGCGATACGCTGGGCAAGGGCAGCGCGAGCGGCGGCGCGGCCGGCGAGGAGGCGTTTCTGACCGGGCGCGTCCGGGTTTACGAGGAGACGGCGGCGCGCGGCCTGCCCGACGGCAGCATGCTGATCGCGGCGGGCATGGAGCCGGGGCCTCAACTGGCCGAGGCGCTCGCGGCGGCGCGGCGGCGCGCGCTGACGGGCGAAACCGCCGAAGAAGCCGTTCAGAATGTTTTGAGGAAAAGACAATGACCGATATCAACGGAATTTTCAGCTTTTGCGAGGCTGTCGGAACGGCAGCCTTTGCCGTGTCCGGCGCGATGGTCGCGGTGGATCGGGGAACGGATATTTTCGGCGTGCTGCTGATGGCGGTGTTCACCGCGCTGGGCGGCGGCACGCTGCGCGACGTGCTCATCGGCTATTTTCCGCCGCGCATGTTCACCAATTTCCATTACGTGCTGCTGGCCTGCCTGTGCGCGCTCGTCGTGTTCGTCATCGCGCGGGTGTACAAGGAGCGCTATGTCGCCCGCGAAAAGATGATCGAGCAGATCAACAACGTCTTTGACGCCGTCGGGCTGGGCGTGTTCGCCGTCTCCGGCGCGCGCATCGGCATGGAGGCTGGGTTTGCGGATAACATGTTCCTGACCACGTTCCTCGGCGCGACGACGGCCATCGGCGGCGGCATGCTGCGCGACGTGCTGCTGAGGGAAATGCCGTTCGTGCTCAAAAAGCGCGTGTATGCCGTCGCGGCGATTCTCGGCGCGCTGGGGTATGCGCTGCTGCTGCGCGCCGGGGTGGGCGAAATCATGGCCTACGGGCTGGGGATGATGATCACCACGGCGGTGCGCATTCTGGCGACGGTGTTCAAGTGGAATCTGCCGAAGGCGATTTGAGCGGGCAGGAGGTTCATCTATGGTTTTCATGCAGCGTTACGCCTCGCCCCTCGGCGGCCTTCTGCTCGCCGCCGACGAGCAGGGGCTGATCGGGCTCTGGTTTGACGGCGCAAGGCATTTCGCGGCGAATCTGCCGGAGGCGTGCGAGGAAAAGCGCACGCCGATTCTTGACGAGGCGGCGCGCTGGCTGGACGACTACTTTTCGGGCGGACAGCCGGATTTCACCCCGCCGCTGCACCTGATCGGCTCGGCGTTTCGGCTGCGCGTGTGGGCGCGCCTGCTTGAAATCCCATACGGGCAGACGACGACATACGGCGCGCTGCTGGGCGACGGCGCGAGCGCGCGGGCTGTCGGCGGCGCGGTCGGGCGAAACCCGATTTCCATCATCGTGCCGTGCCATCGGGTGATCGGCGCAGACGGAAGCCTGACGGGATACGCCGGGGGCGTGGACAGGAAAATCCGCCTGCTGGCGCTGGAGCGGCAGGGAACAAAAAGACGATAAAAGAGCTGTCAAGCTAACGACACCGACATTCCAAGAGTACAACTAAGTATTTGTGCCCGAAGGTTTCCAAAGGGCGATGCGCCAAACGGGCGCCGTAAACGCTCGGAAA
>ERZ1673746.1675-NODE-1675-length-14233-cov-4.842291_pt1 | contig 14233 bp, 10 predicted proteins | sample MGYA00580205_ERZ1673746 | MGnify/ENA primary metagenome ERZ1673746 (study PRJEB41218, sample SAMN15661771) | gut metagenome | host: Homo sapiens | place: Canada: London | collected 2015-08-20/2019-03-30 | study: EMG produced TPA metagenomics assembly of...
ATCCGGCCGAACACTTTCAGTCCGATCAGCAGCAGCGGAATGTCGAGCATCAGACCGAACGTTCCGACCTGAACCGAGGGTACGAGCGCGTGCAGCACGATACCGGTGCCGTACACGCCTCCGGGAACGACCCTGTACGGGTTCATGAACAGCACGAAGCCGGCCGACAGGATCACGCTGCCCAGAATGACGCAGAACCACGAGCTCAGCGATTGCCGGGCAAGCAGCTTGTCGTAGAATTTCGATACCATTTCCATGGGGATTCGGAATAATTAACAAAAGTAGTTAATTTTGTTAAAACCGAAAACAAGTTCCGGCGAAAGAGCTATCTTTGCATAACTTTGCGCTACAAACGGAACGTTTTATGGCTTTGAACGTATTTTTCATTCTGGTGGCCTATGTGCTGGGGTCGATTCCGAGCGCCGTATGGATCGGCAAGCGTTTTTACGGCATCGACGTCCGGGAACACGGCAGCCGCAACGCCGGGGCGACCAATACGCTCCGGGTGTTGGGCGCGCGGGCCGCGCTGCCGGTTTTCGCAATCGACATACTGAAGGGCTTCGCTGCCGTCATGCTGGCGCACTTGTCCGGCTACGAGGCCGGCAGCAGCCAGATGTTCAACCTGAAGATAGCGCTTGTGGCCGCCGCCGTGGCGGGGCACATCCTGCCGCTGTTCGCCGATTTCCGCGGAGGCAAGGGGGTCGCCACGCTGGCCGGAGCCGTGCTGGCCGTATACCCGGGTGCCGTTCTGCTCTGCCTGATCGTTTTCGCCGTCGTTTTCGGATTGACGCACTACGTGTCGCTCGGCTCGATGAGCGCCGGGGTAGCGTTTCCGATATTCATCCTGATTCTGAAGCGGCAGCCTCCGGTCTCGCTCGTAGTGTTCGGTTGCGTGATCGCCCTGCTGCTACTGTTTACGCATCGCAAGAATATACGTCGTTTGTTGACTCGCAGCGAGTCGAAGACCTACCTGTTCAAGCACAAGGGCTGATCGGCGCCTGTTGCGGCTGTCCGCGTTTCTGGGGTCGGTCGGAGCTCGTTCCCTGCCTGCTGCCGGGCGGGCATATGCCGTTCCCGGGCGTCGGTAATTTTGCGTATGCCGGCGTGCTTGGGCGATTATCCGGCCTTTCGTTCATCCCGGTATGGAATGTCGGTCTGCATCCGCTGCGACTGCCGGTAGTGGCTGCGGCGGATACTCTTTCGGCCCCGGCGGGTAGCCCTCGTCCGGGATACGGCATGGCCGTTGCGGCCTGCGCTTTCCTGCTACGATATGCTCAGTTCCTCGATCGGCTGCTGCTGGATTGTGTCGAGAGGGTGAGCCTGATACCCGATCCGCGCGAAGTCGATTTTCTTCAGGTCGATGCAGCGGATCGAGTTGTTGTACGACGTTTTGTAGTAGAGTCTGCGGTTCGCCAGATCGATCGCCGAGGTCCACTGCGTCGCGCTCGGTATGTCGGGAGCATGGCCTTCGGGGTGCTCGATTCCGATCGGAATGTCGAAGTTGTTCAGAATATGGAAGCTCTGCAATACCGCGTCGAGTCCCGTCCCGCATGCCGGGGCGGTCGCTTTGTAGAACGCGATCCGGACGAAACGAGAGGGCGGGGTGACGTCTCCCGGGATACCCAGAAATCCGGAGCCTGCGCCGAAGGGGAATATCCGGACGTTTCCGATCCGTTGCGCTTCGGCGTTTCCCGGATGCAGATTCACGTAATTGTTCAGATTGGTTATCTGCCACGGAAAGTCGGGCGAGTTCGTCAGCACGCCGACTTCGTTGTCGTAGAAGCGGGGCTCGCCGTCGATGAACTCCAGCACGACCTGCTTGCCGGTCGCGTCCGCGATGCGCCAGTGGACGGTCGAGCCGACGGAGGGATCGATCGATACGACCCGTACGGTCTGTGTGGCGGCTTTGACTTCGTCTACGGAGGAGAATTGCGAGAGTATCCACGCGACATACTGGAGATCCGAGAGCGTCCGGTCGTTCCGGGTCGAATCGTAGGCCGGGTATTTGCCGTAATGGGGGAAGTAGAACAGTCCGGCCGACAGTCCGGCTTCGTTGATTCCCTCGGCGATGAACTCTTCCCGGACGATCGTCAGTCCGACCGCCCCGTATTTTGCGCGGAACGACAAACCGTTGGCTCCGGTAGGCGTGTATGAGACGGTTTCGTGCTGCCGGGGAATGACGACATAGCCGCTGGGCAGCGGGCTCTCGCCCCATTCGATCGTGCGTGCCGTGACGAAGGCCCCGTCCCGGGCCGTGAAGGAGATGCCGGTGCATGCCAGCGCGGGCGCCGTGCCGTTCAGCAGCAGTGCTGCCCAAAGGAATGTTCTTTTCATGTTTTTATTCGCTAAGTGTCGGTGAGAGGAATTGCAAATATGCTGCCGTGTCTGAGCCGGCCGCGTTTCGTGCGGAACCGCATTGAACGACGGTCGGTCCTGTGCCGTCGAAAAACGGCGCGACGCCCGGTTCGTTTGCGTGCCGTCCGTTATGCGTTCGATGGCGTCTGGCGCGGTCCCGCCGGACCGGGTTCGTCCCTCGGGCATGCGAGGCGGGCCCGGGGAAGACGAGTCGGATCGGCTTCCGGCTTAAAAGCCGATCGCCCCGGAAACTCAGCGGCTTTCGGGGCGATCGGAGTGGCTTTCGAGCCTGCTTTACTTGATCGTATCGAAGCGAGTGTAGGGAACCAGCGCGGCCGGAATGCGGATACCCTCGGGCGTCTGGTTGTTCTCGAGCAGCGCGGCTACGATACGCGGCAGCGCGAGCGAGCTGCCGTTGAGCGTGTGGCAGAGCTGCGTCCGCTTGTTCGCGTCGCGGTAGCGGAGTTTGAGCCGGTTGGCTTGGAACGACTCGAAGTTCGACACGGACGAGACTTCGAGCCAGCGCTGCTGGGCGGCCGAGAAGACCTCGAAGTCGTACGTGATGGCCGACGTGAAACTCATGTCGCCGCCGCACAGGCGCAGGATGCGGTACGGAAGCTCCAGCTTCCGTACGATGCTCTCCACATGGGCGATCATCCCGTCGAGCGCTTCGTACGAGCGGTCGGGATGCGCGATCTGCACGATTTCGACCTTGTCGAACTGGTGCAGGCGGTTCAATCCCCGCACGTCCTTGCCGTAGGAGCCGGCCTCGCGCCGGAAGCAGGGGGTATAGGCGGTCATCTTGACCGGAAAGTCCGACTCGCTGAGAATCACGTCGCGGTAGATGTTCGTCACGGGAACTTCGGCCGTCGGGATCAGGTAGAAATTGTCCGCTGTCACGTGGTACATCTGGCCTTCCTTGTCGGGCAACTGGCCGGTTCCGAAGCCCGAGGCTTCGTTGACCATCAGCGGAGGCATGATTTCGGTATATCCTGCCGCCGTGTTGCAGTCGAGAAAGAACGAGATCAGCGCGCGCTGCAGGGCCGATCCCTGTCCCTTGTACACGGGGAAGCCCGCTCCGGTCAGCTTCACGCCCAGCTCGAAATCGATGATGTCGTACTTGCGGGCCAGCTCCCAGTGCGGGAGCGCGTCGGAGGGCAGCTCGGGCGTCGCTCCTCCCGTCCGCACGACGACGTTGTCGGCGGCGGTCAGGCCGTGCGGCACGTCCTTGTTCGGAAAGTTGGGCAACTTGACGATTTCGGCGTTGAGCTCCGCCTCCACGTCGCGCAGCCGCCCGTCGAGCTCTTTGGATGCTTCTTTCAGCGCGGCCGTGCGTGCCTTGGCCGCTTCGGCTTCGTCCTTTTTGCCCTGCTTGAAAAGCATGCCTATTTCTTTCGCTATGGCGTTCTGTTCGGCCAGATTGCCGTCCAGCCGCGCTTGAATCGACTTGCGTTCGTCGTCCAGCTTCTCGATTCGGTCGACGGCCTCGGCGGCGTCTACGCCCTTGACGGCCAGACGCTCGATCGTGTAGGCCCTGTTTTCCCGGATTTGCTTTATCGTCAGCATTATTCGTTAAAATTTTATCGTGTTGTTTCGTTTTTGCGTCTTTTTGCTCGAACCCATTGTACTGACAATCTGTCGGTTGTTCGAGTTTCGCGCAGCGGGCGGGAACTTGTCTCCTCACCGCCGTTTTCGCCGCCGGTGAGGCAAAGATACTAATTTTTCGTACCTTTGTAACCTAAAGGAATGCCTATTTTATGAACGTGAGCAAAAGCGTGTTGACCGTTGCCGCGACGCTTTGCGGTCTGTTGTGCGGCTGCGGCGGTTCGAGTGCCGGAGAACGCAGCGCCCCCGCGGAGAGGGCGACGCGGAAAAATATCTCGCTTATCGAAGGCGTCTCGCCTCTGTATGGCGCGACCGTGCCGCAGGGAAGCGTCCAGCGGATCGGTTTCCGGCTCCGTGCCGGAGCCGAGGCCGACAGCGTCGTGCTCTACATGGGCGAGCGGCGCGTGGCCGCTCTCGACACGGCGGGATACCCGTACGAAGTCTCTGCGGCGCATCCTACCGGAAAGGTCTTGTACAAGGTGGTCGCGTACCGGGAAGGGCGGAGCGACTCGCGCAGCGGGGAGTTCGCCGTGCTGGCCGGCAAGGCGCCCGTGCTGTACGGGCATCGCGTGAGGAATGTCTACCCGCACGACCGGACCGCCTATACGCAAGGCTTGCTCTGGCACGACGGATACCTGTACGAAAGCACGGGACTCGAGGGAGGATCGACGCTTCGTCAGGTCGATCTTACGGACGGGCGGGTCGTACGGAGCGTCCCGCTCGACGACAGTTATTTCGGCGAGGGGCTCGCGCTGCTCGGCGGCAAGCTCTATCAGCTGACGTGGCGCAGCAACAAGGGATTCGTCTACGACTTGAAGACGTTCGAACGCGTCGGCGAGTTCGGTTACGGGGGCGAGGGTTGGGGACTCGCTACGGACGGGACCTCTCTCTATCAGAGCGACGGCACGGAGAAAATCCGCGTGATCGATCCCGAGACGTTCCGTACGGTTCGCACGATCGAAGTCTGTACCGACCGGAGCAGAGTCCCCTATATCAACGAACTGGAGTGGATCGACGGAGAACTTTGGGCCAACGTCTATACGACCGATACGGTGATCCGGATCGATCCGCGTACCGGGGCCGTCGTCGGGGTAATCGATCTGGCGGGGCTGCTCTCTCCCGCCGACGTGACGGCGCAGACCGACGTGCTGAACGGGATCGCCTACGACGCGAAGACCGGACGCATCTTCGTGACGGGCAAGAACTGGAACAAGCTTTTCGAGATCGTGCCCGTCAGACAGTAACGCCGGACCGGGGAACGCTCCGGGTCCGTTCGGGAACGATCAGAACCTTATTTACCGCGCATGTTGAAATTTTCTATATATGATCAGCTCTCGCGCCGCATCCTGGTGCTGGACGGCGGGCTGGGGACGATGATACAGGGCTACGGCCTCGGAGAGGAGGATTATCGGGGCGAGCGCTTCGCCGGCTCGGAGGTGCTGCTCAAGGGGTGTAACGACTTGCTCGTGCTGACCAAGCCCGAGGCGATCCGCAGCATCCATGAGGCCTATTTGCAGGCGGGGGCCGACATCATATCGACCGATTCGTTCAATGCGAACGCCGTGTCGATGGCCGATTACGCGTTACAGGAGTACGTGTACGAGATCAACCGGGCCGCCGCCGCGTTGGCCCGCAGCGAGGCCGACCGCTTCACGCTGCGCAATCCGTCGAAGCCCCGCTTCGTCGCCGGCTCGATGGGCCCGACGAACCGGACGGCCTCCATCTCGCCCGACGTGAACGATCCGGGCTACCGGGCGGTGACTTTCGACGAGCTCGCCGAAGCCTATTACGAGCAGGCGCGGGGCCTCGTCGACGGCGGGGCCGACGTCCTGCTCGTCGAGACCGTGTTCGACACGCTGAACGCGAAGGCGGCCCTGTTTGCGATCGAGCGGCTGCGCGCCGAGCGCGGCGTTCCGATCCCGGTCATGGTTTCGGGGACGATTACCGACGCGAGCGGACGCACGCTTTCGGGGCAGACGATCGAGGCTTTCTATACGTCCGTCTCGCATGCGGGCCTGCTGTCGGTCGGACTCAATTGCGGCTTCGGGGCCGAGCAGATGCAGCCTTACGTGGCCCGGCTCGCCTCCGTGGCCGAATGCGCCGTGTCGGCGCATCCGAATGCCGGGCTCCCGAACGGCTTCGGCGGCTACGACGAGACGCCGCAACGGATGGCCGAGACGATCGACGGCTATCTGCGGGAGGGATTGCTCAATATCGTCGGGGGGTGCTGCGGCACGACGCCCGTCCATATCGCCGAGATCGCCCGCGTGGCGGACGGCCGCGCTCCGCGAAAGGTCCCCGCTCCGTCGCATGTGACGACGCTGAGCGGGCTGGAGACGTTGCGCGTGACGCCCGAGGCCAATTTCGTCAACGTCGGCGAGCGGACCAATGTGGCCGGCTCGGCCAAGTTCGCCGGCATGATTCGCGAGGGGCGCTATGAGGAAGCTCTGTCGGTCGCCCGGCAACAGGTCGAAGGCGGGGCTCAGATTATCGACGTCTGCATGGACGACGGGCTGATCGACGGCGTCGGGGCGATGCGCGATTTTCTGAACCTGCTGATGGCCGAGCCCGACATCGCCCGCGTGCCGGTAATGATCGATTCGTCGAAATGGGAGGTGATCGAGGCCGGGCTCCGCTGCGTGCAGGGCAAGTCGGTCGTCAACTCCATCTCCCTCAAGGAGGGCGAGGCCGAGTTCCTGCGGCGTGCCGCGCTCGTGCGCCGGTACGGCGCGGCGGCCGTCGTGATGCTGTTCGACGAGCGGGGGCAGGCCGATACGTTCGAGCGCAAGATCGAGGTGGCGGGCCGTGCCTACCGTCTGCTGACCGAAGCCGGTTTCCCGCCCGAGGACATCGTTTTCGACCCGAACGTGCTGTCGGTGGCCACCGGTATCGAGCAGCACGACCGCTACGGACTCGATTTCATCCGCGCCTGCGGCTGGATCAAGAAAAACTGTCCTTACGCGAAAGTGAGCGGAGGTGTCAGCAATCTGTCGTTCTCGTTTCGGGGCAACAATACCGTGCGCGAGGCGATGCATTCGGTTTTCCTGTATCATGCGATCGCCGAGGGAATGGACATGGGCATCGTCAACCCGTCGATGTTGCAGGTTTACGACGAGATACCGAAACCGCTGCTGGAGCTTTGCGAGGACGTCGTGCTGGCCCGCCGGGCGGATGCGACCGAGCGTCTGACGGCCTATGCCCAGCAGATCAAGGATAAGAAGGGAACGGCCGCCGACGACGGCGAACGACTGCGCTGGCGCTCGGGAACGGTGGCCGAACGGCTCGCCCATGCGATGCTGAAAGGTATCGCCGACTATGTGGACGAGGATACCGAGGAAGCTTACCGCGGACTGGGCAATCCGCTCGCCGTGATCGAGGGCCCGCTGATGAGCGGCATGAACCGCGTAGGCGAGTTGTTCGGCAAGGGCAAGATGTTCCTGCCGCAGGTGGTCAAGAGCGCGCGGGTGATGAAGCGGGCCGTCGCCGTACTGACGCCTTACATCGAAGCCGAACGCCGCGAGGGCCGCGCCTCGTCCGCCGGGCGCATGGTGCTGGCTACCGTCAAGGGCGACGTGCACGACATCGGGAAGAACATCGTCTCGGTCGTGCTGGCCTGCAACGGGTATCGGGTGGAAGATCTCGGCGTGATGGTCGAGAGCGAGCGGATCGTCGAGACGGCGGTTCGGCAGCAGGCCGACGTGATCGGACTGAGCGGACTGATTACCCCGTCGCTCGAGGAAATGGCCAAGGTGATCGTGGCGGTCGAGCAAATGGGGCTCCGCATCCCGATTCTGATCGGCGGGGCGACGACCTCCGACCTGCATACGGCCGTCAAGCTCGCGCCGCTGTACAGCGGGCCGGTCATCCATGTGAAGGACGCCTCGGACGACGTGCGGGTGCTCGCCGAGCTCGGGTCGGTCCGGCGCGAGGAGTATCTTCGCTCGGTCCGGGAGCGGCAGCAGCGGCTGCGCGAGGAGTTCGAGCGCAGGGACGCGGGTGCGTACCGCTCGCTCGCGGAGGCGCGCGCCCGCAAGCCGGCGATCGATTGGACCTGGGTGCCCGTGCCGAGGAAAACGGGACGGTATCTGTTCTGCAACTATCCGCTCGAAGAGTTGGTCCCGCTCGTGAACTGGAGCTATTTTTTCAGCGCATGGGGACTTCCCGGGCGCTATCCGGCCCTGTTCGACGATCCGAAGCGGGGCGAGGAGGCGCGGCGGGTATTCGACGATGCGCGGCGGCTGCTGTCGGAGATCGTCGACCGTCGTTTGCTGCGCGCCGACGGCGTGATCGGGCTTTATCCGGCCGCATCGGACGGGGACGATATCGTGTTGTACGCCGACGAATTGCGGGAACGGGAGCGGATGAGACTGCCGCAACTGCGCAATCAGCAGGCCGACCGCGAGCGGAATTTGTCTTTGGCCGATTTCGTCGCTCCGCTCGGCAGCGGCGTGAAGGACTACGTCGGGGCGTTCGCCGTGACGGCGGGCCTCGGGCTCGAGGAACTGGCCGGCCGCTACCGCTCCGAGGGCGACGACTATCGCGCGATCATGGCCAAGCTGCTCGCCGACCGGCTGACGGAGGCGTTCGCCGAGGCGCTGCATCGCTATGCCCGCGTGACGTTGTGGGGCTACGAGCGGGAAGGGCAGTGGAGCGTCGGGGACTTGCTCGCCGAGAAGTATCAGGGCATCCGTCCCGCTTTCGGCTATCCGTCGGCTCCCGATCATTCGCTCAAGGCCGACGTCTTCGCGCTGATGGACGTCGGGACGGTAACCGGCATGACAATGACCGAATCGTACATGATCGTGCCGGGAGAGGCTGCCTGCGGGCTGATGCTGGGGCATCCCGAGGCACGGAACTTTTCGGTCGGCCGCATCGACTCCGAGCAGCTCGCCTCGTATGCGGCGCGGCGGGGAACGGACCCCGAGAAAATGAGGGTGCTGATTCCGCAGCATCTGATAGATATGTAACCAAGCGAGAAACAATGCACATAACCGACATTTACAACCAAGCCGCCGCCGAGGGACGGGCCCGTTTCTCGGTCGAGCTGTTGCCGCCGCTCAAGGGCGATGGGCCCGGCCGCGTGTTCGAGGCGCTCGATCCGCTCCGGGAATTCGCGCCGGTTTCGGTCAACGTGACATCCCACCGCGAGGACGTGAAATACGTCGAACGCGAGAACGGACTGCTGGAGCGGCACACGGTGCGCCGCCGTCCCGGTACGGTAGGTATCTCGGCCGCCATCATGCGCCGCTACGGCGTCGAGGCGATTCCGCACCTGATCTGCGGCGGACAGTCGCGCTACGATCTGGAGGACGCGCTGATCGACCTCGATTTTCTGGGTATCGACAATGTGCTGGCCCTGCGCGGCGACAATCTGCGCGGCGAGCACTCGTTCCGGGTGCATCCCGACGGGCATGGGCATGCTTGCGAGCTGGTCCGCCAGATCGCCCGGATGAACGAGGGCGTGTTCATCGACGGCGAGGTCGAGGACTGTCACCGGACGAATTTCTGCATAGGCGTGGCCGGCTATCCCGAAAAGCACTGCGAGGCTCCGAATCCGGCCGAGGACATGCGCCGGCTCAAGGAAAAAGTCGACGCGGGGGCCGACTACATCATCACGCAGATGAGCTTCGACAACGCGAGCATACTCGCTTTTATCGAGAATTGCCGCGCGGCGGGTATCGACGTGCCGATCATTCCGGGCATCAAGCCTTTTTCGACGAAGGCGCAGCTCACGATGCTGCCGCAGATATTCCACGTCGATCTGCCCGAGGTGCTGGTCCGCGAGGTCGAGAAGTGCCCGACGAATCGCGAGGTGCGCGAGGTGGGCGTCGAATGGGCCGTAGCGCAGGGGCGCGAGCTGATCGCCGCCGGCGTGCCGATCCTCCACTTCTATACGATGGGCAAGACCGACAATATGGTCAAGATCGCGCAGGCGCTGTTTTAGACGCGGCGTTTGCGAAGTTTTCGTCCGCCGCCGGCTCGGGCTTTCCCGGTTCGCGCAGCACTTGCGGAACTCCGCGTTTATTTGGGATGGAAGGCGCTTTTGGCATGTCGACGCGGCCGTATATGAGGACGGAGACAGTCCGTTCGGCGGCCGGTAGCGTGAGCGGGGCGCTTCGGGGCCGGAGTCCGAAGCGAGAGAGGTTGGAGAAGGGCGTATTTATCCGATCCGTCCGGTTCCCGCTCGGAGTATTCGGGGCGTTCGCGGGCGCGTGTCGTTCGTAAAGAGAAAGGCTCTGTATGCAGGCCGTTCGCGGGGTATCGTTGCTTACCGGAAACCGGCCTTGCCGAAAACGGTGCGGGATTTCGGGAGAAGGGCGGGATGATCGGAACCGATCCGACGGAGTTGGCGAGGAAACGGTTCGGAAGCACCCGACGAGTCGGCGAGCCGTTGGAAAGCGGTCGGGGTCGAAGGTCTCCCGACGGAGGAAAAGGTGCGAGCGCCCCTGTTTCCTGTAGAGAGTGGGTGCGTGGATTGATGTTTCGGCGTGGCGGAACCGGCTGTCGGACCCGCGAATGCGATTTTAATAGTTGCCGTATGGAAACTTATGATTCGATCAAAAAGGCGGCGGAGGCTGTTTCCGGGCAGGTGTTGCTTGCCCGACGGACTCTGCATGCCAATCCCGAGCTGTCGTTCGAGGAGCGGGAGACTTCCCGTTATGTGGCCGATTGCCTGCGGGAGGCGGGCATCGAATTCCAGCCGATAGCCGGAACGGGCGTTCTGGCCCGGATCGAGGGCCGGGGAGACCTCCGCCGTTGCGTCGTGCTGCGTGCCGACATGGACGCGCTGCCGATCGAGGAGAAGACCGGTTTGGAATACGCTTCCCGGAACAAGGGCGTGATGCATGCGTGCGGGCACGACGTCCACACGGCCTGCCTGCTCGGGGCGATGCTCGTGCTGAAGAGGATGAGCGAGCGAATCGAGGGAACGGTGTTCGGGCTTTTCCAGCCCGGCGAGGAGCTTTGCCCGGGCGGAGCGTCGCTCGTGCTGGCCGAGGACCCGTTCCGTGACTACGAGGTCGCGGCTTTCGTAGGCGAACATGTGGCGGCGGAGATTCCGGCCGGCCGTTTCGGCTTCCGCGCGGGGCAGTATATGGCTTCGAGCGACGAGCTGCGCATCACGGTCCGGGGAACCGGGGGACACGGCGCGCTGCCCCATACGCTGACCGATCCGGTCGTTGCGGCGGCCGCGATCGTCACGTCGTTGCAGCAGATCGTCAGCCGCAATGCCGACGGGACGATTCCGACCGTGCTCTCGATCGGGCGGCTGATTGCCGACGGCGCCACGAACATCATTCCGCCGACGGTGGAAATGGAAGGCACGCTGCGGACGATGGACGAGACGTGGCGCGGGCGCGCGAAACGGCGTGTCGCCGAGATCGCGGCCGGAACGGCGGCCGCATACGGCGTCGAGGCCGAGGTGAAGATATCGGACGGCTATCCGTGCGTCGTGAACGATCCGGCGCTGACGGCGCGCGCTCGGCAGATCGTCGGGCGGCTGTGGGGCGCCGACCGGGTGGAGGAGCTGGCTTTGCGAATGACGGCCGAGGACTTCGGTTCCTACACGAAGCGCTATCCGAGCGTTTTTTTTCGTCTCGGCGTTGCGCGGACGGACGGTCCGACGGGCGGACTGCACACGTCGGTATTCGATCCCGACGAGCGGGCGCTCGACTACGGCGTGGCGACGATGACCGCGCTGGCGCTCGAACTGGGACGTTGACAGTCGCCTGTCGCTATTCCCGGGATTGCTCGGTTGCCTGAAGGCGCGGAAATCGCGCCGGACGATTCGGTTCGGAGTGCTGCGGACTGCTGTCGCCTGCGCCGAACCGCAAACGATCGTAGGTACGAGCTGCTCGCCGCCGTATACGCCTACTTGTCGGAGTGCGATGTAATCGGTTCCGACGAGGTTTTTCCGTTCCTTTCTCGGATCGTCTCGCTCCCGGTTCGGTGCCGTTTTCTTCTCTTCTTGTGATTTTTACTTGCTCTCGGTCTCCGTCCGAAACAGGATGAACGCTATATGTTGCGAATGTCAGGGCCGATTTTTGGCAGGTCGTTTCCTGCACCTCCCCGTCGATGGAGCGGTTTTTCGTCCTTCGATTCCGTCTCTTTCGTCTTTGCCGATTGCGCAGCAGGTTGGTGCCGGAAAGCGGCCGAGCGGGAGATAGGTTGGAGTTCGGGAACCGTCGACGATGACGTAGAGAGCGGCTGCGTCGGGAAAGCAATGGTATGCTTCCGTGTACCAAGCATGTTCGCCCCCGGAATTTCTATTGTCTGTTGACCGCGACTTGCGGCCACCGGTTATGTATCCGATTAGGCTCCTGCATGAAATTTTCTCCGACAGAGGGGGAAATTAAACCGGAGGCATCGGGTGTTCGCAAGTCGGTACGGTAAACGATATGACCGGGACAGGAAAAACAAGAACCCCGCTCCTTAGGAGCGGGGTTCTGCATAGGCCCTGAGCCTTCGCCCTTGCGGGCGGGCTATGCCTTACTGGACTGTTTTAACGATTTTTTCGAATGCTGCGGGATTGTTCATCGCCAGATCGGCCAGCACCTTGCGGTTGAGCTGGATGCCCTTGGCGTTCACTTTGCCCATGAATTCCGAATAAGTCATGCCGTGGCTGCGGGCTGCGGCGTTGATACGCTGGATCCACAGGCTACGGAATTGGCGTTTCTTGTTCTTGCGATCGCGGTAAGCGTACGTAAGACCCTTTTCGACGGTGTTTTTGGCGACCGTCCATACGTTTCCCCTTGAACCAAAGTTACCTTTGGCAAGTTTTAAAACCTTTTTTCTTCTGGCTCTGGATGCTACTGCATTGACTGACCTTGGCATAATTTAAAAGTTTTACGAGCGGTTAGCGGCACGGTTCTCCCGCGCTCTTCGGGGCTAAATCGCTCTTTGTTTGACTGAAAGCGCGAAGCGGCTCCTCGATTACTTTACGAGCAGCAGCTTCACGTTGGCCTCGTCGGCCTTCGAAATGAGACCCGAGTAAGTCAGGTTCCGTTTCTGCTTGGTGGTTTTCTTGGTCAGGATGTGACTTTTGAAAGCATGCTTTCTCTTGATCTTTCCTGATCCGGTGAAGTCGAAGCGCTTCTTCGCACCGGAATTGGTTTTCATTTTCGGCATTCTGATTCGAATTTAAATGTTAAACAGCCCACAAAGATAAGAATTAATCGGGAAACAAACAAAAAGCGGTCCGCCGAACTTTCCCGGGGAAGCTGTGACACACCCTTTGTTATGATTGGCATCTCGATAAGGATGATCTTAAAGTTCATAGATTGCCGAGCGGTTTTTCCCTCAGTTCGGGCGTAAGCTCCGTTACCTGTCCCCGCTTAGCCTGCTCGATAGCCTCGCGGATAGTTTGCAGGTTCCGGGGATCGTCAAAAAAGGGATCGCCGCTCGGACTGATACCCAACATCGAAACACCTGCCCGAGTAATATGACATTTAGTCCGTAATGACCGCAATGAGTAATTTTTGCCATAAAATTTGGCAATCATTCTCAGGCAGGTCGGCCCGCAATTCATCGCGTCTAATTGTATGCAATGGGGGAATTTCATTCGATATAAACCTGCTTAAACTTGATTAAGTATTTTTTACCGACCACTGCTTAGTTATGTTCTATGTGCAACGAATCATTGTGTACTTTTTTTAAAATTTCGATTGCTTTCTCTAATGCGAGATCTTTGTTTTGTCGTTCACTGGATAACGTCCTGTGAATAACAATATCAGGAACAATTCCCTTGTTAACAAAAAGTTTATTACTATACGGGAATAGCTCACGTAACGTACATATTCGAACGACTCCCCCATCAGGCAAATCGACTAACAAAGGAGCACCGGATGAACCTTCTGTTTCTTCCCCTATGAATATTGGCCTGTCGGGAAGATCATAAATATTGACAAGAAAATCTTCGCATGCAGAAGAGCTAAGCGGCCCAATTAAACAAACAATAGGACATTCAACAGCGTTTATGTGAATATCTCTTACGATAATTTCCGGATTTTGTTTTTTGTAAGCCTTGCCTAAATAAAAAAGTTCATATTCCTCACGATAATTTCCCTGAGAGCGGGCATAACCATCATTAATTCTGGTTTCATATCCAAAGGAACGAATAGTATCACTTGGATCTATATGCATCTGTAATCGCCAAGCAACATCTGTAACACCACCTCTGTTATAGCGCAAATCTAAGATTAATCCTTCGGGGTTTCTATTGGACAAGTCAAACATAACAGAGTCCAACATGGCAATCATATCTTCTCTAAAGTCC
>ERZ1673746.1682-NODE-1682-length-14177-cov-3.446821_pt1 | contig 14177 bp, 7 predicted proteins | sample MGYA00580205_ERZ1673746 | MGnify/ENA primary metagenome ERZ1673746 (study PRJEB41218, sample SAMN15661771) | gut metagenome | host: Homo sapiens | place: Canada: London | collected 2015-08-20/2019-03-30 | study: EMG produced TPA metagenomics assembly of...
GGAGACGTGAATCCATCCGGAAAGCTTCCATACGTCGTACCATATTCCGAGGACGATCTCCCGCATGTAGACTGGGAGGCGACCGATCAGTATTACGAATATTATCATGGCTATACACGACTGGAGAAAAACGGCGTGAAACCGCTTGTGCCATATGGCTTCGGATTGAGCTATACGACATTTGATATTACAGATCCGAAAGCAGTCGTAGACGGGGATGAACTGAAAGTGACGGTAAACGTGAAAAATACCGGAGCGATCGACGGCGATGAAGTCGTACAGGTTTATGTCGGATTTGAAAATTCCGCAGTGGACCGTCCGGTGAAACAGCTTCGAGGATTTCGGAGAGTTTCTTTGAAAGCCGGGGAAGAAAAAGAAGTTGAGATCACAACTCCGCTGGAAAAACTGAAATGGTATGATCCGGTTTATCGTGAATGGAAACTTGAGAAAATGGAATATCCGGTCTATGTTGGTTCCAGCGCTGCCGAAGAAGATCTGGTGAAGACAGCTGTCACTATTTCATAGACGTTTCGGGCAGTGATAAAACAGGTTGAATTTGGTTACAGGTTTCATAGGCGGACAGTTGATTTTGGGTATTTTGTAAAAGATGCTGTAATTATATAATAAATACAAGTGATTCGTGAACGAAATACACAAAACAATGGGAGCGAGAAAGGAGTTACGAATGGAAGAGAGAAAGTATTTGAAATGGTACAACAAAGTCGGGTATGGGTCAGGAGACTTGGCGGCAAACTGTATTTACGGACTTCTGACAAGTTTCGTTATGATCTATCTGACCGACACAGTAGGATTGAATGCGGGAATCATCGGAACATTGATCATGTTCTCCAAATTTGCAGACGGAATCACAGACGTCTTCTTTGGAAACCTGATCGACAAGACAAAGAGCAAGATGGGAAAAGCGCGCCCGTGGATGTTGTATGCGCAGATCGGTAACTGTATCTGTCTTGTCGCAGTATTTGCTATTCCATCAAGTCTTGGAAAGACCGCACAGTATGCTTATTTCTTTATTGCATACACATTGTTGAACGCAGTGTTCTATACCGCGAACAATATTGCATATGCATCACTGACATCGCTGATCACAAAGAATGGTAATGAACGTGTGCAGATGGGATCGATCCGTTTTATGTTCTCACTTGCAACCAACATTATCGTACAGTCGATCACCGTTGGTCTTGTTACAAACTTCGGCGGCGGAGCAAAGGGATGGAGAACCGTAGCATTTATTTATGCGATCATCGCATTTATTGTGAATGCAATTTCCGTATTTTCTGTGAAAGAACTTCCGCCGGAAGAAAACGAAACAGAAAGCGGACAGGGAAACGAAGAAAAGATTTCTTTCCTGGAATCTATGAAGCTTTTGCTTTCCAACAAATATTTCCTGATGATCGCAGCGTTTTATATTCTGACTTATGTGCAGACAGGTATCGCAGGAATCGGTATTTATTATATGACATATGTCTTGGGAAATCCGGCATTGCTTGGTACGTTCTCAATGGCACAGATGCTCCCGATGGTGATCGGTCTTGCATTTACACCGGCATTGGTGAAAAAGTTCAAAGGAATGTATAAAGTGAACTTAACAGGTTATTGTCTCGCGGCAGTATTCCGTATCGGATTCATCATCGGCGGTTATATGGGAAATATCCCGCTCATGCTCGGAAGTTCCGTGCTTGCAGGATTCTGTACAAGCCCGGCGACCGGAGACATCAACGCGCTGATCTCCGCAACATCTGATTACACGGTACGTACGACAGGAAAACATATCGAGGGCGCGATGTTCTCTTGTTCTTCTCTCGGAATCAAAGTCGGCGGCGGAATCGGATCTGCGATTTCCGGACTGCTTCTTTCCGCAAGCGGATATGTAGCAGGCGCGGCACAGCAGTCAGCTTCTACGATCAATATGCTGAACTTCATGTATCTGTGGTTCCCGATGATCTCGATCGTACTGATCGCAGTGATCATGTACTTCCTGAAAGTCGAGAAAGCAAATGCAGACTGGGATGCGGCACATGGTGTAAAGTAAAATTTACATAACAACAAAAGAAAAGGAATGGAACTTCTGATGCGGGTCGTGGTTTCATTCCTTTTCTTTTGTAAATCGGTGTTGTGCCGGGACTATGACCGGGGGCGGAGACGCTTCCGGTAATCCAGAGGCGTTTCTCCAAAGGCGTTTTTAAACAGGCGGTAGAAGTGGCTGCGATTGGAAAAACCAAGTTCTTCGATGATCGAGGAAATACTTTTATCCGTGTTGGAGAGAAGCTGGCGGGCTTCCTCAAGGTAGATGGACTGTCCGTATTCGAGGATCGTCTTTCCGGTCTGTTTTTTTACGATCCGATTTAAATATTCACCATTGTAATGCAGAAGCATTTCCAATTCCTCGCGTGTGCATCGTCCGTGACTGGAGCGCATGATATGGGAAATCTTGCTGAACAGATATTCCTGTCCCTGCGAATGAGAGTGGATCCGGTTGATACTGAACAGATCCGGATCTCCGAGCAGTCGGAGCAGTCTGGCAAAGACGGCTTTTACCAAAAAGGAAGAGCCGAAATCCCAGTTGATCGTCTCCAGGATCAATGTGTTAAAAAGTGCAGACAGGCGGTCTAAAATATCATCCGCGGGGATCATCGGAAAACAGTCGAGGTAGATCTTGTCAAATTTCAGCGTTTCATTTTGGCTGTCGGCAATGAGCTGGAAGATAAGATTCTCTTCGTCCGGGTGTTCGGCATGCGCTCGGATTTCCGTATAGTCGGCGAGAAGATCGGCGGTAAAATCATCCCGGAGCATCAAAAAGACCGCTTGGAAATCACCGGAAAACTCTTCACAGTGCCGGATATTTTTATTCATGATGCAGCATTGCCCGGCTTCATAAGTAAAGACTTGGTTTCCGACATGATTGGTGACGGAACCGGAGAGAACATACATAAATTCAATGCAGGAATGCTGATGCTGCGGACGCGTGCTTAAAGCGGCAGCAGAGACTGTGCCAAATTCGATATTGTGATAATTGTCGGGCGAGAACTGGTAGATATTGCATAGATCGTCAGTTTCGCGGCATGTCTCGAACATAACGGCAAAAGGGGAAGAAATCTCATAAAATTGGAGATCCTGCTCTTTCGTGTCGGTGATGATCAACGGATTAAAAGAAGATTCGATCTTTGATTTTTCTTCCGGAGTAATATGGTGGAAGGTGTCTTTTGCCATGGCAGATATCAGGTCCTTTCGAGGTTGGATTTGGTTACAACTTTCGGCGGGCAGGTCGGCTTTCGCCATTGAGTGAGCTGTGCCGAAAAATTATAATAAAGAATAGTTACAGTATACACGAACAAGAGAAAAGAAGAAAGTCAAAAAAGCAAATAAGAAGGGAGAGTTCAGACATGTTAAGAACAAAGATCAATGACAACTGGCAGCTGGCAAAAGGAGGAACTTCCATGATGTCCGCGCTTCAAGGCGGACTGGAATTTGAGACGATCAACCTGCCGCACGACGCGATGGTGCATGAAGAGCGGACGCCGGATACGGAAAACGGAACTCAGACAGGTTATTGGCCGGGCGGACTTTATACATATACAAAGAAGCTGAATGTACCGGAAGCGTGGAGAGACAAGACGGCGATCCTGGAATTTGAGGGCGTGTACATGACCGCGATGGTTTATGTGAACGGAAATCTGGCAGCGACGAATCTGCACGGATATTCCAATTTCTATGTAGTTTTGGACAAATATCTGGAATATGGTCAGGAAAATGAAATCAAAGTAGTTGCAGACAACGCATCCGAGAAAAATTCCCGGTGGTATTCGGGAAGCGGAATTTACCGGAACGTCAGCCTGCTGATCGGCGGAAGGATCCACATGCCGGCAGACGGCGTGAAGATCACAACGCTATCTGTGGCAAAAGATGCGTCCACCGTAGAAGTTGCCACGACAGTTAAAAATCTGACAAGAGCAAAAGAGAAGATCACCGTGGAGGTGCTGATCACGCATGCCGGTGTCGTTTATGGGAAAGACGTTGTCGGAGTGACGATGTACAAAGAGGCGGAAGAGACGGTGCGCCAGACGATCTGTATCGAAAAAGCAAGATTGTGGAGTCCGGATGATCCGTTCTTATATGAATGTGTAGTGAATGTTTATGCAGGAAAGGAAAAACTTGACGAAGTACATGAGCCGCTTGGTATCCGCAAACTGGAACTGGATGCGCAGCATGGACTCCGCATCAACGGAGAGCAGGTAAAACTGCGCGGAACCTGCATCCATCACGACAACGGAATCATTGGCGCCGCAACGTTGGAGAAAGCGGAAGAGAGACGCTGCCGTCAGATGAAAGAAGCTGGATTCAACAGTATCAGAAGTTCTCATCATCCGATGAGCAAGGCGATGCTGGATGCGTGCGATAAATACGGAGTCCTCGTAATGGATGAATTGACGGATATGTGGACGAATCATAAGAATGCAAATGATTTTGCGCTTCATTTCTTAGATTGTATGGATACGGAGATCAAACGCATGGTGGCAAAAGATTATAATCATCCTTGTGTGATTTTGTATTCAACCGGAAATGAGATTCCGGACATGGGTACGGAAAGAGGCGCACAGTTGAACCGTCATATGTGCAATCTGATCCATGAGCTGGATCCGAACAGATTTACGACAAATGCGATCAACGGACTTCTGGCGCTGGGACCGAAGATGGGGATCGTGATCCGGGAATTGATGGAGGCACAGAAGAAACAGGCAGAAGCATCCGGTGAGAGTGGCGAAGAGGGCGCGAATGCTCTGAACGGAATGATGGCGCTGATGACCGGAGAGAGCGGCGATGCGGTTGCGTGCCATCCGCTGATGACAGAAAGTATTGCGGAATCTTCCGAGGCGATGGATATTATCGGACTGAACTATCTGACCGGACGGCATGTGCTGGAAAAAGAGCTCCATCCGAATAAGACTGTGCTTGGTACGGAGACGTTCCCGGCGGATATTGTGAGATTATGGGATATTGTAAAGAATAATGATCATGTGCTTGGCGATTACACATGGACCGGTTACGATTATCTCGGCGAAGCAGGATGCGGTGTGTTCTACTATGACGGAACACAGAACTTTGCCGGCGTATATCCGGACCGTACCGCTTATATCGGGGATATCAACCTGATCGGATACCGCCGCCCGATCAGCTATCTGCGCGAGATCGTTTTCGGACTTCGCAAAGCGCCTTATATTGCAGTAGAGCGCGTGGATAAATATGGAATGCCGCATTCGCTTACCGCATGGATGTTCAAGGATAATGTGGCAAGCTGGACGTGGCCGGGATACGAGGGCAAACCTGCCAATGTGGATGTTTACAGTGAAGCGAATGAGGTGGAATTGTTCCTGAACGGAAAATCCCTCGGAAGAAAACCGGCAGGCGAGGCAAATGGATTTACGGCAACATATGAGATCACATATGAGCCGGGCGAACTGCTTGCAGTCAGCTACCGGGATGGCGAAGAGACCGGAAGAGACGTGCTGTACACGGCAAAAGACGAAGTGCAGATGCAGGTGGACTGCGAGGGCGAAGTGCTGAAAGCGGACGGTGAAGATCTGGCATTTGTTACAGTGAAGCTGACCGACGATAAAGGCGTGGAAAATCTGTTCGCACAAAAAGAGATCACAGTGACCGTAGAGGGAGCCGGAACTTTGCAGGGATTCGGAAATGCAGATCCGAGAGCAATCGGAAGCTACGACGATACGACATGGAAGACGTTTGACGGCTATGTGATGGCAGTCGTTCGTGCAGGAAGAGAAGCCGGAACGATCAAAGTCAGATTTGACGCGGAGGGATGCGAAAGCAGAGAAATTGAGATCCAGGTGCGTTAGGCGGGAATTGAAGATGAGGGAGGTGTTTTATGAGAAAACAAAAATTCAATGACAACTGGATTTTCCGGACAGGCGGAGGAAGCTCTCTGGAAGCGTTGGCAGGCGGAGACAGGGATGGGAAAATGGTGACGCTGCCGCATGATGCGTCGATCGGAAAAGAGCGGAATCCGGAAGAGCCGAACGGAAGCGGAAACGGATTTTTCCGGGAAGAGAATTACAACTATACAAAAGAATTTGAATTAGACCCAAAAGACGAGGGGAAAAATATTTACTTTGAATTTGAGGGCGTCTATCAGAATGCATTTGTCTACATCAATCATGCATTTGCGGGAAAATGTCCGTATGGTTACGGCAATTTTTATATTGACGCCACAAAATTTGTACGGTTTGACCGGAAAAATGAGCTTAAGGTCATTGTGAAGAACGGCGTACCAAGCGGACGGTGGTATACCGGCGGAGGAATCTACCGTGACGTCAATCTGATGATCGCCGACCGTCTGCATCTGGCGGCGGACAGTGTACATTTGGCGGCGGTGGATGTGGAGGAAGATCAGGCGGTGATCCGCGCGGCGGCAACGATCGCTTATACCGGAACCGGAGTGCGTGACGTGCAGTTTTTTATCCGGCTTTTGGATGCGGATGGAAATGTGGCGGCGGAATCGGTGATGCCGGTGACTGTGGAAGAATATACAGAGCGGGAATATCTCCAGAAACTTTATGTGGATCAGCCGAAGCTGTGGGATGAGGAACATCCGTATTTGTATACGTATCAGGCAGTCATCAAAGAGGGAGAGAACGTTCTGGATGAAGAAGAGGGAACGTTCGGAATCCGCAAGCTCCAGTTGGACAGAAAACACGGACTTCGCGTCAACGGAAAAGTTGTTAATCTGCGCGGCGGATGTATCCACCATGACAATGGTGTGACCGGGACCGCCGAGTTCGCACATACGGCGGAGTTCCGTGTGAGAAAATTAAAAGAAGCCGGATACAATGCGATCCGAAGTTCTCACTATCCGATGAGCCGGAGACTTCTGGAAGCATGTGATAAATTCGGAATGTATGTGATGGATGAGTTTTCCGATGTGTGGACGACGACAAAAGTGGACTTTGATTACGGTACGCACATGGCGGAATGGTGGGAGCATGATATCACCAATCTGGTGAAGAAAGACTACAATCATCCGTGCGTCATTATGTATTCGATCGGAAATGAGATTCCGGAGACCGGAAACAAATTTGATACACAGTGGGGAAAGAAGCTTGCGGATAAATTGCGCAGTCTCGACGATAGCCGTTATGTGACGAACAGTCTGAACCTGATGCTGAGTATCATGGATCGTTTGGGCGAAATGAAAGAACAGATGGCGGCGCAGGCGGAAGCAAAAGCAAATGCAAAAGATACCGGAGGCAAAGAGCTTGGAGAAAATTCAGAGATCAACAGTATGATGAGCAGCATGGGGGATATGATGAACATGCTGATCGGCAGTGAGATCGCAGGAAAGGCGACGGAGGAAGCTTTTGCTCAGGTGGATATTGCTGGATATAACTATGCGCAATGTCGTTATGAATCGGATGCAAAGCGTTATCCGAACCGGATCATCGTAGGTTCGGAGACATTTCCGAAAGATCTGGATGAGAACTGGGAGCTGGTTAAAAAACATCCGTATGTGATCGGAGATTTTTCATGGACTGCATGGGATTATCTCGGAGAAGCAGGAATCGGAAAAATCTTGTATGAGGAACAGCCGGGAATGGGATTTTATGCGCCGTATCCGTATAAGGCGGCATATTGCGGAGACTTAAACCTGCTCGGTGACAGACGTCCGGTTTCTTATTGGAGAGAAATGATCTGGGGACTGCAAAAAGCGCCGTATCTTAGTGTGCAGCTTCCGCAGTATTATGGCATCACCCCGCAGATGACAAACTGGAGTATGACAAATGCCGTCCGAAGCTGGAACTGGAACGGGTACGAGGGAAAACCGGCGGTCGTGGAAGTTTACACTGACGCAGAGGAAGCGGAACTGTATATCAACGGTGAGCTGAAAGAACGGAAAGCTGTAGGCGAAAAGAAAAAATATATTGCCGAGTTTGATACGATCTATATGCCGGGCGTGGTAGAAACGGTAGTCTATAAAGGTGGAACCGAAGTCGGCAGAGACCGGATCGTGACTGCAAAAGACGAGGTGCAGATTACAGCATTTGCGGATGCAAAAGAAATTCCGGCAGACGGCAGTGACATTTGTTATGTGGAGATCAGTCTCGATGACGAAAACGGCAACCGGAATCCGGGAGCGGACAAAGCAGTGCGGGTATCTGTGGATGGTCCGGGCGTGATACTTGGATATGGAAGCGCCGATCCGGAGTCGGGAGAAAATTATTTTGATATGACGGCAAAGGCATACGAGGGACGGCTTCGCGCGGCAGTACGTGGAAACGGAGCGGGCGGAACGATCACGGTGACTTTGCAGGCAGAGGGATGCGAGGATGTGAAAGTACAGATCGAAGCAGTGTAAGACTTGCGACAGCGTGATAGGGATTATGAGCATATAAAGAGATGGACAATGAAACAGGAATGATACAGGAATGTAACGGGAACGTCAGTGTACAAGTGACATATTATTTTCCACTTGTACATTGACATTGTCAGAGTCGGGATACAAAGAACGGATCGCCCTTGTACCCCGACTCTGTATTGTTGTGATCCGTTAATGGATCCGGAGATCAATCCGGCAATGAATCCGGCGATCTATTAGTCGATAAATACGATCGGTTTGATCAAATCTTTCGGTTTATCTTTCATCATCAGGAGCGCTTCTTCTACTTTGTCAAAACCGTGGAACTGATGTGTGACAAGGCGTGACGGACAGATCCGTTTTGTCTCGATCAGGGAGATCAGTTTTTCCATGCGAAGTCTTCCGCCCGGCATCAGTCCGGCTGCGATCTGTTTGTGTCCCATACCGCATCCCCATTCTACACGCGGGATCTTGATATAATCGCCCTCTCCGATGTAGTTGACATTTCCGATTTTTCCGCCTGGTTTTAAGACATTGATGGCAGTTGCAAATGTATCTACATCTCCGCCTGCGATCACGACTTTGTCGACGCCCTTTCCGGAAGTGAGGTTCATCACTTGTTCTTCAATGCTTCCGTTACGGTAGTTGATGATGTGGGTTGCGCCAAATTCTTTGGCAATCTCGATACAGTTTGGACGGCTTCCGACTGCGTAGATTTCAGAAGCGCCGCGGATTGCAGCTCCTGCAACGGACATCAGACCTACCGGACCGATACCGATCACGAGTACCTTATCGCCAAACTGAACGTCAGCCAGCTCGACACCGTGGAAACCGGTCGGGATCATATCGCAGAGCATAACGCCGGATACGTCATCGATGGATTCCGGCAGGATCGCCATATTGCCATCGGCATCGTTTACATGGAAGTATTCTGCAAATACACCGTCTTTAAAGTTAGAGAATTTCCAGCCTGCCAGCATTCCACCGGAGTGCATGGAGTAACCGGCCTGTGCTTCCAGAGAATTCCAGTCGGGAGTGATCGCAGGGACAACGACTCTGTCGCCCGGTTTGAAATCTTTTACCTCACTGCCGACTTTCTCGACGATACCAACGGCTTCATGCCCGAGGATCATATCGGTACGTTCTCCGATCGCGCCGGACCATACGGTGTGGACGTCGGATGTACAAGGAGAAATTGCCGTAGGGCGTACAAGCGCATCTTTAGCGCCAAGTACAGGGATGTCTTTTTCTACCCATCCGATCTCTCCGATTTTCTTCATTGCGAAACCTTTCATGTTAGAACCTCCTTGATCTTTTTAATATTTGATATAATTTTAACATACTTTAGATAGAAACGGTTGTTTTTGAGTCTGTGGATATGGTAAAAAATCAGAAGAAATGGGAACGAACCATACGGTTTGGGAAGAATAAAATTTGTGGGAACAGGATGAAAAAAATTCAGAGAAATTTCAGGGAATGGTGCGGAATTTGTTGACAAATAAGAAAGAATCCGATAGAATCAATATGGTTCGTGAGTGGAGAAATCCCTCCGATTTTTTATGCGGATGTGGCGGAATTGGCAGACGCGCCAGACTTAGGATCTGGTGGGAGACCGTGCAGGTTCAAGTCCTGTCATCCGCATTGAATGAAGAGCACCGGATGCCGTAAATACGCGGTTTTCCGGTGCTTTTTCTTTTTTGAAAATTTCATGTGTATTGAAAGTGTTCGCTTTGGGTAAGGGGCAATCCGGAAAATTCTCCATTCCATACATCCGAAATGGTAGTATAATGAAAGCAATAAGATGAACAAGGAGCGTGCGGAACCTGGTAATTCTAAACCTTCTTACACACCGACGCGAATGAAAAACATACTGGAAGAGACATCGGAGGTGGGAAAATGGACAGAGACGGAGAAAATCCATATTATATCGAAATCATGCAGGATACCGGGGCGCTTCTGGCGCAGGAGCAGGCAGCGTATCTTGGGGAGATGGCGGCGGCTTTTACGGAAAGCGCAAAGCTGGCAAATGAGGTGGAATTCTGGCGATGGATGGGGGCAAATTATCCGCAGCATTTTTCAAGCGCCGAACAGATCCGGCAGACGGCAGCGGAAAAGGCAGAATGGATGCGGACTCAAATTCAGGGAAAAGGATACGAATGGGACTATATGACGATGCAGAGGAGCAGACTGTCAAAGCTTATGTCGGTATTTGATGCAGGAGACTGCCCCACACAGCCGGGGATCGATATTACGGAGACGGGATTTTGGGACGGGCAGGTAAAAGAGCGGTATCAGAATAAAGCATATGCGGGGACGAATAACCCGGATCTGCACAACACTCCCAAGAATGCGGTTGTCGTGACGAACAGGGAGAAAGTCGATTATGCTCGGAAACAGGGATATGAAACGGAAGAATATCTGGATGCGGAGACAATCCGGGCAAGAAGAGAAAAACGGTTTGAACAGGCAGAATCAGGAAAGATCCATCCGAATTATGATTGGAAACAAATAGCATCAGCGTCGTTGAAAGCCGGAGTGATCGGAGCGGTCATCGGGATGACGGCAGAGACGGTCGCTTCCTATCAACGCTGGAAAGCGGGAGAACTTACGTCCGGGCAATATTTGGCGGAAGTGCTGAAAGCAGGCGGAGAGTCCGGTATCACGGCGGGACTTACATCTGCGGTGATGATCCCGATACAGGCGGCGGTTACGGCAGCGGGATTGTCGGTATGGATCACGGTTCCGGTTGCATTTGTATTTGGCACGGTGATCAATGCTGTGGTAGCGCCTTGTTTTGGTCGGGGCGCATATAAAAGGCTTTTGAATGAGGCGAAATATTATCAAGCGCTGGAGGATGTGTACGATGAGTTTATCGATGTGGCAAAGCTGGCATGCAGGCAGTATGAATCTTACATCATACAGATCGGAAACCAACGACAACGGTACGAAGAACTGAAAGCAAAAAATGAAGAGGCGGATCAGAAGTTGATGCGGCTTCTGGAACAGATTTAGGCGCATCAGAGAGGCACATCAGAGAGGAGCATCAGAAAAGTGAGCCGGAAAGATAAAGTAAAGAGAAAAAAGATCAGTCGGAGATGAAAACATGGAAAAGGAACAGATAAATGGACAGATAAATGGGCAGGTTGCGGAAGTGATGCCGACAAGGGCGGATATGGATTATTTGATGGAACAGTCCAAAGGAAATATGAACAAGATTTTAAGCAGCATGACGGAATTACTGAGTGAAAATGACCGGAAAGTGGAAATGCTGGAATCACAGACATGGTTTCAGAGGATGTTACGGACGATCACCGGGAAAAATAAGGCGACAAAACGGGAAATCCAAAATAATCATGAAAAAATCAACGTATATATTTCAAAAGCGATCACAGAATTGTATCAGCAGAATTGTCTGGACCGGGAAATTATCACAGAACTTGGTTACCGGCTGAATGATCTGGCAGAAATGAATGTGAAGCTCAAAGAACTTTTGGGTGCACTTATTTTTAAATTAAATGAAAAAATTGAAAGTGTGGATCGATTTCATTTACTTACCGACGAAATTCGAGAGGGGATTTATCCGAGCGAGCAGCCGTTTGCATCGTTGTGCAGGATTTTGTTTCATATGGATCAGAGAACCATTTTGGAAGAAAGAAGAATGAGGCTGCTCCGGAAAGTGATGGAAAAGAAAGGATTGTTTGCAAAGACAGAGCGGACATTGCAGGAACATCTTATGGAGATCATGCAGATCCCGGATGAGGAGATCGGAGCGATCTATCTGGAATTACAGACGATGCCGGATAACAAAAATGCAGAGGCGATCCGAACGGTGATCGAGGAGTACCATTTTTTGCCGGATGAGGAGAAAAAACGTGCAGATCAGGAGGCAATCGCCGGGAAGACGGCGGAGAAATGTGCGGAAAGCACACCGCTTTGTCAAAGTGCGGAAGCAGTATTTCTGGATCTTTTGAACAGCAAGAAGAACCGGATACTGGTGGAGCAGGCAAAGGCTTACAGAGACGGAAGCGGCGTTCCGACAGACTATGAAAAAGCGGTTGCTTTCTATAAAGAAGCGGCGCGTAATGGAGATAAAAAAGCGCAGAAAAATCTTGGGACGCTTTATAGATACGGAATGTACGGGTTTGAAAGAGAGCTTTCGGAAGCCGCAAAATGGTTTCAGCTGGCGGCAGATCAGGGCGATCCGGATGCGGAAGCATTTTTGAGTGATTTAAAGAACATCGAGGGCTGAATTGCTGCATCTAAAGAAATTATCCGGGCACTAATACTTGTTGTTTTTTTTAGAAATTGTTACAATAAAAGCAGTGAAACGGCAGCCGGAAATCACCGGTCACCGACAAGGGAAGGAGCGATTTTATGGGAAAAATGAATCCGAAGTATGAACCGTTGTTTACGCCGTGGAAGATCGGCAATGTGGAGATCAAGAACCGGATTGTTCTCTGTCCGATGGGAGGAACCTCGCTGTTTGGTTGGATGGAGCCGAACCATTTTGATAAAGAGGCGGCAAAGTTCTTTCTGGAGCGGGCAAGGAACAATGTGGGGCTGATCATTCCGGGGATCGCGCCGATCAAAGACACGATCGGAGGAAGATGGCTCTGGCAGAATAAGAAGATGTTTCGGGAACTGAAAGAATTTATGGAAGAGATCCACAAGACCGGAGCGAAATTGTTCGTGCAGATCACTGCGGGGATGGGACGATCCTGGGCGATCACAGATTCACTTGTGGAAATACATAACAGTCCGGTTCTTCGGACATTGGCGAAACCGATCATCGACGTGCAGTATCAGTCGGCAAGCCCGAGCGTTTTGCCGTCCCGCTGGTCGGACAAAGTGACTTGTCGGGAGATGACGGCGGCGGAGATCCATGAGATCATCGATGCATTTGCCAAGACGGCGGTGCTTTGCAAGGAAGCAGGTGTGGACGGCGTCGAAGTGCATGCCGTGCATGAAGGGTATCTGCTGGATCAGTTTACACTCAAATATACGAATCACCGGACGGATCAGTTCGGCGGCTCTTTCGAGAACCGGTATCGGTTTGCGACGGCGATCGTAAAGAAGATCAAGGCTGCCTGCGGCAATGATTATCCGGTTTCCCTGCGCTACTCCGTTGTCTCTAAGACGAAAGATTTCTGTGTGGGCGCGATGCCGGGAGAAGAATATACCGAGATCGGACGCGACATGGAAGAAAGTGAAAAAGCGGCGAAATATCTGCAGGACGCCGGATACGATATGCTCAATGCCGACAATGGTACTTACGACGCGTGGTACTGGGCACATCCGCCGCAGTATATGCCGCAGAACTGTAATCTGGAAGACGTCGCACATATTAAGAAATTTGTGGATATTCCGGTTGTCTGTGCCGGAAGAATGGAGCCGGATGTGGGCGCGCAGGCGATTGCGGACGGCCGGATCGATGCGGTCGGCGTTGCAAGACAGTTTTTGGCAGACGGCGAATGGATCACGAAATTGATCGAAGACCGGATGGAAGACATCCGTCCGTGTATCTGCTGCCACAATGCATGCTTCAATATGACACATTATAAAGGCATTGCCAACGGACAGCCGTTCTATGATGCAAGCCACATTGCTCGGTGTGCGTTGAATCCGCCGACGATGCAGACGGACAAATATAAGATCGAGCGCGCGCGTACACCGAAGAAAGTGGCGGTGATCGGCGGCGGTATCGGCGGAATGGAAGCTGCCATCGTCTGTGCGAAACGCGGACATACGGTAGATCTGTATGAGAAGACCGATCATTTGGGCGGCGTATTTA
>ERZ1673746.1702-NODE-1702-length-14054-cov-4.165298_pt1 | contig 14054 bp, 14 predicted proteins | sample MGYA00580205_ERZ1673746 | MGnify/ENA primary metagenome ERZ1673746 (study PRJEB41218, sample SAMN15661771) | gut metagenome | host: Homo sapiens | place: Canada: London | collected 2015-08-20/2019-03-30 | study: EMG produced TPA metagenomics assembly of...
CATGCAGGACGGGATTCAGCTATTTAATTTTAGTCGTCAAACAGTAGTCAGGCTATTGCTTTCACAGAATTGAACACACGATAAAACCGCATGTTTGCAAGCCCTTCGACGTTGAAATGGAAACGTATCACAGTTGTCGGAGAACTGTGACAGACAGATTTAAATGGCGTAACCGTGCTGCTTTTAGATGAAATGCACAAGTTATAAAGACTGGTAAAAAGCCCGCGAAGCCTTTTGCCGTCGGCCTTCGCAGGCTTTGTTCCGGTAGTAGTCAAACAGTAGTCAGAATCGTTGGATCAGGCCTTGTTTGAAAAATCAGGAAAGCTATACTAAATCAACAAAATAGCGATAGAGGCCAGGTGAACAAGGATCGCTACTTTTTTTCGTTCGGAGCGCGCCGCTTAAGGAGCAGAAGCAGTATGAGCATTCCCGCGCACAATATTGCGGCAAGGCTCAACAGAAACAGAGGCGCGGAGTCTCCTGTCTGAGGAACGTTGACGGCGGATGGACCGTTTCCGCTGGAGGATGACGTGCCGCTGTCCGGAGCGGCGCCCGGAGAGGAAGAACCGCCGGAGGAAAGAGCGCCCGAGGAGGATATGCCCGAAGAAGCACTGCTTGAAGCCGGGCCGCCGGAGCTGTCGTCAGGGCTCACATCTGGCTTCAAAGAGATGCGGTACGGCTGGGGGAAAAGGTAGCCGATCTCATCAATGATGAGCATCCTGTACTTAGCGAGAATCTTCAGCTTGTCGGGGGGACGATTTTCAAAGGAGGCCTTTTTAAGCTGCTCAATGAGTTGATGGCAGTTGATGTAGTATGTAGAGAATCTGTGCTGAGCAGCCACCAGGCCGAGCGCGGAAGCCAGGTGGGTTTTGCCTACACCAGGCGGGCCGAGAAAGACCACATTTTCTCCGCTCTCCAGAAAGCGCATGGCAGCGAATTCAACAATCTGGCGCTTGTCGATGGAGGGCTGAAAGGAAAAGTCAAAGTCGTCCAGGGTTTTCTTGATGGGGAAGCCGGACACCTGTACTTGCTTTTCATAGGCGCGTTTGCGTTTGAATTTGGCCTCTTCGGAAAATATATAATCAAGAACCTCCACAATGTTGAGTTTGTCAGCAACAGCCCGTTCCAGGTAGTTGTCCAAGATTTCCAGCGTGTTTTTCATCTTGAGGCTCTCCAGGTTTTCCCGGAGTCTGTCCACCGTCAACTCACTCATACAGCACCTCGTCATACCGGCTTAAATCTCTGGATTTCAGTGGGAAGTCAATGATGTTGCCCTGTTCCAAAAGAGGGTTTTCCACATCCATGGAGTGCTTGAGGGTGAGCCTGCGGTAGTGTTGGTGATTGACGACGATATTCTTTTTCTGATACGATATCCGATGCAGAGCGATCTGCTTCCCCTCGTAGTATGCGGCCAGCATGTTGTCGAGGGCCACGACTGCCACATCCTTGCCGACATACTCTGCGGGAACAGAGTACTGGTTGCCGGCATAGCTGATGAGGCAGTCTTTTTGTACCCGGCGAAGATTAATTTTGTCGATGATATATTCGCGTTTGAGAGGGCTTAGTTCCTCTTTTTTCAATCTTTCAAAGGGAATCTCGTTGATAGTGGCATGAACCTTTCCGTTGACTTTGTTACACCAGGCTAGAGCTTGTCCGTTGAGATCTGCTAAGCTGTTGTATTTGATCCCGATCATGAAGTTGTTCCTCACAAACCGAATCGTCCGTTCTACTTTCCCCTTGGTCTGTCCGCGGTATGGGCGGCACAGGATGGGCTTGAAGCCATAGAATCCCGCGAAGTCTTCAAACTGCCGGTTCAGGGTGCTGTCCTCCTGTTTCAGAAGCTGTTTCACTACCACCTGCTTCATGTTGTCGTACAGGATCTCTTCCGGATACCCGCCAAAATACCGGAATGCATTCTGGTGACATCGGATGAGGATGTTCGTGCTCATGTCCGTGACAAACTCAATATATCGCATCCGGGAGCAACCCAAAACAAGAAGAAAACAGTACCGCCTTTTCCATTTCCCGTCCTCATACACCGTATGCTCCTCAAAGAATCCCCAGTCCATCTGCCCTTGTTTTCCTGGCATTGTTTCAAACCGAACCGTTGCCTTTTCGTCCAGATCCATTTTTCGGCTTCTCACATGCTCCTTGACGATGCTGTAATTCCCTTCAAATCCTTGCTCTTTCAGTTTTTCCAATATTCGTACCGCTGAATATGGCGCTTCCTCCAGCCACTGGTCTACCTGTTGCTTGTACTCATCCAGCTTTGTGGGTTTTGGTGCTGACAGTGTATACTCCGGTTTTTGTGGTGATTCTACGTACCGTTTAGCTGTCCGCGGATCTATGTGGTATTTTTTCCTAACTCTGTGTAGCTCATTCCTTTGAGCCTGTCATTTCGGATGTCTATCCATTTTGCTCCTTCCATTCCGACTTCCTTTCCGCACTGAAGTCAATATGTATTTTACAACCGACAAGATTTTGGAGGTAAGCGGAGAAATGTCTGAAGCTCTGTTTGAAGAGAAAAAAAGAACCAGTATTATTAAATCGAATGGGATTCGATTAACAGAAAAGTCACGCAATGACAAAGCTGCGGGACAACGGGATATGGGACTATTCCGGTAATTCAACTCCGAGTTCCAACTCCATATCAGCCTTCTGAGTTTGGTTGATAAGCAATTTGATTTGTTCGATTTTGCAATTGCGGGACTTGCGCTTTTCGGCGTAAGCCCCGCTTTTGTATATAAAAATAAGTGCAGCGGATTCACCGCTGCACTTTTAAAAATCATTTTCTGTTCTGGGACCAATCAGCCGAAAAGAATCGCTAGATAGTCTTGCTGTCCATCCAACACACGTAAAATAGAAAGCATGTTATCCTCGCTGATCTCATAAAAAACCAAATGCTTGGCGACTACAAAAAACGTATAGAAGTTTTTTTTCAAATCTTGCTTCCATAGATATGCCCATCATTGGATTCTCTTCCAGCAAAGATATTGCCTTCAAAATAGACGCGACCAGCTTTTGAGCGGCCTTTTTATTGCCAAGAGTCTGTGCAATATATTCCTGCGTCTGGCGAATATCCAATACCGCCTGATGCTTGTATATTATTTTTATTAAACGGGCCATCGCCTTGGCTTTGATAATTTCAGCATTATTTTCATTTACCTCGAAAGGAAAGCCTCCTGCATTCAGAGACTGCTGAAAAAAACATTGACCGCGTCTGTCAATGTGAGCCCATTTTTTCCATACACGTCTTCCAACTGTTTGCGCAGTACCGGATTGATTTGGATGCGAAACATATCCGTTTTCGCAGATGAAACGATATTTTCCATTTATCCAGCCTCCTGTCTAAAACCCGCATATCACAGACCCCTTTCAACCCGTCGACATTGTGGCCACAAAAGCGCCACAATGTCGCAATTCCGCGAGAAGGTAAGATGTAATATAAATCATATTCACAGTATTCACCCAAATTCAAAACATTGTTTGCCTTTATGCTTTAATATACCGTGTATTCCGCCCCTGTCCGATCCGCTTAATGCTGCCGTTTCTCACCATAACTCCCAGCACAGCTTCTACTGTAGTTGGACTGACATCGGGCAGTATCTGGCAAATGTCGGCTTTGGAGATGGGAGTAAGGCTATTCAATACAGTGGCTTCCACGCGAGCTTTCTTTGTGATTTTCTTTCCATGGACAACAGCAAAGCGTTTATCAAGTTCCTTATAGCATATATAAAGCGTAGAAAGGAAATTCTCTATAAAAGGGAAATAGCTGTTTTCGTTTTCGGCCCAGCCTTCGGAAGATTGCCGCAAGGCTTCATAGTAGTATGCTTTATAGTTGTTGATCTGTTCCTCGAAAGAAACATACTTTCCTGCGTCATAGCCATTTTTATAAAGTAAAAGTAGGGAAAGTAGCCGAGACATTCTGCCATTTCCATCACGAAATGGATGAATACAGAGAAAGTCCAGAATTACGCAGGGAATAAGCAGAAGCTGGTTGATATTGGAGTCGCTTCTGGCCGCCATATAGGCTAATTCCAGTTGTTCCATCGCCTGGGGCGTTTCTTCTGCAGGTGTTGGCCGGAAACGAACCCTCTGCTGACCTACGGCGTCTACCTCCAAAATCACATTGTCATCGGTCTTATACTGGCCGCCATATTCATATCCCGCAATGGACATCATCATCTCGTGAAGCCGAAGAATATCGCTCTGCCGGAAGTCAATGTGCTCATAACTCAAATGGATCGTATTCAGAGCATCCCTATACCCGGCAATCTCCGCCTCATTGTGGTTTAAGGGGGCGCTGTTTTGATTGACGATGGCTTGGATACGCTCATCACTGGTTACGATACCTTCTATGGCATTCGAGCTTTTGACTGACTGCACCTTAGCAATAGATTCCAGTTCAGTAAAAACCTGCGCGTATTCATCCTTCCGAACTCCCGCCATTGTTTTTAACGAAACAATGCTGGAAGTTAGATTGACCAGATTCGCCGGGAGTAATCCGTTGTTCAAAAAAGAATAGTTAAATACTCTCATTCCACATCCTCCATTTTTATCTGCATATAATATTACCATTTTATATGCAGATAATCAACCCCATGAGCAGCTTTTCTGCATATTTTACTTTGTTTTATATGCAGATATTCTTTCAAACGGTGCATATCACTCCGCAACGTCTTGAGCCATTGTTCCATTTTGAAAGCGCCAACCTTATTCAGATAGGCCAAAGCGTCTGCCTGTCCCCGGAAATAGATATGTTCCCGTTCCATATTGTCGGCCTGCATATACAGCCGGATGAATTTTTCAAGACTTTATATTCCTCGGTTGAGCAATGAAATTTTCCAACTTTATAGTCAAAAGTCAAATGAATCATAATTTTGCCTTTGGAATAGAGGTAAATTCCTGTGTGATTAAGATTACTATCGGTAACACCACATGATATTTGCAATCCCAAAGGGAATTTTTCTTTTTTCATTATCGACATTAGTCTTCTTCTGAACCACTCGCCTTGCGAAGTGAAGCCATATGTAACAGAAGAACAAGTCAGAGTGGCCAAAGCGGTGAACACATTGTCTTTTTTACTGCACCACCAGCCAGAGCGCTTCAAACGTGTAGGGCGCACAGAGTATGCGCACTACGACCATGACAGCTTGAAAGTGGGCGCCAATGGGAAATGGAATTGGCACAGCAGGGCGTAGGAGGAACAACGGCGATGCAGATCGTCTGCGCGGATGCGCCTTTCCTTTCTTCTCCTCCTGTAACCGAGGAAAAGAACGTCGGCTTTGCATTACCGCCGCGCGGCGATCATTTCAAAGCATATCAATATCTGACGGGGCGCGGTGTCTGCGATGAGGTCCTTGCATTCTGCTTTCATACAGGCCGCGTCTATGGCACAAACCGCAAGACAGCAGAACGGGAATACACGAACTGTGTTTTTGTGGGCTTTGATGAATCGGGAAATCCGGCCCATGCGAGGCTGCGGGGTGTATAAGACTCTCGCCGCAAAGTACCACACAAAGGTTAGAAGCATCAGAGATAAGTATCGCATTGGCAAGGACTTTGGAATCCGCTATGAGACGAAATTCGGAATGAAAACGGCCTTATTCTATAACGAAAGTTTTCGGATACAAACGGAAGTAGTAACGGGCGAATTTGATACGATTGCCAAGAGCTATTTTCGTACCAGCCCTTGCAGTCTGATTCAAAGGCTAAAAGCACGGAAGTGTAAGTGGTGTGAAACGGAAAATGTGGACTTGGAAGTTCACCATGTACGCAGATTAAAGGATTTGAAGGGAAAAGCCCTATGGGAACGGGCGATGATTGGGCGCAGACGCAAGACGATGGTTTTGTGTACCGCCTGTCATGATTTGTTACACGCTGGAAAATTATACTGATTTCTGGAGAGCCGGATACGCTGAGAGGTGTAAGTCCGGTTCGGAGGGGAGTTCTTGGAAACCTACCGCAGTAATACGGTAAGGCGCCGGGTGCTTACCCTACTTTTGAACTTTATTACGGTGTAGACAATATGCAGTGGAGGTTGACGGGATATCGTTATAAGAGTATTATATGTATATAATAATGCTATATGGGAGGCGACCAATTTGAATATCAAGCCGTCAGCATCCATTCGCAACAACTACAACGAAATTTCGGCACTGTGCAAATCCACAGGAGAGCCAGTCTATTTAACCAAAAACGGCGAAGGAGATCTTGTGGTGATGGATATCGAAGCCTTTTCCCGCCGTGAAAAAATGTTGAAATTGCGGGAAGAACTTCTTGCCGCGGAAGAAGACCGTTTGAATGGTGCACAGGGGTATACGCCTCAGGAGGTAGCAGTAGCAATGCGTCAGGCGATCCAGGAGGCAAAAAAACGGCATGGATGAAAAGGTTTACGATGTAGAAATTAGACCGGGTGCTATGAAAATGCTGGTAGAACAGGCGGCTTTTCTTGCGGAGTTCAATGATGAAGCAGCGGAACGCCTTGTGCAAATGTTCGAAGAAAGCGCTGCTTCTCTGTCACAGTTTCCCAAAAGAGCGCCGGAGCTGAATGATGCATATTTGCCGCCACATAAATATCGCAAGTTGCTTTTTGCAGAGCATTATTTAATGGTATATCAAGTTGCAGAGCGTAAAGTATTTGTGGATTTTATTGTAGACTGCCGACAGGACTATCAATGGTTGATTCGGTGAATCGAAAAGAGTTTGACGAACAGGGCGACCGGAAACGGCCGCCCTGTTCGTTTTGGAGGTGCGAAATCATTTGGATGACAACTGGATCGTAGAGAATCTGGAAAACGCATTGGCGACGTGGAATGAGAAGCTGGCGGAGATCTGGCAGCTTGTGAGCATGACGCCGCAGGAATTTAAAGACGGTGGGATATGGAACATCGTTGAGCAGATCAACGGCGCGCTGCAGGCCATCGGGTATGGGCTGCTGGTTCTGTTTTTCGCCATGGGGCTGTTCAAAAACACGGTAAACTTTCAGGAGCTGCGCCGCCCGGAGGCGGCTTTGCGGTATTTCCTGCATTTTGTGGCGGCGTTGTAAGCACGATGGCCGGGCAGATGGGCGGTATGGCGGGAAATGTGGGCACATTGCCCGGCGAGATCAGCGCGGCCATCGGAAACGTGGGCTTTCTCGCATCCATCCCGCTGTGGCTCGTGACGATTTTGGGCAGCCTGTTCATTACCGTGCTTTCCTTTATCCTGATCATGACGGTGTATAGCCGTTTTTTCAAAATATATATTTACGCGGCTTTGGCCCCGGTGCCCATCGCGGCGTTTGGCAGCAGCGAGACGGCGGCTACGGGGAAGGCGTTCCTCAAGGGATATGTGGGCGTGTGTCTGCAAGGTGCGGTCATCGTGCTGTCCTGCCTGATCTTTTCCGCATATATGGGCAGCGGGTCGCCCGCGGCGCCGTCAGGCTCAGCGGTTTCGATGGTTTGGACCTATGTGACGGAAATAATCTTCAACATGCTGGTCCTTGTGGGGCTGGTAAAAAGCTCGGACCGCATTGTGCGGGAAATGATGGGCCTGCGGGGCATGCGAGCGAGTTTAGCGTCATGTAATTTGTCAGCAAGCAGGACGCAAAGAAGTTGAACGATACCGGCAAGGAAAAGGCCGACTTTGGTGGCCGCCACGTGTGTCTTTGAATGTGTTGATGGAACGTTCAACAGCGGTACGATGCTTAAGAATTGATTCAAAAAAGAGATCGCCGCGGGAAATGCCAAGGTACAGTCACCGGTTTCTATTTAACTGAATGTAAGCGTAACGTCCGTATTTTGAGGACGTACATAGATTTTAGCAATAACAAAGCCAAGTAAATCTGCCATCCAGCTTTTATCGGCAAGGATTTCGGGCAGATATATTTAAGGCGAGGGAAACGGTGCGTTCCATTCGCCCTGCCTTATGGTTTAAACGGCGTACCGTCGACCGGGAAAAGAGGCGTTCTGTTTTCATTGCAGCCAGTATCCTGCCGCGAAGATTGATGGGGATTAGTGCTTTGGCAAAGCAAAATCTTTCATCAAAAAGCGTAATTGTCGTAACTGCCAAATGCGACGTCGCTCGCAAAGGTACCGTAACGGAAAACTGGATGAGTCACCTGAAAGTCTCGCAGCACAGACTTTAAAGAAGTGAAATCTCCAATTTTCTTATCAATTTCAGGTGTTTTCGTGCGAGTGTCTCTCGGTCCTTCCGAATCCTTTTCGCGGAAAGCTTCGTCAAACAACTCTAAATGCCGCACAGTGCCCAAACCATTTATGAGAACCGTCGCGCGTTGCACGTAGCACATGTACCCATTAATGTATTGAATTTTTACGGAGGGGTTGAACATCGCGATGCCGGAATACTTCACATTCTTTCCCACTTGTGTATTCAGATACTTCAGGCTGTTTTCGGCCACATAGCTTTCGATGCCGGTCGTGTTGAAAATGAGCAAATCAGAAAACGCCTCATCTATTATCTCACGGTAAATCGGTTCCGTCAAATCCACGAGCCGTTCAAAGACCACTCGGATGTAATCGTAGAAATCATGTTTGAAACATGTAAGCTTAGTGGCGTCAGGAACCTTAGCGAAACCGCAGTAATCAGCCATTTCATAGCTGAACCGCAGGGTGGTGAGCGGTCGAATGTCCTCAACATAATGGAAAATCCGCTGTAAAAACAGGGACTTGATAAAGCTATCCAAATCACATTTGCGGTTGCGGCCAAAGCGCTAATAAAAGGCGTGACAGAACGTATCCGAGACGAGTTCATCCCAGTTGATGTGTTCGTCCAGCAGTTTGAAAAGCTCCGGCTTATCGTTTTTAAGACCTTTCCCGACATTGTGGTAGATGTCCAGCAGCGACATCTGCACATATTTATTTCGCATGGCTTTTCCTCGGTTTTTTGTGTGTCTTTGGAACTTTGACACTTACAATTAAACCGATTTCATTAAAGAATCAATGCGGATGGAGTTTCGACTTCTGGGACACATACATCACTAGATAATACTGCTTTATTCCCTCAGACTTCGCCATCTGAACAAATAGCTGTTTCCTACGTCATAGCTCCCATACGGTTGGAACACAATATGGACAAGGGAATGCGCAATCCAACTAAGATTATGTGCCTTCATTACATCTACACTGTCTGGAGTATACCCACCGAAGCGCAGTTCAATGATTAGATACTCAATCTATTGACTTCTTCTTTAAGGTTCTTGCCTGCCTTGAAAACAGGAGATTTCTTGGCAAAAATATCAATGGACTGTTTTGTATTGTGATTAAATCTATTATGACCTGAAATCTCGCGTACGGTAAAAATACCCGTCCTTGTATAAGTTGGACAACCTCTCCACTAACTAATGCGTCTTCTAGGACACCATAAAAGGCATCTAAAAATCTTTTCGCTTCCTCACAGTTGTTTCCTGCTCTTTGAGTAATTTGTGCAACGTGCCCTTTTGTTTAACATAAATTATTGGTTGATTCAAAAGCTCTGTAAGTCTTTTTGTCCGAAGAGTTTTCTCTCCGGACAAAATCAATGATAGTTTCCTAACAGACTGCATTGGGGGGTGATTTGATGTGTCATGAGTCGGGAATGCGTTTGATCGAACCATTCGACTTCCTGCGGGGTGCTGCTCATATGCTTTCCTGGGATTTACTCAAGTCCCCAGCTGTACAGAGGGAACAAGCCTTACAGTATTCTTAATTTAGGATGCATCCGACAAATACGCCTATCATTGGGATGATACATTACGCAATGTATATACCACTGCGGGTGAAAATTAAATAATTTGTTCTAATGCTTGACGTAGACGAGTTTCATCTGCGAGACAAAGCCCGGTAGAGGAAATAAGATATTCTACCAACACCCGGAGATTTTCTTCATTCGGCTCTATACCAAGTTGCGCTAAGGTAGTGGGAAGTTGCATGTGAACCATCAGAGCCCGAACTTCCTTGATGTCCCTTTCACTCGTCTGATTAAAATGTAGTTGCATCAAAACGCCGACTGCCACAATTTCTCCGTGCAACATATGGCTGGCTTCCTTGGTAAACGACCGGCGCACACAATCATATAGCCCATGGGCTAGAGCCAACTGGTTTACTCCGCAGGAAAAACCGCTTACAACCGAAGTATGTAGAAGATTGGTCAAAATCACATCAGTGAGACGGCCAGAAGCAATCCCATTATCGTATACGTTGCAACCCTCACCCATTAAAAAATTGTAAATAGCCTTTGAATTTACAGCGCAGATATATTTTTCCAGAGTACAATCCCGATATGAGTTGACATTGGTATTGTGTATTACTTCAGGCAATTTGGCAATAGAGTCAAAAATCCCGGCGGCTAAAGTGCGCTTGGGAGCAGTGGCAATTACATCAGTGTCGGCAATAACAACATCTACCTCTTTGTTCATGGCTACTGATCCGTCGGGCTTACCATCATCGTGATACATAATGCACACTGAAGAAGATGCCACGCAGGTGGCCACCGAGGTGGGGACACAGATCAAGTCCATCCCGCCAAAGGTGGCGGCGCATTTGGCAAGGTCAAGGCATTTGCCGCCGCCCACGCCCAAAATAAGGGTGCATCCCTCCTGCCGGGCAAGAGACACATATGCATTCGCCCATCGGCGCGAGCAAGCCTCTGTGTGTGCGCATACGATCGGATGGATGCCCTCCGCTTCAAAGGCGCCGCCGCTCAATTCCAGGATGCGTTTGACAGAACCGGGGCCGCCGAGCAACAGGGGCTTGCCGCCCAGCCGCTTTACCTCGGTTGCGAGCTCCCGGATACAGCCATGTCCATAAAAAAATTTACCTGCGCCAACGCGCAGATTCATATAGTCGTTTTGCATTTCCATCAAAATATCCTCCTGTATTTGCTTTTTTACGTTTGAATGCCGCCCGGGTTGCCCCAACACAAGCGCTGTGCAGACAGTACCAGCTGTTGGAATCATTATAATTTAGAAAAAATATTTTTTCAATATAAAAATAAAAATAAAAAAATATTTTTTATTTTCTCTTGACTTGTGACAAAATGCATGATATTTTAAATTTGACGAAAAAACAAATGGAGTATTTTCACAAAAAATATTACAAAATCACATGGAGGAGATTCTAATGAAAATGACACCCCGGGAACTCAACAAACAGTTGCATGGCGTCTGCGTAATCAGCATTACCCCTTTTAAGGAGGACGGTGCGTTCGACGCGAAGGGCTACGAAAAGAATTTGCGTTTCATTATGGACCACGGCCTGAACAAAAGCAACGCGACAATTGTGGTGGGCGGCAGCACCGGCGAGTGCGGTGCGATGAACACTGCTGAACGCAAGGAGGTGCTGGAATGTGCTCTTGCTGTATGCGGCGATGCGCTGCCCGTGATTGCGGGCTGCAACAGTACAAATGTCCGCGAATCCATCGAGCTGGCCCAGCACGCCGAGGCGCATGGGGCTGTAGGTGTGATGGCACTTTCCCCTTATTATTACCCTGCCAAAGACGAGGAGTGCATCTATCAGTTTTATAAGGCGCTTTCGGAAAACACGGGCCTGGGCATCTTGCTTTACAACAACTTCGAGGTCATGAACATTGATATTTCAATCAATCTGCTTAAACGCCTTAAGGAGTTCCCCAATGCAGTGGGAATGAAAGAGTGCACGCCCGCATTCTTTAAAATGACCCGGGTCGTACAGGAGATCGGCGATAAAATCAGCGTCGTCAACGGTCACGGTGAATTTTTGGAGCCGTATGCCGCTATGGCGGGCACGGCGGGCTTCATCTCCAGTATGTCAAACTTTGTGCCCGATAAGGCTGCTGCCATTTGGGCGGCTCGCAGCACCGGAGATTATGTCAGGGCCAAAGCCATCCGCGACACAATGGTGCCTTACATGGACCTGGCGGTCAAATATTCCGGCATGGGCGGCGAATACAAGGTGATTTCGCTGCTTAAATACATCACCGATGAGGTGGGTTCTTGCGGCGGCTTCCCGCGCGTGCCTTGCGTGCCGCTCACGGCTGCTGAAAAAGAAGAGGTATGCGGCGTGCTGAAACAGCTGGGACTGTAAAAGCGCCGTTCTTACACCGGGACGAATTAGGGTGCACTTGAAAAACAGATTAATAAAGGAGAATGAAAGATGAAAAAGATTTGCGCAATGGTTCTGGCACTATGCATGATTCTTTCGCTGGCAGGCTGCGGCGGCACGTCCGGTGCTTCGGCTTCCGCTCCGACGGCCGACACATCCGTCGACACGTCCGCCTCGGCTGAAACAGAAACGGTCACCCTTACATTTATGCGCACTGGCACGCCCGAGATCCTTCACGAAATCTTTGACCCTATGATTGAAGAGTTTGAAAAAGAGTATCCGAATATCAAAATTGACATGCAAGACCTTGGCTGGTCCGATGCTGAAAAAACGTTGCAGACAATGGCGGCCTCCGAAACCCTGCCCGACGTGATGTATCATCTGCCCGGCACCATTTTTGATTTAGCCGACAAGGGACTGGTGCTCGACCTTACGTCGTATGTGGACGACGAGCTGAAAAATGATATGTACCCTGCGATGTTGCAGGCGGGCCAATATGACGGCAAGCAGTACATGATTACCTGCGGCGGCTCCACCATCATGCTGTGGTACAATACCGAGCTGTTTGAGCAAGCGGGACTTGACCCGGAAAATCCGCCCAAGACCTGGGATGAATTCAAGGCTGCCTGCGAAGCGCTGAGTAAGATCGACGGAATCGACCCCTTTGGCCTGTATGCCAAGAGCAGCGGCGGCGAAACCAGCTTTTTGTTTGAATCGCTGTTTACCAGCGAATTTGGCGGGAGTGCTTGGGACAGCGCCACGAACCAGTACGTTTATGATTCCGAGCAGGGAAAGACGGCCGCGGTTAACACGCTGCAATTCATCCAGGATATTACCCAGTACGCACAGGACAGCTATGTGGAATACGGCCGGTTTGATGTACGCACGCTGCTACGCGACGGCAAGGTTGCCATGGTACTGGACGCCATCAATATGGCGAACCAGGTGTCCGACCAGCTGGCCGACGGCACGATTCGCTGCACGGTAATGCCAGCGGGTGCGTCCGGGATCAACTCCAGCGCCGTAAACGTGGGCGGCTGGTACATTCCCACCAACTCTCAGCATCCGGACGAAGCCTGGACCTTCCTGCGCTATATGATGCGCACGGAAAATCAGCTGGCGCACGCTGCCTATGGCTCTGTACCGATGCTGAAGTCGGAAGCGGCCTCTTACACGGATGGTTATATGGTGCAGGTTGTGAAATCGCTTGACAACAGCTATGCAGAAGGCATTTGCCCTCAAACCAACGCGCTGTGGGCGGTGAACGGCGAACAGCTACAGCTGCTGATGATGGGTAAGCAGAGCGCCGCCGATACGCAGGCGAACATTGCCAGCGAGCACGCTGATATTTACAAATAATTGTCAGCAAGCGTCGCAAGGGCCCCCGGATGGGTCGGGGGCCCTTCCTGTTTCAAGTGTAAAACGCGTAAAAGAGGTGAACGGAATGCCACGCAAAACCAAAGCAAATCCGTTGGTTTCAGGCAGGGCGGAGCCGTACTTATATCTGCTGCCCACCATCGTGTTGTTTGTTTTTATTCTGGCCGTGCCGCTGTTTAATCTGTTCAAATATTCACTGGGTGATTCCAACATCATTCAGGGCTTTAAAGAATGGAACAGCTTTGAAAATTTTAAGTATCTGGGAAGCCCAAAGTTTTTGTCCAGCGTTTGGGTCACCGTTATCTATGTTTTTTTCGGCGTGCTCGGCGTCGTGCTGTGCGGAACGATTGTTTCGCTGGCGCTGGATAAACCCATTCCCGGGCGGGGCGCTTTTCGCGCCGTCGCCATCATCCCTTGGGTCGTACCGCAGGCCTTTGCGGCGTCGATGTGGAGCTGGGTGGTCAATGCCCAATTCGGCTTCATCAATCAGCTTCTCCGGTCCTTGGGGCTGATTCAGGACAATTTGAGCTTTCTTTCGGAAAATACAGCGCTTGCCACGGTAATCATCGTGCGCATTTGGCAGGGCACGCCCTTTGTGATTATTTCACTTCTGGCGGC
>ERZ1673746.1717-NODE-1717-length-13877-cov-11.437636_pt1 | contig 13877 bp, 15 predicted proteins | sample MGYA00580205_ERZ1673746 | MGnify/ENA primary metagenome ERZ1673746 (study PRJEB41218, sample SAMN15661771) | gut metagenome | host: Homo sapiens | place: Canada: London | collected 2015-08-20/2019-03-30 | study: EMG produced TPA metagenomics assembly of...
CGGTCTTGCCCAGCCACTCCGACACCACCCGGGGGATGCGCCATGCGTAGGTAGGTGTGACCAGCACCACATCCCGGCCAGTCTGCACCGGGGCGGTATCCCATGCCTTGATGCAGGCGTTCAGGTCGTAAAGCGGCATCTCCAACCCTTCGGCAATGCGCCGCGCCAGATACCGGCTGTTGCCGGTTCCCGAAAAATATAGTACCATGGTCATTTCCTCGTTTTTGCGTGTTTTTTAGATGTCTGTCTGCCCGGCAAACTGGAATTTGACACTTTGTATTTATCGAGAATACTCTTGAAACCATTTTACAAAGCGTGATTTATTGAAAATAATGAATTTATATAGTTCTCCATTTTTCATATTAACTGTTGCAATTGGAAAGACTATCCACTTCCAAGAGATTTCTTTTATTTCCTGCATCGGCAAAACTAAATTTCTGTATTTTTTGCCAACTGTCAGCTTGTTTGTCTTGTAAGTAAGCGACTGACTATCGAGGTACAGACCTCCTCCAACTATGCCATTGTGACACAAACTACAAACAAAAGATTTCATAGAAACATCCCTCCATTAAATTCCGAGTTGTCGCTCTCCGTATGTCATAGTCTCCGCACGCAAAAAAGCCCTTTGCGGCAGGGTGTGCGCTTACACCTCCCCCGCAAACTTCATGCCCCAGCTCATGCGGGTGTCGTACATCAGGCGGGTCAGGGCAAGGCTGTCCTGCGGGGTGTAGCGGTCGCTGCCGGTACGCCCCAGCTTGACGCAGCGGCTTGCTTCCCGGATCTCGTACTCAAAGCCGTTGATGTCCACCGGGCAGCGGATGACCTCCGGCTCTTTGCCCTCCACTTCCAGCGTCATGGTCTCGGCGTGCTGGAAATCCGGCAGGAAAATACTGCCCTTGGTGCCAAGGATGCGGGCATTGCGCTCCAGCTCCTGCCCGATGGTCTGGACAGACTCCGCCTTGCAGCCGCCGGGGTAGGTCAGCGCAAGGCGGCTGTAATCGTCGGTGCCGTACTCGTTGATGTGGACCTCTTTGGTTTCCACCTTCTCCGGGTCCTGTCCGGTGAGGATGCGCAGAAAGCCCAGATTGTAGATGCCGATATCCAGCAGCGCACCGCCGCCCAGACCGGAATCAAACTTGCGGTCCTTCCGGGCGCCGGAAGCCACAAAGCCGTACTGGCAGGTGATCTGCTTCAGTTCCCCTATAGTGCCCGCCGCAAGGATCTCGCGCAGGCGGTCGTACAGCGGCAGCAGCCAGATCCAGAATGCCTCCATGAGAAAGCGGTGCTTTTCCTCTGCCAGACGGTACAGCTCCCGTGCCTGCTCCGGGCTGATGGTAAAGGGCTTTTCGCACAAAACGTGCTTGCCCTGCTCCAAGCAGAGCTTGCAGTTTTCGTAATGCAGGGTGTTGGGGGTGGCGATATAGATGGCCTCCACCTCCGGGTCAGCGGCAAGGGCTTCGTAGGAGTCATAGCAGCGGGGGATGCCGTACTGCTGTGCAAACGCCTGTGCGCTTTCCAGATGCCGTGACCCCACGGCAAAAAGCTGCTCCCCTTCTGCGCCCATCTGTTCCACCGTAGACGCAAACTTTTTGGCAATGGTGCCGGTCGCTAAAATTCCCCACTTCATAACGGTACCTCCCTGTTTATTATCGCAATTTTCAAAAATAGTGCCGATCAAAACGGCATATTTGCGATATGCAGTTTGCGGATGTTACTTGAGCATCAAAAACGCAAACTGCTATACTTTGGATTCAGTATACCATGGTTTTCCCCTACGGAAAAGATAGTGAAAAGCAAAAATGCCCCCGGAGATCTTGTTCCAACTCTCCGGGGACAGATTCTATGCACCGGTATCTTTCATCTTGTTCCAAACATTCTCATCCATTATAATAGAGATAGAGAGAAGGTACCAACATGAAACATCGCATTGTGACGGCTGCGCAGATGAAGGAGATTGAACGAGCCGGGGATGCCCACGGTCTGCCCTACCTGCAAATGATGGAAAACGCCGGACTGGCGGCTTACGCCGAACTGCAAAAGCAGTTCCCACATCCCGGCAGGCTGCTGGTGGTCTGCGGAAAGGGCAACAACGGCGGCGATGGGTTTGTGATTGCCCGCACCGCCGCAAAAGACGATTGGAATGTGACCGTTTTTCTGGCCGAGGGCGAGCCGAAAAGTTCTGATGCCATCCTCAATTTTGAGCGTCTGCACTCCCTGCCGGTGCACATCTGCGCCGACAGTTCTGTACTGGAAACCCAGCACTTTGATGCTGCTGTGGATGCCCTCTACGGCACCGGGTTCCATGGTGAACTGCGGCCTTCCGGCCTTGCTGCCTGCGGGCTGATACGCCTTCTGCACAAAAGTGGCGCCTTTGTGCTGGCCGTAGACTTGCCCAGCGGCATCAACACGGATACCGGCGAGGTTGCCGAGGGTGCTGCCCATGCAGATTTGACCGTAACCTTCGACAGCTATAAACCGCTGCATATCGCAGAATCTTCTGCGCCGCTGTGCGGAAAAATCGTCTGTGCCGACATTGGCATCCGGGACGAATGGCACCCGGAATTTTGACGAGGGCTTGCCGCTGCGGAAAAGCACCTGCACACAAAAGACCCCGGCAGCTTTCAAGGCACGCCGGGGTTCTTTTTGTCATTCTGCTGCAAAATGTCTGCACTTTCTTGGCAGAACGCAGAAAATGCGGAAACCGCTTGATTTAGCTCGGTTTCCACACTAGAATGGAAACCAGAAAAGCAAGCACAGTTTCCGCAAGGAGGACGCTCATGCAGGAAAAGCTCGATGCGCTGGTGCGCACACAGGCCATGCAGTTATTCCGTCAACAGGGGCTGCATTTCACCATGCAGCAGGTGGCAGAGCCGCTGCATATCAGCAAAAAAACCATCTACACCGTTTACCCCTCCAAGGAGGCCCTTCTGCTGGACATGGTAGACCATGCCTTTGCGGAGATCCACCACTGCAAGCAGAAAATTCTGGCGGGCAGCAGTACTTTGCAGGAAAAGCTGCGGGCAGTCATCATTGCCATGCCGACAGAATACGCCGCGCTGGACCTGCGGCAGATGAAAGAGCTGGACGAGAAATACCCGGTGGTGGCGGCGCGGGTGCGCAGTCAATTGGAAAACGGGTGGGAACCCACCATGGCGCTGCTGGAACAGGCTGTGGCAGAGGGGGTCATGCGCCCGGTGTCCCTGCCGGTGCTGCGGCAGATGATCACCGCGTCCATTGAGAGCTTTCTGGCAGACCGCAGTCTGGCAGAAAGCGGGGTGCAGTATGTGGCTGTACTGGAGGAAATGATCTCGATCTTACTGGAAGGAGTGCTGCCGCGATGAAACACAGTTTTTGCGAGGACTGGGAGTTTACAAGACACTGGACGGAAGCCTTTGGCAAGGGGCTGCCTGTACCAAAACAGCAAGCCGTCCGCTTGCCCCATACCTGCCGGGAGGTACCGCTACACTATGCCACCCCCGCTGATTACGAGATGGTCTGCGGCTACCGGAAGCGGTTCCGGGTGCCGCCGGTGCAGGCTGCGCCCCGGCTGTTCCTCCGCTTTGACGGAGCTGCTCATCAGGCGGTGGTGCGGGTCAACGGCAGGGTTGCCGGGCAGCACCGGGGCGGCTATACCGGCTTTGCGGTGGAGATCACAGACCTTGTGGACCGGGAGGGTGAAAACCTGCTGACCGTGCAGCTGGACACCCGGGAGGACCCGGCCATCCCACCCTTTGGCTTTGTCATCGACTACCTGACCTACGGCGGGCTGTACCGGGAGGTCTGGCTGGAAGCTACGGCAGAAAGCCGCCTGACCGATTTGTTCGTCTACACGCCCACCCTGCAAGAGGCTGTGGTGCAGTGGACGGCAGAGCTTACATCCGCAGCCGTGGCGGTCCGCATTCGGCTGGAGACCGCAGACGGCACCCTGCTGGCAGAGCAGACCGCACAGGCGGCAGAAACCGGGAAGATGCAGTTTTCCGTCCCGGACGCACAGCCGTGGGATACCGAGCACCCGGTTTTGCATCATGCCGTGGCAGAGCTTTTGAACGCAGCCGGACAACCCATCGACCGCAAACAGGTAACGTTTGGCTTCCGCACAGCGGAATTCAATGCAGATGGCTTCTACCTCAACGGCAAAAAGACCTTTCTGCGCGGGTTGAACCGACACCAGAGCTACCCTTACATCGGTTACGCCGCACCGGAAAGCCTGCAACGGGAGGATGCCCGCATTTTGCAGGAGGAGCTGCACTGCACCGCCGTGCGCACCAGCCACTACCCCCAAAGTCCATATTTTCTGGACGAGTGCGACCGGCGGGGGCTGCTGGTGTTCACTGAATTGCCAGGCTGGCAGCACATCGGAGATACGGCATGGAAAGACGCTGCCTGTGCAATGTTACAAGAGATGATCTTGCAGAACCGCAATCATCCCAGCATCATCCTGTGGGGCGTGCGCATCAACGAGAGCGTGGACGACGATGCCTTCTACACCCGCACCAATCAGATCGCCCATCAGCTGGACCCCAGCCGTGCTACCTCCGGTGTGCGGTATCTGGAAAAAAGCCATCTGCTGGAGGATGTCTACGCCTACAACGATTTTTCCCACAACGGCGTAACGCCCGGCGCAAAGCCCAAAAAGGACGTGACCCCGGATATGGGCAAGGCGCTGCTCATCTCGGAGTGCAACGGTCACATGTACCCAACCAAAGCCTTTGACGATGGTCCCCATCGGCAGGAGCATGCCTTGCGGCACGTCCGGGTGCAGAACGCCGCCTATGCCAGCGGAGAGCACGCCGGGTGCTTTGGCTGGTGTATGTTCGACTACCAGACCCACAAGGACTTTGGCTCCGGGGATCGCATCTGCTACCACGGGGTGCTGGACAGCTTCCGTAACCCCAAATTGGCGGCTGCGGTCTATGCCAGTCAGGGTGACGCTGACCCGGTGCTGGCGGTCAGCTCCTCCATGGACATCGGCGATAACCCCGCCGGGCAGCTGGGCACGGCCTATGTTTTCAGCAATGCCCAACAGGTAAGGCTTTACAAAAACGATGTGTTCGTCACCGCCCTGCGCCAAAGCGAGTGGACGGCGCTGCCCCACCCTCCCTTTGTGATGGACGATACCATTGGCGAGCTGCTGGAAACGCAGGAGCACTTTTCCCCCGCCAAGGCAGCCGCTGTGCGGGACTGCCTGCTGGCCGCCGGAAAATACGGCTTGGCAGGGCTGCCGCTGGCCTACAAGATCAAATTCGGCTGGTGTATGCTGCACTACAAAATGACCTTCGAGGACGGCGTAGCCCTCTACGGCAAGTACGTCGGCAACTGGGGCGGCGAGGCTACCCGCTGGCGGTTCGATGCTGTACAGGATGGCAACGTGGTGCGCAGCGTGACCCTTTGCCCCAGCGCAAAGCTGCACTTGGAAGTCAAGGTCAGCCGGACGGCTCTTCGGGAAAAAGACACTTACGATATGGCGGCTGTCCGGGTGCGGATCCTGGACGAGAATGGCACCCCTGCCCCCTACGCACAGTTCCCGGTGCAGTTTGCGGTGGAGGGCAGCGCCGCCCTTGTGGGCCCGCAGACCGCCGTTGCCGAGGGCGGCATGACCGGAACCTATCTGCGCACCGTGGGCACTGCCGGAGAAGCCCTGCTGACCGTTTCTGCACCGCAGACCCAGCCCGTTGTGCTGCGGTTCACCATTGAAAAGGAGGACGCTGTATGGAACTGACCCTGAAACAGAAAACCGCATTTGGTATTGGTGCCGTGGGCAAGGATATGGTATATGCCCTGTCGGCTTCTTACGTCATGTATTATTATCAGGATGTGCTGGGGCTTTCGGCAAGCTTTGTGGGCGTCGTGCTCATGGCGGCTCGGTTCTTTGATGCCTTCAACGACCCCTTTATGGGGGTTCTGGTGGCAAAGACCCGCACCCGCTGGGGACGCTTCCGTCCGTGGATCTTTTCCGGCACGCTGCTCAATGCGCTGGTGCTCTACGCCCTGTTTGCCGCCCCGGTGCTGGACGAAGCGGCGTTGATGGTCTATTTCAGCGTGGTGTATATCCTGTGGGGCATCACCTATACCATGATGGATATCCCCTACTGGTCCATGATCCCGGCCGTGACCCGCACCCCAAAAGACCGGGAGAACCTTTCCATGGTGGGGCGTACCTGTGCAGGCGTTGGCTCTGCCCTCATCGCTATGTTCACCATGCTGCTGGTGGGCATCCTTGGCGGCGACAGCGAGCGCGCTGGCTTCCGCTGGGTGGCATTGATCGTAGCGGCAATTTTTGCGGTGACAGAGCTGGTGTGCTGCATTTCCATGAAAGAAACCACCCCCAGTGAGATGAAGACCGCCACCGTAAAGGAGATGTTCTCCGCCCTGTTCCGCAACGATCAGGCTATGGTAGTGGTGGGTAGCATCGTGCTGATCAACTCGGCACTGTACCTTACCTCCAACTTCATCATCTATTTCTTCAAATACGACCTTGGCGGTGCAGGCTGGAAAGCCACCTACACCCTGTTTTCCACCGTGGGCGGTGCGGCACAGATCCTTGGCATGATGGTGCTTTACCCCTTGCTGCGTAAAAAGCTCAGCAGTACGCAGGTATTTCATCTCAGCCTTGTGCTGGCGCTGTGCGGCTACGGCATGCTGCTGGTGTTCTGCCTGACCGGCCTGTCCCACAGCCTTGCCCTGCTATGCATTCCGGGCGTGGTGGTGTTCGCCTGCAACGGGATGCTGACCGTGCTGACCACCCTGTTCCTTTCCAACAGCGTGGATTACGGCGAGCTTAAGACCGGACGCCGGGAGGAGAGCGTTATCTTTTCCATGCAGACCTTTGTGGTCAAGGCTGCCTCCGGTGTGGCGGTATTCCTGACCGGCATCGGGCTGGACCTCATCGGTCTTGTGGGCAACACGGAGGAGACCGGCCCGGTGGCAGTACAAAGCGCCGGAACCCTGCTGGGTCTGCGCCTGATGATGACCGTTCTGCCCATGCTGGTGCTGGCTGGTGCGCTGGTGCTGTTCCGCCGCAAGTTTGTTCTGACCGATGCCCGCGCTGCCGAGATCAGCGCACAGCTCCACGGGGAGGAAGCGCACCATGACTGAAACACTGCACTGGTGTGCGGAAACTTCCGGCGGTGTACAGACAGGCAACTGCACGGTCACGGAGAATGGCGGTGCGCTGCATCTGACGGCAGACCTGCCCGCCGGGACGCTGAAGGCGGTGCGTGCCGAGATGCCGTGGACGATGGAAGCAGACGAGCGTCTGTTTATGAATGGCTACCAGACATGGACCTACAGCCCGGAGCTGGACCGGAACGGCAAGCTGCGCGGCACCGACCACATCCCCGGCTTTCTGCGCAAAAAATATGCCTTTGACCGCTACGGCGATTATCATTTTGCGCCTTACGGACATCAAAAGGGGCAGAGCCACGGCTTTTCCTACTGCTATTTCCGCAAGGGCACACAGTTCCGGCTGGTGGCATCGCTGGACGAGAAGCCGGGCTACACCATCCTCCGCTACGACAGCGGCAAAGCCCTGCTGACGCTGGAACGGGACTGCGCCGGGGTGGAGCATCCCGGCGGCAGCGTTGCTCTGTTCGACCTGTTTTTTGCCGAGGGCAACGAGGCCGAGGTGTTCGACGGCTGGTTTCAGGCTATGGGCATCAAGCCCCGGACTGAAAAGAAGCTGGCAGGCTATTCCAGTTGGTACAACCGCTATCAGGACATCACCGAGGATACCATCCGGGAGGACCTGACCGGATGCCACAGCCTGCTTTGCCCGGGAGACCTGTTCCAGATCGACGATGGCTGGGAGCCGAAGGTGGGTGACTGGCTGGAAACGGATGCGCAGAAATTCCCCCACGGGCTGAAAGGCATGGTGGAGGAAATTCACGCCACTGGATTTCAGGCTGGGCTATGGCTTGCGCCCTTTGTGTGCGAAAAGGACTCTGCCCTTTTCCGGCAGCACCCGGACTGGCTGCTGAAAGTGGACGGCAAACCGTGGTGCTGCGGCTGCAACTGGAGTAGTTTCTATGCGCTGGATCTCGACAACCCGGCCGTGCTGGACTATCTGCGCCGGGTATTTGACCGGGTGCTGAACGACTGGGGCTTCGACCTTGTCAAGCTGGATTTTCTGTACGGCGCTGCCCCCTTTGGCAACGCCCGCAAGAGCCGGGCAGGCCGGATGTACCGTGCTATGGAGCTTTTGCGCACATGGTGCGGGCAAAAGCAGATTCTCGGCTGCGGCGTACCGGTGATGCCGGCTTTCGGGCTGGTGGATTACTGCCGTGTCAGCTGTGACGTAGGGCTGGACTGGGACGATGTGTGGTATATGCGCCTGTTCCACCGGGAGCGGGTGTCCACAAAGCAGGCCATCAACAACACGCTATTCCGGCGGCAGCTCAATGGCCGTGCCTATGGCAGCGACCCGGATGTATTCTTCCTCCGGGAGGAAAACTGCAAGTTGACGGCAGAGCAAAAACGCACCCTTGCCACGGTCAATGCCCTGCTGGGCAATGTGTTCCTTACCTCGGATATGCCGTCTCACTACACGGATGTGCAGCGGGCAGAGTACCGCCGTCTGCGCACCCTCTTTGAGCACGCCACGCAGGTGCAGGCAGAAGCGGAAAACGACCGTCTCTATATCCGGTATCTGCTGGACGGAACTCCACAAAAATTATGTTTCGACCTGTTCTGACAGTGCGAACAAACCACAACAAAACCACACCCGCCCATGTACTGTGCTTTGCACACAATACGCAGGCGGGTGTTTTGCCGTTCTTCCGGTCCGATCCTCAGTTTTTTAAATACAGCTTGGGTCTGTGCAGCACCGACGGTGTCACATCCTGCGCTCAAGGTTCTGCCGGAACAGCTCATACGCCGCCCGCAGATCCTCCGGCAGACGCTTCAAGGTTTCCTGCTGCAATTCAGACGGCATCCCGTAAAAGGCTTCAGCAATGCCGCCGGTGATGCAGGCAAGGGTGTCGCTGTCGCCGCCCAGAGAGACTGCATTGCGGAGCGCATCTTCAAAGCCGGTGCGTGCCAGAAAGATCGCTGCCGCCGTGCCATGCCGGACAGACCGCATGGAAGATATACTTTGCGGGCAGTCCGAACGCCGGAGTACACACGGCTCTGCCCAAATCGCAACGGCCGATGGCTTCGCAGGCGGCGGTCAGCTCCTGCTCCCCTGCCGCCTGATAGATGGCACGGCTGGTGCCGCTGCCCTGCAAAAGGTTCCGGTTCGCCGGGTTGACGATGGCATCCGCTGTTACCTTGGTGATGTCGTTGCGGATCATCAAAAAAGGCATGCTGATTCCTCCCTCATGTGGTTTTTCACATTTCCCGCTGCTCCACGATTTCCAGACTGTCCCGCCCGACATGGCAAAGCAGAAACAGCACGCTCACACCTGCGGCTTTCGCTTCGGCCAGCGCTGTGCCAAACTCCGGCTGCGTGCCAACATTCGGCCTCACCTCGGTGATGCCTTCCATCTGGATCACAAAGGCTACTGCGCACCGATACCCTGCCCGCTGTGCCTGGGCTAGCTCGTGCAAGTGCTTCACGCCCCGTTCGGTGGGCGCATCCGGGAAATAACCGATGCCGCTCACTTCCAATGTGCAGCCTTTGACTTCCAGCAGGTATTTCTGTTCGCCCTTTTCCATGTAGAAATCGATGCGAGATCTTCCGTAGGGAAACTCCGGCCTGACAAGGTCAAACTCCTGCTTTGAGAGCCATTCTCCTACCACCTTGTTGGGTGCCTGACTGTCCATGTTGACCCAGCCAAGTTCCTGCTTGTGTACCGCCACAAGGTCGTATTTTGTCTTGCGTTTCGGGTTGTCCGACACTTCCAGACGCACCGCTGCACCGGGCAGCAGCAGTTCTCTGCACCGCCCGGTGTTTTTGACATGGACGGTTTCCACCACACCGTTCACGTTTACATGGGCAATAAAACGGTTGGGGCGATCAAGAAAAATGCCGTCCACGATCTCTCTGTATTTCAATGTTTACTCCATTTTCATTTTTGTCTGATACGCCTGCGCCGTCCGGGCATCAAAGCAGCAGAAGATGACCCTCACATCGCAGTCGGCGTGGCTTTGCAGCCAATCAGCCACTGTATCCACCGCAATTTGGGTGGCGGCATCCAGCGGATAGCCATAAGCCCCGGCAGAGATTGCCGGGAAGGCGATGCTATGGATGTCGTAGGTCTTTGCCAGCTCCAGCGAATTGCGGTAGCAGTCTGCCAACTGCACAGCATCCTCCGGGGTGTCAGAGTAGATGGGGCCCACCGTATGGATGATGTACTTTGCCTTCAGCCGGTAGCCCTTTGTGATCTTCGCTTCGCCAGTGCGGCAGCCATGCAGGGTGCGGCACTCAGCAAGCAGCTCCGGCCCTGCTGCCCGGTGAATGGCTCCATCCACGCCACCGCCGCCCAGCAGGCTGCGGTTCGCCGCATTCACGATGCAGTCACAGTCCAGCTTGGTAATGTTTCCCTGCACTACTTGAATCTGATTCTTGATTTTTGGGGGAATCGTTGCAGACACCTCACTTTTTGAGCAGTTCCAGTGCTTTCTCCATAGGCACGCAGCTAGCATAGAGATCCGGCCAGAGGAATTCATTGTAATAGTGGTAGCTCTGCTCCCCTGTCATGTACTCGTTGTCCTGCGTGGAATTTGCATAGGCAGGAACGATCATGTGCAGGCCATGCTCAAAGCCCGCCTCCACCGTTGCATTGATGCAGAAGTCGGTCATGATGCCGCAGACCATCACATCTTTTTCGCCCTTTTCCGTCAGATATTCCAGCAATCCGCTCTCTTTCTTGAAAGCGTTGCATACAGTCTTAACGAACCGTTTTTCGGTCTGCAGTGGTGCAAACTCAGAATAGATATCAAACTCATCATCCCCGATGGAGAAACCGGTGCCGGGCCCATCGTCATGCTGGACATAGACGACCTCGATTCCCTGTTCGCGGGCAGTCCGGATCAATTCCCTGATGTTGCTGACAAACTTTTCAAACGCATACAGGCGTTCATCCACGATACCTTTCTGTGTATCCACAACCAGTAAAACCATGTGTAAGCCCTCCTGTTTTTCTTTGGTTTCATTCTACCACAGACCACCGGTTTTCTACAAGCGGATTCAAAAAATCCCCCACAGGGAAAACCTGTGTTTCACCTGCAGGGATTGATTCAGCCACCCAAGACGATCAGAATCAGAACCACGGCCACTGCAATAGCAATCAGACAGCCGCAACCGCTGCCATCTCCCCCGCCGCCGCCATTGTTGTGATTTCCGCCGCCACCGCCGCCGGACGAGCCGCCAAAGTTGCGGTTGAAAGCCGTCATGTACTGGGCATAGCCCGTGTCGCCTTTGCCGAAATAGCCGTAATCACCGTTTGCCATTGTATTTTCCTCCGTCTGAAGTGTGTTTTGCTTCTTCTGAGGTCATTTTACCAAAGATGATATCCCATAAAGCTCCCTTTCAGAATTTCTTTGCAATGTCATTCTTCTCCGATGCCCAGATACGCATCGATATCCAAGATATCGTTTCCTCTGACCTCCACCAGATCTTCAAAGGGCACCACGGTGTCTCCCACCTGCAAGGTGCGGAACACCGGGTCGATGCGGTCTGCTTTTCCGGTCAGGGTGATGTAATTGCCCACCGCCGGAACCTCCGGGTGGGTAGTGTCCTCCTTGAAATACCGTACCGTGATGGTCATGCCTTTCGTAACTTGCATCAGCCGATCGGACAGGGCGGACATTTCTTCCTCGGTCAGAATGCGCTTGGTCACACGCTCGGTGCGCTGCTTTTCTGCGGCAAGCTGCTCGTCATAGCCCCGCAGCGGAGAGAAGGGTGAGAAGATCTTGGCACGGTTCTGAAGGGTCATGCGGGGGTGCTTGCAGAGGGATTCTTCGGTCTGGGGGCGTTCCATCTCTAGGATGTCCCCGTACTTTTGGGCGGTATCCCGCCCGATTTTGCTATTTTTGTAGTTTTCCATCTGAACCTCCCGCCGAATCTCCTGCACTGTGCCCGCCGATTTGTGCGTTGCGCTGGCGCATGGTGGCACCTTCCTCGTAGCTGCTGGCTTTCAGCACGGCGTTTTTGCCGTACTTGTTCTTGATGCCCAGCATGGCTTGCTGGAGTTTTTTCTCCTTTTCCAGCTTCTTGGTGTCGGTGAAAAAGTCCACCTGATAGAAGCCCTCGTCCGGCGTGACCTTGTTGGCGTTGATGGTGATGCGCCGCACCGTCAGCGCCGGGTCGGTGATGCGCTCAAACAGCTTTGTGCTTTCGTTGATAAGGGTGCTGCCCAGATTGGTAGGGGCATCAAACCGGACGGTGCCATGCGCCGCTTTGGGGATGATTCTGCCGTAGCGGTCGGTCTGGGTCAGACCACGATAGCCGCCCTTGTCCACGTTCTCCCGGTCGTAGCCGATCTCCAAGGTGATGGATTCCGTCACCAGTTTCTTTTCGGTAAGCCGGAACATCAGAATCTCTGCCATCTCCCGGACGATGAGCTTTGCCTTATCGTTGGGGTAAGGGCAGGTCAGCACCTGTCCCTCACTGATGCTGTTGGTGCTGGGCTTGTAGCTTTTGATCTGCTCCATACCGCAGGGCTCATAGCCCCATGCGTGGTCGATGAGGATCTCTGCGTCCACGCCGAAAATTTCATACAGACGATCTTCTCCGTAGATAGAAAACCGTGCCAAGTCCCCCATCGTATAAATGCCGTGGGCTTCCAGCCTCTTGACGGTACCAGGGCCTGTCATCCAGAAATCCGTCAGCGGGCGATGGTTCCACAGCAGATACCGGTAGGACTGCTCGTCCAACTCCGCAATGCGAACACCATCCTTGTCCGCCGGGATGTGCTTTGCCACAATGTCCATGGCCAGTTTTGCAAGGTAGAGGTTGGTGCCGATGCCTGCCGTTGCGGTGATGCCGGTGTTGTACAGCACCTCCCGCACCATGGTCATGGCAAGCTCGTGGGCGCTCATGTGGTAATAGGGCAGATAGCCCGTCACGTCAATGAAAACCTCGTCGATGGAGTAGGGGTAGATGTCCGCCGGGGACACATATTTGAGGTAGGTCTTGTAGATCTGGGTGGACACGTCCAGATACCGCTGCATCCGGGGCGGCGCAACAATGTAGCTCAGCCCCAGCGCCGGGTCTGCGTTCAGGGCGTTGGCATCAAAAGAGGTGCCGGCAAAGTGATATTTGCCGTCCTCTCCCCGGACTGCCTTTTTCTGCCGGATGGCAGTTTGCAGCCGCTGAGCGTTGACCTCTTTCACCCGCTGGACGGCTTCAAACAGCCGTGCTCTGCCGGGTATCTTGTAAGCTTTCAGGGAGGGCGACACCGCAAGGCAGATGGTTTTCTCGGTGCGGGAGGCATCCGCCACCACCAGATTGGTGGTCAGGGGGTCCAGATGGCGGTCTACGCACTCTACCGAGGCATAGAAGCTTTTCAGGTCGATTGCCAGATAGGTGCGCTGCGCTGCCATGATTCAGCCCTCCTTTGCAAAAGTCACAACTATTTATCTTATTATAATAAATCTTTACGCTGTTTTCAAGATGGAACGCTATTTTATCTGTGATATAGACAACAAAAAAGAGTGGCAGCATTTCAAGCTGAAACGCTGTCACTCTGTAGGAACTGCGTAATGACTGACGATTATCCTTCTACTTTGACCGTAAAGAATGGACGGAAAATGTGAAAGGCTTGTGAAAAGACGGATCTCTGTAATCCAGATTGCTTTTTGAATACCATATAAAAAAGAAAGAGCCCGTTTCCGGACAAATTCGTTGGAAGCAGATTTGTTCGGAACGGACTCTTGTAGCCGATATGCAAAGTCATGAAACATATAAAATAGGAAAAGCGTCAAAAATCATCTTGGCC
>ERZ1673746.1747-NODE-1747-length-13676-cov-7.768519_pt1 | contig 13676 bp, 8 predicted proteins | sample MGYA00580205_ERZ1673746 | MGnify/ENA primary metagenome ERZ1673746 (study PRJEB41218, sample SAMN15661771) | gut metagenome | host: Homo sapiens | place: Canada: London | collected 2015-08-20/2019-03-30 | study: EMG produced TPA metagenomics assembly of...
CGCTGCCGGTGATGTAGCCGCGCACGATGCACTCGATGGGCAGCATGGTCAGCTTGCGGCACTTCATGCTCCGGCCCTCAAAGGCAGGCGTGCGGAAGAACTCGGGCATATCGGCGGTATCCACGCTCAGCATGTGGTTGGGCAGAACATCCTTGGTGTAGTCGAACCAGAATCTGCTCATCTGGGTCAGCACCTTGCCCTTATTGGTCACTTTATTTTTCAGGATCACATCAAATGCAGAGATACGATCGGTGGCAACCATAATGAGGCTGTCGCCATTGTCATAGATCTCGCGGACTTTGCCTTCCTTGATGGGCTTGAATTCAGTCATAGCAAACACTCCATTTTTCCTGATAGCTCTTTCATCAACGTCCTCGCCCGCTCCGGCATTGCAAAGCAATGAAGGACAGGGTGAGCCGTTTTCCGTTTACCTATTCAGTCTATCACACTTACTGTCCGTTTGGAAGAAACAGATTCCAAGGAAAATCGCTCGCAATTTTCGATTTCTTCGTGAAAAGTGTCAAAAATCAGCAACATTTTTCGTCGAATTGACGGCTAAAGTCGTACTTTCCCGGTTGACAGCAGCTCAGAACATGGTATCATTGAAGTATCAGAATTCAACCGCATCAGGAGGTAAGACCTATGGGCAAATTCCCGAAAGACTTTTTGTGGGGCGGTGCCACTGCCGCCAACCAGTGCGAAGGCGCTTACAACGAGGGCGGGCGCGGCCTGTCCAGCGTGGACGTGGTACCCTTTGGCCCCGACCGCTTCCCCGTGGCGCTGGGCCAGCTGAAGATGCTGGACTGCGATGCCGAGCACTTCTACCCCTCCCACGAAGCCATTGACATGTACCACCACTTCAAGGAGGACATCAAGCTCTTTGCCGAGATGGGCTTCCGCTGCTACCGCCTGTCCATTGCCTGGACCCGCATCCTGCCCAACGGCGATGACGCACAGCCCAACGAAGAGGGCCTGCGCTTCTATGAGGAGCTCTTTGATGAGTGCCACAAGTACGGCATTGAGCCGTTGGTAACCCTGTGCCACTTTGATACCCCCATTGCCCTGATCAAAAAGTACGGCGGCTGGAAAGACCGCCGGATGGTGGATGCCTACGCTCACTACTGTGAGGTGCTGTTCCAGCGCTTCCGGGGCAAGGTCAAGTACTGGCTGACCTTCAACGAGATCAACATGCTGCTCCACATGCCCTTTATGGGAGCCGGTCTGCTCTTTGCGCCCGGCGAGAACGTGCAGCAGGTCAAGTATCAGGCCGCTCACCACGAGCTGGTGGCCAGCGCAAAGGCCGTCAAGCTGGCCCATGCCATCATGCCCGATGCCATGGTGGGCTGTATGCTGGCCGCCGGTCAGTTCTACCCCCGCACCTGCGCCCCTGCCGATGTGCAGGCCGCTGCCGAGGCTGACCGCGACAACTACTTCTTCATTGATGTCCAGTCCCGCGGCGAATACCCTGTCTGGGCAAAAAAGCGGATGGAGCGTGCAGGCATTGCCCTGCAGGTGGAGCCGGGCGACGAGCAGCTGCTGAAAGAGGGCACTGTGGACTTCATCTCCTTCAGCTACTATTCCAGCCGCTGCACCACTGTGGACCCCGAACTGATGAACAAGGCCAACGGCAATGCCATCATGGATGCCGTCAAGAACCCCTACCTCAAGGCCAGCGATTGGGGCTGGGCCATCGACCCGGTGGGTCTGCGCATCACCATGAACAGCCTGTATGACCGCTACCAGAAACCGCTCTTCATCGTGGAGAACGGTCTGGGTGCGGTGGACAAGGTGGAAGCAGATGGTTCCATCCACGACACCTACCGCATCGACTACCTGCGGGCCCACATTGAGCAGATGGAAAAGGCCATCAACGAGGACGGCCTGCCCCTGCTGGGCTACACCACCTGGGGCCCCATCGACCTGGTCAGCGCTTCCACCGGCGAGATGAAGAAGCGGTACGGCTTCATCTATGTGGACAAGGACAACGAGGGCAAGGGCACGCTGGCCCGCAGCCGGAAGGACAGCTTCTACTGGTATAAAAAGGTCATCGCCTCCGACGGCGAAGATCTGGCCTGAGCCAACTGTGAGGAAAGGAATCATAGCACAAGATGACGACACCCCAAATCATTGCGCACCGCGGTGCATCCTATCTGGCCCCTGAGAACACGCTGGTCGCCTTCCGCAAGGCGATGGAGATCGGCGCGGACGGCGTGGAAATGGATGTACAGAAGACCTACGACAACGAGCTGGTCATCCACCACGACTACATGGTGGACATGCACACCGACATCTCCGGCCAGATCTACGACCTGACCATGGGCGAGCTGAAGGCTCTGGATTTCGGCAGCTGGAAAGATGCCATCTACGCCAACGAGAGGATCGCCACGCTGCAGGAAGCGCTGGAGCTCTGCGCCGACATGGAGGGCACGCAGGTGCAGCTGGAACTGAAAAGCCCACTGGAGGACGACCCCGACTTTGTGCCCCGGGTGCTGGATGCAGTCCGCGCCGCCGGGCTCACCGACCGACTCACCCTCATCTCCTTCCACCACTCCCAGCTGCGGCAGGCAAAGCAGCTGATGCCTGAGCTGAAGGTAGGCGCGCTGACCTACGGCGCTTTCCTCAGCATGGTGCTGCCTCCGCCGGTGGTGTGGAAGGATCTGGGTCTTGTGAACAGCATGGACGAGCCCTTCAGCGAGGAAAACTGCATCGACCTGCGGAACAATCTCATCTACCGCACTGTGGCCGACAAGGTCGATATGCTCCGTGCCAACTTCCCCGGCGAGACCGTGGAGCAGGTGATCGGCCATCTGGAGGAGCAGGCAGATGTGGCTGCCTACATCAAAACGCTGGATTTCCCCGTGGACATCGTCAGCTGCGAGTACCACACCGCCTATTCCACCCCCGAGCTTGTGAACCAGCTCCACGCCATGGGCATCCAGGCCGCGTTCTGGACCGTGGACACCCAGGACGCTGTCCGTTCCCTGCTGCCCCTTGGCCCTGACTGCATCGTCACCAACCGGCCTGACCGTGTGCGGGAATGGGTGAATGCGGAAATGAGAAAATAAAAAGATCACAAAACGTCCCCGTGCAGGATATCAAAACTGCATGGGGACGTTTTCTATGTCAGCACCGCATTATCTGATGTCTGGCATCGTTATGACGGCGCTCTCCTTGCGAGCACGCTCTGCGCAGAAGACCCCCAGATGCCCATTGATCGAATCTTTGATCGTTGTGCAGGAGATGGAAGGCTCCTCCCCCTGAAGCACATGAACAAAGTCCTCCACCAGCCGCAGGTCGCCGCCGCCATGAGAGCCTGTCATGCCGCTCTTATCTCCACCGATCTTCAGGTCTACCACTTCCTCGTTCCAGCCCTTCTCGCTGGCGGTATCTATGGTGCGCACAGTGAAAACCGAATCGTCAAACACACCCTTGATCTCACCCTTTGTACCAATGATGTGGATGTTGCGCTCCGGTTTCGCTGTGCCGCCGATCATGTTCAGGGTCGCAGTTGCACCATCCGCAAAATTCATCAGCACCGATTGATGATCCACCACCGTATGTTCACAATCCCACACACAGCGTCCATGGATATTGTCTGTCATCAGCGACTTACGCTTGTCCTCCAGCGTCGGATTCTCAATATTCTCCAGGCAGTCCCATACATAAAACGCCCACCGATCCGGGTGATCCAGATAATGCTTTTTGGCAGAGTACAGACAAGTCTCCTCGCACTGACAATCCACCAGGCAGCGCTTGCCTGCCCCTGCGGGCTTTTTGGCAGGATCAAACTGGAAGTCACTTCCAAAGCTAGCGATCTGTTTGGGCGAAACGCCGCTCTTCAGCCACATAATGAGATCCATGTCATGGCAGCACTTTGCCAGCAGCATCGGAGCCCCGCATTTTTCCTCGTTGCCCCATTTGCCGCGCACAAAGGAGACGGCCAGATGATGGTAGCTGACATGCTCCGTGGCCTGAATATTGATAATGTCACCGATCTCCCCGCTCAGCAGTCTCTGCTTGATTGCGACATAGAAGGGCGCATACCGCAGAACGTGGCAGATCATCACCTTCCGTCCGGTCTCTTTTACAACCTTATATAAATAGTTTACTTCCTCCTCGCTGATCGCGAAGGGCTTTTCCAGCAGCATATCATATCCTGCGCGCAGGAGCGGAACCGCAGTGGGCACATGCTGGCGGTCCATGGTTCCATTGATCACCGCGTCTGCCAGCTTGGGTCTTGCTGCCAGCTCCTCAGCGTTCTTGAAGCACATCTCCTCCCCGAAGCCATGCATCTCCGCAACCTTTTTCCGCCGGATCGGATCCGGATCTGCTACGCCTACGATCTTCAGCTCGTCCGGGTGTTCCAGCGCATACAGGCTGTACAGGATCGCCCGATGGCCCGCGCCCACGATGATGGCCGTGATTTGCTTCCTCATAGTTTCTCTCTTCCTTTCTTTTGAATGGATCTCCGATTCCAATTTTGTTTCCAGCATATCTTTTTGTGCCGAAATCGTCAAGGTGAAGGAGCATGACATTTCATCCCGCACCATGACAAAAGGAAGAATAATCGCATCTTTGTGGATATTGTGCAACAATCACGCTCAATAATGAGAAAATCTTTTGTGCGTTTTGTATCAAAAAATGTTGCAATTCCAAAAAGAACATGATATGCTTCTGAGTAAGGAAAAACCACTGGTCGGCAGCGTACGAGCTGAACGGAGGTTATGGAAGCACGGGGATCTTCCCCGTTCCATTCCATAAATCAAGGAGGAAAAGATTTTATGAAAGAAAGAAAAATCAGCAGACGCGCCGTATGCAGCGCTATGGTCGCTTCCCTGGCATTGGGTGTCCTGGAGGGCTGTGGCAGCTCTTCCTCTACTACTTCTTCTGCTGCCGGTTCCGGAGCAGCTGCTTCCAACGAGCGCATCACTGTGCGCATCCTGAAATCCAAGGCCGCAAATGAGGTTGCTGCCGAGCAGATGGATGTCTGGAAGGTCCTGGGCGAAAAATTCAATATGGATTTTGAATTTGATAACCCCCCGCAGGACAATTACAACGAGCGCCTGAATCTTGTGATGATGGATGCACAGCTGCCGGACATCATTATGGATATGCCCACCACCGAAGTTCTGAAATACGGCGAGTCCGGCGTGATCCTTTCCCTGAACGACTACATCGAGAACGACATGCCCAACCTGAAGAAGGAGATCGACAAGCGGGACGGTGTCGAAAAAGCACTGACTTACAGCGACGGCAATATTTATTATATGCCCATGCTGGATGAGAAGGTCTCCGGCAATATGCCCTACATCGTCCGCACCGACTGGCTGGAAAAGCTGGGCATCGAAAGCCCCGTGACCCTGGAGGACTGGGAGAACTACTGGCATCTGGTCAAGACCACCGACCTGAACGGCAACGGCACCAACGATGAGATCCCCTTCAGCTCCTACAACATGGATGGCCTGCGGAATTTCTGCACCGCATTCGGCTGCCTGGATGATTTTTATACCGATCCGGACGATGGCGGCAAGGTCCACTACGGCCCCATTGACCCCAAGTATAAAAAGGCTGTGACCTGGATGCACGATATGTATGAGAAGGGCTATATTGATCCCGAGATCATCACCATGGACTACGCTTCCTTCGTGCCGAAGCTGGCCCAGAACGCGGTGGCTTCCTTCTACGGCCCGCTGGGCGGTATGCTGGCTGCACAGAACGCCACCATGCCTGCTTCCTTCCCCGGCTTCCATGTGGAAGCAACCGTGCCCCCCAAGGGCGATGCACAGATCCACTCCTATATTGATCAGGAGCCCCGTGCAGTCGCAGCGGCTACCATCACCGCAAGCTGCAAGAACGTTGACCGCGTGGTCGCTCTGCTGGATTACATGTACAGCGAAGAGGGCACCCTGCTGATCAATATGGGCATCGAGGGCACTCACTACACCATGCAGGACGGCAAGCCGATCTTCACCGATTATGTAATGAAGAACCCTGACGGCCTGTCTCCCAAAAATGCGATCGGCACCTTCACCTTTGCACAGAGCTCCGGCCCGTTCATTCTGAGCCAGGACGAGGTCACGCAGCTGGATGATGATTCTGTCAACCGCGCAAAGCAGGACTGCATCATTCCCTTCCTGGAAGAATCCAAGAAGTACGTCATTCCCGGCTCCACCTCCTTCTCCTCTGAGGATGATGCCGTCCGTCGTGCAGTGATGGCCGACGTGGATACCTACGTTGACGAGATGATCATCAAGTTTGTTTCCGGCCGTGAGCCGCTGTCCAACTGGGACACCTACGTTGAAAAGGTCAATGGCATGGGCATTGCAGAGGTCATCGATATCTACCAGAAGACTCTGAATGGCTGATGCCTCAGCAGGCACCTATTTTTTGATCCAGTAAAATAACGGCCGGGGCAGGAACACCCTGTTCCCGGCCTATTTTTTCCTGGGTTCTTCAGAACGAAAACAGGAGAATACCACCATGAAAACTGCCACCGCAGCAAAACCGATCACACTGCCAACAGCGAACCGCCTTGATCATGCCTGCAAAAAGTTCTGGCGCAGCCGCTATCTGCTTTTGATGCTGCTGCCCGCCCTGATCTGGTATATCGTGTTCATGTACGCGCCCATGTACGGCGCGCAGATCGCCTTCCGTGATTTCTCTCCCGTACTGGGCATCACGGGCAGCAAGTGGGTCGGCTTCAAATATTTCACCCAGTTCTTTAAATCCGAGTATTTTGGCCGTCTGATCAAAAACACACTTGGCATCAGCCTGTATTCAATTATTGTGGGCTTTCCCATTCCCATCATTCTGGCTCTGCTGATCAACGAAGTCCGCGGTAAATTCTTCAAACGCAGCGTACAGACCGTGGTGTATCTGCCCCACTTCATCTCCGCTGTGGTCGTTGTCAGTATTCTGAGCGCCCTGCTTTCTCCTTCCAGCGGCCTGATCAACCAGCTGATCACCGCCTTTGGCGGTACGCCGATCCACTTTATGGCCGAGCCCAAGTACTTCAAGACGATCTATGTTCTTTCTGACATCTGGCAAAGCGCCGGCTACGGTTCCATTGTGTACATGGCGGCACTGACCGGCATCGACCCCTCTCTCTACGAGGCCGCCACCGTTGACGGTGCTTCCAAATGGGACAAGCTGATCCACATCACGCTGCCCGGCCTGCTGCCCACGATCATCATCATGCTGATCCTCCGCATGGGCTCTATTTTCTCGGTCGGCTATGAAAAGATCATGCTGATGTACAACCCCGCAACCTATGAGACTGCCGATGTGATCTCCACTTACGTTTACCGCCGTGCCTTTGAGAGCGGCGATTACAGCTTCTCCGCGGCTGTGGGCCTGTTCAATTCTGTGATCAATTTTACCATTATCATGCTGTTCAACAAGTTCAGCAAAAAGATCAGTGAGGTGAGCCTGTGGTGATGAAAAAGAATATTGATGCGATGAATCACCCCACGAAAGTGAAGGAAACCATCGGAGAACGAATCTATACCATTGTTGTGTATCTGCTGCTGATCCTGATCAGCGCAACCATCATTCTGCCGCTTCTGCACATCATCAGCGGCTCGTTCAGTGATCCCATGCAGCTGCTGACAGGCAATGTTTCCTTCTGGCCCAAAGGCTTTACGACCTCCATGTATGAGAAGGTTCTGAAGGATGCCAGCATCTGGAAGGGTTATCTGAACACGATCCTGTATACCGTGCTGGGCACCCTGATCAGCGTGACCCTTACCGCCTGCGCCGCCTACCCCCTGTCTCGCAAGGATCTGTTCGGGCGCAATATCTTTATCAGCCTTTTCATCTTTACCATGTTTTTCAACGGCGGCATGATCCCCACTTACCTGATCATTCAGAAGCTGGGCATGCTGAATAAGATCTGGGCGCTGGTGCTGCCTTCCGCCATCAGTACCTATAACATGATCATCATGCGCACCTTCTTTGAAAACACCATCCCGAATGAGCTGATCGAGGCCGCAGCCTTAGACGGCTGTAACGATATCACGACCTTCTTCCGCATTGTTCTTCCGCTCTCCGGTGCAGTGTTCGCCGTTATGGCGCTGTTCTACGGCGTTGCGCAGTGGAACAGCTGGTTCCCGGCATTGCTGTACATTCGGGATCGCTCTCTGTACCCTTTGCAGATGATCCTGCGCGAGGTCCTGATCCAAAGCGACATCGGCAACATGGCCGGTTCCACCGGTGATGTCGAGGTCATCGGCGATGGTCTGAAATATGCCACCATGGTGGTTTCCACCCTGCCAATCATGTGCCTGTATCCGTTCCTGCAGAAATACTTTGTTGCCGGTGTTACCATTGGCGCGGTCAAGGGCTGATGGGAGGATACCATACCATGCAATCACATGATCTTTCCTTGCCTGCGTGGGGCCCCTACACCAAACGATACAGCGGCATTTCCCATGTTCCTGCGGCCAACGATGGCGTTCGATTTGACCTGTCCGTTTTTCCGGGAATGTATCGCCGCCGGGTCGATGTGCCCAATGTACGGTTTGAAAGCGGCTTTCACCCCTGGGCCGCGGCTCCGGATCTGAGCTGCTACACGTTCCGCCACGAGCTCCTGTGGAAGGATCAGCTGTATGCGGACATCTCTTTTGCTCCCTTGGGGGAGGATGCCCGGTTGATCCGTGCCGAGCTCCACAACAATACCGATGCTCCGCAGAATCTGGTGCTTCATTATATGGCATCCGCCTGGGATCCCGTTCCTTCCTACCGCGGCTTCTCCTTGCCGGGCTGTGAGGTATCCCTGCCGGAAAACGCGGCCTTTGTCTGGGCAAAGGATTATGACACCCTGGATTTTTCCATCCACCGTCCCAATGAATGTCTGACCTGGGATGGTCTGCGCCGGGGCGAAGAAGCCGTTCCCGGCTTTGGTCAGGGATACGGCATTGGCATGGGGTTCGGCTGTTCCGAAGGCAAAGGACCTTTTGGGCAGGTCATGCCCAGTGGAAAAGGGGACACCGTTACCTTTACGCTTTCCCTTGCCGCGCCCCTGCATACCCCCTGTCTCTGTGTACGGTATTGGAATCCGGCAGATGAAAGTTCCGAGTACGATGTCAATGGTCAGGACACGCTGCGGCTGCCGCCCTGTCAGAAGCCTTCTATTGCCATCCTGCCGCTGAATGCTTCCATTCCCGCCGGAAAATTCACTCTGACCCTGACTGCTGCCGGTGTTGGAGGGGCGAAGCTGGATTGTCTCGCTCTGTGCGAGCAAGCGGACGCTGGTAACTTTACCGTTACCCTGCGCGGAGATGGCTCCCGGCCTCAGGCCGAGCCCGCCGCAGATGAGAACTATCTGACCCTGCAGTATCCCCACATTCAGGAGTGCTACGGGATCCTGTGGGATGATATCACCACCCATATTCGCACAATCGAAAACGACGAACTGGATATCTTTCTGCGTGACACCGTACACGACCATGTAAATGCCACGCTGCGCGGCAACGGAAAAGGGCATTACGTCAATCTCTTTATGGGGCCGATCCCTTTGGAGGCAGGACAGACAAAAGTGATCTATGGAGCGGTCTGTGCTGCTCCGGATGCTTCTGCCGCCGCGCTGCGCTGCCATGAGCTGCTGACTCAGCGCAGTGATTGGGAGCATGTATGGCAGCAGGCTTCTGCCTCCCTTGCAGCACCGCCCGCTTTGCCGGCTGCCGAATCGCTTGCCTTGGGCCAACAGTTGATGAATGCTGTTCTCTGCACCAACGTTGTGTATCCGGTGTACACGCGGGGACAGTATATCCGCCACTACACTCCCGGACGCTGGTGGGACTGTGTCTACACATGGGATTCCGGATTCATTGGAATGGGCCTGGCTCAGACCAGTCTGCGCAATGCCTTTGACTGCCTGAACACCTACCTGATGCCCCCGGATTCTGTGGATGCTGCTTTTTTGCACCATGGCTCCATGGTGCCAACGCAGTTTTATCTGTATGCCGAGCTGTTGAATCGCACCAGCAGCAGAGAACTTGCCGCCTACTGCTATCCGCGCCTAAAGCTGTACTACCGCTTCTTCACCGGGCAGGAAGGCGGCTCCACTACCGCCAACCTGCACAGCGGCCTGCTGCGTCCCTGGGATTATTTCTATAATTCTGGTGGATGGGACGATTATCCCCCACAGCAGGAGGTCCATCGCCGCCGTTTGCAGGCCAGCTGCGCGCCCGTGGTCACAACTGCCCATGCGATACGCTGTGCCAAGATCCTGGCGTACACCGCCCGCCTGCTGGGCGAGACAGCCGACGCAGATGCTTTTGATGCCGATGCGCTTCGCTTGGGGCGCTCCCTGCAGACTGCATGGGACGAGGAAAGCGGTTACTTCGGGTACCTCCTGCACGATCCTTCTGGTGATGCTGCAGATATTCTGCGCACCGAGCAGGGTCTGAACTACGATATGGGCATGGATGGCGCTTCGCCGCTGTTTGCAGGTGTCTGTACAGAACCGCAGAAGGAACTTCTGTGGCAGAAGCTGCAGAGCCCAGAACACCTGTGGTGTGCCTGCGGCCTTTCTACCGTGGATCAGAGTGCGCCGTACTATCGGCGTGACGGCTACTGGAACGGCGCTGTATGGATGCCTTACCAGTGGATGTTCTTCAAATCTGCACTGGATGCGGGCCTTGCCGATTTTGCTTACCGCATTGCCGACACCGCTCTTACCCTGTGGCAGAACGAGTGTGCCGAAAGCTACTGTTGTTTTGAACACTTTATGATCGAAAGCCGCCGTGGTGCCGGCTGGCATCAGTTCAGCGGGCTTTCTTCTCCCATTGTACAGTGGTTTTCCGCTTACTACCGCCCCGGCACCCTCACGACCGGTTTTGATGCCTTTGTCCGGCATACGGATTGGGCACCGGACAACAGCGCCTTAAATGCCACGCTGGATTTTACCGCAGCGGGCCGCAGCACTGTTCTGGCTGTTCTGCAGCCGGGTTCCAAGGCTGTTACAGCCTCTGTTCCCTGCACCGTGACCACACGCCATGATGGGCTGCTTGAGCTGACCTTTGCATTGGATGCTCCCTGCACTGTTACCATAAGCATCCATCCCTGAATCCACCTGTAAAAAGAAACGAACGATGTCTGTCCGAATGGGATGACATCGTTCGTTTTTTTGCACTGAAATCAGTTGTCTCCTTTGCGAACTGCAGAAGGCGAGAGCTGATACTTCCGCCGGAATGCCTTATAGAATGTATTCGCCGTGGAGAAGCCGCACTGTTCTGCAATATCCGTAATATTCAGATCTGTCGTTCTCAGCAGCTGCATCGCATGATCCAGACGCAATTCTTCCACATACTCTGTATAGCTCTTTCCGGTTTGCTCCTTCAGGAATTGCGAAAGATACTTTTTCGAGATCTTGAACTGCTCTGCCGTCATCGCCGCATTGATCTCCGGATTCTGGAAATTCTGTGCCAGCCAGTCCAGAATATTCTTTTGAAGCGCATCATTGTGGCTATGCTTCAAGAATTGCACATGGTTGCAGATCTCCACACAGCAGTCCTGTAACCGGCTCAGCATCTGGCGGGCAGTCAGTTTAGAGTCATAACTGCACAGATAGGCGATATCCGGACAGCATACCCTTTCCGCCGTGTTCAGCAGAATGCCGCCTGCCGTGTAAAAATCCTGCTTGAAGTTTTCCGGGTCCAGATTATCCACCGAGAACAGTTCACTCAGAAGCGAAACCGCTTCTTCCGTGCATCCGGAAAGCAGATACTCCCGAAGCCGCGCTGCATTGGTTGCATTGACCGTGGTACCGCGCTGCGCACTGCTGTTCCCCAAATAGCAGATCTTCTGTGTCGGGTCCGCATAGGCCGCTACGTTGCGGGCCTTCCAGTAAATATCTGACAACTGCTCCATTTTCTCAAAAGGATCGCTCAATATCAGGGGAGTTGTCAGATGCAGCGCATCATACAGCTGCTCTGTGCGGGAACACATTTCCCGCAGTTCCTCTGCTTCATCCGTTTCCTGCGTCAGGATCACCAGGATCAGGTCATCTGCCGTTGCCTGTACATAAAATCTCTGCCCGTAAATTTGACGTATCTGCTCTGACACCACCACAGTCCGCAGCTCTTCTTTCAGTGAGCACTCGGCGTTTTCCCGAAGAGATGGGATCAGCAGCAGGAAGTTATAGGCTTTCAGCTGCACCGCATCCGTCAGCTGCTGAAGGGTTTCCTGACTTACAGACCCTGTGCGCAGCAAAATTTCCATTTTGCCATGTTCCAGCTCGCTGCGTGAATGCTCCAGTTCCCGCGCCAGTTCATGCTGGCTGTTTACATTACGGAGAAAGATCTCGTTCAGCACTTTCCGTGATGCCAGATCCGACTCGTCCAGCGTGTCCAGCATCGGACGCAGGCTGTTCATATCCTCCAGTGTCATGCAGACGCTGATCAATACACAGCCCAGAACGCCCACGATCAGATACAGACAAATTGCACGCTGTACTGCCAACAGACCCGATTCATAGAGCGACGGCGGCATTCCAATGACCGCCGTTGCATTCAGAGATGCCACATATCGCGTTGCCATCAGATAGCGCTTTCCCTGATAGGTCTCCCAACCCGTATCATCACTCGCCAGGGAAAGTGTCGTTCCGTCATAGTTGTTTCCCGCCAGGATCGTTCCGTCATCGGAGATCAGGCAGAAAAGCCCTTCCTTGCGCCATTGCTGCTGCGAAAGGAACATTGAAACGACATCTTTTTCCTTGATCAGCACCGTCATTGCGCCGCAAAGGCGGCCCGCCGTGTTCACATAGGGCTGATATACCGTGATATATGAATTGCCATAGCTGGAATGCATCAGTTTGACAACATGGGCGGGCTTTATCGTCGTTACATCGATCTGATTCTGTGCATCCCATTCCTCCTGAGACACATCCTCATACTCAAGTGCTCCCGGGTAAAAATTGCTATGGCTTTCATACGCGCTCCGGTCATCCAATATGATGCCATTCCGCTCAAATGTAATATAGCTGTATGTGATCACAGAGGAATCGTAGGTCTTATCCTGTAACGATTTGCTTGCTCTCGTCAGTGTCTGATAATCTCCCAGAATACTGTTATCATAACTGCTGGCAAGCAGAGTATACTCCGTTTCGCTGAACAATTTGTTCGTTGTACTGCGGATGTTGCTCAGGCATCGCTCCAACTGGGTGGTGCCGATCGCCAGCATTTCCATCGTGCTGGAGGACTGCGCTTGGATCGTCTGGCGGATCATCAGGCTATACAGAGGAACCACGACCAGGAAGAACCCAACCGGAATACAAAGATACCTTAAAAGCCTTCGGATCCAGTTTCTAACAAACAGTCTCTTACGCATCTGCAAAAGCTCACTCCAAGCAATGATGATTTCTATGGAACTGTTGGCTGCACCTGTAAGGCGTTTATGGAGCTGGTGCATGTTACACAGCTCCTCCCTCCGCAATTTCGCAGCATCTTTTTAATTATTTTACCACAGAAGGATTTTTTCCTCAACATTTTTATTGATTTGTAACAAAAATCCACTTTATCACCATGATTTTCAATGCTTGAAAATCTCTGTCAGATGGTCTATCACTTTGCTCCGCAAACCGTGTTGTCGTTCAAAGCCACCACCCGGGGCCTGATTGTCTGAGGGAACTCGAATCCCTGGCCCTCTGATTAAAAGAATCCAAGGTGCATCATTCG
>ERZ1673746.1753-NODE-1753-length-13611-cov-17.474107_pt1 | contig 13611 bp, 15 predicted proteins | sample MGYA00580205_ERZ1673746 | MGnify/ENA primary metagenome ERZ1673746 (study PRJEB41218, sample SAMN15661771) | gut metagenome | host: Homo sapiens | place: Canada: London | collected 2015-08-20/2019-03-30 | study: EMG produced TPA metagenomics assembly of...
GAATAACAGGTCCGGTCATTGCCAGACAGTTGAATTAAGCGACTTCGTGTCGCACGAACAGGTAGACCTCATCAATGGACAGCGAGATGACCTCGCTGTCCATGTTGGTGCGAGCCAGAATCACCGGGCCGGTCAGGTAGTGCTTGCCGCCCATCTTCAGCACCTGCGCCGGGTTGTAGCAGAGCAGCAGCGAGGTGTTGGGAAGGTTCAGGCAGGCATCGTCCTCCTCAAAACAGGGCAGGATGCCCGGAGCTTCGTCCAGCGTGATGACGGTCAGCTCCATATCCGGGGCAATGGCTGCGAGGTAGACCTCACCGCCCCGGTTTGCCGCCAGTGCAGCGCAGATACGCACGTCAATGGTGATTTTCTCGGAGCGGATGGTACAGGTAGCGTTGTTTTTCATAGGCGTTTCTCCTTTTGTTTGCAAAAGAAAAAGACCCCATCGGGTCTTTCGTTACGGTATAAGTCAGCGTTCATTCTGCCGCTGCTGTTTACGCTGCCACTGATCCAGCAGCTTGATGATGGTGTCCTCCATCTGTTTCGGGGTGTAGCTGCGCGGGAAATATTTCCGCAGGGTGTCGTTTTTGATGACCACCTTGTCCAGCTCGTCCTTTTTCTCTTCTCCCATGACCGCAAAGGCAACATCATACGAGAAATGTCCTTCCTGCGCCAGCTTTTTAAGCCGCTGCGCTTGGGATAAAGACGGTGCATTCTGGGTGTCGTTCATTGCTTCTAAAAAATCCCGCTGTTGGCTTTCGTCCAGATAGGACAACTCCACAGCGGGATTGAAGGCAATTTTCTTTTCGTCTACCATGTCCAGCAGTTCGGGGATAAGGTTGGTCAGGCGGATGAACCGCTGGACGGTTTTATATCCCTCGCCAGCATCTTCCGCAACCCGTTCAATGGACAGCTTCGACTTCTGGACAATTTGTCCAGAAGTTAAATCTGACCTAGCACCTTGATTTTTTATTGCTTCCAGCTTCATTTTGTAGGCGAAAGCCCTTTCACTGGGCAAGATGTTTTCACGTTGGAGATTCGAGTCCACCATGAGCAAAACTGCGGCATCATCATCCATGTTGCGGACAATGACCGGCAGGGCATCCAGCCCGGCAAGCTGTGCAGCGTGCTGACGGCGGTGCCCGGAGATGATCTCATAGCCACCCTCCGGGCGTGGGCGGGCGATCAGCGGAGACAACACGCCGTACTGCTCTACGCTTTCTACGGTGCGCTGCATGGACTCGTCATCCAAGACCTTAAAGGGATGGTCTTTGAAAGGGAACAGCTCCCCGATGGGAATCTGCTGAACCTGTTCCCGTTGTTGTTCCTGTCGGGATTCTTCCGTGGAGAAAATGTCATCTGCCCCTTTCAGCGACACGTTTAAGCTGCCTTTCGACATTCGCCATCACCTCCCTTGTCAGAGATTTATAGGCTTCTGCCACCTTGCCTTTGGGATCGTGCTGGAAAATGCTCTTGCCCACGGCACTGATCTCCGCAGCACGGACAGACCGGGGAATGGTCTGGTCGAACACCTTGATCTTGCTGCCGTAGGCACCTCGAATCAAATTGTCGATCTGCTGTCCGTAGTTGGTGCGGCTGTCGGTCATAGTCAGCAGGATGCCCTCGATTTTCAATTTCGGGTTGATCTGCCGCCGGACCTTCTGCACCGTCTGCAAAAGCTGTTCCAGACCTTTCGCAGACAGGTACTGCGCCTGCACGGGAATCAGGGTGGTGTCTGCCGCTGCCAGTGCATTGATGGCAATATCTCCGCAGGAGATAACTATAAATCCGCATGAAATGCGTACTTCTGGCCATAGGAGCAACGCGACTATGGTGAGCATCCCCAGCGAGGGCATACAATCCAGCAGAATGAAATCATAGTTGTGCTTTGCACTGTCCAGCACCTGTTTCAGCATCTTCTCCCGGTTCATGCAGTTGACAAGGGACACTTCCAGTCCTGCCAGTTCGATGTTGGCAGGAATCAAGTCAACGCCCTCTGCATGGTGCAGGATGCCTTCACCGGGCGGAATACTCTGATCGTCCATGGCTTTTGCCATCAGGGTGGAAAGGGTGGTGGGCAGTTCATCGGGCTGCTGCCAGCCCATGCTGATGGCAATGTCCGCATGGCGGGCAAATATAAATCTGCACGCAGTGCACACAACTAGCCATAGGAGCGAAGCGACTATGGTCAAGCTGCCCTGCGGGTCGGCATCCACCAACAGAACTTTTTTGCCCTCCATCGCCAGCCCGATGCCCAGATTTTCACAGGTGGTGGTCTTGCCGGTGCCGCCTTTCTGGTTGACGATGGCTATCGTGGTTGCTTTCTTTGAAATTTTCATCACCTCCGATTCGCTAAATCGTGGTTGGTTTGGTTCTGGTAGGAAAGCTGCATGGTGGTGGGTGCGTTATACAGAGAAGCGAGCAGGTATTGTTTCATGTTCCTGATGGGACTGCTGTTCTCTGCAAGGCACTTCAGCACAAAACGGATATGGTCAGCGTTCAGCTTCATAAATCGACTGCATACCACCTCGGCGGGCTTATCATCCCCGGCAATGCGCAGTAGCTTGCGGTTGGTAGCGCAGGTGTCCACCAACAAATCTACGATCTGATAGATGGTGTCCTCATCATCCGGGCAGAGCCGGAGCAGAAGGTCTACCTCCAAAGACTGAGAAAAATATTCTTCCAGTTGTTCGCGCTGGCTCATCCCGTCGGTTTCTACTGAATGGAAAGGATAAGTCTCACTCATCTCAGTATCATTCCAATCAGTCTTATTACATCGTACTTCGGACGGTTTCTGAATCGTATTCGGGGCGGTTGCAGAATCGTCAATATCACGATTCTTGAAGTGTTCGATTGACGTATCTAACGAGAAGTTTTTCACATAGATCAGATTAGGCTTGCCCAGTCCGCGCCGCCTGCGTTCAATCAGACCGAATTTTTCCAGTTCCCGGAGCAGCTTAGTGGCTTTCTTGTCGGCGCACCCAAGCGAATCCTGAACTTCCTGCACGGTGTAGATGATGAATACCCGGTCCTGCTTATCCAGCCAGCCGTTTTTTACAGACAGGCTCATGCGGTCCAGCAGGATGCCGTACAGGGTTTTTGCATCGGTTGACAGATCTTGAAACCGTGGCTCCTGAAAAAGAGCCTTGGGAATGCGGTAGAAGGAAAACAGTTCTCCGGCTTGTCCGTAAAAGTAGTCAAGGGTCATGTGGCTTTTTCAACGTTTTGCTCCAGCTTGTGTTCAAAAAATCAACCGCCTTTCGTTTGAAAATAAAAAGCGCACTCTTTTCTTATTGAAAAGTGGTGCGCTATGTAATATAATGGCTATATAATTTAGCTATCCAAAAGATAGTCGATGAGATATTCTTTCGGAATCATGAAAGATCGTCCGACTTTCAGGCAGCGAATTCTATGTTGATGGATTCTTCTGATGATGGCAGTCTGGCTTTTGAAACCGAGTAAAGTTGTTGCTTCTTCGACAGACAGCACATCAGGATAGTTCACAAATAATTTTTTATAATACTCTTTTGCTTGATTTTGATTCATTATCCTTGACTTTCCTTTCGTTTTGTGCCTAAGCAGAGGAGCGTTTTGCCCTGCATCCCTCCTGAACATCCCTCCAATTTCCATTTGGGCGGTCCAAACCGAAAAAACAGAGTAGGGGGAAAACGCATCGAAAAATCGTGGATATTCCAAATTATTGTTCGTTGAGGCGTGAATTTTGCCTTTGCACAGTGGGAACCAGATATCACTAGATATCACTGGATGACACCAGATGGAAGATGAGGACAAAAACTCAAAATCCCTTGTGCTAATAACACGTGTGGGTTCGACCCCCACCACCGGCATAGAGAAGCCGACTGAGAGGCATTCTCAGTCGGCTTTTCTTTTTAATTTTTCCCTTGTCCATCAGGAACGCCGGGAACTGAAATGCTGCAAAACTCAGCGGCGGAGCCGGCTGTTTTAACTACTGTTTAAGACTTTGTGGTTTTCTGTTCATAAACTTCTGGTATCCTGTACATAACGAAACGAGAAAGAGGGAGCTTTATGAACGCCGAACTCACTTTCCTGCAATTCCTGCAATCCCTGCACAGCCCCATGCTGGATGGAAGCATGTGTTTTATTACCCGTCTGGGAGACTCCGGTATTCTCTGGGTGACGCTGACAGCGGTGCTGCTGGTGTTCCGCAAAACGCGGCGGGTCGGATGTGTGCTGGCAGCGGCGCTCCTCATCGACGCTGTCCTCTGCAATCTTCTTCTCAAGCCGCTGGTGGCCCGCGTCCGTCCATGCGGCATCCTTACGGAGGTACAGCTACTTATCCCGTACCCGGACGATTTCTCCTTTCCTTCGGGCCATACGGCGGCGTCCTTCGCCTCGGTGACAGCCCTCTGGCTGGCCGGGAAAAAGCAGTGGGCGATGGCGGCTCTGCCGGTAGGCGTTCTCATCGCATTCTCGCGGATGTACCTCTGTGTCCATTACCCGACGGATATTCTGGGTGGTGCCATTTTGGGAGCCGCCTGCGGATGGGCGGGAGCATGGCTCGTAAAGAAAGCAGAGCGCCGAATGGCCATCCCGCGGAACTGAAAAAAGAAGAAGAGACCGCCGTACAGCAGCTTGCTGGACGGCGGTCTCTTTTGTTATGGGGAACCGCTTATCTGCGGGAACATCTCGGTTTTCCGCAAAAAGCCCAAAAGATATGCAGGCGAAGCAATGCAGCCTCAAAAATCGGCTTCAGTAAAAAGAAAAGCACTGTGCTTCCTGCGAAGTACAGTGCTTTTTTGGTGGAGAATAGCGGGATCGAACCGCTGACCTCTTGCATGCCATGCAAGCGCTCTCCCGAACCACCTTGAAACGCACCCCCAGAAAAGCGTGTGCGAATGGGTGCGATTTAGCGTTGATACGCCAAATTCGGTTGAAAAGTGATTTTCTGTCCAACAATCAGCATAGTAGCATGAGAACAATTTAGGTACAGAATTCATTTGGCTGTATTCTACAGTCGGATTTACCTGCTGTCAAGATGTTTCATGTCATTCATGCCGCTAAAGCGAGTCAATATCCTTCTATTTCAAATTACATAGCGCAATTCGACCCCAAAAATCGAAGTTGCGCTTTTTTCATTCCTCAATAATTTTTTCACCGGAGGTTTATACAATGTTTTTATCTCATTGTTGCTTTCAGCCCTTGACACAACCGTATGACCCTTGACTACTTTTACGGACAGGCCGGAGAACTATTTTCGTTCTTCCGCATTCCAAAGGCTCTTTTTCAGGAACAGCGGTTTCAAGATCTGTCAACCGATGCAAAAACTCTGTACGGCATCCTGCTTGACCGTATGAGCCTTTCTGTTAAAAATGAATGGTTTGACAAAAAAGGTCGAAGGTCGGCGACACCGTGGGCAGCAGTTCTTCCACCACCGAGACCATGTGCGTCATCTACGATTTGAGCTACCTCGAGATGACCCTGGACGTAGACGAGCTGGACATCCTCGACATCGCGGTGGGCCAGAAGGCCGAGATCACCGCCGACGCCATCAGCGACCGCACCTTTGAGGGCGTCGTCACCAGCATCTCCTCTGCAGGCACCACCAGCGGCGGCACCACCACTTACCCCGTCACCATCCGCATCGACGACACCGGCAGCCTCATGCCCGGCATGAATGCCACTGCCGCCCTTGACATTCCCCCTTGCCGGCGTTATGTTATTGTTAAGGCGACAGCCGGTTTCGCCGTCTTTCGCCTCATATTAAAATCGCTCTTATTTTATAGCTGTCTGGACTTTACACAAAATTTGGGAAAGACCCATTTTTGTCTAACTTTTGGGGTTCATTTCAGTATCCGGAGTCTCTTTTTTGGCATTTTCTTCAATGTTTTTGCAATTGGAATCTATAGTTTCGATAGCTGTTTTCTTTCAACGGCATGGATAAGCTAGACCTTATTGCTTTGCAGAAACAGCGCATCACCCGAAATTTTAATTATTTTTCGCTCTGATTCTGATATACTATCGTTAAGACATCGATTTCGGAGGTCCACATGGATACAAGTATTTTCCGTTATGTGCTCGAGGTAGAAAAATACAGAAACATTACCCAGGCGGCGAAGCGACTGTTTATCTCGCAACCGGCACTGACCAAACAGCTGAATAAGCTCGAAAAAGAGTTGGGCTTTTCGCCTTTTGACCGCACGCACAGCCCGATCAGCGTTACACCACAGGGCGAGATTTTTCTCGATTTTGCTCGGCGCTATGTGCAGCTCGAAAGCGAGATGATGGATAGTCTTCGACAGTTTAATCAGATTCCAGCAGAGCCTGTACTGATCGCCACAACGCATCGTGGTGGCGCCTACGCTGCTGTTCAGGCAGCACCTTTCATGATGACACATCCAGAGATACATCTCAGTTACCTGAATCGCAACTCTCAGCAGTGCGAAGAAGAGCTGGAAAGCGAATCCATCGACTTAGCCATCTATACTGAACCTGTACACTCCGAAAATATCGAGTATATGCCAGTACAGGAGGATCCGCTCGTATTTGTCATTCCACAGGAATCACCGATTCTGGAGGACCTAGATATCTCCGATAATTCACTCGAGCATCCGGTTGAAATCGACATCAGCCGTTTCCGTAATCCGTCGCTCCGATATATTCTGGCGACGCCAGGTCAGGGGCTGTATGATGCCGAAAAATCTTTTTTCAGAAAATATCACATCACACCGATTCATCCGCAGCGCATTGATTATGTTGACACACGATATCTCGTTGCCTGCAGCGGCTGTGGCATCGCCCTGTTGCCGCACATGACGATTCGTAATTCATCTACTGGTCAAAACCCGGTCTATGGCACGATAAAAGGCGATACTCTGTATCGTTATGTCATCGTCGCCCGAAAGAAGGGCCGCAACCTATCCCCTTCTGCAGAAATCGTCTGGCGCTACATGATCAGCGCATCTGCTAAAAACCGATAACATTTTGGAATCAGGTTCATAACAGAAAAAGGAGAAGCATTCGTCATTCAATTTGCAGTACAGAGCGAGTGCTTCTTTTTCTGTTTTATGGCGCTATGTCCATTCCAAATGGTTATCGTCCCATAGAGGAATCGCCATCGTCACAATCTTGCACAATTACTCCCAATTTTGTACAATACATTTATCAAATTTGCCGGCAAATAAAAGTGCTTTAAAAATTCGGTATCACTTTTTGGGAGGATTTACTGTGAATAAGTTAAAAGAAACGAAGATCCTTGGGTTCCCTCTGTGGATGTACCTTATATTCAGTATACTGATGATGGTGATGGCAGCCAATGATTGGATGCTGACCAACATGGTCGGCGCACTCGCCTTCGCGATGATCATCGGCACACTGCTCGGCTGGGTCGGTGACCATATCCCGGTCTGGAAGACCTGGTTCGGCGGCGGCATGCTCTTCTCCTGCCTCGTAGCCGGCGCGATGAACACCTTCCACCTGATTGGTGAAGGCTCGATGGAAGCCCTGAATACCTTCAACGGCTCCACCGGTTTCCTCGATCTCTACATTCTCGTCCTGATCACCGGCTCTGTGCTCTCGGTTGATCGTAAGATGCTCATCAAATCCTTCGCCGGATTCATTCCGACGATTCTTGCAGGTATTGCAGGTGCACTCGGCCTCGCTGGTCTCGTAGGTGCCATCACTGGCGTCGGCGCAATCGAGGCGATCGCCACCTATGCAATTCCAGTCATGGGCGGTGGCAATGGTGCCGGTATCACACCGATGAGCAAGATGTGGGCTGCTGCAACCGGCGGTGATGCCTCCTCCTGGTATGCATCTGCCTTTGCAATCATCAGCATTGGCAATCTCTGCGCCGTCTTCATGTCTGCACTGCTGAACAAGCTCGGCCAGATCAAGCCATCCATGACGGGTAATGGTCGTCTCATGGTCGGTGAAGAAAATGTCAGCACGAAGTCCAGTGACGTGAAGCCGACCGCAGCCGACTACGCAACCGGTCTCGCACTCGGTGTCGTATGCTTCAATGTAGCTAACCTCTACGCAAAGCACATCTCCATCATCAACCATGCAAACCTCGGCTTCAGTATTCATACCTTCGCTTTCATGGTCATCCTGATGGCGATTCTGAATATGACGAATATCCTGCCGGAAAACGTGAAGGCCGGCGCAAGGGGCATGCAGCAATTCTTCGTAAAGTATATGTCCTTCCCACTGATGATTACCGTTGGTATCGGTACGAACCTCACAGACTACGCGAAGGTCTTCACAAACCCAGCGTATATCGTCATCATCATGGCGACTGTCATCGGTGCGATGATCGGAACCTTCATCGTCGGTAAGCTGTTCCACTTCTATCCTGTAGAAGGAATGCTGACTGCCGGACTCTGTATGGCAAACGGCGGTGGTGCCGGCGACGTACAGTGTCTCGGCGCTGCACACCGCATGGAGCTGATGTCCTATGCTCAGATTTCTTCCAGAATCGGTGGTGCCATCATGCTCGTCATCGCAAGCTTCGTCTTCGGTAAATTCCTGTAATCCTGGAGGTACAGTATGGCAAATCAGAATCCTTTGGCTACGAATCTCACGCTTGAGCAGCAGAAAAATCTGTTCGGCAATGCTTACTTAAATATGCTCTGGCACTGTCCGACCGACCCGCGTTTCCACTACTGGGTGCATCTCCCAGACTACTACTACGACGAAGAGGAGCATGAGTACTCTCTCCTCGTCATCATCCATGGAACCGGCTGTGCAATCGAAGAGTACATCAAGCAGGCGAAGGAACTCGCCGACAAATATCATATGGCTGTGCTTGCACCTATGTTCCCGGGTGGACTCATTCAGCGCGATGACTTCAACAGCTATAAGCTCCTCTCCTGCGACGGCATCCGCTATGATCTGATTCTCCTCGATATGATCGAGGATATGGCGAAGCGCTATCCAGGCGTTCACACAGATCAGTTTTTCATGTTCGGACACTCTGGTGGCGGGCAGTTCGTAAACCGCTTCCTGCTCGCTCACCCTGATCGTCTGAAGGCCTGCTCCATCGGTGCACCTGGCCGTCCGACCTTCCTGAATCCAGACGAGGACTACTTCTGGGGTATCCGTGATTTCAAGGATTACTTCGGTTATGATGTCGACCTCGAAGCCGTAAAGAAGGTACCCGTCCTCATCAGTGTCGGCGAGCTCGACAACAAGTTTATCGGCGACTCCCCGTATGGCGATAACCGCGTAGCCCGTATGAAGAGCCTGCAGAAAAATTTCCAGGAGCACGGCGTCCATACGGAGCTGACGATCCTTCCGGGCTTCGCCCATGAGGCTGGTGAAAAGGAACGAGTGCAGGCCGCGCAGAAATTCTTTATCCAGTATTTATAACTCAAACTACAGTTTTTTGAATTTCCTTTCTTTGTACCCTCTTTTTAAAAGAGGGTACATTGCGTATTTCTTGCTTTTCCTTCATACTTGCGTACTTTTAGCAGATTATGAAAGCAAGCAGAATTTCTATTCTACGGAATCAACTATTCTGCACTGGAAGCTGCCGTCCGGCGAATCCAACAGGATGTTGATTTCCTGATGAAGTATCTCCCCAAGGTGCCTGATGATGCCTATGTGAAAGTGGAGACCACGAAGATTCTCAAACAGCTTCGCTCTCACTCCTTACATTGAGGGGGAGTGATGCGTCCACCTGCAAAACAGTCGGACATCGAACAAGCATTTTCAAAAGCAACGAAATAGCAAGAATTGGGGGTTGCCGTCCATGCGCCTGCAAAATCAGGCATTTGGCTGATTCTCGATGCAACCTCTAAGAAAGCAAAAAGAAAAGCACCGTACTTCAAACGAAGTACGGTGCTTTTTTGGTGGAGAATAGCGGGATCGAACCGCTGACCTCTTGCATGCCATGCAAGCGCTCTCCCAGCTGAGCTAATCCCCCATAGCCGGTGTGTCGTCCCTGACGACGTGTGTTATTATACCAGCTGAAAGGAGAGTTGTCAACAACTTTTTTTATTTTTTGTGAACGACGCTGCGGCTGGTGCTGCGTTTGTAGTAGAACAAGTACTGCTGTACGATGCCAGCCTGCTGATCATAGGAAGGAAAAGGGTCGTGGCCGCCGAATTCCTCATCAATGAGTCGCTGTATCCAGACATCAATAGGAGCCATCGCGGTACGGCCATAGCCAAAGAGGCAGACGCAGTTTGCTACCTTTTTGCCGACGCCGTCCAGCTCGAGGAGGCGGGAAAAGAGCGCGTCGTCGGGCAGCGCCGCCAGAGCACCGAGGTCGAGTGTGCCGCTGGAAGCCTGAGCGGCAGCGTTCTGGATGTAACGGGTGCGGTAGCCCAGACCACAGCCCATCAGCTGCGCCTCAGAGAGGCCGCAGAGCTGCTGCGGGGTAGGGAAGAGGAAAACTTCATCGCCTTCGGCACTGAGAGGTTCGCCGCAGCACCGGGCAAGGTGTTCCACGGCGGTGCGGATGGCCGGAATGCTCTTGCGCTGGGAGATGAGAAAGGTGATGAGCATTTCCCATGGGTCCTGATGCAGGATTCGGATGCCCTGCCCGAAATCGAGCGATTTGTCCAGATAGCTGCTCTGTCCCGCCAAGCTGCACCGCAGCGCGGCATAGTTCCGGCCCAAATCAAAGTAGTCGGCCCAGTACTCCCGATCTGAGCCATACCATGCGGCGTCGTATTGACCATCGCCCAGCGGAGTCAGATAAAGAAGTGCGCCGCCGGAAAGAAAGCGGTAGCGCCCGTCGGGCAGCTTTTGTGGCCGGAAGCACTGGCCGCTTTCGATGATCTTGTCGAGGTCAAAGTCGTCTTGGATGGTGACGAGCTGATGGGTGAGGGAAACTGTATGCATGGAAAACTCCTTTTTGGAAAAATTGTGGCGATGCCCGATTCGCGGTGGAAACTGATTTCTATCCGTACCCTCCGCGGGGAGGGTGACAAATTACGCTCGGCGACCTTGTCGTCGCGCTCGTTATTTCTAGCCACGCCCTCCGCGAGGAGGGCGACCGATGAACAGGAAGCGACATATTTTTCCGGCGTTTTATTTCTATCCACGCCCTCCGCGAGGAGGGCGACGAAGTCGCTGGTCACGAGGGCGGGGTTGTAGAAATTTCTATCCACGCCCTCCGCGAGGAGGGCGACAGGAGTTCTCGTCCAAATGGAACGTCCTCTCTCAATTTCTATCCACGCCCTCCGCGAGGAGGGCGACCACCCGCACGCTTGCAGCCTGCGGCTTGGATCGCTATTTCTATCCACGCCCTCCGCGAGGAGGGCGACTCCTTGTTTCCGTTGTAGATGACCACCATAGACGGATTTCTATCCACGCCCTCCGCGAGGAGGGCGACGGCAAAGCAAAAGCAACTGGACGCATTACAACGCATTTCTATCCACGCCCTCCGCGAGGAGGGCGACCTTGGCCATCGGGGACGGATATGTCTACCTGATGATTTCTATCCACGCCCTCCGCGAGGAGGGCGACGATACGGCAGCAGCTTCAAGCCGGCCTTTGTCAGATTTCTATCCACGCCCTCCGCGAGGAGGGCGACATGGCCGTTGCGTCCAGCTCCTCAACCAGCGTATCATTTCTATCCACGCCCTCCGCGAGGAGGGCGACTCGATTACCTCCGAAGATCTCCGTTGTATACGCATTTCTATCCACGCCCTCCGCGAGGAGGGCGACATGGCCGTTGCGTCCAGCTCCTCAACCAGCGTATCATTTCTATCCACGCCCTCCGCGAGGAGGGCGACTCGATTACCTCCGAAGATCTCCGTTGTATACGCATTTCTATCCACGCCCTCCGCGAGGAGGGCGACATGTGATTTCGGGCTTGTCCCGGTTGTTTTTCTATTTCTATCCACGCCCTCCGCGAGGAGGGCGACGGTGTCAGGAGGAGCGGAAAGCTCACCGGAAAGGAATTTCTATCCACGCCCTCCGCGAGGAGGGCGACCGAATTGACTTCCATCCTGATTTTGTTCCTAGAGATTTCTATCCACGCCCTCCGCGAGGAGGGCGACCGGGAAGAAAAAGGGCCGGAGGTGATGGTGGATGATTTCTATCCACACCCTCCGCGAGGAGGGCGACATCTGGCCGAACTCCAGAACATCATGATGCGAGCAATTTCTATCCACGCCCTCCGCGAGGAGGGCGACGAAGCTCATTGTGGAAGCGCTAAATTACTACAAGCTATTTCTATCCACGCCCTCCGCGAGGAGGGCGACTCCTTGGTCTTGCGGCCGGTGTCGCTGGCGAGGGTATTTCTATCCACGCCCTCCGCGAGGAGGGCGACTAGAGGCTCTTTGACGGCCTTTCTGAGCCTTTTGATATTTCTATCCACGCCCTCCGCGAGGAGGGCGACCGACTTCGCGTGATGTCCAAGCGCGGCACTTGGTTATTTCTATCCACGCCCTCCGCGAGGAGGGCGACGAGCATTGCGGGAGCAGCAGCAAACAAGCTCTTTGATTTCTATCCACGCCCTCCGCGAGGAGGGCGACTTCTAGAAACAGGCTGTTGAGCACAGACCTGTCAATTTCTATCCACGCCCTCCGCGAGGAGGGCGACGGTCGCGGCCAAGTCTACTTCGTAAACCTCTTCTTATTTCTATCCACGCCCTCCGCGAGGAGGGCGACCTTTGAACTGCTCATCGTAATTTGCTATAACAATATCATTTCTATCCACGCCCTCCGCGAGGAGGGCGACAGGGGTAGCCCTGTGCAAATATCTTGTCTTTGGCATTTCTATCCACGCCCTCCGCGAGGAGGGCGACTACACCTCAGTCACGACTTCGCCCACGCTTGCCAATTTCTATCCACGCCCTCCGCGAGGAGGGCGACTGATTATTTCAATTCCATCTACACGGCTGTTGCTAAGATTTCTATCCACGCCCTCCGCGAGGAGGGCGACGTCTTGAGTGCCTTGATTGCGTCAGCATCAAAGGTATTTCTATCCACGCCCTCCGCGAGGAGGGCGACCATCAAGATGCCACGCAAGCACCTCACCCACGATATTTCTATCCACGCCCTCCGCGAGGAGGGCGACCAGCAGGGTTGTGCCCATGCTCTGTGCAATCACAGATTTCTATCCACGCCCTCCGCGAGGAGGGCGACTTCAGCGGTCAGAGTGGCAATCTTATCCTGCGTATTTCTATCCACGCCCTCCGCGAGGAGGGCGACCGTCCATTTCTTGAGGAGGTATAGATTATGGGCAAATTTCTATCCACGCCCTCCGCGAGGAGGGCGACGTACTGGTCTGCCTTGAACATCTTGTCGTACAGATATTTCTATCCACGCCCTCCGCGAGGAGGGCGACTTCAGAAGCAGGCCTTCAATCTTCAAAGTCGGATTATTTCTATCCACGCCCTCCGCGAGGAGGGCGACGCCCGCCAGAGAACGGGAGGTATCCTGCTGGGAATTTCTATCCACGCCCTCCGCGAGGAGGGCGACAACGTAGAAAGATTGTTTGTGCAAGAACGGTTTGGTCATTTCTATCCACGCCCTCCGCGAGGAGGGCGACCCGGAAGCTCCTCGGGCAATCGTCACCTTGTAGTTCATTTCTATCCACGCCCTCCGCGAGGAGGGCGACTGAAGATGGTGATGTAGCCCATCACACAGTTGTCATTTCTATCCACGCCCTCCGCGAGGA
>ERZ1673746.1764-NODE-1764-length-13459-cov-8.690839_pt1 | contig 13459 bp, 8 predicted proteins | sample MGYA00580205_ERZ1673746 | MGnify/ENA primary metagenome ERZ1673746 (study PRJEB41218, sample SAMN15661771) | gut metagenome | host: Homo sapiens | place: Canada: London | collected 2015-08-20/2019-03-30 | study: EMG produced TPA metagenomics assembly of...
CGCCGTGTACGACGCCGTGGCCGCCAACGACTTTTCCCACTTTGTCCGCTTGGGGCAAGAGCAGTAGGAGCACTTGTTCCATTTTGTTAGGAAAGAAGTGATTGACATGGCAGATCCCAAGGTGGAGTATCCCGCTCCCGATTGCCTGGCGCCCGCCGCGATCGAGGCCAAGACCGAGGCCGCCGGCGTGACCAAGGCTAACCTGCCGGTCGCTAAGGCCTTTCTGTTGGCAATGTTCGCCGGCGCGTTCATCGCCTTCGGCGGCCTGTTCTTTACCGTGTTCTTGAGCGACAGCACGCTGGGCTGGGGCGCCCAGCGCGTCGTGGGCGGCCTGTGCTTTTGCCTAGGCCTGGTGCTCGTGCTGGTGTGCGGCGCCGAGCTGTTTACCGGCAATTCGCTTATGGTCTGCGCGCTCAAGAGCAAAAAGATCACCCTGGCTCAGATGCTCAAGGCTTGGGTCGTCGTATGGGTCGGTAACTTTGTCGGTGCCCTGTTCATCGTCTTTTTGGTGTACATGGCCGGCATTTACAAGCTCAACGGCGAGGCGGTCGCCAATTCCATGGTGAGCGTCGCCGCCGGCAAGGTGACAATCGACTGGGTGACGATCTTCTTCCGTGGCATCCTGTGCAACATCTTTGTGTGCCTGGCCGTGTGGATCGGTACCGCCGGCAAGACCGTGGTCGATAAGGTCGTGGGCATTTTGCTGCCGATCGCTGCCTTTGTGGCCTGCGGTTTTGAGCACTGTGTCGCCAACATGTACTTTTTGCCCATGGGTGCCGTGATGCACGCGTGCGGCTATGGTGCCGACGTCGCCGGCGCCGATGCGCTCAACGTTGCGGGCATTGCATTTAACCTGTCCGCTGCCACGCTGGGCAACATCGTAGGCGGTGCGGTTCTGGTCGCGCTCGGCTACTGGTTTATCTACGCCAAGAAGTCCGAGGCGTAAGGTATCGTCTGTTTGACGTTGGGCCTCCCGCGGGGCATTGCCGTGCGGGAGGCTTTTTGGGTCTGGGGCTCGTTGCCGGGCTCTTTGCCTGTTGTGTTTGACTGATGAAAGGGGTAATCGAGATGGCATCTGCTGTGAAGCGTGACGGTCGCGCCGTGGTGACCACATGCGGGGGATGCTATGCCGATTGCGCCTTTGCGGCACGCGTTGAGGACGGTCGCGTGGTGGCTGAGTTGCCGGTGCCGGGGCATCCGTGCGCGGCGCGTGCCCTGTGCGCCCGCGGGCGCCATCGCCTGGCAATGCCGTTTGACGAGCGCGACCGCATCGTGCACCCCATGCGCCGACGAGCTGATGGCTCGGGGTTTGATGCGATTTCGTGGGACGAGGCGTTCGCGCAGATCGCTGCGCGCCTTGGGGGGATTGTCGACGGGCATGGTCCGCGCGCGCTGGGCATGACGCTCGGCGTGCCCTCGTTCGACCGCTACTGGGCGTATCGCTTTATGCATGCGCTGGGTTCGCCCAACGTGTACGGTGCCGACGGCGCCTGCGAGGTAAGCCGACTTACCGGTTGGGAGCACAGCCTGGGCTACAGCCCCGCGTCCGACCTGTCACATACCGATTGCATCATGTATTTGGGGCGCTCCATTGTCGATTCGTCCACGATGGGGGCCGTTGATGCGCTCAGTGATGCCCGTCGCCGTGGGGCGAAGATTATCGTGGTCGACCCCCGGCGTAGCGGCTCGGCTGCGCTTGCCGACCGCTGGTTGCGCGTGCGCCCGGGCTGCGACTTGGCGCTGCTGTTGGGTATCGCCCATGTGTTGATTGCCGAGAATCTGTATGACCACGAGTTCGTGACCCGCTATACCACGGGCTTTGACGAGCTGGCGCAGGCGGCTGCTGCCTGGACGCCTGAGTGGGCCGAGTCGATGTGCGACGTGCCGGCCGCAGAGATTGCCGCCACGGCGCGCGATCTAGCTGCCGCCGCGCCTGCCGCCGTGGTGGATGCGGGCTTTCATGGTGGCATCGGTATCGCGTATGCCAATAGCACCCAAACCGCGCGTGCTATCTGCTTGGTCGATGTGCTTCTGGGCTGCATCGGACACGCGGGCGGTGCCCTCAACCCATCTACGCCGCTTGTGTTGGGCGACCTCGATCCCGCACGCTTTGCGACGCCGTCGGTGCCGCGCAGGCCCAAGCTGGGGTCCGAGCGCTATCCACTGGTCGATCCGGTGCGCGGCCTGTGCACGACTATCGGTCAGTCGATTCTTGCCGGCGATTTGCGTGGGCTCATCGTCTATGCCAGTAACCCCGGTGCGGGCTATGGCAATGCACAGGCTTGGTTGAGTATTTTGCAGCAGCTCGACTTGCTCGTGACGATTGATATTCGCTGGTCCGAGACGGCGCGTGCTTCTGATTTCGTGCTGCCCGACGTGACATATCTGGAGGCTGACCGCGGCGTGGGAACGGTCGTGGGCGCCAACGATGCACGCGTGTTCTACCGCAATGCCGTGCTGCCCATTTTGCATGACGACACGAGACCGGGGCGGGAGATCTTTGCCGGGTTGGCTGCGTCCTGCGGCGTTGGCGAGTGCTTCGACTTTACGTCCGACGATCTGGCCGCTGCCCAGGTGGCGCCGTTTGGGATTGATCTGGACGAGCTCAAGGAGCGCGGCTGGGCCGATACGGGCGTGGCGCTGCCGTCGCGCGCGGGTGAGCCGGTGATTCCGCTTGCCGGCGGCAAGATTGCGCTAGCAAGTGACGTATGGGAGCGTGCCGGCCTGGGACGCGTGCCAGGCTGGATCGCGCCGATGGTGGAACCCAGCCCGGAGATGTTTCGCCTCATTAGCGGCAATCGACCCTTTGAGTCGCATACCTCGCGCAGACTCGCGGCGGCCGGTGCCGCCGAGGTGGGGTCGGACTTGGACGCCGTGCAGATGAACGCCGATGTCGCCGCTCGCATGGGTATCGTCGATGGCGAGGTCGTCGAGCTTGTGAGCGACATGGGCCGCGATCGCGTGCGCGTGGAGACGACGCCCTATCTGCATCCGGCGTGCATCTTCACCTCGGCCGCTCCTGGCGGACGTGCATTTGGTGCTGAGAGTGGTGCCCGGCAGGCCCTGGGCGTCGGTCCGCTCGACCACACGCCGCTTCGCTGGGACCCGTTGACGGGTGCCGCGCTCACCCAGGAAAACGCCGTTCGCGTGGAAAAGATCACGGAGCACGAGGATAATAACGAATGATTGATTCAGCCGATCGAATTGGCTGATAGTTTGACGTCCGAACGATTGATTCACCTTTGGTTTTGAAAGGTCGCACATGAGCGATAGCCAGAACATGTCCGATGAGGTACGCGCCCGCCTTCGCGCTATTCCTTCCGTCAACGAGCTGCTCGCAGAGTGGCCGGTTGTGAAGGCGGCGGGGGAGACCTGCGACGCGGTGGTGCATGCCGCCGTCACGGCCGAGCTCGATGAGGAGCGCGCCGCGATTCGTGCCGGCGCCGCCCCGCGTTCCAAGCGCGAGCTGGCCTCGGCCATCGAGTGGCGTGCGCATCGCTCCGCGCTGCCGAGCCTGCGTCCCGCCGTCAACGCCACGGGTGTGGTTATCCATACCAACTTGGGTCGCGCCCCGCTCGCGGAATCAGTTGCCAAAGCCGTGGCCGAGGTCGCGCGCGGGTATAGCACGCTCGAGTACAGCGTCGACACCTGTTCGCGCGGGTCGCGCAAGGAGCACGCCGCGCAGCTGATCCGCTCACTCACCGGTGCCGAGGACGCGCTCGTGGTCAACAACAATGCCGCCGCGGTGCTGCTGGTGCTTGCCACCCATGCCGCGGGTAAAGAGGTCATCGTCAGCCGCGGCGAGCTTGTCGAGATTGGTGGCAGCTTCCGCATCCCCGATGTCATGGCGGCTTCGGGCGCCAAACTCGTCGAGGTCGGCGCCACCAACCGCACGCATTTGAGCGACTACGAGAGTGCCATCACGCCCGATACGGCGATGATCCTCAAGGTCCATCCTTCCAACTATCGCATCGAGGGTTTCCACGAGGAGGTAGGTTCTCGGGAACTTGCGGCGCTTGCTCACAAGCATGGCCTGCTGTTCTACGAGGACCAGGGCTCGGGCGCGCTGCTGCCCGATGACATCCTGGTGCGCGGCGGCGAGGAAACCACGCCGGCTTCGGTTTCGGCAGGGCTCGATCTGGTGTCGTGCTCGGGCGATAAACTGCTCGGTGCCGCACAGGCGGGCATTATCATGGGTCGTCGCGATCTGGTCCAGGCCTGCGGGTCGCATCCGCTTATGCGTGCCCTGCGTCCGGGCAAGCTCGCACTGGCGGCGCTCGAGGCCACGCTGCGTATCTACATGGACGGTGCCGACGTGGCCCATCGTGATATTCCGGTGCTCAGTATGCTTACGCTGCCGCAGGCCCATTTGGAGCGACGTGCCCGCAAGCTGCGCGAGCTGATGGTGGCGGGCCTCGATAAGGCTGGCTGCCCGTGTGCCGTGAAGGCGGAAATCGTCGAGGAGTCGTCGACTCCCGGCGGTGGCTCGCTGCCTACCGTGGAGCTGCCCACGATGTGCGTGGCCGTGCGTCTTGTTGACGAGCGCCTGACGGTCGACGCGCTCAAGCGATCGCTCGTCCAAGACTTCGATACGCCGGTCGTCACGCGCGCCTCGCACGACCGCATTCTGTTTGATGTGCGCACGCTCGTGGGCGACCGCGATATCGAGACGGCGGCATCGACGCTCGTCGCGTGCGTCAAGAAGGCGGTTGCACGATGAGTGAAGTTCAAGCGCTGGTGGAGTGTCCCGTTATCGTTGGCACGGCGGGCCACGTCGACCACGGTAAGTCGGCACTGATCGAGGCACTGACCGGCAAGAATCCCGACCGTCTGGAGGTTGAGCGCCGTCGCGGTATGACCGTGGAGCTGGGCTTTGGCGAGCTGGCGCTGCCGAGTGGCAAGATTGTCGGCCTGGTCGATGTGCCGGGGCATGCCCATTACTTGCGCGCCATGGTGCAGGGCGCGACAGGCATCGACGTTGCCGTGCTGGTGGTTTCGGCCGTCGAGGGCGTGATGCCACAGACCCGCGAGCACGTGCATGTGCTGGAGCTGCTGGGCGTCACACACATGGTGGTCGCGCTGACCATGTGCGACCTGGCCGATGCCGAGATGACCGAGCTTGCCGAGCTCGATGTCGATGACTTTTTGTCGGGTACCGTGTTTGCGGGTACGCCGATTGTGCCCGTGTCGTCCAAGACCGGCGCGGGAATCGATAACCTGCTGGTTGCGCTCGACGAGCAGGTTGCCGCTTGCTGGGATGCCTGCCGTGCTCGTGCCGAGCTTACCGATGCCGCACCGCGTCTGCCCATCGACCGTTGCTTTACGATTAAGGGCGTCGGTACCGTCGTGACGGGAACGCTGCACGATGCGCCGGTTGCGGTGGGCGACGAGCTGATGGCTTTGCCGTCGCGTACGGTCTGTCGTGTGCGCGGGATTCAGGTGCATGGCGATACGCCGCGCGCACTGCCTGGGCAACGCGTGGCGCTCAACCTGGTTGGTGACGGTGTCGCGGCACTTGACCGCGGCGAGATGCTGGGCGTGGCAGACCGTTTTGGTCAGACGTTACGCTTTATGATGACGTTCACCTACCTGGGCCGCGAGGGAGCCAAGCCGCGTGTGCTCGAGTCGGGTGCGCGCGTGCACGTGATGGCCGGTACGGCCGAAGTCGTCGGCCGCATCATGCTTTTGGAGGGCGAGGCCCCCATGGCGGTGGGCGAGACCCGTACCGTGCAGGTGCGCCTGGATGATCCACTGCCGCTGCGTGCCGGAGACCGTGCCGTGGTGCTGTCGTATTCGCCCGTTATGCTCATCGGCGGCGGGCGCGTGCTGCTTTCGCGCTGCCGTCGCTCGCGCGAGCTTTCTGCCGGCGAGCGCGCACTGTTTGCGGCGCTTGAGGCCGGCGATACCGCGGGCGGTGTGGGCGCTTGGCTGGCGCTGCAGATGCTGCCAGTTACGGCGGTTGATGTTACCGACGCTTTGGATCTTGGTGTCGGCGAGGTCGATGCCGCACTGCGCGGGTTGGTGTCGCAGGGCTCTGTTCGCAAGCTTGCTGTGGGTGATGTGGACTACTTGGCGGACGCCGTGGTGCTCGACGCTGCGATGGATGCACTGGCGGCGACCCTGTCAGCCATGCACGCGGCGTCTCCCAAGGAGACGGGCTTTACGCCTGGCGCCGTTGCCCATGCTGCGTGGCCTGCCGCTGATGATGGCGTTGTCGCGGCTCTGATTGCCGAGGGCTGCTCGCGTGGCGTGTGTGCCGCCGAGGGTGCCGAGGTATTCGACCCGCACTCCGCTGCCGCCGCGGCGCGTGTGGTGCGCGAGGCCTGCGAACGTATCGTTGCCTTGCTGGACGAAGCCGGCCTCGATGCGCCGACGCTGCCCGAGGTTGGCGAGCAGTTGCAGCTCGATCGCGACACCATGACGCGTGCCCTGCGCGAGCTTTCGCTCAACCGTTCCATCGTGAAGGTCGAGCGCGACGTTGCCTTGTCTGCTTCCGCTGAGGCCCGCGCGCGTGAGCTCGTTGCCGCTGCTATCGAAGCTGCCGGCGGCGCCGCCACCACGAGCGTGCTGCGCGAGGCCCTGGGCGTGTCGCGCAAACGCGCCATCAGCATCTTGGAGCACCTAGATGCCGTGCGCTTTACGGTGCTCGACAAGGATGCCGGCGGCCTGCGCTCCCTGCGCTAGATTGGCTGCTCGGTTTGGTAAAATACCGCCGCACTTGGGAACGGATGGGCTCCGGTGGGCTCCGCGGTCCTCAAAACCGTTGCGAGGCGTGCAAAACGTCTTGGATGTGTTCGATTCACATACGTTCCCGCCATACGCTACCAGCGCTTTTGTGCTCGCGGTCTTGCTGCGTGCCGCAAAGGCGCTGTTTTGTTTTTGCACGAGCTTTTCGTAGCGCTGCTATTTCGGTGGCTGTATTTAGCTTCGTGCACCGGGTTTCGAGCATGCCGATGGAGGTGTTTTGCCGTATGACTACCGTAAGACGTGCCGATCTTTCTTGTGTCGTCCAAGCGGGCGGGCTGTCCTCTCGCATGGGCTGCGATAAGGCTCGCATGGCGTTTTGCGGCGAGCCGCTCATCGAACGCGTGCTGGGTCGGCTGGCGCCAGTTGCCGACGAGTTGGTCGTGACGACGTCGCGTCCCAGCGAGCTGGCCTACCTTGAGGAGCGCGCGTTTGGCGGCCTGGTGCCGCGTGTGGTGGCGGACCTTGAAGGGTCGGCGGGCGCCATGCGCGGCATCGCGAGCTCGCTGGCCGCGGCCCGATTGCCGCTCGTGGCGATTGTCGCCTGCGATATGCCGTTTGTCTCGCCGGAACTCATCGGCGCGCTTGCCGATCGTGTTGAGGCCGAGGCGCTCGACGTGTGCGTGCCGCGCGAGGAGCGGGGGATTGAGCCGCTTTGCGCCGTCTGGCGCCGTGACGCGTGTGCGCCGGTTGCCCAAGAGCTGCTCTCCTGCGACCGCCAACGCATTCGCTGCCTGATCAATCGCGTTCAGGCCGGTTATATGGATGAGCCGCAGATTGTTAAGGTCGCCGGCTCGACGCTCTGCTTCGAAAACGTCAATACGCCCGAGGAGTTTACGGCGGCCGAGTTGCTCGCCTAGACGATTGGAGTTGCCATGTCTCACGATATTTGCCCCGACACGGGAGAGCCTTGCACTTGCGACGGGTCCGAACCCTGTACCTGCGGTTGCGGTGACTGTGGACATACTGCGGAAGAGGAAGCGGCCGCCGCGGCGTATCGCGATGCACACCGCGAAGGCCCGTCCGGTGATGCTCTCGACCATGAACGCAAGATCATCGTTTCGTTCGATAGCACCTTCGATGTGATGGAATGCGAGCAGCTGTGCCTTGCCGCCGGTGTGCCCGGGCGCATCATGCCACTGCCCGGCTCCATCACCGCAGGCTGCGGGCTGTGCTGGGCCATGCCGTTCTCGGGCGATGCGCTCGCCGCCTTCCGCGCTGCCACCGAAGGCCGTATAACCCCCGCCGACTACCATCAGCTCGTCCTCTAACCGCCAACATCACCACAAAGGTGCCTGTCCCCAATGTGGTGGTTTGGAACACGTGGACGAAACAGGTTTGAAACACGGGTTTTGCATGTCAGGCACTCAAAAACGCTTCTACCTGCATCGTAATCAAAACGAAACATCTGCTCGCCGGCTTATGCGAAACTTTGCTGCAACAGTGCGATATTATCCATACTCGATAAAGTTCGCGGCGCATAGGGTGCCGCGACCAACATTTTTCGTTTCCCATCATTGGAGGAAGCATGAGCTACACGCAGAAAGTTCTCGACGAGCTCAAGGCCCGCTATCCCGAGCAGCCTGAGTTCATCCAGGCCGCGACCGAGATCCTCGGCACCATCCAGCCGGCGCTCGACGCCCATCCCGAGTACGAGGAGGCCGCCCTGCTTGAGCGCCTCGTCGAGCCCGAGCGCATCGTTATGTTCCGTGTCCCCTGGGTCGACGACCAGGGCAAGGTCCAGGTCAACCGCGGCTACCGCGTCGAGTTCAACTCTGCCATCGGACCCTACAAGGGCGGCCTGCGCTTTAACCCGACGGTCACCCTGGGCATGCTCAAGTTCCTGGGCCTGGAGCAGATTCTCAAGAACAGCCTGACCACCCTGCCCATGGGCGGCGGCAAGGGCGGTTCCGACTTTGACCCCAAGGGCAAGTCCAACAACGAGATCATGCACTTCTGCCAGTCCTTCATGACCGAGCTCTATCGCCACATCGGCCCCAACACCGACGTTCCCGCCGGCGACCTGGGCGTTGGCGGCCGCGAGGTTGCCTACCTGTTCGGTCAGTACAAGCGCCTGACCAACGAGTGGACCGGCGTCCTCACCGGCAAGGGCCTCTCCTTTGGCGGCTCGCTCGCCCGTACCGAGGCCACCGGTTACGGTCTGGTCTACTTTGTGGACGAGTACCTCAAGAGCCGCGGCGACTCCTTCGAGGGCAAGAACGTCGTCGTTCATGGCTCCGGCAACGTTGCCATCTACGCCGTCCAGAAGGTCTCCCAGCTCGGCGGCAAGGTGCTCGCCTGCTCCGATACCCACGGCTGGGTCGAGGATCCCGACGGCATCGACTACACCGTGCTCGAGCATGTCTACAACAAGAAGCGCTCCGGCCACGACAAGGGCGTCACGCTTGCTATGTACGTTGACGAGAAGCCCAATGCCACGTGGCACGAGGGTGACGGCCGCGGCGTGTGGCAGCTTCCCTGCGACATCGCGCTGCCCTGCGCTCGCGAGAACACGCTGCTGCTCGAGGATGCCCAGGCGCTCGTCGCCAACGGCTGCAAGGTGGTCGGCGAGGGCGCGAACATGCCCACGACCATCGAGGCCACGACTTACTTCCAGGAGAACGGCGTCGCCTTTATGCCCGGTAAGGCTGCCAACGCCGGCGGCGTGCTCGTGTCCGGCCTGGAGATGAGCCAAAACGCCGAGCACCTGTCCTGGACTTTCGAGGAGGTCGACGGCAAGCTCGAGCAGCTCATGCGCGGCATGTTCCACAACGTGGACGACACCGCCAAGGAGTACGGCGAGGAGGGCAACTTCGTCATGGGAGCCAATATCGCCGGCTTCCTGAAGGTCGCCGACGCCATGCTCGCCCAGGGCGTCTGCTAAATCTTCGCTCGACATAGCATGTGATAAGGCTCCCAGTCATCTTGGCTGGGAGCCTTTTTCTATGGTGGTGAGGGTCGTGCGCTCTCGTTTGGTACACTTAGAGGTACTGGACAAGTGAAGAGATGGGGGAGAACGTGCTCAAGTTCGGTACCTACGTCCGTGTTGGAAACGCGGCCGAAGCCTATGAGCTCTTACAGAAGAACCGCAACAACAAGATTGTGGGCGGTGGCATTTGGATGCGCCTGGGTTCGCGTCGCGTGGCGACGGCGATTGACCTTTCGGCCTGCGGACTCGATCAGATCGAGGAGACCGAGACCGAGTTTCGCATCGGTGCCATGTGTACCCTGCGCCAGCTCGAGCGTCATGCCGAGCTCAACGCGCTTGTCAACCATGTCTTTGAGTTCGCCGTCCACGATATCGTGGGCGTTCAGCTGCGCAATACCGCCACGGTGGGCGGCAGCATCTACGGCCGCTTTGGCTTCTCGGACGTTCTCTCCGCCTTCCTCGCGCTTGATTCTTACGTTGAGCTGACGGGCGCCGGCCGCGTGCCGCTCGCGGAGTTCGTTAACATGGGCTACGTGCGCGACGTGATCGAGCATGTCGTGGTCGTCAAGCACGATTACCGTGCGAGCTACGAGGCCGTGCGTAAGGCCGCGACCGACTTTCCCTCGCTGAACGTTACCGCCGCCTGGTGGGACGGCTCCTGGCATGTCACCGTGGGTGCCCGCCCGCTGCGCGCGACCCTGCTGCAGGGCGAGGCGTGCGGCCTTAGCGCCGAGCAGCCTTCCGAGGACGAGCTGCGCGCCTTGGCCGCGTCCGTACGCGCGCTGAGCTACGGCACTAACCTGTGGGGCTCGGCTGACTACCGCCGCCGCATCTCGGCCCCGCTTGCCGTCCAGGCTGTGCGTCGCGCCGCCGGCATCGAGCTTTCGGCCGCGCTTTCCCACGAGCTCGAGGGCGTGCAGATTCCTAAGTTTGCCACGGACGAGTATTCCTGCCGCCGCGTGCCCGGCGTCGATTCTAGCGAGGTGCGCTAATGGCTGCCAAACTCATTGATCTTTCCTTTACGCTCAACGGCCGTAAGGTCAAGGTTCAGATTGCCCCCGACACCATGCTCTTTTCGCTTTTGCGTGAGCAGGGTTGTGCATCGGTGCGCTGCGCCTGCGAGACCACCAACTGCGGCCTGTGCACGGTGTGGCTCGACGGCGACCCGGTGCTGAGCTGCTCGGTTCCCGCCGCTCGCGTCGAGGGCCACACCATCACCACGCTTGAGGGCCTTAAGGCCGAGTCCGAGGCTCTCGCCCGTGCGATGGCTGCCGAAGGCGCTGAGCAGTGCGGTTTTTGCGCCCCCGGCCTCATCATGAACGTGCTGGCGCTCGCCCGTGCCGCCAAGGAGGACCCGAGTCTCGTCGCCACGCGCGAGGAACTCTCGCGCCAGCTCGCCGGCAACCTCTGCCGCTGCAGCGGTTACGAGAGCCAGCTGCGCGCCATCGTGCGCTTCCTTAACGAGTCCGGCGTGCAGGTGGGCTTCGAGATGCCCGAGCTACCGGTCAACGACACCAGCTGCGATGGCGTCTCGTACAAGCAGATCACCCACAAGCAGCCCAAGAAGGACTCGAAGGCCCTGCTCGAGGGTCGTCCCGTCTACACCGGCGATATGGTGCCCGCCGGTGCGCTCATCGTCAAACTCAAGCGCAGCCCCTATGCCCGCGCCAAGATCCGCTCCATCGATACGTCGCGCGCACTGAAGGTGCCCGGCGTCGTGGGCGTCTACACCTACGAGGACGTGCCCAAGCGCCGCTTTACCATCGCCGGCCAGAGCTATCCGCAGCCGAGTCCCTACGACCGCCTGATTCTCGAGAACCTCGTCCGTTACCAAAACGAGGAGGTGGCGATCGTCGCCGCCGAGACTGAGGAGGCTGCCGACAAGGCGCTCAAGCTCATCAAGGTCGACTATGAGGTGCTTGAGCCGCTGCTCGACTTTACCAAGGCGCTCGATAACGACATCGTGGTCCACCCCGAGGGCGACGTGACCTTTATGTTCCCGCAGGGTGGCGACGTCCCGCGCAACCTGGTGTGCAGCGGTACCAGCGATTATGGCGACCTGGACGAGGCGTTCGCGCAGAGCGACATCGTCTTTGAGCGCACCTACACCAGCCAGGCCACGCAGACCGCGCCCATGGAGACCTTCCGCGCCTTCGCGACGACCGACGCGTTCGGGCGTATCTCGGTGACCACCTCCACGCAGGTGCCCTTCCATGTGCGCCGCATGGTCGCGCAGTCGCTCGACATTCCGCAGTCGCAGGTGCAAGTCATTAAGCCGCGCATCGGCGGCGGCTTTGGCTCCAAGCAGACGGGCTGCTGCGAGATCTTCGTGGCATTCGTTACCCAGCAGACCGGCCGTCCGAGCTACTGCTGCTACACCCGCGAGGAGACCATCACCGCGGGCAACTCGCGCCACCAGATGCAGATGACCGTTAAGCTGGGTGCCATGAACGACGGCACCATCACGGCCATCGATTTGCACACGCTGTCCAACGCCGGCGCGTACGGCGAGCACGCTACCACGACGATCGGCCTTTCGGGCCATAAGAGCCTGCCCATCTACAACCATGTGAAGGCGAGCCGCTTTAGGTGGGACGCCGTCTACACCAACACCAACCGCGGCGGCGCGTATCGCGGCTACGGTGCCACCCAGGGCCAGTTTGCCGTGGAGAGTGCCATCAACGAGCTCGCCGACATGCTGCACATGGACCCCGCCGACCTGCGCCTTAAGAACATCGTGCGCGAGGGCGAGATCATGCCGCAGTACTACAACGAAAAGCTCAACGCCTGCGCGCTCGACCGCTGCCTGCTGCGCGCGATGGACATGATCGGTTGGCGCGACAAGCCGCTGGCCGTGGATCTGGGCGACCGCGTGCGCGCCCTTGGCTGCGCGCTCACCATGCAGGGATCGGGCATCTCCAACGTGGATATCGCCGGCATCGACATGCGCTTGGAAGAGGACGGCTTCATTACCATCGGCACCGGCGCCACCGATAACGGCATGGGCGTCGACACGATCCTGGCGCAGATTGCCGCCGAGGAGCTGGGCGTGGAGAGCTCGCTGATCGTGGTGCGCGGCGTGGACACCGACGTGTCGCCGTTCGATGCCGGCTCGTACGCGAGCTCGGGCACGTACGTGACGGGCCTGGCAGCCAAGAACGCCGCGACCGAGCTGCGCGATAAGATCTGCGCCAAGGCCGCCCAGATGTGGGACGTGGACGCCGCCGACGTGGTCTTCGATGGCCAGTACGTGCGCCTGTCCGACGAGCGTGCCGCGCGCGAGCAGAACCGCTACCTCACGCTGCGCGACTTTGCCAACCTGTGCGTCAAGAACATCGCGGGCGGCGACGCGCTCACCTCGCACGCTTCTGCCTGCCTGCCCGTTTCGCCTCCGCCGTTTATGGCCGGCATTGCCGAGGTCGAGGTCGATAAGGCCACTGGTAAGGTGACCGTGGTGGACTACGCGGCGGCCGTGGACTGCGGCACCGTGATCAACGAGGCGCTCGCGCGCGTCCAGGCCGAGGGCGGCATTGCCCAGGGCATCGGTCACGCGCTCTTCGAGATTGTCGAGCACGACGACCGCGGTCGCCTGCGCACCGGCAACTTTATGAGCTACAAGCTGCCCACGCGCCTGGATATCGGCAGCATTCGCGTGGCCTTTGAGCCGAGTTACGAGCCGACGGGCCCGTTTGGCGCCAAGTCGATCGGCGAGGTCGTCATCAACACGCCGCTCGCCGCCGTGGCCTCGGCCGTGGCGCACGCCACCGGCCATCAGGTTCGCTCGCT
>ERZ1673746.1790-NODE-1790-length-13256-cov-4.040376_pt1 | contig 13256 bp, 22 predicted proteins | sample MGYA00580205_ERZ1673746 | MGnify/ENA primary metagenome ERZ1673746 (study PRJEB41218, sample SAMN15661771) | gut metagenome | host: Homo sapiens | place: Canada: London | collected 2015-08-20/2019-03-30 | study: EMG produced TPA metagenomics assembly of...
AATCAGTGAAGATATCCTTTAAAGATTTCCATATGGAATCGAGATCCTTTTTTATTCCGTCAAGAATTGGTTCGTAATCTCCTAATCCATCCCAGAATCCTTTTGCGATTAACTTAGCCAACTGTTTAAATCTGTCGATTATCTTTTTTAGCGGTTTTGACATTTTATCAAGAACTGTCTCACCCTCTGCCAATTTTCCATAATCAACATTTTGTACAGCATCTTTCATCTGATCTACAAGTGCGCCGGTTGCGCCCGGTACTTTTGACGATGAATCTGTGCTTTTATCCGTTGAGTAATTATTTATTTCGTCAAGAGGACTAAGATATCCTTTTGCCGCCTTAGTAGCTTTCTTAGTTGCGTCTGCTGTATCATTTGTCGCATCTGCCAGTTTCTCGGCGTTGTCGGCAGCATTTCCATATTGGTCTGCCGTATCAGCTATTGCATCTGTCCCGGCAAGACCTGCGCCACTTGCACCTGTCTGACCAGAAGATTTTTTCCCGGTGATTAACTCCGTAAATGACTTGAAGGCATTCGCCAGAGTTGCCAGTTTGCCCAGTAAAATATTAATAACTCTCAAAACGGGAGTGAAGAGATTGATTAATCCCTGTCCGACTGTTGCCTTGAGAGATTGCAGCTGCAACTGCATCACTCGTACCTGGTTCGCCCAACTGTCCGAAGTACGAATAAAGTCACCAGATGCGGCAGATAACTGCTTCTGTACAAAAGCCAAACGAAGAGCCACTTTCTCCTGTTCTGTCATTTCAGATGTAGTTTTGCCATAGCCATTAGCCAGCGCATACTGGTCAAGTGCTGACTGGTTCATTACCACGCCGAGATCTTTGAGCGTTTCCGTTTCACCCGTAAATACTGATTTCAGCTTGGTATAAGCTAAGTCCTGACTGATGTTATAGAATGATGCCACATCACCAGTCAGCTGTGTCAGAGCCGTTGACATATCGTAAGCCTGTGCTTCTGAGAATCCGAACGACTTAGACATTGCTCCGAACGTTCCAGCATACCTTTTTGCCATGGTTTCTGACAGTCCGGCAGAGGTCATGGCATTCTTTGCAAATTCGTTCACCTTGTCCGACATGGTTGTAAATGTAACATCAACCACGTTCTGTACTTCTGCGAGGTCGGAACCAAACTCCACACACTCTTTTCCGAACTGTGCTAACTTGCCAACTGCGAATGCTCCGCCAATCAGTATGCCTATTTTTTTTACTACGCTGCCAAGTCCGTTAAAAGACTGCCTGATTGCTGATACGCCGTTTTGCACACCTGATGTGTCCATTCTGGTATCAATAATGACTGAGCCATCAGCAGCCATGTGTCCACCTCCTAACTATTTGAGGTTCAACATCTCATTCAGCTTATCTTTATAAGCTTGCTCCTCGTCGCTGAGACGTGTTTTTATGTCAATAATGTTCTTATTTTCCTGATAGAATTTCTTTTCCCATTTATCGAGCTTTTCACCCTTTGCCTTTTTTGACCGGATTCCAACCACTGTATTAAAAAGACACTCTCCAGACTCCATGAAATATCCAAAGAATGTCCACCAGTGTATATAAGGCACTGCTCTGATTTCTTTACCAGCAACCTTGTTTACTGCCGGAACAATCATGTCTCCGTCCTGTTCCCAGTCCATCAGACGGGGTTTGGGCTTATTCGGACTATCATCAACTTGACCACAGTCAATAAACTCACAAGCTTTCTGACAAGCTTCTGTAAGATGCTCTGGGGGTATGCTCTGCCAGTCTTCAAATAGAATCTGCAACATAACAACTGCTTTCGCCTGTTCGTCCAATTCTGGGTCATTCATGGCGACCAGAATATCAATAATTACTCGAAAATCCGTTCTGATAGAAAAATCCACCCCACTGATATTTAGTGAGGTGGGCAACTCATAGGCGGTCATTTTGTATACTTCTCCGTGTACTTATTGACTGCTTCCTGCATTTTTTTCTTTCTCTTTTCAATTTCCGGAGCAAGCGCTTCATTGATTTTGTCCAGAACGATATAGGCAAACACCTGACCATTTCCAAAAACAGTTGTTGCGGTAATTGGTTCTTTAAATAAATCCTTAGATGCTTCGTATCCGAGCATATAATTGATTTTGTCCTCAATCTGCTTATTAATCTCCGCCATCTCTTTGCCGGAAGAGACATTTTTAACAGATTCCTGAGCCTGTTCAAAGAAAGTTTCCAATTCTTCCGCTCTTGCTGCAATGTTGATGTCGGTAGGATTCAGTTTGAATGAAGAGAACACTTCACCCTGCTTGTTCGTGAATGTGAAAAGAAGAAATCCATCATCAATGTTTGTATTAATTGTTTTTGCCATTTTCTATGCCATCCTAAAAAAAAATTATTTGCTGTCAACTGTAAATGTGCTGGAATTGATATTAAATTTTCCTTTTACTCGTTCGCCGGTATAATTGACGGTAAACGGAATCTGATAGCCAGATGTATCACCGCCGTAGGAGGTCGGCACAACGTAGCAGTCCTGCTGATATGCTTCATACTCGCCTGCTGTGGCTTCTGTCCAAAGGTGAACCTCAACTGCTTTTGTTTTGAGATTATCGTCTTTGAGACGTCCATCTACAATCTTCTGTAATGCTGTAAACAGATTAGAAGTAGTGTCTGCATAGAATGGATCAGCGTCAGAAGAAACTTCGTAGCCGTTATGTTTGAATGTGGATTCTCCAAGAATGTTTTTAGAGGTTTCGGTGTCTGGATTGAGTTCAACATTGTACTCTTCCAGATCTTTTCCAAGACGTTCATACTTCGGTGTCGATCCTCCACAGAGAGAACCTGCATCGATATAATGAGCCATATATTTACGGTCAATTTTGCCTGTAACTGCCATAGAAATGTCCTTTCTGCCTATAACTTTTAAAAGGCTGTGTAGGTTAGCAACTATCTCCGATTGATAGCTGGTTGTTACTTGTTATATTACTTCATAAGTATTTTCGTAGCGTACCGTTAATGGTAATAACCAATCCTGTACACCACTCTCCTGTGGTTCTAAACCATAGGAATTATCACGGGTGATATGTTTTATCACTCGCCCCTGAGAAAGCTCAGGAAACGCATTTAAACGTGTCTCAGAGCCATTTATGATAACTGGTTCTCGGCATATCCATTTACCGAGATTATCTAGAAACTTCTGAACGGATAGCTTCTGCCTTTCCTTGTCGGATGCTGTGCGATATACCACGTAAAATGGGTACTGGCATACCTGGTGCATTACGCCACAAACATCTTCTTTTTCTGAATAAATCAAAGCTCCATTATCTGCCGAGAACGCAATTCCTGATTCCTTGCCAAGTTCTTCAAACTTGATTGTTTCATTTTCATACAGTCCCGGATACTGGTTCAGAAGTGCTTTCATGGCATCTGTCAGAATTTCGTATCCGGTTGCGTCTTTTCCGATAGGTTTATCTGCTATGCCTACCACCTCCTGCCTGTGCTTTTACTTTGCGAACCCATGTGTCACCATATTGCCGTTTAGCGGCATCAAACCACTTTGCCTGTGCCCGTGGGTGAGCCTGTTTGGTGTATTCAAGATTTTCCTTTGCGGCTGTCCGACCAGAAAACTGACTAACGAGAACTTTCTTTGCTCCACGTCTTGCGTAGGGACTTCCAGTTGCTTCATCAACCATTCCTTTCCCCTCGTACAGAAAACGTCCATAAGGAGCCGCCGCCGCGCATACTTTCCCAGTTCCTTGTAAGGATGTACTCTCAACTCTTGTTCGGTTGATAAAGTCCCCTGTAATCATCGGCATAAACGGCACCATACTGTCCATAACCATTCCATCAAGGAGATACTGGGCTTCTTGGTACTGTCTGGAGAACCTGTCCATATTTAACTTGATTTTCATATCTCCATCGACTACGGAGAATCCTTCAAAATGATGAATCTTACTCATATCACTTACCTAGAATCTCAAAGTGTGGAATCAGTGTATATGGACCGCCTACACTGGTAATCTTAAACACATTATCCTTGTTCTCGTTCATGTACTGGTAGAATCCATTCCGATAATCACCATCAGATACCGTTCCACCAGTCCACTCACCCTCCCAGAAGAATGACTCGTCCGAGAATGTGATAGTGTCTTCCAGAGCGTTGTTAATCTGCTGTTTCCACTCTTTAGGCGGCACCCATGGAAGAATCTTGCCGCCCTTATCAGTAATGGTTATATCGCCGTTCTGGACAGTATATCGAACGTGTAACTGTGCGTTGTCAGTTGTGTCTGGTCCGTACTTTTTAAGGATTGCTCCCTTGTCCGTAATGAGGTCAACGCCGGATAAAACATGAGGATACCAGTACGCATCTTCTGTCGTGGCACTTTCGTAATAGTTAAAAAGTGTAATTTTAGATGAATACATGATACCCTCCTATCCTTCACATATTGCTTTTGAAAATCTATCAGAGAATGATTTTATTCGGACAATATTGCCTTTGCACTCTTCCAGCATTTTCCCGTAAAAGATAATGCTTTCTGGGTGTAATCGTTCAATCATGGCATTGTAACCAGAAAGAAACAGTTCTTTCTTTTTCTTTCCGTTCATGCAACCAACAGAAGATACTGCAACTGTTCCGCCCTCTGGCTCACCATCGAAACACCAATCGTAAGAATCCGGTGTGCTCCATGAGATTGTTGGAATCACACGGCAACCATATTCTTGGAGATATGCACCTATCCAGTGCTTGCGATAATGGTTGTATATCTGGATGACTTTAGGAAAATCGGTGTAGGTGCTAAAATCTGGTGTTAGAATGTACCGGAATTTGCTCAGCTTGTCCACGTACCTGTCTGGGTTTCTCCATAGCGCATCGAATTGGTAATCATCTAAGAAGAAATGAACAGCTTTCTCTTCTGGATTACTGCATTTTCCTCTGGCGTAATTGAATCCGACAAATTCGCAATTGCCCTCGAATAATTCCGATTTTATCCGTGGTATACCGTATTCGCCGACACCAGGGAAGATGCGGCGGTTCAGATTTTCGTAAGCTATACTTGTCTCTCGGTTTGCCATAGATTACTTCTTTCCGCTTCCAAAGAACCATGAATCAAAGTTTTTCATTCTGCGCTTTCTGGCTCTGTCATAAGTGGTGGTAGTACGGCTTGTATCGTGCAAAGCACTTGTATCGCCTTTTTCAGATGCCTTTGAAAATTTGTGCATTTCATCTCTCATGGCTGTACTGGCATTGACTAATTTTCGATGCTCTATAGCAAGCCTTTGATTTTTAAATAACGCCTCTGCACTTCCAAGTTTTGCGATTTTCCTTTTACTCTCACTTAATCTGTCATTTATATAATTCATTGTCTTCACTGCTTCGCTCTTTGTCTTGATTGACTTAAAGTAGCTAGTGTTTTCTGAATTAATGACCTTCTCGAGTTTACTGTCTTTTTTAACAGTTCTGTTTCCCCTTAAAGCATCGCTTTTCTTTGAAGAATTAAAGTACACCTTCGCAATAAGCTTAGAAACCGGCTTCTCGTTACTTAACCCACTACTTCCACCACGTCCACCCATAAAATCACTCTTTCTTCACTGTCTGCTTAATAACCTGATTCACTCCGGTTGCCGACAATCCGTTAAACATACCGACTGCAACTGCTGTGATATAATCCGTTGCCGGGAAATCCGGGATAACTCCCATTCCGACTGCTCCGAGAATTCCACCAATAACCGCCATGATTACTGGAATCCATTCGTCAGGGATTCTCTTTGATGCTTTGCAGCCCATTCCTACAATGTAGCAGATCATAACGATTGCTATACATGAGCCTAATGTTGAAATGTCCATATAATTACACTCCTGCATATAATACTGGTATTCCATTATCCGTCCTTACTCCCATCAGAAGTGGTAAAGCTGTCTTTAAGAGCAAGTCGTTCGTTTTTTGTGCATCTCCGGCGACGGCATACACTGCACTCCACTCTTTTGCACTCGCTCCAATCTGCTGAGGTGTTGCGTAAGAGATGGATTCACTGCCGGATGATACAGATGTTACAATGCCTGTTGAGATGTTCCCGACATTTATGTCGGTTACATTTGCCGATGCCTGATTGATTGCATTCTTTTCAGCAAGCTCAATCTGATACATTAATTCAGCCAATGAACAGACTGCCTTCTTAATACGCTTCTGTGAGCGTTCATTTGTCGGCAGTCCATCCACCAACTTGTCAAATGTCATTGCGTCTATAAAATCACTGGCTTTTTCTGCCATTCGCGGAAAGTCGACTTCTGGCACGACATTACCGAATGATTCTGTATAGAATTTATAATCTGCATAAGCCATGCCAGTTACCTCCTGCGTTTATGATTTTGCTGTTACGCTTATACTTCCGGCATTCAGTGCTTTGTATGTTCCATCGCACTCAACCACTGTGATCTTCTGCCCGGTTGTCGCCTTGATATCGGATTTTCCGTCCCATGTAGTCCAGTTTCTGAGATTCTGGCCATAAGTTACAGCTGTTTCAGATGCACCAACTTTGTACTTGTACACATTGTTAGCGTTTTCTTTACCTGGTTTTACAGTGATTCTTGTATTATTAGTTGCTGCTCCTGCCGCAGATGTTACTGTCAGAGTACCAAGTGTTGGTGTCTCATCAATGGTGATTACTGCGATTGCGTCAATGTACTCCGCAAAAAGAGTAAGTCCCATAACTGCGAACGCTTCGGACACTGCGGTGTGGTAGTTGCCCTGAGTGTGGAATCCGATCAGGTTTGTCTCGCCAGATACGGTATACACCAGACCTGCTCTTGCAAAGTCAGATTCGTTCGGGTCAACATAGTAAAGTACGATGTTCTCGACAGGGGTAGCAATAACCTGTCCTCTCGGGATTTCGCTGTCGGATAACAGGAAGATAGTATTGAATCCCATGAAACCTTTCATGTACTGGAAGCCGAACTGGTTCTGAATAGTGATCTCAGCCGCTCCAAGATATTCATATACGTCCAGAATGTTCACAAATCCAACAACGCCAGTCGCATTTCTGTGTATCTGCTTGAATTTGTTCTCAACACGGCCTTTGGCCATCGCCAGAGCCATCTGGAATGTAGTTTCTGTGGAAGTAATTTTACCGGTTTTCAGATAATTATAGAATCTGCCGGTAACATCAGTCTGAAGCTTGAAAAGGAATTCATCATCGGTCATCTGAACAGCGTTCTCGTAACCGTGATCCTTGATTGCTTCGATAGACACAGCCTTTGCGTACTTCTTGATAGTCATTTCCGCATAGTCATTTTCTTTTACAGCGAAGTTGCTGTAAGGGATTTCCTCACCCTCACCAACTTCTCCACTCTGTAAAGTACCCTCTACGTATTTGGACTTGAGTACAGCACCCGGCTGCTTTTTAATAGGTCTCATGATACCCAGAATATCACGTAAGTGCTGCCAGTTTCTCTCGAATCTGGTAACAAAGTCAATCTCACGTGCCGTGACATGAATATCATTAGTCATAATAAGATTTGTTTTTGCTGACATAAAAAATCCTTTCTACCCATAATTGTTAAGGCATTGGGTTAGCGGCTATACCCTAATGTATAGTCGGTGTAAAAAATCACTGGAATAACTGGATATTCTGAGCGATTGCAGCCTGTCTCTCGGACGGGTCTTTGATTGCTTCGATATCTTTTTTGGTCATACTTCCCGGTGTCTGCTGCTGTCCAACGTGAGTGGTAAATCTTGCCTGATTCTGCTGAGCCTGCTGCTGAGATTCATCCACAAAAGCGGATGCGTCAGACTGTTTCATCTGTTCGATCAGGTCGTTTAATCCAAGGATTTTGCCATCTTTCAGCTTCAATCCGGCTTCTTTGATGTCTGCCATAACAGACTTCTTTGCTGCTTCGCTGGAAAACTTAACATCATCGAGTGCCGCTTTCAGAGCATCTGAGAAATCTCTGTCGTAGATTTTTGCGTTGAACTCTTTTTCTGCGTCCTCGGCTTTTTTCTTCCATCCAGCAAGCTCTGTCTGAATGTTTTCCGGGTCGATACCGTCAAAACCTTTTAAGGTTTCTTCTGCTCTCTCAGCACGTTCTTTCCAGTTGTCACGTTCACCCTCGACTTTTAACAGAGTTTTCGCTACTTCCTTTGCGTTCTTGTAATTCTCAGAAAGCGCTTTCTTTACATCTGCCTGTTTATCCTCCGGGATTTCAATTCCAAATGATTTTAATGTGTCAATAAGTTTCTGCATAACATCCTCCTGGTCGTGTTTATTGACCTGCCGCCGCAGGTAAATGGATTAAGCCAGTTAGACCACTGGCAAGGTAAGGAAATAAGGGGAATCGAACCCCTAGCCAATATCCTATGCGGATACTGCTCTACCACTAGAGCTATATTTCCATTAACCCGGATTCCCGGGTTAGCAAGGTGTTTAACGTGTCATGCTTGCCACGAGTTGTTTCGGATATTTATTTCTTTTTTTTAAAAAAGAAAAGTATGAATAACAAAAACCTTAATCAAGGAGGTGCGCCATCTTGCGTGCCAGATGGCAAATACGTACGACAGGATTTGAACCTGTTTAACTTTCCATTAAAGCGTGCGTACCAGCTGCAAAAATTAAAGAAAGGAAGATTAAAACGAAAATGTCAAAACAACCGTTTTACTTGTGCTTCCTACTGCACAATTACATTATAACAGATTTCTTTTAATTACCTCTCTACCACTTTTGCGTTTTTAGAGCATATCACGGAGTTTTTCCACGTATCTCTTGACAAGATCACGTTCCTCCCGGCACTCTGCATCCTTGGACATATCGCTCATTTCTGTTGTGAGTTCGTCCAGATGCTCTTCCAGAGCGGCAAGCATCTTTCTTTTGCAGTCTTCAGACTTGCCGGAGCGATAGCTCTGCTTCTGTGTCATATAGTCGTCATAAGCATCTCGCCCATCAGAGCGGCTGTAATGCCCTCTAACATAATGCTCGCCACGTCTGGCATAAGAACTGCCCCGGTCGTAATCCGGCATCATTCTGCCATCATTTGCGCTGTATCTCCCCATGCTATCACGCTTTCTTCCGCGTTCGCTGTAATCGTCATTGTAGCCGCTACGCATCTCATCAAGGACAGTGTTGTAATATTCCACTTTCTTGTCCCAGTAATACGTATTCTTGATATCTTTATACATATCAATCAGTTTGTATGTCATTTCCAGATTTCCAGTGGTCAGTCCACTGTCAGCGATTTTGGACAGCTCGTCTTCGATTCTTGCACATAAATCCTTAATGTCTCTCATAATCACACCTCCTACGCTTCTCTGGTTTCGCAGCAACAGTTCGCAAGCTGTGCCTGTAAAGCATTAGTATTCTGCATATTAGCCACAGTATCGGCATTAATAGCCTGCTGGATTCCAAATCCAGTCTGCATGATGTGTGTGTTGATTCCGTTAAAACCGGTAAGCATACCATTATTCATGGCATAGAACCCATCGCAGAGACCGTTGTTGATTCCGTCAAGTTTACTGATTACTGCGGAATTGTCAAATCCTCTCTGGATATCTGCCTGAGTAGCTGCTGTGGCTGCATATCCACCACCGAGGGCATTGAATAATGGATTACTCATCTGCGTTTCCTCCCTTGACTGTTGATTCCTGCACGGTATTAGCCCTAACAGGTTCAGAAAAAGAATTTAATCGGTTTATGATAGCTTCGTATTTACCCTTTAAATCGTCGTATTCCTGTCTGGTGACATATTTACTGTCCATGTTCTGAACAGGCTGCTTAGGTGGCATCTGAGTGCCTACTTCATGGTATTCAAACGTCCGTAATGGTTGTGGCATACCAGAAGCGTCTGTAGATTTTATGTAGAACTTTTCGCTCTCTGAATCCATCAGTAAAACACTTGTCCCAGGTGCTACTAGATAGGATTTTGCACCGACTTCGCCAGATACCCACAGGATACCATTGTTATTCTGTTGGGGTTGCTGTACTGGTTGAGCTGGCATCTGTACAGGCTGTTGCTGGAACTGATTCATCTGTCCCGGAACGCCAAAACTATATTGATAAGGATTGCTGTATAATGCCATCTTATGCACCGCCTTTCTGATTATATTTTTGCATAAAAAAAGAACCGGAAACAGGTCGTTTCTGGCTCTAATTAGTGTCCAAAAAGTATCAGCATACTTTAATTATTTTATTATTTACCCTCCGGCTTAATCGTTTCACTGTAGACATACTCACGTTCATCTGCTCAGCACAGTATTCAAGAGTGTATTCCTTACATCTCAGCCGGAATAATCTTTCTTCATCCGGTGTGAAATTACACTCTATCAAGAACCTGTCTATATCTTTCTTAGTGAATACATATAACTTCATGAGCATACCCCTTACTAATGCTAACGTTGATTCTGCGCAAGATAATTTGTAAGCTTCTGTTTTGTTTTTTTTAATTCCTCGACGTTATTTCCGCTGATCTGGCTGTCCAACATGGTTGATAACACTTCCAGAATTAATGAATCTCGTTCTACGATTCTCCGAAGACTTTCATAATCTCGTCTGTCATGTTCTTCCAGTGTCTCTACTCGCTTGTTAAGTCGGAATGCCGGTGTAATCCACTTAAAGATTACGGCTGCCGCCCCTCCGACAATAGACACCCCTCCGCAGATAGAGAGGAAAATCTGTACAAATTCTGATATGCTCATTTATTCTCCTTTTCCCAGTAATATACCGGGATCTCATTACCGCTATCCCATGTATCGAAATATTTGCCCTCTTGTACTGTCACCACATGATTGTCTATGCAGAGAATATATGTGCCTGTCGGATGGTCTGTGCAAAAGTCGTTGACTGTATAGATATATCGTCCATGATCGTCTATCAAATGTCGCTGATATCCCAAGTCTTTAAGGTACGCGCCCCAGACATAATTCGCTGACGGCATGTCACATAGTTTACAGGCTCTTACCATTAGTTCTGTGAAAACTGTCTCCCAATCTTTCCCGGTTGCTTTGCAGGTGGCACGAATAATACAATCTCCGACTCTTTTTCCTATAATTGGATTTGGATTATATTCTTCAAACATGCTCATTTTAAATACTCCCATAAATAACCACCGCCAATCCCTTTCCGGCACCATGCTTTTAGCGTTCCAATAGGATATCCAAGCAGTTCCGCTGCAACATGTGCAGAACAGTATGTAGCAAGAATTTTATTCTCTAGCATTTTCTGGCAAACTGGTAGCGAAACAGTATCAATTGCACGGATTCTTGCTGTTCCATAATTATTGTTATACTGATACGTGCACCATTCTAAATTTTCAACGGAATTATTAAGCTTATTTTCATCTTTATGGTTTATGCAAGGCAATCCCTCTTTATTTGGAATAAAAGTTTCTGCAACAAGCCTATGAACTTGAAATTTTCTTTTATTCTTTTTACTATAAAGAGTTACTACATAATATCCGGAATTGATCAAATGCGGTTTTAAAATCAATTCCTTGGGTTTCCCTAATTTTGCACTTTCTTTGAAACTTTTTACGTTTCCTAAATTACTAACCTGGTATAATCTCTCATAACCTTTGACATCTTATTCTCCTTTACGTATATATGTATATACGTATATTTTAGCATATTTTCATATTTACGTCTACACGTATTTATGATATATTTATCTCGGGAGGTGCATTATGAACAAAGTTAAATTTACAACAACTATTGATCAAGAGTTATTGGAAAAATTAAAAATCGCTGCCATCAAGGAAAAATGTTCTGCTTCATTTATTTTGGAAAAACTTATAAGAGAATATCTTAGCAACAAGGAAGGCAACTAGCCTTTCTTTTTTGCTGTTTTATATCTCTTTGCCGCTCCTCTGGCTTTTGCGGCGTTCTGACGGTTCCACTTAGCGATCATAAGTCGGTCTTGCAGTTCTCTTAGGTCGTTCTGTTTGCAGTAATCTTTGTATGCAGCATTTTGTTTCTGGAGAAGATAGGACTTCCGGTCAAGGTCTTGTTGGAGTGCGAATTTCGCCTTTTCATTCGGTGCATTGTCAACGCCTGCTTGCAGTCCAAGAACCTCGCGCTTCGTCTTTCGGATTCTTCGCTCGTAAGTGCGTTGTCGCTGTTCCTTTTCGTACTGCTTGCCTTTGTTGGCTTTGTCCTGTGCTGATAGTCCTGCATAGGGATTAAATTCTCCGTCACTGGCTCCAAAACTATGCCGACAGTTAACTCCTGACAGTCCGCTTGCTGTTCCATATCCGGTCAATGAGAACGGCGGAAATTTCTTACTCTTGCCAGAACGAGAGTATATCTTGCCTTGCCACCATGAGTGATTTCCAGGATTCTCACCGCCATCACCTGTTCTGGCTCCTATGTGTGCGCTGACCAGAACTAAGTCCCAGCCCATTTCTTCCATGCGTTTTAAGGATATATCTCCCGTAGCCTGAGCCACACCAGTTCTGACAGAACGTGCAACTGCTGTTTCAATCGTGTCTTTTCTGCCAGATGGATATGTGACAGTAACACCATCTGATACAACGTTATTGACTGCCTCTTTGATGGCTTGCGTATATCCAACTGCCCCGGTCATCACATGATTATATGCGAGGTCACATTGCTCGATGTAGAGTCTCTGAGCGGCACTTGCAGTTGTTCGCGTGAAGTTCTTCCACTCACCCATGGTTGCAAGCATATTTCGTTCCATGAGCCTTATCATAGCTGGGGATTGCTCAAGCGGCACAGGGTTTAATCCTACTGCCTTATATACCTTGTCATCATAGTTCATTGCAGTGATTCCAGCATCTTCAAATGTTTCAAGGAGCTCCCGCTGTTCACGTTTGGTATATCTGGATAGTTCTGCCAGAATGTCCTCTAGCAGTTCACCGGATTCCTGTAGTGTTCTGATTCTCCACGCATCAGCATTGGTCAGGATATAATCCTCACCTCTGCCGATTCTCGCCATCATTCGAGACACAATCTCAGAGACGATATACTGATGCAGTTCTTCAGCTATCTGTTCACTGCCTTCTGTAATTCTTCGCAAATATTCAGGACTAAGCATAGTATATCACCTCTTTCGATAAATGTTGTGGTACATGTTTTGGCTTTTTTTAATTATTTTTCGCTGTCCTTGTCAGTCTCAAAATCTGCATCGTCCAGTACTGCGAATACATCTGCCAGATATATCTTCTCAAACTCCTTCGCCATTTTTACAATAAACAGCACCTGTTTCTCGCTCATGTTAAAACTCATGAGGATTCAGCGAAATGAAATAGCGTACTTCATGTGTGATGTTTCATATCCTCATCATAAG